>Ga0209347_1004454_pt1 | contig 14539 bp, 16 predicted proteins | sample AutmiccommuBRH23_FD_187382 | JGI IMG/M metagenome (GOLD analysis project Ga0209347, IMG submission 187382) | Deep subsurface microbial communities from Mt. Terri, Switzerland - Autotrophic microbial communities BRH/23 (SPAdes) (version 2) | ecosystem: Environmental > Aquatic > Deep subsurface >... | reverse complement strand
CGGTGCCCAAATATTCCTGCGACACGATCCGCGGTTTGCCGTCCACCCGAGCCGATTCCACCAGGTAGTAGTACGTGTGCTTCCCACGTCGCTTCCCCACAATAGACGGCATATATGGGTAATACACCTAAGTGTGTCAAAAACCAAGCACCGCAACACAAGACACGCCGATCAACTACCTAAGGCGGAAACTCCCGCTAGCGCGCGGAGGTGTCCGGCTTCATCCGCTCCGCGGAATTATTCGCGTCGTCATCGCGGGAGGTGCGGGGGCTACGGGGGTCGATCTTGTCGGCGTGCTCACGGCGGGAGTCGAGGTCCTCACGGGCGCTGGTGACCGTGTCGCGATGGGAGGCCGCGGTGTTCGCCAGCCTGGCGGCCTCGGCCGCCTTGGCATCCGCCTCGGCCTTGGCCGCACGGGCTTTGGCCTCGGTCTCCTCGAGCACGGCCGCCCGCTTCTCGACGTGCCGGCTTTCCTGATCGACCTCTTCCCGAATGCGGTCGGCTTCCTGCGCGCGGCGCTTGTTGCCGGCTTTCCGCGTGGCAAGGACCACGAGGCCGATGACCACGACCGCGACGAGAACGGCGACCACGATCCAGACCGCATTGTTGGTGTCCATGCCAGCTCCTTCGCTTCGAGGGCCGTCACGTTGACGGCCTCGTTGATTCGACGGATGCCCGAGCGCTGCGTCGCTTAAACCGGATCCTGGCAAACGCGGGCGGTCGCGCTGCTCATGACCCGATTACAGCGTGACGGTGATCGGACCGCTCTCCTGGCAGAACCTCTGCGGCGGATTCCCCTTGGACGCGCACCCGCGTCCCGTCGAGGTGTACGTGGTGCCCGGCCGGTAGGGCTGGAAGAAGACCTGGGCGGGCAGGATCCCGGTGTTCTGCGCGCACTGGCCGGGGCCGCTGGCGCCCTGCATCTGGATGCACGCCACCGTCTGGTACGCCACCGCGCCGTCGCATGCCCCGGGCGAGACGGTCGCTGTCACCACGTCGGTGCCGGACACGTTCACCACGCTGGGCGGGGTCAGCACGTAGTCACAAGGCGACGGCGTGGGCTGGGCGCCGGCGACAGCCGCGGTCGAGCCGAGGACCAGCGTGGCGGCCGCGAGGACGGCGAACGTCCGGAACATCCCTGGATCGTATGCCACACCGGGTGCGCAGCGACCCGCATTGGACGGCAACGGCGCAGCCTGCCGGTCGTCAGTTCGCGCCGAGTGCGCGCAGCATTCCCGCCGCCGACCTGGGCCAGCTGAACTGCTCGGCGCGTCGCCGTGCGCTGCGGCGGCGTTGTGCCTCCGGCCGGGACATCACCGAGGCCACCGCACCGGCGATCGCGTTGGCGTCGTTGTCGGCGGCGGCGCCGCTGTCGGCGGTGAGGATCTCGGCCAGCGCCGAGGTCCGGGATACGACCGCCGGCGTGCCGCAGGCCAGCGCCTCGAGCGCGGCCAGCCCGAACGTCTCGTGCGGCCCCGGTGCGAGCGCGACGTCGGCGCTGGCCATGATGCCTGCCACGGTGTCGCGGCATCCGATGTACCCGGTGAACTCGACCGGCAGCCCGTCTGCCTGGCGTTGCAGCCGTCCGCGCAGCGGCCCCTCGCCCACCACGACGAGTCTGGCGTCCACGCCCGAATCCCGCAGTGCGGCAACGGTATCGATGCTGCGATGGGCATGTTTCTCGACGGACAGCCGTCCGCAGTGCACCAGCAGGAGATCGTCGGGCCCTGCCCAGCGTTCACGCACGGCCATCGACCGCCGCCGGGGGTGGAACTGGTCGAGGTCCACGCCGAGCGGCACCGTCAGCAGGTTCGTCGCGCCGATTCGGTCGAACTCCTCGCGGGCGAACGCGGTGGTGCACACCACGGCGTCGTACTCGGCCGCGGTGCGCCGGTTCGCGGCGTCGGCGACCGTCCGTGCCAACGGTGCCGGGAGAACCTGTCCGACAAGCCGATCGAGCCGTTCGTGCGAGATCATCACGGTCGAGACGCCGTGCAGGCGGCCCCAACCGCCCAGTGAGCGCAGCGTCAGCCTGTCCGAGACCTCGAGCGCGTCGGGGCGTAGCCGCTCCAGCAGTGCGGTGACCGGACCCGGTAGCACGGCCCGGTAGCCCCCGGTGAGAGGGATCAGCCTGGCGGGCAGGGAAATCCGGACCACACCGGACGGCAGCGTGGTCGTCTGGGCGCGCTGCCCGGGGACGACGAGGAAGACCGTGTGCCCGGCCGCGCAGTACTCGGCGCCGTGTCGATCGATCGCGGTGCGCAGGCCTCCCGACCTGGGTCCGTAGAAGTTCGCCACCTGCACCACCCGCATGGCTGCATCAGAACCCGAGAGCGTGTGCGGGACGCAACGCCGGGTCGACCAGTCGCCGAACAGCTGGTTGCCTGTGGGTGCGTCACCCGACGTGGGTGCTCAGCCAGTCCAGCATTCTGCGCCACGCATCCGCGGCGGCGGCGGGGTCATACCGGTCACCGGTGTCGTTGAAGAACGCATGGTTGGCGCCGGGCTCGGTCACGAGCTCATGCACGAGGCCGGCGTCCGAGAGCGCTGCCGCGGCTGCGGGCTCGGTGGCGTTGACCCGTTGATCGAGTTCACCGTAGAACGCGAGCACGGCGACATCGTCGGAGCGGGAGAAGTCGGGATCGTCGGGCGTGGGGCCGTAGAACGGGAAGGCCGCGGCCAACTCGGGTGCCCCGCTCGCGAGCAGTCGCCACACCAGCCCGCCGCCCATGCAGAACCCGACCGCCGCGACCGCGCCGGGGGTTCGGCGTTGCACCTCGGCGATGCCCGACTTCAGGTCGGCGACCATGTCCTGCGGGGCGAGATTGCCCAGCGCCGCCGTCGCCTCGGCCGGGTCGGCGAAGGTCGCGGTGCCGCCCCGGCCCGAGAGCAGATCGATCGCGAGGCTCGAGTAGCCGGCGCCGGCGAGCCTGCCCGCCACCGACCGGACCCAGTCGTTGAGTCCCTTGTTCTCGTGGATCACCAGGATCCCGCCCCGAGGTTCGGGGGCTTGAGCCCAAGCGCCCTGCAGTTCACCGCGCGGCCCGTCCCAGGTCACCGGCGTGGTCGGCAGCGCGGACTCCATGCCGGGCGGCGGGGCGCCGGTCGTCGGCGAGCCCGACGTCGCCGACGACGTCGCGGTCGCGTCGTTGCCCTGCTGGTTCTGGCCGCAGGCGGCGATCAGCGCCGCCGCGGCGGCGCTCCCGACCCCGAGCAGGGCCAGCCGGCGCAACGCCTCCCGGCGCGACAGCAGACCGTCGACGTGATCGGTGGCGATTTCCTCGGCGATGTAGCGCTGCAGCGGGGTCACCTCCCCGATTATGCGCCCATTGCGTCGCCGCAGTTCAGAACGCCAGTAGACACTCGGAAAAATCTGTTTACCGATTTCGTTGACAGCTGAGGGGACGCGCTGTTCGATGAGCGGTGTGAGCACGGCTGTGACATACGACACGATCATCCGCAACGGACGCTGGTTCGACGGGACCGGCGCGCCCTCGGCAGTGCGCACCCTCGGCATCCGCGACGGCCACATCGCCGCAATCACCGCAGGCGACCTCGACGAGACGGGTTGCCCACAGGTGATCGACGCCGCAGGCAAGTGGGTGCTGCCCGGCATGCTCGACATCCACACCCACTACGACGTCGAGGTGCTCGGTGGACCATCGCTGTCGGAGTCGCTGCGGCACGGCGTGACCACCGTGCTGCTCGGATCCTGCTCGTTGTCGACCGTGTACGTCGACGGTGAGGACGCCGGAGACATCTTCGGCCGCGTCGAAGCGATCCCCCGCGAGCACGTCATCGCCGCCGTGAACCAGGCCAAGACCTGGGCCAACGGCGAGCAGTACATCGCCGCACTGGAATCGCGCCCCCTCGGTCCGAACGTCGCGGCGTTCCTCGGCCACTCCGACATGCGTGCCGCGACAATGGGTCTGGACCGCGCGACCCGGCGCGACGTGCGCCCGACAAGTTGCGAACAGGCGCAGATGGAGCGCATGCTCACCGAGGCGCTGCGCGCCGGATTCGTGGGAATGTCGTCGCAGCAGCTGCTTTTCGACAAACTCGACGGGGCGGTCTGCCGCTCACGCACCCTCCCGTCGACCTACGCCAAACCGCGCGAGCTGCGCCGGCTGAAGTCGCTGCTGCGCCGCTCCGGGCGGGTCCTGCAGTCCGGACCCGACATCCAGAACCCGCTCAACCTCGGTTCCCAGCTCGCCCAATCGCTCGGCATCGTCCGTAATCCACTGAAGACCAGCCTGCTGTCCGCCGCCGACGTCAAGTCCAACCCGATCGCGGTCAAGACGCTGGGCCCGATGGCGCGGTTCATCAACCGGATGGGCGGGAACTTCCGCTGGCAGCATCTGCCGGTCCCGTTCGAGGTCTACGCCGACGGTATCGACCTCGTCATCTTCGAGGAGTTCGGTGCGGGTGCGGCGGCGCTGCATCTCCAGGACGAGGTCGAGCGCAACGCGATGCTGCGGGATGAGTCCTACCGCAGGCAGTTCCGCAAGGAGTACGAGAGCAAGTTCGGTCTGCGGGTGTGGCACCGCGACTTCTTCGACGCCGAGATCGTCGAGTGCCCCGACGCGTCGGTGATCGGGAAGTCCTTCGGTGAGGTGGGCCGCGACCGGGGCGGCGTGCATCCGGTCGACGCGTTCCTCGACCTGATCCTGGAGCACGGCAAGGCGCTGCGCTGGCGAACGACGATCTCCAACCACCGCCCCGAGGTGCTCAAGAAGCTCGCCCGCGACCCCGGCATCCAGATGGGCTTCTCCGATGCCGGCGCCCATCTGCGCAACATGGCGTTCTACAACATGGGGCTGCGACTGCTGCGTCATGTTCGCGACGCCGAGCGCGCCGGTCACCCGTTCATGACCGTCGAGCACACCGTGCACCGGCTCACCGGTGAACTGGCCGACTGGTATCGCATCGACGCCGGCCACCTCCGGGTGGGCGACCGTGCCGACATCGTCATCGTCGACCCCGAGCATCTGGATTCGGCGCTGGACGACTACGCGGAGGAATCGGTCGACCAGTATGGCGGGCTGTCTCGGATGGTGAATCGCAACGACGACACCGTCACCGCGGTGTTCGTCGGTGGCAGGGCGGTTTTCGTCAACGGAGAGGCGACGGCGCTCGTCGGCAGGCAAAGCACCGGTCGGTTCCTGCGTGCAGCCCACAAGGCGCCCGCGGTGGCCGCACCGGAAGGGGCGTTGGCAAGTGTCGGTTGACGAGGTCCGAGGCGGGATGTCCACGGTCGAGGCGACGGTCCACGGGATGTGGGAGACGTTGTCGGCGCGCGACTGGGACGCGCTGAAGACCTACCTGTCGCCGGACTGCATCTATCTGGACATGCCGGTGGGACCCGCCGCGGCCGCACGTGGACCCGAGGACATCGTCAAACGGCTGAAGATCGGGCTGGAGCCGTTGGCCTCCTACCAGAACTTCACCGGTCTCATGGTCAGCAACGGTGTCGACGTCATGTACGAACACCGTGAGGAATGGCGTTGGGCCACAGGAGAAGTCGCGGTACTGCAGTTCGTCACCGTGCACCGCGTCGAGGACGGCAAGATCTCCCTGTGGAAGGACTACTGGGATATGGGGGCGCTGGCCGACCACGCGCCGCCGACGTGGCTGGCGGACTTCGCCAACGCGGACATGTCGTGGGTGTTCGACGCGACCGACCTGGTGTGAACGGTAGGTGAAGATCACCCGGCCCGGAAGGTGATCCGCCGGGTGCGCTAGCTAGCCCCCGAGTTCGTAGACGCGCCCCGCATTTTCGTGCGCGATGAGGTCGACGACCCGGACCGCGTCGGCCTGGCTCCACTCGTCGGCGTCGACGAACCGCTGCAGCGTGGCGGCGATGCCGGTGCGCCAGAGGTTCGCGCCGAGGTAATGCAGTTCGGCGGGGCCGAAACCGTCCGACGAGTACAGGATCTTGCGGAACGGGGCCATTTCGAGCAACCGTGCGATGAACGCGGCAGAGCGCGCGCCGAGATAGTTGATGGCCAGGCCGCCGTCGAGGTGGACGTTGTTGAACGCCTGCGCCAGGTAGCCGGCCTCCCGCTCGTAGGGATAGCAGTGCAGCAGCACCACCGGGGTGTCCCCGCTGACCCGCAGAAAGTCCAGCAGGTGAACGGGATTGGCGGCGTGCAGGTCGCAGTCGCGGTCGCCGAACCCGACGTGGAACTGCAGTGGCTTGCCGAGCCGGATCGCTCGGTGCAGGCCGAAACGCAGCAGCACCCGATCGGTCAGGCGGGTTCCGCCCTCGTCCCGCCAGCAGCCGGCCGCCGCGGCGACGTCGGCGGGAGCGGGATCGGAGAGGTCGCCGAGGAAACCCCCGCGGTAGGCCAGCACGGACTTGGTCGCCACGGCGTTGCGGGTCCGCCGCCACAGGATGTCGTCGAACGCCGAGGCGTAGTCCCCCGGCGCGGCCGCGGCCTGCTCGGCGACCGACTCCAGCCGGACCACCTCGCGCACCTCGCCGACCGCGAGTCGCGCCATGTCATCGAGATCGGCCACCCCACCGGCGAATCCGGTGTCGACCAGCCATTCGGAAACGTGCGCCGCCGACAGGAACATCCTGGCCAGCTCGGGCTCGGACACCTCGCACCGGCGTCGCCAGTACTCGTCGGCATCGGCGTGGCGGGGTAAACCCAGAAGTGGGGCGCAGTGCGCCCGCACCGCGAAGCCGAGTTGGGTGTCGAAGGCCGAGTCGAACGCGGCCAGTGGCTCGGTGTTGGCCTCGTTGAGCGCGTTTTCCAGCCCGGGACGGTCGCCGGGGGTGAGCCAGCAGCCGTGCACATGGTGGTCGACCAACGGCACGGCCGCGGCGTGCTCGCGCAGCGCCGTCACTCACACGCTCCAGGCCAGCCGGAACTTCTCGGCGAGCTGAGCTGGGTCCAGGCCTGCGAAGTTGTCGTGCTCGTAGCGCCGCACCGCGACGACCGCGTCGACGACCTCGTCCCCGAGCACACCACGCAGCAGCGGGGATCCGTCGAGCGCATCGATCGCCTCGGACTGAACCGGTGTGAGCACGCCGATGCCCGCCTCGTCGCGCTCGGTCTCGCTCAACGAGGAGGGATCGACGGTGACCTGCCCTGGCACCGTCAGCCCCCGTTCGATGCCGTCGAGCGCCAGACCGAGGATCGCCGCCGACGCGAGATAGGGATTCGCCGACGGATCGATCACCTTGACCTCGACGTTGCCGCCGCGCGGGTTCGCGGGCCCTGCGGGCAGGAACCGCACCGACGCCTCCCGGTTCTCGGTGCCCCAGCAGGTGTAGGCACCCGACCAGGAACCCGGTTGCATCCGCAGCCCCGACAGCACCGAGCCGCACAGCACGCCTTGAGCCTGTTGCAGCCCCGCGAGCACTCCGGCGACGGCGGACGCGCCCTCAGCCGTCATCCTGCCGGGCTCCTCGCCACCCGAGAACAGCGGGGTCTGCCCTCGCATCAGCGAAAAATGTTGGTGTGCACCGGATCCGACGCTTCCTGCGAAAGGCACCGGCGACAGGCTCGCCCGCATGCCGTACCGCCGGGCGACCCGGCCGACGATGATGCGCATCATGATCAGCTGGTCGGCCGCCGCGACGGGTTGTTGCGGGGCCAGCGAGATCTCGAACTGATTGGCGCCGTACTCGGGGTGAAGTTGTTCGATCGCCACACCCGAGGCGTTGGCGGCGTCGGTGACATCCCGGACGAACCCCTCGAACTCGAGGACCCCGGCGAGGCCGTACTGTGCCCACAGATGCGAGGGCAGCCGCTCACCGCAGGGACCCACGAGCACGAACTCCATCTCGTGGCCGATCTGGGCCTCGATGCCCGCGTCGGACAACTTCGCCTCGACCCGGCTCAGCGCCCCGCGGGTGCAGTGCGGGGCCGGTGACCCGTCCTGGCTGTAGAAAGAGCCCGGGGCCCAGGCCAATCCGTCACCGAGAATGCGTAATGCACCCAGGTCGATACGGATTCGCTGGTCCCCCACCACCCCGGTGGACTCACCGAACACGATGCCGGCCTGGTCGATGGCGAACACATGCCACACCGGGCTGGCGCCCAGCCCCGGATCGGCGAACGCTGCCATCCGCCGAAGCGGAACGGTCTTGGCATGCGTGAGTCCCGCGGGGTTGACGACCGTGCCGATCAGGGTGGCGACGCCGTCAGCCTCGAGCTGGGCGACGGCTGCGGCGGCGAGGGGTTTGGCGGCCATGTCAGCAATCCCTACCAGTCACAGTGCCGCCGCGCCAGGTGAATCTACAGCCTGATCCTGCAACTCTGACCGATGTCGAGGGTCCGCAGCATGCGTCCCATGCCGACCCACATCGCACACGAGATGGCCAGGTCCGTCAGCAGCTCGTCGTCGAAGTGCGCACCCGCGCGCTCCCAGAAGTCCTCGTCGTCGCGAAGGCCGGTGTGGTCGGTGGCGAAGCGATGGGCGAACTCCATCGCGATGCGCTCGGCGTCGCTGTATCCGGGCCAGGTCTGCCACTCGGTCGCGTGGTCGTAGAACTGCTCGTCGACACCGGCGGACTCGCCCTCGGCGTCCCGTGTGTTCTGGCAGACCACGCATTCGTTGGCGTGCGCGATCACGATGCGGGCGGCTTCGCGGACCCGCAACGGCAGCCTGCCCTTGGTGTACACCGCGTGGCTGAAGTTGGCCGTCGCTGCGCCCAGTTCCGGTGACGTCACCGCGAACCCGGTGACGTCGTCGTCGGAGAAGTCTCCGATTCGGCTCATTCGCGCATCGTACGCCGCGTCATTTCGCCGTCGTGGTGAGTTCGGTCCGGTCGTCGTCCCAGTCGCGTTGCACCAGAACCCGCAGTGCGATCCGCTCCAGCGCGGCTTCGACATCGTCGCGGTCCGGGCGGCCCTCGTACGTCGGAGAGGAGGCCAGCTTCTCCACGATCCGGCTGACCAGCGCGGCGGACGCGGTGTCCACCTGGTGGGCACCCGATTGTGTCAACCACACCCGGTCACCGGCGCGCAACGCGTGCCCGCAGTCGACGAGGCGGCCGAACGTCGGCTCGAGGACCTCGGCGGGCACCCGCAGCCGCTCGGCGATCTCGGTCAGCCGTGCGGACCCGAAAACCTGGCTCTGGCGGTAGATCTGGATCAACGCCCACAGCAGCGCCACGTCGGACTCGCAGCCGTGCGTTCCCGCGATGCTTCGCAGCCGGATCTCCGGGGACTGCCGCAGTACCCGGCCGACGGCGGTCTCGAGCATCTTCTCGGGTGAATCGGTCGCAGGCATGCCGAACCCCTCGCCCATGTCGACGGCGGAGCCCACCTCCATCTCGCGCAGCGGAACCTGCTTGAGCGCCAGCGCCACCAGGAACCCGACCAGCGCCACCGGGGCCGCGCACAGGAACACCATTCCCAGCGAGTCGGCATAGGCGTCGACGATCGGCTCCGCCACCTGGGGGGTGAGCTGGTGCAGCAGCTGCGGAGACTCCGCGGCGCCAGGCGGCGCCCCGCTGGTGGCCAGCGCCGCGGTGATGCGGCCGCCGAGGAAGTTGGCGAACAGCGAGCCGAAAATGGCTGCACCGAAGGAACTTCCGATGGTGCGAAAGAAGGTGACACCGGACGTCGCGACCCCGAGATCGGAGAAGCTCGCCGTGCTCTGCACGATGAGGATCAGCACCTGCATGCACATCCCGATGCCGGTACCCAGCATGAAGAGGTACGCGCTCTGCTGGAGCAACGGTGTGCTCGCGTCCATCTGGGACAGCAGCACGAAGGCCACCGTCATCACCGCGGTCCCGGCCACAGGAAAGATCTTGTACTTGCCCGTGCGGCTGACCAGGACCCCGCTGCCCGTCGACGTCAGCAACAGCCCCGCCACCATCGGCAGCGTGCGCAGGCCGGACTCCGTCGCCGACACCCCGTCGACGAACTGCATGAACGTGGGCAGGAACGTCAGCGCGCCGAGCATCGCGAAGCCGACGATGAACGACAGCACGCAACACACGGTGAACACCGGGTCGGCGAACAGCCGGATCGGCAGGATCGGTTCGGCCGTGCGCAACTCCACCCGGACGAAGGCGGCCAGCGCGATCGTCGACCCGATGAAGAGCGCGATGATCACCGGGGAGGTCCACGCGTAGGTGCTGCCACCCCAGCTGGTCGCCAGCGTGAGCCCGGAGGCGCCCACCCCGATCAGGACGATGCCCCAGTAGTCGATGGTGGGACGGCCTCGCCGGCCCAGCGCCGGGATCGTCGCGACGGCGACGAGGAACACCACGACCGCGATGGGAACGTTGATCCAGAACGCCCAGCGCCAGCTGAGATGGTCGGTGAAGTACCCGCCGAGCAGCGGTCCGATCACGGTGGTGACGCCGAACACGGCGCCGAGGGCGCCCTGATAGCGGCCGCGGTCCCGCAGCGGGATGACCTCACCGATCAGGGCCATGGCGGTGACCATGATGGCGCCGCCGCCGACGCCCTGCAGCGCACGGGACGCGACGAGCATCGTCATCGACGAGGCGACACCGCACAGCACCGAGCCCGCGAGGAAGAACACGATCGCGGCGCCGAACACCAGCTTGCGGCCGAACAGGTCACCGAGCTTGCCGACGATCGCGGTGACGATCGTCGACGCCAGCAGGTAACTCGTGACGACCCAGGACTGATGTCCCGCGCCGCCGAGGTCGGCGACCACCGTCGGCAGCGCCGTGGCCACGATCGTCTGGTCCAGGGCGGCGAGCATCATGCCGAGGAGCACCGCGACGAAGATGAGGTTCCGGCGTTGGGCGCCGACCGGCGCCGCCTCGCTGGGCTCGCTGTCGGGGAGCGCGCTTCTGGTGGGCTCGCTCATGGCGGGACGGGCCGACGGGGACGTCATACCTGCCTTCCTGGATGACCGAGATGACTCTCACTACATCGTTAGACGATCTAGGAAAGTTACGGTGCCCAGGTCGGGCTTTCCCGCCGAGACCTACTCCGAACCGCTACTTGGGCGGCCGGGCCACGCACTGGGCGGAGTACAGCTCCTCGCCGAGCTTGCCCATCAGCTCCAGCTGGGTTTCCAGGTAGTCGATGTGGAGTTCCTCGTCGGCGAGGATCTTCTCGAACAGGTTCGCCGACGTGGCGTCACCCTTCTCCCGGCACATGATGATGCCGGGCTTGAGGCGCTCGACCACCTCGTACTCGATCGCGAGGTCGGCCTCGAACTGCTCGCGCAGCGTCTGACCGACCCGCAGTGAGAACAGCCGCTGATAGTTGGGCAGCCCGTCGAGAATGAGAATCCGATCGGTGATCTCCTCGGCGTGCACCATTTCTTCGAACGATTCTTTGCGGGTGTGCTCCGCCAATTCGGTGAAGCCCCAATTGTCCTGCATCTTGGAATGCAGGAAGTACTGGTTGATCGCCGTCAGTTCGCTCGTCAATTGCTCGTTGAGCAATTTCAGAACCTCGGGATCACCTTGCATGACCGACTCCTAAACACCTTGATGACTGATCGAGTGCGCTATCTACACGGGCCGTGTGCGAGCACTTTCAATCTAGTGCACCCGGGCCGCCGAGCGCGCATCATTGTGACTGGGCGAGGCGCGTTTCCGCGGTGGTTGCCGAGAGGGCGAAGCAGTCAGTGCGCAGATCAGCCGGGTTCGCTGGACTGCCTAGGCTAAGTAAGGTTAGACTCCGCTAACCGTTTCGGACTGAAGGCAGGTGAGGATAACCAATGGGTGGTGAGTACGACCTGCACTCATTCATTCTCGCCTGTGATTTCCGCGTCGACGATGTCGACCTGATGTGGGAATGGCTCAAAAAGCATCACGACGGGTTGGCGTCGATAGGCGCCCATCACGTTGTCCTGTATGAATCGATCTGGGAGCCGCGCCGAGTTCTGGTGACCATCGGAATTCGGCACTCGCACTCTATTCGGGAGGTGTTGAGATCACCTGCCATATTCGAGTGGTTCAACATCTCGGGGGCCGACGACATCCCGCCGATTTTCGGCGGCGAGGTCGTCGAGAAGATCGACCTCGATCCGCCCACCCCCGAGCAGCACATCGGCCGCGTCGTCGTAGGTGTCATGTCCTCGGTCGACGACGTGCCGGCGCTGATGGTCAAGGTGCACGACGGCCTCGACCGGTTCAAGGCGGGCGGCGTCCGCAAGATCTGGGTCTACCGCGCCCTCGACGACGGGCAGGAAGTGCTGATCCTGCAGGAGATCGCCGACGAGGGCAGTGCCCGGCAGTGGATCGAGCATCCGGACGCGGCCGCGGAATGGATGAGCAAAGCCGGCATGGTTGCCTACCCCACTCGGTTCGTCGGCAGGTTCGCCCATCTCATGAGTGTCGGCGAGCAGGGGTAACCGATGTTTGTCTGCCTGTGCACCGGAACCACGAGTCACGTGGTGAGCGAGGTGGTCGCCAACGGCGCCAGGACGTCGAGGGAGATCGCCGCCGCGTGCGGCGCCGGTGGCGACTGCGGCCGATGCCGGCGAACTCTGCGGGCGATGATCGAGGCGCATTTCGCCGCCGCCGACGGCACACCGGAGAGCATCACCCGCTGACGGTCAGGCCTTGCCCTGCCCGGTGAAATCCGCGAGCGCAGCGGCGTTGGCGGCACCCCCGAGCAATTCCATGAAGTGCGCATTCTCGCGTTCGGTGGCCTCCGCGATGCCGGCCCGGTACGGGGCGACGATCGTCTGCTTGACCGCCACCAGGCTCGGGATCGAGCGGGAGGCCAGGATCTCGGCGTGCCTGCGGGCCTCGGGCAGGAGATCGTCCGGCTCGGACACCTTCCACGCGATGCCCATGCGGAGGGCCTCCGCCGCATCCACCCACTCCGAGGACAGCAGCAACCAGGCCGCGTTCTGCCTGCCGATCAACTGCGGCAACAGGTATGACGACGCCGCCTCCGGCGCCACACCGAGGCTGGTGAACGGGCACTTCAGCCGCGCGGTCGACGACATGAACACCAGGTCGGCGTAGCCGAGGATCGTGGTGCCGATCCCCAGCCCGACGCCGTTGACCGCACAGATCAGCGGTTTCGGCAGCTCGGTCAGCGCGGCGATCATCGTCGAGAAGTGGCTGCCCTCGGAGCTCAGCGAGGCGTCCTCGATACGCGCCTGCATCTCCTTGAGGTCGTTACCGGCGCTGAACGCGCGACCCGCGCCGGTGATCAGGACTACCGCGACGTCCGGGTCGTCGGCGGCTTCGCGTAGCGCGGTCGCGGTGGCGAGGTAGAGCTCCTCGTTGAACGCGTTGAGGGCCTCGGGTCGGTTCAGAACCAGGGTGCGGACCCGGTTGTCGTCGCTGATCTGCAGTGTCACGGCTGCAGCGTATCGGCCGGTGTGAACGGTGTGCGAAGCACGTAGCGGCTCGTCGGCACGGTGTCGACGTCGCGGTTGGCGCCGAATGCCGATGTGCTGGCCACCATCCGAGCCATCCGATCGTTGAGGTCGTCGTCGTCGGCCGCGCCGAAGAACGCGTGCAGATCTGCCGTCGCCTCGATCGGGAACAGCTCCTCGACGATCGCCGAGATCGCCGGGGCGTCGTCGGTCAGCGCGCGAACCACGGCGTTCTGCGTGTAGCCGAAGGTCGACTGGGTGTCGATCGCGACCTGCGTGTGGTCGTCATGCCAGCGGGCGAGCCAGGTGGCTTCGTCCAACTCGGCGGGTCGGCGCAGCAGCGCGACGTTTGCGAAACCGGGGGTGCGCTCGCCGGGATCGGTGTGCGGAGGGGCGAGCGGCACCGACTCGGTCACCAGGTACGCCGCGACCTGGTCGCAGTATTCGCTCAACAGCGATGTGGCCGTGTGGATCTGGGTGCCGTAGCACTGGGGGGTCCACATGCTGACGAAGGCGATCACCGGCGGGTCCAGCGTGGTCAGGGTCATCAGCGACTCGGTGACCGCCGCGTCACGGACGTTGATCGCCAGGCCGGGCACCCCTGTGTCGAGCAGCGTGCGCGCGACATCGGTCCGCAGGCGGGTGCACCACCCTTCGTCACCGGGAGTTCCCCGAAGCGTGATGATGACTTTCTCCACTGGCCGAACATAGCCCGGGCCAGAATGTACGGGTGATCAAGGGCCTGACGCTGCGACCGGCCATGCCGGACATCGGCGCGGTCCTGCGCAGCCTGCTGGGCGTCGTCGCGGTGACCCTGTTCGCGCTGTCCTGGGGTCCGCCGGCGTCGGCGACCGCCACGGCCGTCGCGGCGGCGGTCGCGGGCGCCACCGCGCTGCAGGACAGCCCACGGGGCCGGATCCTTCTGGTCGTCGGGGTGTCGGTGTTGATGGGATCCGCGGTCCTGCTCGGCGCGTTGACCGAATTCTTGGGCGCAAGCCTCGCCATTTATGGCGGGGTGAGCCCGTCCCGTCCGTCGCCGGGCGCCAGGCCGGCGGTCAGAGTGGCCGAGCTTGCTGGTCGATGTATTGCTTGATGATCGACAGGGGTGCGCCTCCGCAGGAGACGGCGAAGTAGGACGGCGACCAGAGGTGGCCGCGCATGCGGGCACGCACACACGCGCCGGTGAATTCGCGCCGTACCGCGTAGGCGGTGCGGCCCTTGAGACGTTGGGCAAGAACGGATATCGCGA
>Ga0209347_1004451_pt1 | contig 14553 bp, 13 predicted proteins | sample AutmiccommuBRH23_FD_187382 | JGI IMG/M metagenome (GOLD analysis project Ga0209347, IMG submission 187382) | Deep subsurface microbial communities from Mt. Terri, Switzerland - Autotrophic microbial communities BRH/23 (SPAdes) (version 2) | ecosystem: Environmental > Aquatic > Deep subsurface >... | reverse complement strand
ACTGTTAGAACGCCTTTCGCGTGAGCATGGAACAGCTTCGTCGTAACGTCAGCGATAGAGGTCGGCGCGGGTCGGCGGGATCGCGGGCGGGCGCTTGGCGTTTTTGGAGACGACCGTCTGGAAGATGCGCAGTGTGCCGCGCGAGAACGCCAGCGAGACGCCTGCCAGATACGCAACCCAGATGCGGTACTTCTCCTCGCCGACGAACTTTATGGCCTCTTCCTGGTTGGCGGTCAGGCGATCGCACCACAGCTTGCAGGTGCGCGCGTAATGGAGCCGCCACGCCTCCACGTCCTGCACCTCGAAGCCAGCGCGCTCCATGGCGACCAGCGAGTGGCCGATGTCGTCGAGCTCGCCGCCGGGGAAGATGTACTTCGCGATCGCCTTCTGCTCGGGCCGCATGCGCTTCTTGAGCCAACCCTGCTTGGGCGCACGCTTGGAGATCGCGTGGTTGAGGAACAGCCCGTCCGGCGCGAGCAGGCTCTGCATCTTGCTCATGTAGGCGGGGATGTTCTTGAGCCCGATGTGCTCGTACATGCCGATGGAGGCAATCTTGTCGAATTGACCGCGCATCATCGAGTAGTCCTTGAGCTCGACCGTGACGCGGTCTTCGAGGCCGAGACGCTTGATCTTCTCGCGCGCGAAGTCGAGCTGCGCCTGCGACAGCGTGATGCCGTGCGCGGTGACCCCGTAGGTCTTGGCGGCGTGGCAGATGAGCCCGCCCCAGCCACAGCCGATGTCGAGCAGCCGGTCGCCATCTTTGAGGCGCAGCTTGCGGCAGATCATCTCCAGCTTGTCGCGCTGCGCTTGCGCGATGTCGTTCTCCCAGTCGGTGAAGTAGGCGCAGGAGTAGACCATCTCCGGATCGAGGAAGAGCGCGTAGAAGTCGTTGGAGAGATCGTAGTGGAACTGGATGTAGTCCTTGTTATCGGCGGTCTTGCGCCGCTTGCCGGTGATCTCGCCGGCAAAGCCCTGGTCGTCGGCGACGTCGTCTGCGCGCGCGAGCAGGAAGGGCGAGAGCTTGCGCGCAATCTTGAGCGCCTCGCGTCCCTTGAGCTTCACCGAGCGCCCGCCGCGATTGAGCTGCGAGCCGATGTCGATGAGCGTGCCGCCGGTGAAGTCGATGCCCTTCTCGACGTAGTGCTTGATGAAGTTGTCGAGGGTGGGCCGGCGCAAGAGCGAGCCGATGACGCCGGGGCCGTTGATGGCGATCTCGAAGGGGCCGGTGACGTTCTGTCCGAGCGGAACGCGCGAGCCGTCCCAAAGCCTCAGCGAGGCGTCGAGGTTGAGCGTGGCGCCGAGCTCTTGTGCCAGGCTCCGCGCCGCCTCGAGTTGCCGCTCCGCCTTGTCCTTAGCCATTCCCGCACCCGCTGTCGTTTTTAGCCTGGCGGGTGCGTTCGCATACCTTAGAGCGTGTGTCGAGAGGCCGTTACGCCGCCTGGTGCATCTCGGCAGCGTCGCGGGTCTCCAGAATGGCCGCCACGCCCATTCCGCCGGCCGTGCAAATGGAGATGAGGGCGCGTCCGCCCTGCTGCGACAGGAGCTTGGCCGTGTGGGCCATGATGCGGGCGCCGGTTGCCGCGAAGGGATGGCCGACGGCGATCGAGGAGCCCTTGATGTTGAGCTTGGTGCGGTCGATTGAGCCCAGCGGCTCGTCGCGGCCCAGACGCTCCTTGCAGTAGGCGGGGTCCTCCCAGGCCTTGAGCGTCGCCAGCACTTGCGCTGCAAAGGCCTCATGGATCTCGTAGAGGTCGAAGTCCTGCAACTTGAGACCGGCACGCTCCAGCATCTTGGAGACGGCAATCGTCGGCGCCATCAACAGGCCGTCGCCGCCGACGAAGTCGTTGGCCGCCGTCTGCGAGTAGGTAAGATATGCGAGCACCGGCAGGCCGTGCTTTTCCGCCCAGTCCTCGGAGGCGAGCAGCACCGCGGCGGCGCCATCGGTGAGCGGCGTGGAGTTGGCGGCCGTCAGCGTACCGTTCTCGCCCTTCTCGAACGCGGCCTTAAGGGTGGAGAGCTTGTCGATGGTGGCATCGCCGCGAATGTTGTTGTCGCGGAAGACGCCCGCAAACGGCGTGACCAGATCGTCCATGTAGCCGGAGCGATAGGCCTCGGCCGCTTTCTGGTGGCTCTCGATGGCGAAGGCATCCTGCTCGGCACGCGGGATCTCCCACACCTGCGCCATCAACTCGCAATGCTCGCCCATCGTGAGGCCGGTGCGCGGCTCGGCGACGGAGGGCGGCATGGGGGCCAGCTCGCGCGGAGAGAAGCCCTTGAACGTCTTAAGCTTGTCCATGGTCGTCTTCTGCTGCGCGGCCTTGGTGAGGCGCTGCGCCAGCTTCCTGGTGACGACGATGGGAGCGTCCGAGGTGGTGTCGGAGCCGACGGCGATGGCGCAGTCGATCTCGCCGGTCGCGATCTTGGCCGCGCTGCCCAGCGCGCCCTGTAGACTGGTGCCGCAGGCCTGCATCATGGTGATGCCCGGCGACGAGGGGCTAAGCCGCGTGCCCAGCACCGCCTCGCGGGCGAGGTTCCAGTCTTTCGAGTGCGTGACGACGGAGCCGCCGACCACCTCGTCGATGTGCTGGCCCTTGAGGTTGTATTTCTCGACCAGCGCGTTGAGCGCGCCGGTCATCATGTCGAGGTTGGAAAGGTCGGCGTAGAACGTGTTGGAGCGGCAGAACGGGATGCGTGCCCCGCCAATCACCGCCACGCGCCGCAAGAATCGCTCCATCGAGTAGTGCTCCTGCTTTGAGATCCGCCGCCGTTATTCCGCCGCCGCCCGCTCGGGCGACGGTTTGGGCTCGCCTGCCTTGTAGTGCAGCGGGCCGCCGCGGAAGGGTGCGAAGCCGGTTCCGAAGATCACGCCGGCATCGACAAGGTCGGCGTTCTCGACGACATGCTCATCGACGCACTTTTGCGCTTCCGCGATCATGGGCTCGATCAGCTCGCGCCCGAGCCGGTCCATCTCGGCGGCGTTGAATACGCGCGCTGATTTCTCCGGCTTGCCGTTCTTCCACACGTAGAAGCCCTCGCCCGTCTTCTTGCCGAGCTTGCCGGCCGCAACGAGCTTCTCGATCTTGGAGCCTTCGGTGGGGAAGCCCAGGATGTTGGAGACGTGGGCACAGACGTCGAGACCGACCGCGTCGGCGAGCTCGATCGGGCCCATCGGCATGCCGAACGTGCGCGCAGCCTCGTCGATGCGCTCCTTGTCCTCGCCCTGCTCCACGCGCGCCATGGCGCCGAACATGTAGGGCGTGAGCACGCGGTTGACGAGGAAGCCCGGCACGCTCTTGGTGATCAACGGCGACTTCTTGATGGCGGCGACGAAGGCCGCACCGCGACTAACTTCCTCCTCGCGGCTCTGATCGCCACGCACGACCTCGACGAGCGGCATCAGCGCCACGGGATTGAAGAAGTGCAGGCCGATCAGGCGGCCTGGATCGGGCAGCCCCTTGGCGATGTCCTCGATCATCAGCGAGGAGGTGTTGGTAGCGAGCAGTGCGCCCGGCTTCAGCTTGGGCTCGATGTCGGAGAGCACCTTCTGCTTGATGTCGAGCTTCTCGACGATCGCCTCGATGACGACGTCGGCATGAGCGAGGCCGTCGCCGTTGGGGTCGGCAATCAGCCGTGCCTTGGCGGCGTCACGCTGCGCCTTGGTCTTGAACTTGCGCTTAAAGAGCTTGCCCTGTGCGGCAATGCCCTTCTCGATCTGCTCCGAGGACAGGTCCTGCAGCGTCACCTCCATGCCGGAAGCCACGCACCAGCCGGCGATGTCGGCACCCATGGTGCCGGCGCCGATGACGTGCACGCGGCGCGGACGCCAGTCGAGCTTCTTGGGGGCCTGGCCCTTCAAAAGCTCCGACAGCCAGAACACGCGGCGCAGGTTGCGCGACTGGTCGGAGACCATCAGCGGCGCGAAGGTGCGCGTCTCGGCCGCCTTCATCGCCTCCTCGTTGCCGCCGTACTGCTCGAACAGGTCGATCAGGCGGAACGGCGCGGGATAGTGATCCTCGCGCGCCTTGCTCTTGGTCTCGTTGCGCATGCGCGATGCGAGCAGGCCGCGCGCCGGCCACATGGTCAGGACGCGCATAGCCAGACCGGAGGGCTTCGACTTGCGCTTGCGCAATACCGCCTTGCGGGCGGCCCAAAGCAGGGTGCCGCGGCTGTCGACGAGCTGATCGACGAACCCCATGCCGCGCGCGGCGGAAGCTCTCAGCATCTTGCCGGTCAGCATCGCGGTCATGGCGTTGATGGCGCCGGCCTGGCGGATCGAGCGCGCGGTGCCGTTGAAGCCGGGGAAGATGCCGAGCTTAACCTCGGGAAAGCCGAGCTGGGTTCCCTCGTCGCGCGTGGCGATCCGGTAGTGGCAGGCGAGCGCCAGCTCCAGGCCGCCGCCGAGGCAGAAGCCGTCAATGGCGCAGACGACGGGAACGGGAAGCTGCTCGATACGATCGAACAGCGCGTTCACCGGACGCAGACGGTCGATGACGTCCATCTCGGTGTTGAGGTCGGCGAACTCGCGGATGTCGGCGCCGACGATGAAGCCGCGCTCCTTGGCCGAGTAGATGACGAGGCCGCGTATCACGCGCTTCTTGGCACCCTCCTCGACCTTCTGCACGATCTCGGCGAGCTCCTCGAGCGGACGGCGCCCGAGCGCGTTCTGGCTTTCACCCTCCCGGTCGAATGCGGCCCAGGCGATCCCCCACTGATCGATGGAGAACCGCCAGTCCTTGAGATCGGGAAGCGGCTTGGACACTGCCTTAAACATACAAAACCCTTTCCACACGCGCCTCCTCCATCGCAGCCTTCATGCACTCAACGCGCAGCGGCCGCAGGATGTTCGAACTATTCCGCAGCGGCGTTGCCGGCACTGCGCGAGTTGTGCCCCATGCTTGCGTAGTGGGGCTTGACTGCGGCGGGGTCGAAGTGATCGACCGCGATCACGCGGGCGACCAGCGCCTCGACCTCACGCAACTGCTGACCCTCGCTCTCCGTCACGATGCCCTTGGCCATGGCCTCGCCGATCCAGTCGATGCCGTGGTAGCGGCGCAGCCTGCCCTCGCGGACCGCGTGGTCGAGCTTTTTCTCCGCCTCCTCGGCGGCGACGACCTTCTTGAGCGTGACCTCGAGAAGGCCGGTGGCATCGTCGGGATCGTTGGAAATGTAGATATGGCGCGTCAGGCGATCGCGCACCTCGGGCGCCTCCAGCACCAGCTTGCAGACGCGATGGCCCAGCACGTCGCCGGCCGGCCGGTAGGAGCCGCCCAAGGGGAAGACGATTGTGCGCATGAGGATACGCGCGGGCGTGTTGGGGAAGTTGTCGATGACGCCGCGCAGCGCTTCCTGGAAACGGTAGAGCCCGTTGGCGGCGCACAGCGCGACCAGGTCGCGATCGCTGGAGAGGCCGCCGTCGTCCTCGAAGCGCTTCAGCACGCAGGCGAGGAAATAAAGCTCGGAGAGCGCGTCGGCCAGGCGGCCGGAGAGCTTCTGCTTGCGCTTCAAGGCGCCGCCCAACGTGGCGACCGTCACGTCGGCGACGAAGGCGAAGTTGCGCGAGGCGCGTGCGAGCTGCCGGTACCAGGTGGCCATCTCGTAGGCGCGGTCGGGGGCAGCGGCGAAGAACCCACCCGTCACATTGTGGAAGAAGGCGCCGGTCGCGTTGGCGACCGAATGCGCGATATGGCCGGAGAACGCCGTCTCGAAGGCGTCGAGGCCGCGCTCGGAATCGGGATCCTGCGCCGCCTGGATCTCCTTGTAGAGATAGGGGTGCGAGCGCAGCGCGCCCTGCGCGAACGTGATCAGCGTGCGCGTCAGGATGTTGGCGCCTTCCACGGTGATGCCGATCGGGACCATCTGGTAGGCGGACTGCAGGTAGTTGTGCGGGCCGTCGCAGATGGCGCGGCCGCCGTGGATGTCGAAGGCGTCGTTGACGGAGCGGCGCATGCGCTCAGTCGTCTGGTACTTCATCAAGGCGGAAAGCACCGACGGGCGCTCGCCGCGTGCGACCATGGCGGCGGTGACGGCACGGGCGGCCTCGTTGGCATAGGCCGCCTCGATCATGCGGGCGAGCGGCTCCTCGACGCCCTCCATCAGCGCGACGGGAAGCCCGAACTGCTTGCGGATGCGCCCATAGGCGCTGGTGAAACGCAGCATCGCCTTGGAGCCAGCGGTGGCCGAGGACGGCAGCGAGATGGCGCGGCCGGCCGCGAGGCATTCCATCAGCATACGCCAGCCCTGGCCGACCATGGCCTCGCCGCCGATCACCCAGTCAATGGGGATGAAGACGTCCTTGCCCCAGTTGGGGCCATTGGGGAACGCGTTGCCCGCAGGAAGATGGCGCCGGCCGATCTGCACGCCGGGATGATCGGCGGGGATCATAGCGACCGTGATGCCCAGCGTCTCGCCGCGGCCCAGGATGTTCTCAGGATCGAAGGCGCGGAAGGCGAGACCGACCAGAGTCGCCTTGGGGCCCAGCGTGATGTAGCGCTTGTCCCACGACAGGCTGATGCCGACGACGTCTTTGCCGTCGTGCTCGCCGCGCGTGATGATGCCGATGTCGCGCATGGTCGCCGCATCCGAGCCCGAGGTCGGGCCGGTGAGCGAGAAGCAGGGTATCTCCTCGCCCTTGGCGAGACGCGGCAGGTAATGCTCTTTCTGCTCGTCGGTACCGTACTTCTCGATGAGCTCGCCCGGTCCAAGCGAGTTCGGCACCATGACGATGGTGACGACGTCGGGCGAGCGCGAGGCGATCTTGCCGATGATCAGCGACTGCGCCTGCGCGGAGAAGCCGAGCCCGCCGTGCTCCTTGGAAATGAGCATGCCGAGGAAGCCGTGCTTCTTGACGAAGTCCCAGATCTCCTCGGGTACCTCCTTCTCGGTGTGGCGCACCTTCCAGTCGTCGATCATGCGGCAGAGCTCGTTCGTGGGGCCGTCGAGGAACGCTTGCTCCTCGGGCGTCAGCACGATCGGCGCGATCGAGCGCAGCTTGTCCCAGTCGGGCTCGCCGGAGAACAGCTCGGCATCGAAGCCGACGGTGCCGGCTTCGAGCGCCTGGCTCTCCGTGTCGGAGACCTTGGGCAGTATGCCTTTGACCGCCTTGAAGACCGGCGCCATCAGAAAGGAGCGGCGAACCTGCGGGACGGCGAGCGCCGCGAAGGCGATGGCGAACACCCAGAGCAGGAAGCCAATGAGGCCGGTGGACCCGCTAATCGCCCCCCACACGATGGCCGCGCCGGCAAGGCCGGCCGCCCACAGCCATAGCGGCGACTTGTACATGCCGAGCGCGATGACGCCCGCCAGCAGCGCAATACAGAAAAGAAGCTCCACCATCCGTCACATGCCTCCGGGGGCCGAGCCAGTGGGCCCAGGATTTCTAGTCAACCTAAAATGTGGCACGTTTCCTTGGCGTTAAGCTCAACACGAGCTTGCAGCGGGTCCCAAATTCGTCAGCCGGCGCGCCGGTGGCCCTCTGTCGAGCGGACCGGAATTTTCGGCGGCGCCGCTTGCCAATGCGGGCGCACTATAGCCCCTTTCTCGCCCGATGGAGAGGGGCGGATGCTGTCACGCAGGAACGGCGTCCGAGGGGCAGGCAAGGAAAGGATGGGCATGTTTCGCGGCGCGGTTGTGACACTTTCCGCCTGTGTTGCTGCTGCCATCATGGCACAGTGGCCAGCGATGGTTGCAGCAGCCGATCAGGATGGGGGCGCGCCCCAGCACATCGCCTATGGGCGCCATCTGGCGGCCGAGTGCACCTCCTGCCACCGCAGCGACACGATGGAAGGCGCGGTCCCGGTGCTCGCGGGGCGGCCAGCAGCGGAGATCGTCGCCCTGCTCAAGGACTTTCGCGACGGGCGCAAGTCCAACGCCGTCATGGTGTCGGTCGCCAAGTCGCTCAATGAGGAGGAAGCGGCTGCGGTCGCGGCCTACTTCGCCTCATTGCCCGCACCCGACCGCCGCTGATCCGAGCACTGGAACCGCAGGCGCCCAGCGGCGTTCTTATGCCGGGTCTGGCGAAAGCGGCGCGCGTCGATCGCGCTGAGAAAGGCCCCGCGATTTAGTCGAAACGCTTTGGGTCGACGGTTGGTGCCGTTGCGTAAGTGCCGCGTAGGTTCGGGGCATGCGCTGCAGCGCGCGTCCACGACGACCGATGCAAACTCCAATGGCATACGCAGGGAGGCCCTGCCATGACACGTAGGAAATCCAATTCCCCCAGCACCGAGCAGACCATGACGTGGTTCTTCCTCGCGATGCTGATCTGCTCGCTCATTTTCGGGCTGGTCGGCTCCGCGCTGCACCATGCCGCGACGTGACGTGGACGTTCCGCTAGCCGATAGCAGCACCGTCGGGGCCCCAACCATTGCTCCGCCGCATTGACGACCTATATCCGTGCTTCGCGCGGAGGTAGAGTTTGTCGCATGACAGCACAGCTACGCACCGGCCATGCGCTTGGCCTCGTCAGCGGTGCGGAGGTCTCTAAGGCGATCGACCATTTCTTCATGCAGATCCACCGTTACCGCACCTTCTATTTCGACCTCTTGGGCTGATCGCGCACTTGAAGCACGATCTGGGCGAGGTGGAGGTGTCGAGCCTTAAAGATGTCTCCTCGGCCCAACATGCGGTCGACGACATCATGCGGATCGAAAGGATCGGGTAAGGACGCCGCGGCAAGATCGGGGCCCCTTATCGCTTCACGGTCCAGGCCCGCACCCCATGCTCTTCATCCGCCATTTCGGCCGACTGCTCTATCTCGTCTGCCACATGCTGTTGGGCTTGCTCGCCCTGATGGTGCTCGGCGCCGGCATCGTCGCGCTCGCGGAGGGGATGAACTTTTGGAAGGCGCTGTATTTGACCTTCATCACGGCCGCCACCATCGGCTACGGCGACGTCGTTCCCGTCACCGTCGTCGGACGCATCATCTGCATCGTGATGGGCCTGTTGGGGCTGATGTTCTTCGGCATCATCGTCGCCGTCACCAACCGCGCACTGACGCACGCGATTGCCGACAAGCACGGCATCCCATTTACCGACGGGACCGACATGATCGCCTTGCATAAGCCGCGCAAGCGCTAGCGGCCTCAGCCGATCGAGCCCATCGGTCCGGGATAGCTCACCTCGCCGAGCTTGCCGGTGTCGACGTCGTAGATGAAGCCGCGGACGGTCATCTTGTCGGGCCCCTCGTGGGGCAGCCAGGGATGGTTGAGGATCGCCGACATGCCGCGGCGCACGTCCCACTCGAGCCGGTCTTTGCTCTTTTCATCATGCGGCGCATCGAGCGCTGAGATCGGACCGCGAAAGGCGTGAAAAGCGGCAGGCTCGGTCGAACTCGCCTTGCAGCTCGTGAACGCACGCCCCGTCGCCTGGCCGAGGAGATTTTCCGCGGCGGGATCGCCCTCGAGGCCGGCTTTCAGAAGATCATCGGTGAAGGCCAGCATGCCGCAACGCGTGTGATGCACCAAGATCACCTCGTTGGTGTCGAGGAGATGATGGGAAATGATGAGCGAGCGGATCACGTCCTCGCTCACCACGCCACCGGCGTTACGGATGATGTGGGCCTCGCCCGTCTGCAGGCCGAGCAGATCCTCGACATCGAGGCGCGCGTCCATGCACGCGACGACGGCGACGTGCTTGGCCGGCTGGATCGGCTGGGGCCCGGGATGCTTGGGCTCGTGAACCGCATCACCGCCGGCGTATTTCGCGTTGTTCTCGACGCACTGATCCGTGATCGACTTGGACATCAATCCCCCGCTTGCTTGTTAGTCGCAGTTTTGTTGCTCGGCTGTTGTGGCCTCAGCGCTTGTGACCTCAACCCTTGTGACCGAGGGCCGTCGGATCGTTGAACGCGTCGGCAATAATAGCGCGATACCAGGCGACGCTTTCGAGGTAGTTCTGCTTACGCACCTCGGCGCTCTCGCTGGGCTTCGAAACGAAGCTGCCGCTCGCCTCCAGAATCACTTTGCCGTCGACGTCGGCGGGCTTGTAGCTGGCGCCGATCTTGATGGTGTCGTTGGCAGCGAGTAGCGACCAGCAGGTATTCCGGAAACGCGGCGGGAAGCGCTCGGCACCGGTCAGGTCGGCCAGCAAATCGGCGGCGACCACTTTGCCCTGGCTGTTGGCGGAGAACGCCGACTTCGGCATCCGCGTTGCGATCGAGGCGTCACCCAGCACGTAGACGCCGTCGAGCTTGGCGGAGGTGAAGTTCGCGGGATGAACCGGACACCAGTCGCCGTCCGCACAGCCGGCAACATGAGCGATGTCGCCCGCCTTCTGCGGCGGGATGACGTTGACGACGGCGCCCTTCTGCTTGATGCCCGACGCGGTCTCGACCTGCATCGTCGAGGTATCGACCTTGACCACGTTGAAGTCGTCGATCTCGTTCGTCAGGTTCATGTCGATGATGCCATCGTAGTAGGTACGGAACGCCTCCTCGAACGCCGGCTGCTTGGAGAAGGTGCGCTTGGCGTCGAAGATGATGAGCTTCGATTTCGGCTTCTTGGTCTTGAGGTAGTGCGCGATCATGCAGGCACGCTCATACGGACCCGGCGGGCAACGGTAGGGATTGTTCGGCACCGTCATGACGACGACGCCGCCGTCCTCCATCGCCTCGAGCTGCCTCATCAGCAGAACCGTCTGCGGGCCGGCCTTCCAGGCATGCGGCATGATCTCGGCGGCGCGCGGCGAGTAGCCCTCGATCTCGTCCCACTTGAAGGCAATGCCCGGCGAGAGCACCAGGCGGTCGTAGGATAGCGTCGTCCCGTTGGCGAGCGCCACCGTCTTCTTGGCGCCGTCGACGCCATACGCGGTCTCGTGGATCACGTTGATGCCGAGCTTGCGTAACCCGTCGTAGGAATGCTGCAGGGATTCAAATGTGCGAAAGCCGCCGAAGTAGTGGTTGGAATTAAAGCAGGTCGTGTAAATCTTCTGCGTCTCGATCACGGTGACGTCGAGATCCGGCGCCGCGCTCTTGAGGACGCGTGCGACCGTCGCCCCGCCCGGACCGCCGCCGACGATGACGACACTGCCCTTTCCCTTGGCGATAGCGGGCTGCGGCAAAACCATAGGGACGACTGCGGCAAGCCCGGTGCCCCCAATAAGCCGCGCAAACTCCCTACGATTTATCATGGCGATGCTGCCTTGTTTCCGGCGTGCCCTTCCCGATATCGTAACCGGGTGCCCCACGCTCCCGCAACCCTACCCTTCGAACGACAGGCTCATGATGCAGCGCAGAAGAATAACAACACTCGCTCGCCGCGACTTCATTTTGAGCGCCGCGGGCGCGGCCGTGCTGAGCGTCATTCTAGGCAAGGTTGCGCACGCCGACGTCGCCCCGCACAGCGACGGGTTCAAGGCGGCGCTGGATACGTTGCTGAGGGGCGCAACGCCATTAGACGGCGGCATCGAGATGGATTTGCCGGCGACGGTGGAGAACGGCGACTACGTGCCGTTGGCGCTCGCCGTCGACAGCCCGATGACACAAGACAACTTTGTGAAGGCGATCCACCTGCTCTCGACCGCCAACCCGCGTGCCGACGTCGCCACATTTCGCTTCTCGCTGCTGTCGGGCAAGGCGCGAGTGACGAGCCGCATGCGACTGGCGACAACGCAGGAGGTCATCGCCATTGCCGAGCTCAGCAACGGCACAGTGCTGATGGGTACGCGGACCGTCGACGTGAAGGTCGGCGGCTGCGGGATCGGAGGCTAGGTCCATGAAGAAGCCGCCGAGGATCAAAGTCCCCAAGAGCATGAACGTGGGCGAGATCGTCGAGATCAAAACGCTCGCCACCCACATCATGGAGACGGGCAACCGCAAGGATTCCGCGGGCACCATCATCCCGCGCGACATCATCCACACGTTCAGTGCGAGCTTCGAGGGCGAGGAGGTGTTTTCCGCCTCGCTGGGTCCGGGCATCGCTGCCAACCCCTACATCGCCTTCTATCTGAAGGTGCCCGGTCCGGGCACGCTGAAGCTCGTGTGGGAGGACGACAGCGGCATGACGACAGTGAAGAATGTGCCGCTCAACGTCGTGTGAGACGGGAGGTGGTGCGTGGCGGACGGATCTGCGCGAGAAGCTGCCGGCTGCGCAGGCTCACCCGACGCCACACGGCGCGCCCCGTGATCCGTATCCGCTGAGCGAGCGCGGCCAGGCGCGGGCGCAGCCGCTCCCAGAGCGCAACAAGGCTCGGACGCATCGACTGCCACGCGCGTCCCGCACGCCATTTGACGACGCGACCGTAACGCCAGACCCAGGATGCGCGAACCCAGGCGAACAACGCCTCCTGCCAGGGCACGAACAGGTCGTAGGCGCGCTTAAACCACGCGATCTCCATCAGCGCGGGCTTGGTGAGAATGAAGATGCGCGCAAGCAGCGCGGTGCTCGCGACCTTGGCGAGGCCGAGCACGACGATGGCGGAGATCACGTGGCCCAGCGCCAACAGATAGACGCCGAACAGCTTGGCCGGCACGAGGATGGCCGTGGGTATGGCGAGCGCGACCAGCGCGCCGTACGGCGGCAGACCGGCCATCCACAGCTCGGCGAGCGCCCAGATGCGAAAGCGGGCGAGATGCGCGAGCAGATTGGAAAGCGGACGCCAGCCCCATTCCTCGAAGATGAGGACGGCGGCCAGCAGCGCATTGAGAACCAGGATGACGCCCGGTCGGATCACGCGCCATGCCGCCGCGAGCGCGCGGCTCAAGAGGATAGCTGCGGACGTGACGGCACGCATCAGGCGGTCGGCCTGCTGCTTCATCCAGGGCGTGAAGAGTTGCCCCCACATCGAAAACGGTCTCCGCCAGCCGCACTTCCCGCGCCTTCGCGCATCCTAGCAGGGCGCGCGTCTCAAGGCCGTTAAGCCGTGGCGTTCGCTGGCCGCGCTAACCGGCGCCTTCGATGGCGACATCCTCGGGCGTCAGCGCACCTGAGCGGACCGCCTCCTGCAGTGCCTGCGCCAGCTCCTCGCGAGCCTTCTCGGCCTGACGCTGACGCGCCCACAGGCTGGCGTAAAGCCCGTCCTTGGCGATCAGCTCGCCGTGCGTACCCTGCTCCACCAGCCGGCCCTTCTCAAGCACGAGAATGTTGTCGGCGTGCACGATGGTCGACAAGCGGTGCGCGATGACCAGCGTGGTCCGGTCCTTGGCCACGCCGTCGAGCGCATCCTGGATCTCTTTTTCCGTGTGGCTGTCGAGCGCGCTCGTCGCCTCGTCGAGAATGAGGATCGGTGGGCCCTTGAGAATCGTGCGCGCGATGGCGACGCGCTGCTTCTCGCCGCCCGACAGCTTCAACCCGCGCTCGCCGACCATCGTCTGATAACCCTGCGGCAGGGAGCGAATGAAGCTGTCGATCTGCGCCAGCTTGGCGGCCGCGTACACTTCCTCGTCGGTGGCCTCGAAGCGGCCGTAGCGGATGTTGTAGAGGATGGTGTCGTTGAACAGCACCGTATCCTGCGGCACGACACCGATGGCGGAGCGCAGCGACTTCTGCGTCACCTCGCGAATATCGTGCCCGTCGATGGTCACGCGGCCCGACTGGATGTCGTAGAAGCGGAACAGGATGCGGCTGATCGTCGACTTGCCCGCGCCAGACGGGCCGACGATGGCGACCATCTGGCCGGCGGGCACCTCGAAGGAGAGGTCTTTGAGAATGCGCCGGTCGTGCTCATAGGAGAAACCGACGTTCTCGAAGCGGATGTTGCCCTGGCGAACCTCAAGCGGCTCGGCACCGGGCTTGTCGGTGATCTCCGGGTGCTCATCCAAAAGCGCGAACATCGCTTCCAGATCGACGAGGCCCTGTTTGATCTCGCGGTAGACCATGCCCATGAAGTTGAGCGGCATGTAGAGCTGGATCATCAGAGCGTTGACCATCACGAACTCGCCGATGGTTTGAGTGCCGGCGATCACGCCGCTGGCGGCGAGCAGCATGCAGCTCGTCATGCCGACCGTGAAGATCACCGCCTGGCCGGAGTTCAGCATGCCGAGCGAGCGGAACGTCTTGATCGCAGCTTTCTCATAGCGCGCGATCGAGGCATCGAAGCGCCGCGCCTCGGCTTCCTCGTTGCCGAAATACTTGACGGTCTCGAAGTTCAACAGGCTGTCGATGGCCTTGGTGTTTGCATCGGTATCGCTGTCGTTCATCTCGCGGCGGATGGCGATGCGCCGCTCGCTGGCAGCGAACGTGTACCACATGTAGATGACCACGGTCGCGACGACGATCAGCACGAAGCGCCAGTCGAAGTAGTAGAACAAGATGCCGGAGACGAGCGCCAGCTCCAGCGCGGTGGGGACAACGTTCAAGATGCCCATGCGGATGATGAGCTCGATGCCGCGCGTGGCCCGCTCGATCACGCGCGAAAGCCCCCCCGTGCGCCGCTCTAAATGGAAGCGCAACGACAGCCGGTGCAGATGCTGGAAGGTGCGGTTGTTGAGCTGGCGCACCGCGTTCTGGCCGACCTCAGTGAAGATGACGTCGCGGATCTGGGTGAGCACCATCGTCAGGACGCGGCCCGTGCCGTAGGCGACGATCAGCGCCACCACGCCGAAGGCGATGCCCTGCGCGGGCG
>Ga0209347_1004450_pt1 | contig 14553 bp, 13 predicted proteins | sample AutmiccommuBRH23_FD_187382 | JGI IMG/M metagenome (GOLD analysis project Ga0209347, IMG submission 187382) | Deep subsurface microbial communities from Mt. Terri, Switzerland - Autotrophic microbial communities BRH/23 (SPAdes) (version 2) | ecosystem: Environmental > Aquatic > Deep subsurface >... | reverse complement strand
TCTTGGGAGACTTGTCTCTGATACGTTGGAAGGCCGGCAACGCCTATAAACGCTCATGTCAGATTGCTTCCGCGGTCTCGGCGGCGGGTCCGGCGCCTGGGGAGAAGCATGTTCCAGGGAATTATCCTCTTTTGTTCCGAAATGTAAGCACGGAGAAAGAAGATGGAGCATATCTGAAAAGCAGATGAGATTAGGGGTGGGTCATCTCTTTGAACCATCGTCATGATTGCGGCGCGGAAATGGTTCCTGGATACATGGGGCTATGGAGTGAAGAGGGGAAGGGAGGATAAAAGAAAGCCTGGGACAATTGCCCCAGGCTTTGAAAAATCCGGAAACTCGGTTTTTTTATAAAAGATTGGTTTTGGGAAAAGTTCTCAGCCGCGATTCGGGCTGACTATTGTTGGCTCATTTTTTTGTCGAATTCTTCATCTCGTTTTCTTGACCATTCCCGCTTTGCCGCAGATCCGGCACACCCTTTGTCCCATAGTTCGGGATACAATTTGTAAACCTGCTTGCCGGCATCAACGAGGAACTGATCTTCGCCATACTCCAGGAAATGGGTGATGACTTTTAACGCCCATTCGCGGCGGGTATCATCGAAAGAGCTGACGCATTCCCTGAAAGAATAGGCGCGTACTGGCCCGGGGAGACCTTGGGGGGTCACCTCGAATTTGCCCTCAAGTACGACGGCACCAATCTCGCCATCCTCGCCAGCCTGTTTCAAAAGGTCAAGATTGAGGATTTCAGCCGTGATCGTCGACATGCCCGACCGCCAAATCGACCTCTTCATCCGCTTCTGCCGGCAAAGCAACGGCCGCCTTTCGGCCCGGAAGCGGGAAACTCAGGGAAAACAAAATAGCGGCGTTGTCGGATGTTCAAAAAGGGCGGGTGCTGCCGGATGAAGAAATGGACAAGGAGCTGTGAAGTGGGAGAGACGGATAAAATCAGGATTGAAAAATCGGAATCACGCAGCTTTCCGCGACTTGATTGTTTCAAGATCGGTACCGATTTGAAGATTGGCAATGTCAAGATCATATGCCTGCTGCAGGTTTAACCAAATTTTAGGCCCGGTACCGAACCATTTCCCCAGCCTCAGGGCTGTATCCGCGGAAATCGATCTTTTCCCGGCGAGTATTTGGGAAATCCTATTGGACGGTACATTGATCTGTCTGGCAAGTTCGGCTGCGGATATTTTTAATTCGGACAGCTCATCGGTCAATATCTCACCAGGATGTATTGGTTTTCTTGCCATTTTATTCTCCTTTATTTTGTTAATGGTAATCTACTATTTCAACGTTTTGTGGACCTGCTTCGCTCCATTCAAAACATATGCGCCACTGGTCATTAATTCGAATACTAAATTGGCCATGCCGCTTACCCCGTAATGCTTCCAATCGATTGCTTGGCATCATCATCAAAGCTTCCAGTGTATCAGCCGCATCCAATACTCGGAGACGTTTTTCGGCCTGATTAGAAAATGCCTGGAATTCCGGAATCCGGTATCCCTCAAACAGCTGCTTTGTTTTCTTATCCTTAAAGTTTTGTATCATCTGTATTTAATATGCTGATTGTACGCTATACGTCAAGCGTATTTTTAAAATTTCCCCGCACAGCATTCGCTGTTGGAATTTTCAGCCATCGTAAATTGCCTTGATTTAACAAAAAAATGGAGTGTAAGCAAGTGCTTACAAGCTCCCTTTTTAAATTCCCCGGTCTTGGACGATTTCCCTTCTGCTATGCAGGGACTGAAATTGCCGGGACGACTTCAATCAGAAGAAAACATCCGTCCGATTTGATCATTTGAATCGGCTTTTTGTTGATCTCGCCGATACCCTTCCTGTCGTAACCCCCGCAAGGGTCTTCCATTGAAAATCACGGTTCCGTTTTTGAAGAAAAATTCGTGCTTCCCCACGATGCCGACAGCATATCCGTTCCGGGGGAATACTTTTCCACGGACGATCGAGGTTATCGTCCCGCTCGCCTTTGGTGATGGTCGTGGTTGTGGTTTCATCGACCCCGGCTGCGTCATCCAGGAAAGAATCGGACGAGAATTCCGCCCGTTTCAAATCCTGCCAGCTCTCGGCCGTCTTTTGTATTTTCTGTTCCCCCGTGAGCGCCCGGGCCATCTCGTGATCATCGAATTGGCCCCTTCCGTAAGAGCCATAAACCCCCGGTCGGACAGGTCGCCTTCAACAGCCAGCGCCGTTTCCATCTTGGTCGCAATGAGCGATAAGGCTATCGATTGAATTGTTTCCCCGTAATCTCACGCCAACTGACCCCCCGATCGCGCATCCGGCTTATCAGTTCCAGGTTCTCCTGGACCTGTTGTTTCACGATAGCCGGCTTTCGCCTGTGATCACCAATGATTCGTATTTCACGGATTCTTTGCGCCTCGTTTATGACTTGACCTCCTTTGCGATGCAGCGGCTTTGAATTTTCGGCGACAGACATTTGGTGCAATGCCAGCAAAAGCATCGCGTGAAAGAACTCAGCCTCCGTGCCGGAATTCTTTTTCCCGCTGTGCCGCCGGGCCAGACTGGTTTGGAGTCGGTGCGCTTCAATCCGGCCGGCGTCGGGAAGCCCGGCGTAGTACCGGGTAAGCGATTTCCGGATCTCGTCAGAGAATCCGGTAAGCCGGACGACCTCAGCCACGTCGTACATTGCGTACCTCCGCTGTAAAGTATTTAGTCTTTGATGCTGTAGTCTTTTAATTTTTATTTTTTCCGGAAGCAAGCCAAATTTCTAAGTAAATGAATTACTTGCGTCAAGCCTTTTTTACCGAGGAATTTCGGTAAAAAAGGCTTGCGGGGAATTCCGGGGCTTCCGACTAAAGGTTGATTTTCCCTTGAATTTTTTATGAAGGCATGGCAATCTTCGGTCATTTTTCGGAAGCTCGAAAGGGGTAAACCAATCCGATCCCACCGACAAAGGTTCCCCCAGATCCGGCCCGGCCCTCGCTCCGTTACGTGGGGGACTCCGCTCAGGCAGGGCCTAAGTGCTTCCGACCTGTCAGAAAAGATGCTCTTTTGAGCCTTTATAACTTTTACGACCATACCCTGTATGGTTTGTATCCGGTTCCTTCGGGAACCGGACAAGTGGCCCTTGGCGGGAAATTCCGCATGAGGCCATATCGAGCAAAAGCGCAGGGCCGCTGCTTCGTTCCCAATCGCATGTATCCGACATTTCGGGATGCGATAAACAGCGGCTGTTATTCGGAACGATCCCGGGTTTTCAGACATTTCTGGACCAAAAACAACTGCGGCTTTGGTGAAGGGGACATGAGGTGAAATTACGGGAGAACTGTTTTTTCTCCCGAGCGAATAGAAAAAAGCCGAAATTCAGGCAGTTTAGATCTTGTCCCCGCAAGCCCGGACATTTCCGTTGCGGGGATATGTGTTTTCACAGGCATTTGTGCTGCAAAAACACGCCGTGGGTCAGGACATTTCCGTCACGGAAAGATCAGACCGCCAAAGATGTTCGGCTTTTTTATTGTGCAATCCCGAATCTGTTTGATGTTTGAGGCTTGGTCGAGGAACAGGACATTTCCGCTTCGATCCGGATCGAGAATATCCTCATAGGTTCGGGATTTTTGTTTTCCGGCGCAATGATTGACTCGGGGTTATGCGAAGTCACGTTGTGGAGCCGAGGGCAAAGCCTGGGAGGCAGGCGCATAACTCACCAGCTTCCAGTTAAAAAAGGAGAGCCGACTTCAGTCTCGGCTCGCGGTGTGGCCGCCGTGCATGAGAGCAAAGGCTGTGGGTGATTCCACGGACGTGTCGTCTAAAAAAAAAAATCGGTAAACAGGGTCCCAACCTGAAAATTGGGCGGAGGTTATACTGCTTGACCCCGATATCCTAAAAAGCAGATATATCGCCGTAATGGGCGACGGAAAGCAACCGTCTAAAAAAATGCATGTGTGTTCAAATTCCCTGCGCTATGCGGAGCGCAACTAAGTTCCGCGCGGGATAAGGTTTCCCCCGCTCATTTCAGAGGGATATTCTTACCCTGATTCTGGAGATCGAGAAATGCACGGCAGCATAAGATGGCAAGTAGATGAAATTTTCCACAAATCCGGCATCAATCAAATCGGTGTATCCAAACATATCGCCAAGGAAGGAGTGCGACAGGAACTGAAATCATCCGGGCAACAGACAAATTGGCACACCATTGGTAAGGAAATGGGGATTCATTCCTATGGAACGGCCGATACCTACCGTGAAATCTGGCGCATGTTGGGTAATTACGCCAAAGCCGAATTCAAAGTCAGGGATATGGAGAAGTTGACAGGTGAGCATGCCCGGGCGTTTTTGGAGTCAAAACTGGCCGGGGGTCTGGCACACAAGACACTGCTGCTATATTCGGCGTCTATTGAAAAACTGGAAGTCGCATTAAACGGGTATGCCGCTCAAAAGGAAACGGGACGAGTCTTTTCCTTCGCAAATGATATCGGGGCCGTCCGCACGGCCGCCAATGAAAAACTGGAACGATTCGATGAAAGCCGTGCCTATGCCGACCCCTCAAGCCTTGCTGCTGCGGTAGGGGAGGGGAGATATAACCTGATCACGGCGATTCAGCGGGAAAGCGGATGCCGGGTGAAGGAAACAAATTACATGCATAAAGACCAGCTCCGAGGTCTTCATCGGGATGCACATACCGGCCAGGTAAAAGGCTGGATCGAGGTGAAAGGGAAGGGGGGTAAGGTGCGGCAAATAAGTGTTTCTCCGTCAACTTATAATCGGCTGAAGACCGTGCTTGCCTGTGGGAAACGGCTGGTTTTCAAGCCGGATGGTTATCGATACGAATTGAAAAAAGCAGCGGAAAAAACGGACCAACGGTACGAGGGATCGCATGGCCTGAGATGGTCCTGGGCGCAGGAGCGATTTCAGGAATTGCAGCGGCATGGAATGTCGTATGAGAAAGCAATGTTTCAAGTCAGCAATGAAATGGGGCACGAGCGGGGAGACATCACCGGGCATTATCTCAAGTGATCAGTTCTTACGGTCCGTTGCGGCTCGTGGATCGGATCTGGAGGCCTTGCGCTTTTTTTTCCTCTTCAAGCCAGCCATTCCAAGCCATCTCCGAGCCCGCGGCGAGGACAGTTCAACCCCACCGAGAGTGGCGTATGGATTGATTCATAAAACATTCCAGCACCTGTTTGAATGCCGGATTTTCTGCCCCTGGTATCAGTCGTATGACTGGTGGCGGGAAAACCGGTCGGCCCGCATGACCACGAGTATGCCAGGTCACCTGTGTGCCGGCAAAAGGGTATTCCATAATCCTGAAAAAATGTTTCCCGGTCGCCGTGGGGTCGCTCCAATTTATTCCCGGGTGGAATTTCATGCTCCCTAACTTCACGAACCTGGTTTATTTGATCGAGTTTACGTTGTGCAATACTCCAATGAGGGCAGCAATTTCTTGTCGGATTTGGAATTCGCAGATAATGGAACGAATCGACAGGCAGTCCTTTCTGGAAAAGTATTCCCATTGCGTCTCCAGCGTTGAATTTTGCAGCAAATATCGGTTTGACAGACGAATTTATTTTAAATAGTGTCCAAGAGATTTTTATTTTTAGAGGATTGCAAAATGAAAAATGTAGTGGCCAAATGCCCTTCATGTGGGGGCGAGATAGTCATCAAGCGGACATGAAGGCGGGTTCTGTTGCGTTGCAGGTCATGCCGCGCCGTTTACCCCCCCGAAAAATTCGTCCAAGAGATGAATGATGCCTTTGAAGAGGAACTTGCCGATATTCCTTTAGATCGGCTGTAAACCAGGATTGTGCCCGTAAAAGCGTAAGGCGTTTAACGTCGTCTACCCGAAACCAGTTCCCGAGGTCCGGTTGTTGCCGCCTGCCATTGGTGCAAGCATGCGGGGTGCTACCATAGGCCCCCATGTTTATCCGCCCGCCGTTCGGTAAAGGTTCACGGAAATAGTCGGAAGCGGGATCACCGGAATCAATACAGGGTGACTGGGTTCGCAGGAGATAAAGAACACCATCTGCAAAGATCGGGTCTATCGAAATTTCGTGGACTCCGGCATTCGCTCCCGAATAATTGATTTCGATTCCGGATGTCGTAAATTCTGATATGTTGTCATTGCTCCAGACGTTGTTGAAGTCTATCTGGAAATTTGAATTCGACAGAGTGATCCCATAACCATATACGTTGCAATTCTCGCCAATCCCAGGCATCATTGTTCACAATAATGTTGTTGAAAACCCGTCCATTCGAATCTACCGCCTTTATGCCGCAGCCATCTCCGCAGCCGGCTCCGTTTCCCCCGGAGTTGTCGCAAATGGAGTTGTTTTCAAACAAGATTAATCGCTGTTTCGGCGTAAATGCCGGCGAAAATACGGAAGGTGTAATGGTGCGTCCCGGTCCCCGGTACAGGGACGCCGGCCCGCTGGCCGTTTGCCGGATCGATCACGCGCACGACTTACCTTCTTATAAAAGGGGGATGTATCTGATCATACGCGAAGAGAACCGGGTAGGCAAACGAGGGCCGTTTCATGGTCAGGGCGAATCCGGCCCAGTCGAGTCCCCGGCCGATTTCCCGGCCGGCCGACAATTGCACCGCCCCTTGTTCTTCGGTATCCGAAAGGCCGAGGGAAAAGCCGATACCGGCGTCCGGATTTTCGAAACAAGCGGATAACGGGCAGGAAATCCAGGCGGGAACCCGGTTGCCGGAAAAGGTCCGGCCGTTGATCCGCAACCGTGAAAACGCGGTTCCCGCCGCCTCGTTCAACAGGATAAGCTCCCCCCGGCCCGCCAGCGCTTCGCCGTCCACCCGGATCACCAGTTTTTCGGATTCCGCCCCATAGGTCACCCGGCAGCGGCCCCGGCTGCGGTCCGCGCTCATGCGGCTCTGGATATGAAACAAATGAAATAGCCGATTCCGCAACGCCAGCATCCCCTGCTGAAGTCCGGGCCATTTCATGTACGCAGCCGTTATTTTCTCAAACGCTTGCGAAAAGAATGCCGGGGTGCTTGCCCCCAGGCAGCGCCAGGAGAGAATCTGGTTCAGGTCATAGACCATCTCGATGCAATCGGCCGCTGGACATCGAATGACGTGCAGGGACGGAAAGACGGTCTGAGTGGCGGTTTTGAGCACCGGCAGGCCGAACCCGGCCGATCCGCCGGCAAAAACAGCATCGTTCCACCCGAGGTGCGGCCCTTTTGCCATGCCGCGGGTTTTCCCCTTTCCGGGCAGATCGGAGTGGACCAGGAACAACCGGTCCGTTATTCGCAATCTTGGCGTCATGGCCGCCGGACGCGCGTTGCCGGCCCCGTTTGCCGGCGGGCATCAAAGGCGGCGTATGCCGATTCAATGCGGGCTTTCAGGTCGGCTTCATCAAAATCGGATGCATGGACCATCCGGTTTTCATTCTCGTAATTCCAGTCGGCCCCGTTTCCCGTAACCCCAACCCGGTCGTAAAGCGGGGTGCCGGGAAGCGGATAAGGGACGGTGAACGAGAGTTCATCAAGGGGGAGGGAAAGCGCCCACGCGAAGGTGGTCTCGATGGTTTCCCAGGTTTCTCCGGGGTACCCCACGATAAAAAATCCGGCCGTCTGGATACGGCTTTTTGAAAAACGGTAAAGGGTGCGCTCCGCCATTTCGGTGGTGGTTTTCTTGTTCATGAGCGCAAGCACCCGGTTGTCCCCGGATTCCAGGCCGAAAAATACTTTCCGGCAGCCGGCCTGCTCCCACAAGGCGATATCGTCCGCGGATATGCCGTCCACCCGCGCCAGGCAGAACCATTTCATATCCAGTTTTTCCGAAATCAATCGCCGGCAGAAACGCCGGACATGGTCGGGATCGAGACTGAAACAGTCGTCCGCGATCCACAGGCCATCGTATCCGCGCTGTTTGATATCGGCAATCTCCTCGAAAATCCGGTCCATGCAGCGCCGTCGGAAGTGATTGCCGTAAATCGGTTTTGAACAGAAATCACAGCTGAACGGGCAACCGAAGGTGGTCATGATGCCGGCGAGGGAAAACCCTTCCGCGTCCCGCCAGAACTTCTGATAGGCCTCATGCGGATAATCGTCGCGGTCCGGTATCGGCATCCGGTCCATCGCCGCTTCATCGGAATGGATGGATGGAGAAGAAACGACCCCACCTTCCGGAATCGATCGGTAAATCCCGGGATAACGCATTGGATCGACGGCAAGGGAATTGGCATCCGATGCCAGGTAGTCGGCGCAGAAAAGGGGAAACGATTGCGCCGCCTCGCCCCGGAAGACCAGGTCGAATGCGGATGAGAAACGCTCGGGGTGAAGCGTGGGAAGCGGTCCTCCGCAGACCCGCAATACGCCGGGTAGAACATTCCGCAGGGATTCTGCAAGTTCCAGGGCGTTTGCCGACATGGAGAGCATGATGTAGATGCCGATGATTTTCGGCCGGGCCGCTACGACTGCGGCGATTACGTTTTCTTTTTGCAGAAATGTGCAATCGATCACCCGGGTGACCAATCCCTTTTGGCGCAGCAGTGCGGCCAGCTGGGCGATCCCCAGGGGGTGAAACAGCATGGCCTTGGGGGCATGCGTGTAATGGTACGGGTAAATCAACACCACATCGGCTGCTTCATCGAATACGGCCGCGGATCGGCGTGAGGGGTTCATTAGACGAATTTCCGTTGCGCAATAGGTTATTTGGATGTCCCTCATTTAACGTAAGCCCGGCGGCCCATGCTTTCAAACGATTCGGCGGTCTCTTGCCATCCACGATTCAAATTTTTCTTGAACGGAAGAAGTACCGGACAGTCATGCGCGAGACAATTAGAAGTACTTAATTTATGCAGAGCAAGCTGATCGGCCAGGTGCGTACGACCGCAGGCATCCGGCTGCCAATCCCCATTCGCCTCGGTTGTTCCAACTCTCCTTCAAGCTGACCTGTCCGGAATGATTTCTCACGCAAACTCCTTGTATATTTTGAATCATACCGTCTTGGAAGGTTGAAAATAGAAGTTTCCCCCCATGTCCGGGAAATGAAGAGACCGGAATATTTAATTTATTAGTTCGATGCAAATCGAACAAGGTTAAAGAGGTCCAATCCTGCGGCCTGACGGTAGCCATGATCGGCGACGGGGTAAATGATGCGCCGGCGCTTGCGCAGGCTGATGTGGGGATCGTCATCTTCACTGAGAGGGGATCGGGAAACAGATGAAACATAAAAAAGGCATATCCCGAAGGGATTTTATCAAAGGGGCCGGAGCCGGGCTTTTTCTTTCCGGCCTGCGGTTCGCCTGGCCGCTGCCGGCATGGGCGAAGTCAGCGACGGGTTCGGCCGATACCGGCATCGGCGGTATCACCGCGAAGCGCCGTTATGATCTGACCATTGCCTACTCGCCGATTACTATCGACGGGCGCAAAGCGGTTTCCACCGGCATCAACGGCTCGGTGCCCGGACCCCTGGTGCGCCTGCGGGAAGGGGACGAGGTCGCCTTGAATGTCACCAACCGGTTGATGGATACCGAGCATGCGTCGATTCATTGGCACGGGATCCTGGTTCCGTTTCCGATGGACGGGGTGCCGGGTGTGAATTTTGCCGGCATTCCGCCGGGCGGGACCTATCACTACCGGTACCGGGTCAAACAGTCGGGCACTTACTGGTACCACAGCCATTCGAGCTTCCAGGAGCAGACCGGCACCTACGGGCCGCTGGTCATCGACCCGAAAGACGGCGAGCCGTTCGCCTGCGATCGGGACTATGCCGTCGTGCTCTCCGACTGGTCGTTCGAGGACCCGGAAACGATCTTCCGCCACATTAATTTATTAGGGCACTACTACAATTTCCAGCAGCGCACCGTGTGGGATTTTTTCGATGATGTGGGCGAGCGAGGTTTTGCCGACACGCTCGCCGACCGGATGGCATGGGGGAAGATGCGGATGAGCCCGGTCGATCTGGCCGACGTGACCGCCTACACCTACACCTATCTCATGAACGGCCACTCGCCGGACATGAACTGGACGGCGCTGTTCAACCCGGGCGAGACGATCCGGCTGCGGGTAATCAACGCATCGACCATGACCAACTTCGACGTCCGCATTCCAGGGCTCGACATGGATGTGGTGATGGTCGACGGCAAAGCGGTGCGCCCGGTCACCGTGCATGAATTTCGCGTCGGTGTGGCCGAAACCTATGATGTGCTGATCCGGCCGGAACAGGACAAGGCGTTTACCCTGTTTGCCGAATCGCTCGACCGCAGCGGCTACACGCGGGGGACCCTCGCTCCGGCGCCGGGGATGGTGGCGCCGGCGCCCGGATTGCGGCCCCGCCCCGTGCGCTCTCTGGAGGCGATCGGCATGGGGATGATGGACGACAAGATCTTCGGGGGGATGGATCACGGGAAAATGAAGCATGGCGATATGGGCGGCGATAAATGGCCCCGGTCGGATCCGGACATTCCCGGACCCAACGGGCCGACCCCGTTTAAGCCGGAAAAAGGGAATACGAATGTGGTCATGGTGATCAACAACCCGCGCTACCGCCTGGACGAGCCGGGTATCGGCCTCGGAAATGACGGCTGGCGGGTGCTCACCTATGCCGATCTGGTATCCGCTGCCCCCCAGCCGTACAAGAAGACCGCCGACCGGGAGATGACCATCAACATCACCGCCAACATGGAGCGGTACATGTTCTCCTTTGACGGCAAAAAATTCACCGAACATCCCGGGCCATACCTGTTTCGGCACAACGAGCGGCTGCGCCTCTATCTCGTGAACCACACCATGATGGAACACCCGATCCACCTGCACGGCATGTGGATGCAGCTGGAAAACGGGGCCGATCCGCTACCCTTCAAGCACACCATCCTGAGCAAACCCGGCGAGGCGCTCTCGGCGCTCATCACGCCGATCGAAAAGGGCGACTGGGCGTTTCACTGCCACCTGCTGTATCACATGGAAGCCGGCATGTTCCAGGTGGTGCGGGTTGCCTGAGCGGAAAGGAGATACAATGAAGACAGTAGCCATGCTTCTCTGTTTGCTGATACTTCCCGTGCCGTGCCTGTCCGCGGAAAAAAATGCCACCGGTACCCGATCGGAAGAATACCCGGCCGATTACCACGAGGCGAAACCAGGCCCGCCGCCGGGCAGGGAAATTCGTAAATATGCCGAAGACGCCCAGGAAGGCGCCCAGGAAAATTTCGGGGTTCAAGAGGTCCATGACAACGAGATGTTCGCCGTCTTCCGGGGCGACCGGTTCGAATATCAGGCCAAGGACGGCGAGGATACCCTGCTGTGGGACGTTCAGGGGTGGATCGGGGCGGACTACAACAAACTCTATCTTGAAAGCGAAGGGACGTGGCTGACCAACCGGGAGGAGTTCGAAGAAGCGGAACTCGAACTGCTCTATGGACGCAATATTGCTTCCTTCTGGGATTTCCAGATCGGTGTGCGTCACGATTTCAAGCCGGACCCGGACCGCACGTTTGCCGCGTTCGGCTTCCAGGGGCTCGCCCCTTACTGGTTTGAAATCGATGCGACCGCCTACGTGAGCGATGACGGCGACGTGTCGGCCTCCCTGGAGGCCGAATACGAGCTGCTCTTCACTCAGCGTCTGATCCTGATGCCGCGGCTCGAAACCGGCGCGGCCGTTCAGGAGGTCGAAAATTACGGGGTCGGCCAGGGATTTACCGACATCACATTGGGCCTTCGGCTCCGCTACGAAATTCGCCGGGAATTCGCCCCTTACATCGGCGTCTCCTGGAGCCGGAAGCTCGGCGAAACCGAAGATCTGGCCGAATCCGAGGGGGAAGATACAGACTTGACTTCGTTTGTGGCAGGAATCCGATTCTGGTTTTAGTTTTCAGGCAAGATATTGTTCGTCGCTGACCTTCTCCATCCACTCAGCCGATTTGCCGTCGAGTTCTTCATAAATGGCGATGTGCGTCATGGCCGTAGTCGCCATGGCGCCATGCCAGTGTTTTTCGCCCGCGGGGATAATGATTACGTCACCCGGGCGAATTTTTTCGACCGGGCCGCCCCAGTGCTGCGCCAGCCCGCAGCCGGCTGTCACGATAAGCATCTGCCCCAGCGGGTGGCTGTGCCATAACGTTCGAGCACCGGGCTCGAATGTGACACTTATGACGATCGCACGCGCCGGAGCTTGTGGTTGGGACAGGGGATCAATGCGCACCGCTCCGGTAAACCAGTCGGCTGGTCCTTTTTTCGAAGGCTGTGAGCCACTTCTTTTGATTTCCATGATTTCTTAACGTCCTCCTGTTATCTTTTCCCATAATAATGGTAAGCGCATTAATGGGAGATAACAATGGCCGAAACCATTCCGGTTCCGCCCGTTTTCGAGCTTGTCGGACCGAACCAGGCGGTCAGCATTTTTGGCGTGAAACTGGTGGGTTTCACCGCCGAGTCAGGGAAAAAGGTGCTCCTGACCCTGGCATTCCTGCTGGTTCTCTGGGTGTTGTCGCGGCTGATCCGGTTTCTGATCCGGCATTTCGTTCGGGGGAGAAATGATGCCCGGACCGTCTTCTGGTCGAATCAGGCCATCAATATCCTCACGACATTCCTGTTCCTTATCGCTTTTGTTTCGATCTGGTTTGACGATCCGGCCCGCCTCGCGACCGCCCTGGGGCTTGTCACCGCCGGTCTCGCTTTTGCGCTTCAGCGGGTGATCACCGCTTTTGCGGGTTATTTTGTCATCCTGAGGGGGCCGCTATTCAATGTTGGGGACCGCATTTCAATGGGGGGTGTGCGTGGGGATGTCATCCGGCTCGGATTCAGTTATACCACGGTGATGGAAATGGGGCAGCCCCCTTCGGTGCAGATGGCCGATCCGGCCATGTGGGTGGAATCCCGGCAGTATACCGGCCGAATTGTCACGATTACGAACGACAAGATCTTCGAGAATCCGGTTTACAATTACTCGCGGGAATTCCCCTATCTCTGGGAGGAAATGCAGATCATGATTCCGTACGCGGCCGACAGGAAAAAGGCGGAACAGGTCCTTCTGGAAGCGGCGGGAAACCATACGGTCCTGATCAGCGAGATGAGCGCCGAGGCACTGGCTGAAATGCAACGCCGGTATTTCGTCAAGTCGGCCGAGTTAACTCCTCGGGTTTATTTCCGGATCACCGACAATTGGCTCGAACTGACCGTCCGTTTCATCGCCCGGGATTACGGCATCCGCCAGCTCAAGGACGGCCTAAGCCGTGAAGTCCTCGACGGACTCGATGCGGCGGGGATACCCATCGCGTCGGCAACTTTCGATATCGTCGGACTCCCGCCATTACAGATCAAGGGGGATGCGGAGTCGGTTCGCGGCGGTTCAGGGGAGGATCTGAACCGGTCTTAACTGATTCAGCCATTGTATGAGTAAACGATGGCTTCGGAAAAAGCTCGGAACTCCGCCGAGCAGGCGTTATTCAGAAAGTAACTTGGAGCCCGAAAAGCGAATCCAGAAGCCAGCGCCGCCGCTACCCCGCGGTGCAGTTTGATCGATGGAGTAACTAACTTCATGCCTTTGCTCGTGCTCGTGAAATCAGAACGTTGTCTATGTGGCAATAACCATTTCCAAATACGGAACCTTACTACACCATCAGATCATCGAGTTGTCCGAAATTAAAATGGAAGTCACGCACGTGATCCTTCATCGCGGTGACTGTCCGTCTGCGGCAAGCTCAATAAGGCGATCATCCCGCCGGGCCAACGAACAGGTTGCGGCCAAGTTGTAGATTCTTGGTAGGGTGGAGCCATTCATACGACGCTACGTGTCATCGCGAAGAAAGGTCTCAGGCCGTCGTCCGGTTGTATCAAAACAATGTGGGTCCGGTAAATTCCGAAGCCGGAGAAACGATTATCCAAGATTGCGTATGTATTAACTATTCAGCCAGGTTACATCAATGCTCAAACAATGACGCGCTATAGATTGAAAAGAATAACGTGCAATTTGATATAGAAGAAAACAGGGAAATAGGGGAGGGGAGCGCCGGGGAATTATCATGAGAGATCAATTTTATGATTTTCTCCCCGGCTTCAATAAAGGGAAACCTATAGCTGCTATTCGCTTTCGAAACCAGTAAACCGGATATTCAGGTTTAAGCTGATACTCAATCCGCCCTGATCTGCGACTTCCTGCAGAAAACGGGCGAAAAGTGATTTCATGGCCTGATCGGATAGCTCTGAGTTGGAGGTGGTTTTCGGCATATTGGTCCGTTTCGCGAGGGCCGCAATTGCCGGGCGCTTTGTTTGCGATAGCGGTCGGCCGGAGTGCGTTTTGAGCCGGTAATCCTTAATGTGTTTTTTCAAACCGGGGTGTTCCTGCAATGCCTGCTCCAGTGTGAATCGGTTCTTGCCGGTCTTGCGGGTCAGGTCGTATAGTTCTTCTGGTTCTAAGTCGAAAGACTCCGGAACAAGGTTGTAAGCATACCCTCTATGCGTCTTTTTTTTCTGGATTAGAAAACCTAAATCGCATTTGTCACTGTTGCTGAGTTTGGCGAGTATACTGGCGATATCCTGAATTTTCATGTCCCTTCCGGACAGTTCCGAGACTTTGTCTGTGATGTCCGGCGATCTGAGGTTTTGCCCGGATCGCAGAGCA
>Ga0209347_1004448_pt1 | contig 14560 bp, 12 predicted proteins | sample AutmiccommuBRH23_FD_187382 | JGI IMG/M metagenome (GOLD analysis project Ga0209347, IMG submission 187382) | Deep subsurface microbial communities from Mt. Terri, Switzerland - Autotrophic microbial communities BRH/23 (SPAdes) (version 2) | ecosystem: Environmental > Aquatic > Deep subsurface >... | reverse complement strand
CCCGCCTTGCCGACGGGCCGTGACCTCTGCCCCGTCCAGAACCACGCGCCGCGTGTCCGGCCCATCGCAGACCACCCGCGCCGTGATCTCGGCCCCGTCATGCGACAGCATCACCGCGCGTTCCAGCGGTTGCCACAGGGTCAGCCCGATATCCCAAGCGCCCCCCAGCAGATCGAGTGCGGCCAGCGCGGCCAAGGCCCCATCCGCATGCGTTGCTGCCGGAGTCAGGGTCAGCGCCGCCAGATCGCGCCCGATCAACCCGGTATCCACATCCCCCGCCGCAAAGCCGGGATGCGCGCAGAGTGCGGAGAGAAACCCCAGATTCGTGACCGTCCCGGCCACCTGCGTGCCCGCCAACGCGCCGCGCATCCGCGCCAGAGCCACATCGCGGGTGGGGCCATGGGTGATGATCTTGGCGATCATCGGATCATAGAAGGGGCTGATCGTGTCGCCCGTGCGCACACCGCTGTCCGCGCGGGCCCCCGTCGGAAAGGCCAGATGCGCCAGCGTGCCGGTGGCGGGCAGAAAGCCTGCGGGCACATCCTCGGCGTAAAGCCGGGATTCAAAGGCATGGCCCTTGATCGTCAGATCCTCCTGCCGGGCGGGCAAGGGCTCGCCTGCCGCGACGCGCAACTGCCATTCGACCAGATCGACGCCGGTGATGGCTTCGGTCACCGGATGCTCCACCTGCAACCGCGTGTTCATTTCCATGAACCAGAACCCGTCGGTGCGCAGGCCCCGGCTACCATCCACGATGAATTCGATGGTGCCTGCCCCGCTATAGCCGATGGCCTCTGCCGCGCGGACGGCGGCCCGGCCCATGGCCTCGCGCACCTCCGCCGTCATGCCGGGCGCGGGGGCCTCCTCGATCACCTTCTGGTGGCGGCGCTGGAGCGAGCAATCGCGTTCGAACAGATGGACAGCGCGGCTGCCGTCGCCGAAGACCTGCACCTCGATATGGCGGGGCTTCTCGATATATTTCTCGACCAGCACATCGGGGTTGCCGAAAGCGTTCTGCGCCTCGGAGCGGGCGCTTTCCAGCGCCTCGGCAAAGCGGGCGGGGCTGTCCACCAGCCGCATCCCCTTGCCGCCGCCGCCCGCGACGGCCTTGATCAGAACGGGGTATCCGATGGCATCCGCGGCCCCCGCCAGATGTTCGGGGTCCTGATTGGCCCCGTGATAGCCGGGCACCACGGGCACGCCCGCCTTCTCCATCAGCGCCTTGGCCGCGTCCTTCAACCCCATGGCCCGGATCGCATCTGCCGATGGTCCGATGAACACGAGGCCAGCCGCCACCACCGCATCCACGAATCCGGGGTTTTCCGACAAAAAGCCATAACCCGGATGGATCGCCTGCGCGCCTGTGTCCAGCGCCGCCTTGATGATCCGGTCGCCGCGCAGATAGCTGTCCGCCGGGGCCGCGCCGCCGATATGCACCGCCGCGTCGCAGGCGGCGACATGCGCGGCCCCGGCATCGGCATCGGAATAGACGGCGACTGTCCGCAGCCCCATGGCGCGGGCGGTGCGCGCGACACGAATGGCAATCTCGCCCCGGTTGGCGATCAGGATGGTGTCAAACATGGGAACTCCTTTTCAGGCGCTTGTGCGGGCTGCGGCCGGGCAGCGAAGGGCCAGCCCCTCGCGCTCCCCGGGATATTTGCGGCAAGAAGAAACAGGGCGAAGGTCATGCAAAGACCTCGACCACGGTGAAACGCTCAACCAGCATCTCGACGTCCGGCGAAAAGAGCCCGGCACGGGACAGGTAGGCGCGGTAGCCTGCGCGCCAGTCATCCAGATCGCTGAATTCGCCCTGATCGGTGACCAGATCCTCGGTCATGGCCGAAAACGGCATCCGGGTCACATCGACCGTTCGGATCGCAAGGACCGGCACGCTGTCCCAGTCCAGCGCGATGTCGACGCGCCCCGGTACCGGCAGGGGTTCGCCGCGAGTGGCGAAATTCGTCACCGCGTCACAGGTCACGGTCTTGCGCCCCTGCCGCACCAGATCGAGGATCTGCGCGTTCAGCGCACGGCTGTCGCCGAAGCGGAAACTGCCGGAACCGGGATAAAGGGCTAGAGCTTGGGCTAAGGTCATGGTCACATCCGGAACACGCCGAAGCGCGTGTCCTCGATCGGTGCGCAGAGCGCCGCAGAGAGCGACAGTGCCAGCACATCGCGGGCGCGGCGCGGGTCGATGATGCCGTCATCCCAGAGCCGGGCCGAGGCATAGAGCGGGTGCGACTGGCGCTCGAACATCTGGATGGTGGGACGTTTGAATTCCGCTTCTTCTTCCGCCGACCATGTGCCGCCGGCCCGTTCGATCCCCTCGCGGCGCACGGTGGCCAGCACCCCTGCCGCCTGTTCGCCGCCCATCACGCTGATGCGGGAATTGGGCCATGACCACATGAAACGCGGCTGATAGGCGCGCCCCGCCATGCCGTAATTGCCCGCGCCGAACGAGCCGCCCACGACCATGGTGATCTTGGGCACGTTCGTGCTGGCGACCGCCGTCACCATCTTGGCGCCGTGGCGGGCGATGCCTTCGTTTTCATATTTGCGGCCCACCATAAAACCGGTGATGTTCTGCAAGAACACCAGCGGGATCTTGCGCTGGCTGCACAGTTCCACGAAATGCGCGCCTTTCTGCGCGGCCTCGGAAAACAGAACCCCGTTATTGGCGACGATCCCCACGGGGCATCCGCGGATATGGGCAAAGCCTGTGACCAGCGTTTCGCCGAAGCGGGGTTTGAACTCGTCAAAGCGGCTGCCATCGACCACACGCGCGATCACCTCGCGGATGTCATAGGGCGTGCGCAGGTCGGCGGGGACGACGCCCAGAATCTCGTCCGGGTCATAGGCTGGCTCTTCGGAGGTCTGCCATTGCACGGTGGCGGGTTTGGCGCGGTTCAGATGGCTGACCGCGCGGCGGGCCAGCGCCAGCGCATGGGCGTCATCCTCGGCCAGGTAATCGGCCACGCCCGACAGGCGCGTGTGCACATCGCCGCCACCCAGATCCTCGGCGGTCACAACCTCGCCCGTCGCCGCCTTGACCAAGGGAGGACCGGCCAGAAAGATCGTGCCCTGATCGCGCACGATGATCGTGACATCGGACATGGCGGGCACGTAAGCGCCGCCTGCGGTGCAGGAGCCCATGACGACCGCGATCTGCGGGATGCCCTTGGCGCTCATCCGCGCCTGATTATAGAAGATGCGCCCGAAATGGTCGCGGTCAGGGAAGACCTCGTCCTGATTGGGCAGGTTCGCGCCGCCGCTATCGACCAGATAGATGCAGGGAAGGTGGTTTTCCTCGGCAATCTCCTGCGCGCGCAGGTGTTTCTTGACGGTCATCGGGTAATAGGTGCCGCCCTTCACGGTGGCATCGTTGCACACCACCATGACCTCGGTGCCATGCACACGGCCCACGCCCGCGATGACACCCGCACCGGGGGCCGCCCCGTCATACATGCCATGCGCCGCCGTGGCCCCGATTTCCAGAAAGGGCGAGCCGGGGTCCAGCAGATTGGCCACCCGGTCGCGCGGCAGCATCTTGCCACGTTCCAGATGCCGCGCGCGGGCCTTGTCGCCGCCGCCTGCCGCTGCCGCTTCGGCCGCCGCTTGCACCGGTTTCAGCGCCTCCAGATGCCCTGCCCGGTTGGTCTGGAACGCCTCGGACGAGGGAATCGCCTGGGATGTCAGTTTCATGTCGCACTCTCCCTTTCCCGCATGGCGCGGGCCTTCAAGTCCTTGCGGATCACCTTGCCGGTCACGGTCATCGGCAGGGCATCCAGAAATCCGATCTCGCGCGGATAGGCATGCTGGGCCACCCGCGTCTTGACGTGGTCTGCCAGTTCGGCGGCCAAAGCGTCTGAGGGGCTGTAGCCCGGTTTCAGCACGACGTAAGCCTTGACGATCTCGGTCCTGAGCGGGTCGGGTTTGCCCACAACGCCCACGGTGGCCACGGCGGGATGGGTCAGCAGACCATCCTCGATCTCGGCCGGGCCAATGCGGTATCCGGCCGAGGTGATGACATCATCGTCGCGCCCGACGAAGCGGATGAAGCCACCTTCGATGAGGCCGCGATCCCCGGTCAGCATCCATTCGCCCCGGAACTTCTCGGCGGTGGCCTCGGGCCGGTTCCAGTAGCCCAGCATCATCGAGGCCGCACCCCGGCGGATGGCGATATCGCCCTCGCCGGTTGTGGCTTGCCCCTGATCGTCGATCACCGCCACGTCGAAACCGGGCACGGCGCGCCCGATGAAGCCCGGTTTCGGGCTGAAAAGGGCACCACAGCTTGACGCCACCATGTTGCATTCGGTCTGGCCGTAGAATTCGTTGATGCTGAGGCCAAAGGCCCGCCGCCCCCAGTCCAGCATCTCGGCCCCCAATGGCTCGCCGCCGCTGGCGACCGAGCGTAACCCCGGCACGGCGGCATCCGCCGCCTTGAGCATGCGCAGCGCCGTGGGCGGAAAGAACACATTGCGCACGCCGCCACGCGCGATGACGTCCAGGCATTCTGCCACGCTGAATTTCGCCATCCGCGCCGCGACGACCGGCACGCCCAGCGCCAGCCCTGGCATCAGCACATCGAACAGCCCCCCGATCCAGGCCCAATCCGCAGGGGTCCAGAGGCAATCACCGGGCCGCCCCAACAGATCATGGCTGATCTCGACCCCCGGCAGATGGCCGGTCAGGATGCGGTGCCCGTGCAGCGCACCCTTGGGGGCGCCCGTGGTGCCTGACGTGTAGATCAGAACTGCCGGATCATCCGGGCCGGTATCTGCTGTTTCGAAGGGCGTATCGGGCAGGTCCATGCCTTCGGGCACCAGCACGTCCAGATCGAAGCCATCCAGCAAGGCCACCCCTTCGGGATCGCTCACCACTACATGCGCCCCGGCATCGGTCAGACGTGTCCGCAGGGCATCCGTGCCGAACAGCTTGAACAGCGGGATCGACACCGCGCCCAGTTTCCAGATCGCGATATGCGCCGCCGCCGTCCATGCCGCTTGCGAGCGCAGCACCCCGACCCGGTCGCCCCGCGCCACGCCGCGTGCGGCCAAGGCATGCGCCAGACCTTCGGCCATGCGTCGCAAGTCGCCATAGGTGACGCGCTGCACCCCGCCTTCTGACAGATCGAGGATGGCCAGCCTGTCGGGGCCACGCGCGGCCCAATCGTCACAGACCTGATGCGCCATGTTCAACCGCTTGGGCAGGTTCCAGCGAAACCCCGCCACCAGATCGTCATAGCTGCGGCCCGGTTCCAGCATCACGCCTCCGGTGCCAGAGGCGCGGCGAAGGGGCTGTCCGCGGCCCGTCCCACATGCAGTAAGGCCCCACCCGGCGCCACGAAATAGGCCCGCTCCGCCTCGGTGCCTTCCGCGCAGACAACCACCAGCCAGACCCGTTCCGCGGCCCCCGGCACGGCATGGCAGCGCCGAATGGCCTCGGGCTCCAGCCCTTTCTCGGCCACATAGCGGTTGGCATAGGCCACGATCACATCCGTCTCGGTCAGCGCCGCCTGCCGCATCCCCGCAACATAGCCCAGCGTGCCCGCCGCCGCCGTCAGCACGGCGATCATCAGCAGCACGGCGGGCGGGATCTTCATGCCATCGCCGCCATCATCTCGCGGCCCACCAGCATGCGGCGGATTTCCGAGGTGCCCGCGCCGATCTCCATCAGCTTGGCATCGCGGAAGATACGCGCAACGGGAGCATCGGCCAGAAAGCCCGCGCCGCCCATCGCCTGCACCGCCTGATGCGAGACTTTCATCGCCTCTTCGCTGGCATAAAGGACGCATGCGGCGGCATCGGCCCGCGTCACCTCGCCCCGGTCGCAGGCCTTGGCCACTTCATAGACATAGGCGCGGGCCGAATTCATCGCCGTATACATATCGGCCATCTTGCCCTGCATCAGCTGGAAATTCCCGATGCTTTGCCCGAACTGCTTGCGCTCGGCCATATAGGGCATGATCTCGTCCAGACAGGCGGCCATGATGCCGGTGCCGATGCCAGACAGCACCACACGCTCGTAATCCAAGCCGGACATGAGGACGCGCACGCCGCGACCCTCCTCGCCGAGGATATTCTCAAAGGGCACTTCGCAATCCTCGAAGATCAGCTCGGCCGTGTTCGATCCGCGCATTCCCAGCTTGTCGAAATGCTTGCTGGTCGAAAAGCCCTTCATGGTCTTCTCGATCAGGAACGCCGTGATCCCCTTCGATCCCGCCTCCGGATCTGTCTTGGCATAGACGACAAGCGTATCGGCATCCGGGCCGTTGGTGATCCAGTATTTGTTGCCGTTCAGCCGGTAGTGATCGTTGCGCTTTTCCGCGCGCAGCTTCATCGACACCACATCGCTGCCCGCCCCCGGTTCGGACATGGCCAGCGCGCCCACATGCGCGCCACTGACCAGACCGGGCAGATACTTGCGCTTCTGCGCCTCTGTCCCGTTCAGACTGATCTGGTTGACGCAGAGGTTGGAATGGGCGCCGTAAGACAGGCTGACGCTTGCGCTGGCCCGCGCGATTTCCTCGACCGCGATGACATGGGCCAGATAGCCCATTCCCGCGCCGCCGAATTCCTCGTCCACCGTGATGCCCAGCAGGCCCAGATCACCCATCTCGCGCCACAGTTCGGCCGGGAATTCATTGCTGCTGTCGATCTTGCCCGCCATCGGCTTGATCCGGTCCTGCGCCCAGCGGTGCACCATCTCGCGCAGCGCATTCACATCCTCGCCAAGGTCGAATTTCATCGTCGCGGTGAACATGGCATCCCTCCCAGAGATCAACGAGCCCGTATTTATTGAACGCTTGTTCATTAATAGGCATGAAGCCTGAGTCGCGTCAACTGCCAAGCCGCCCCATCCCTCGGCCCTGCCAAAGCTGACCCGCGCGGCCCTGCCCTGTCAACAAACGTGGACAGGCCCCGATGATCGGGATACGACCAAGTTGACCCGCTGGAAGGGCTGCCCCATGCCCCTCACGCAACTGATCTACTCCTCGCGGCCCTTCGGGTTTGACGATGCCATTCTCAGCCAGATCCTGCTGACCGCAAGGCGCAACAACGCCAATGCCCATGTGACCGGCTGCCTGATCTGCCGGGGCGATCTTTATCTGCAACTGCTGGAAGGCCCGGAGGAAGCGGTGGCCCGCCTTTACGACGCCATTCTCGAAGATGACCGCCACCTTGAGGTCACGCGCCGGGTGCAGCGCCAGATCGGGACCCGGATGTTCGATGGTTGGGCCATGCGCGACGATCCTGCGCAAAGCTGGCTCTGGACCAAGGAAGAGGTGGACGCAGGCGCCTTGGACCGTGCCGACACGGCGGCTTTTCTGGCAGTGTTCCAGCGCGTGGCCGACGGCGCGCACTGACCCTGCGCGTCACCTTGCCAAAAATACTCAGAGCAACTGACGGGGCGGATCACGCGGCCTGATAGACCGCGCTCACCTCGGCCCGAATGATCCGCGCGAGGGTCGCGCAATCCTCAAGGCTGAAGGTCAAGGGCAGGCGCATGTCGAGGATACCGGCAAGGATGCGGTCGCTGGCGGGCATGGGCGCGCTGGGGGCATAACGCCAGCTGTCATAGCGGCTTGTGAAACCGGCCGGTTCCGCCGCGCCGAACCATTTCAGTTCAACCCCGCGCGCAGCGCAGCGCGATACGACCTCGCGCACCTTGGGTGCGGCCCAGTCCAGCAACAGGAACTGGAAGGACGACCCCACGAACTCCTCTTCCGCCGGGCGCGGAATCAGATGCAGGCCGGGGCAACTTTGCAATCCAGCCTCGACGACCCGGTAGCGCGCGGTCCAGGCTTTGCACTTCTCGTCCAGCACCCGCAATTGCGGGCGCAGGATCGCGGCGCGCAGATGGTCCATCCGGCCCGAAATATTGGGCGTGTCGTATTTCACCGCCTCAAAGGCATCCGGCGCGGGGGCGGCCAGATGACGCGGATAGAGCATGTAGGAACCGGACAGCATCACCGCGCGCGCCATGACCTCATCGTCATTGGTGATCAGGAACCCGCCCTCGCCAGAATTCATGTGCTTGTAGGTCTGCGTCGAATAGCAGCCGATGATCCCGTCGGTGCCCGACAGCCGCCCGCGCCAGCGCGCCCCCATCGTATGGGCGCAATCCTCGATCACCCGCACGTCATAGCGCGCGCAGATCGCCATCAGGCGGTTCATGTCGCAGATATGCCCGCGCATATGGCTGAGCAGCAGCACGCTGGCCTGATCGGCCTTGGCCTCCAGATCATCCAGATCAATGGTCAAAGCCTCGGTCACGCCGACAAAGACCGGGATCGCCCCCACGGCGGCGATGGCCCCCGGCACCGGGGCCAGCGTGAAGGCATTGCTCAACACCCGGTCGCCCGGCTTGACACCCAAGGCCCGCAGCGCGGTGGTCATGGCATAGCCGCCCGAGGCCACGGCCAGACAGTATTTCACCCCCATGGCGGCCGCAAATTCCTGCTCCAGCAGCGCGACCTCGCCCGCCTCATCGCCCTTGACATTGTAGCGGTGCAGGCGGCCCGAGCGCATCACCGCGACGGCCGCCTCGATCCCGGCTTCGGGGATCGGCTCCTGCTGGGTGAAACTGCCGGTAAAGATTTCGGGCTGGGTGCTGCTCTGGTCCATGGTTCTGTTCTGGGGCTGTGGTGCGGTTTCGTCAATGCACCGCGCAGGTTTTGTCGCAGGTCCGTCAGCCGATCAGACGCTGCACCACCGCGTGCAATTCGTCATAGTGGCCGATCAACCCCTCGGGCTCCAGCGCGGCCACATCCTCTCCGCCGGGGCCGAAGGTCACCAGCACCGACGGCACCCCTGCCGCCCGCGCCGTCTCACGGTCCGTGATCGTGTCGCCCACCAGCAGGGACCGTGCCGGATCGCCGCCTGCGCGCCGCACCGCCTCGACCAATGGCGCGGCATCGGGTTTGCGCACCGCCAGCGTATCCGCCCCCACCAACGAGGCGAAAGCGCCGCGCACCCCCAGCCGGGTCATCAGCGTCTCGGCCAGACCGGCAGGCTTGTTGGTGCAGATGCCCACGGCATAGCCGTCGCGGGACAGCCGCGCCACAGCCTCCATCGCGCCGGGATAAAGGACCGTATGCACGTCGATCGCCGCACCATAGGCCTCCAAGAGGACGGGGTAGTAACGGGCGATCATCGCCTCGGCCTCAGGGTGGACGATCCGCTCCAATCCCAGTTTCAGCATCGCGCGCCCGCCGCGCAGCGCGGTGCCCGCATCCCGCGCAGGGTCCAGCACGGCACCCGCCCCCATCTCCGCGAAACAGGCATTGGCCGCCGCGATCAGATCGCCGCTTGTATCGGCCAAAGTGCCGTCCAGATCGAAAATCACCGTTCTCATGGGTCTGCCCTTTCCGGCGCTTTGCCGCCGATGCCTGTCATATCCCGCAATCAGACGTGATCCGATGCGGCCTTGCGCCCTTGGACCAACCGGATAAAACGGGCGCACCAAAAGGGCAAAGAGAAACAGCATGAACACAGCACTCGTCATTCTGGCGGCCGGGATGGGCACGCGGATGAATTCCGACCTGCCCAAGGTGCTGCACCCCTTGGCGGGGGCACCGCTGCTGATCCATGCGATGAAGGCGGGTTTCGCGCTGGATGCCTCGGCCTGTGTCGTGGTGACGGGGCATGGGGCTGAGGCCGTCGCCGCCGCCGCGCGTGACTGGGATGAGCAGGCCGTTTGCGTGGTGCAGGAGCCGCAGCTGGGCACCGCCCATGCGGTCGCGCAGGCCGCACCCGCTCTGGCAGATTTTGCGGGCGATGTGATCGTGCTTTACGGCGACACGCCCCTGATCAGGGCCGAGACGCTGGAGGCGATGCAGGCTGCCCGCGCGCAGAATGACATCGTCGTGCTGGGTTTCCACGCCGCTGATCCGGGCCGATATGGCCGTCTGGTGATGGATGGCGACCGGCTGGACCGGATCGTGGAGTTCAAGGACGCTTCAGATGAAGAACGCGCGATAACCCTTTGCAACAGCGGCGTCATTGCAGCGGATGCAAAGACCCTGTTCGATCTGGTGGCCGCTGTCGGCAATGACAATGCCGCAGGCGAATACTACCTGACCGACATCATCGCCATCGCCCGCGCACGCGGCCTGACGGCCACAGCGGTCACCTGCCCCGAGGCCGAGACGATGGGCATCAACACCCGCGCCGAACTGGCCGCCGCCGAGGCCGCCTTTCAGACACGCGCCCGCGCTCAGGCGTTGGAGGATGGCGTCACCCTGATCGCCCCCGACACGGTGCATTTCGCCCATGACACGGTGATCGGCCGCGATGCGGTGGTGGAACAGAACGTGGTCTTCGGCCCCGGCGTGACAGTGGAAAGCGGCGCACGCATCCGTGCCTTTTCCCATTTGGAAGGCTGCCATGTCAGCCAACGGGCCATCGTGGGCCCCTATGCCCGCCTGCGCCCCGGTGCGGAACTGGCGGAAGATGTGCATGTCGGCAATTTCGTCGAGATCAAGAATGCCGTGCTGCATGAGGGCGCGAAGGCCAACCACCTCAGCTATATCGGCGACGCCACCATCGGCGCTGCCACGAATATCGGCGCGGGCACGATTACCTGCAACTATGATGGAGTGATGAAACATCACACCGAGATCGGGCGCGGCGCCTTCATCGGGTCGAACACCATGCTGGTCGCGCCGGTGCGCGTGGGGCATGAGGCCATGACCGGCAGCGGATCGGTGATCACGTCGGACGTGCCCGATGGCGCGCTGGCGCTGGGTCGCGCACGGCAAGAGGTCAAACCCGGCATGGCGCTGAAGCTGATGGACATGCTTCGCGCCAGAAAAGCCAAGAAAAACAAGGATAACATCTGATGTGCGGCATTGTCGGCGTTCTGGGCGATCACGAAGCCGCCCCCCTTCTGGTCGAGGCGCTGAAGCGTCTGGAATATCGCGGCTACGACAGTGCCGGGATTGCCACGGTCAACAACGGCAAGCTGGACCGCCGCCGGGCCGTGGGCAAGCTGGTGAACCTGTCGGACCTGCTGGTGCATGACCCGCTGGCGGGCAAGGCCGGGATCGGGCACACGCGGTGGGCCACCCATGGCGCACCCAGCGTGACCAATGCCCATCCGCATCAGGCCGGTCCCGTCGCCGTGGTCCATAACGGCATCATCGAGAATTTCCGCGAATTGCGCGCGGAACTGGCCGGGCATGGCCTGAGCTTCGTGACCCAGACCGATACCGAAACCGTGGCCCTGCTGACACAGCATTACATGGCGCAGGGTGCCGGTCCGGTCGAAGCGGCAAGACAGACCATTGCACGGCTGCACGGTGCCTTTGCCCTCGTGTTCCTGTTCGAGGGCGAAGAAGATCTGCTGATCGCCGCCCGCAAGGGTAGCCCGCTGGCCATCGGCCATGGCGATGGCGAGATGTTCGTGGGATCGGACGCCATCGCGCTGGCCCCCATGACGGACCGCATCACCTATCTGGAAGAAGGCGACATCGCCGTTCTGACGCGCACCAGCCTTGAGATCCGGGATGCGCATGGCGCACTGGCCAATCGCGCGATCAAGACAATCCAGATCGAATCCACGCAGGTGGACAAGGCCGGGCACAAGCATTTCATGGCCAAGGAAATCGCCGAACAGCCCCGCGTGATCGGCGAGGCGTTGCGCTTCTACCTGTCAGGTGAGGGCGACACGATCCGCCTGCCCGGTGACGGCGTGGACTTCACCCAGGTGGACCGGCTGTCGCTGGTGGCCTGCGGCACGGCCTTTTATGCCTGCATGACGGCGAAATACTGGTTTGAACAACTGGCTGGCTTGCCCGTTGATGTCGATATCGCCTCGGAATTCCGCTACCGCGAGCCGCCCATTCCCGCGCGCACCGTGGCGCTGTTCGTCAGCCAATCCGGCGAGACGGCGGACACGCTGGCCGCGCTGCGCTATTGCGAGGGCAAGGCTGCGCGCATCCTGTCGGTCGTGAACGTGGCCGAAAGCTCGATCGCGCGGGAAAGCGATCTGGCTTTGCCGATCATGGCGGGGGCGGAAATCGGCGTCGCTTCGACCAAGGCGTTCACCTGTCAGTTGACGGTGCTGCTGTTGCTGGCGCTGGAGGCCGCGCATCAGCGGGGCCGGATCAGCCGCGAAGACCTGTCCGATCACCTGAGCGCCCTGCGCGCGCTGCCTGTGGCGCTGAACGCGGCACTTGATCTGAGCGGGCCGATCAAGGGGGCGGCGCGCAAACTGTCGGAAGCCACGGACGTGCTGTTTCTGGGGCGTGGCCTGATGTATCCGCTGGCACTGGAAGCGGCACTAAAACTAAAAGAAATCAGCTATATACACGCCGAAGCTTATGCATCAGGCGAACTCAAGCACGGCCCCATCGCCCTGATCGACAAGACCATGCCCGTGGTCGTCATGGCCCCGCGCGACGCCCTCTTCGACAAGACCGTGTCGAACATGCAGGAGGTGATGGCCCGTGGCGGCAAGGTGATGTTGATCACCGATGCCGAAGGGGCCGCCGAAGCGTCCGAGCAGACATGGGAGGTGATCGTCATGCCCCGCGTCGATGCGGTATTGACCCCGATCCTCTATGCCCTGCCCGCGCAACTGCTGGCCTATCACACGGCGGTGGCCAAGGGCACCGACGTGGACCAGCCCCGCAATCTGGCGAAATCGGTGACCGTGGAATGACATTTGATGACGCCATGATGCAACTGCGCGCCCTGTCGGATGCAGAGCGTGCCACGGGACTGGCGGACTATCACAAGGTCCCGCGTGAATATCTGGGCCTGACCACGCCGCAGATCACCGATCTGGCAACGGCCTGGCGCGAGGGCATGGATGTCCCCGCCCGCGTCGCATTGGCCGATGCCTTGTGGCGGTCGGATGTGTTCGAGGCGAAGATCGCCGCCGCCAAGCTGCTGACACAGGCAAGGATCAAGGATGATGCCGCTGTCTGGGCACTGATCGCATCATGGGTGCCCACATGCGACAGCTGGGCCATTGCCGATGCCGCCGCCATCGCGGGGCAGAAACGCCTGCTGGCCGATCCGTCCCGCGTCGATGATCTTGAGGCATGGACCAAGTCCCCGCATCACTGGACCCGTCGCGCCGTCATGGTCTTTACCCTGCCATGGACCAAGCAAAACCACCCCAAGCCCGCGGATCTGGCGATCCGGCAGCGGGTGCTGGAATGGGCCGCCGGATATGTCCACGACCCTGAATGGTTCATCCAGAAATCCGTGGCATGGTGGCTGCGCGAGCTGTCCAAGCATGATGCGGAGCGGGTGCGCTATTTCCTGAAGAACCATGCAAGACACATGAAGCCGTTCGCCCGCCGCGAAGCATCCAAGTATCTGCCGCCTGAACAACCTGCGGCAACGACCTGATTTGCTTCAGTTCTTGAAGACATCCACCTGCGGCAGACCCGTCAGGGGCGCGTCCAGCATCCGCATCGCAGACAGCGACAGACGGCTACCGCCAGAGGGTGGCCCCTCGATCGGGATTAGATCCAGATTGAGCCGCCGCCCCGTGGGACGATAAAGCACGCTGCCCCGCGTCGGTTCACGCACCAGCGGCGTTTCCATCCAGAAACCGGGTCGCGCCGGATCGCCCAGCGAGGCAACCGTCGTGCCGATGGACCCCGACGCTGCGGGCGGTGTCGCCACCGCGGCCTGACGTTCCTCGGCCGTGGTCCGGTCGAAATCATCAACCGTGCGCGGCGCGCCCGTCAATGGCGGGCGCGTGCTTGTCTGCGGGGCCGTCGCCGGAGCGGGCACCGCAGCCGTGCGTTGCGCGAATGGGTCAAACTCGGCGCAGCCAGACAGCAGCGCGGCACCAAGTGTCAGGGAAATGGCGATATGTTTCATGCCGTTCAGTCTAGGCGTCCCGAAGGGGGCGCGCAATCGCAACAATCCCCCTTGCTCTGACTTCCGCCGATCCTTAGGTTTCAGGCATGGACAAGACCCTTACCTCCTCTGGCGCAGCGCCCCTGATCGACCCGTTTCAACGGGCCATCAGCTATCTGCGCGTCTCGGTCACGGATCGCTGCGATTTCCGCTGCGTCTACTGCATGTCCGAGAACATGACCTTTCTGCCCAAGGCTCAGCTTCTGACGCTTGAGGAACTGGACACCATGTGCTCGACCTTCATCGGGCTTGGCGTGCAGAAGTTGCGGATCACCGGGGGGGAACCCTTGGTGCGCAAGGGGATCATGACCTTCTTCGACGCCATGACCCGCCATCTGGACAGCGGCGCCCTGCGCGAGTTGACACTGACCACCAATGGCAGCCAGCTTGAGAAATTCGCCCCCGATCTGGCGGCGGCGGGTGTGCGGCGGATCAATGTCTCGCTGGATACGCTGGATGAGGGGAAGTTCGCGCAGATCACGCGCTGGGGTCGCCTGCCACAGGTCATGCGGGGCATTGATGCCGCGCAAAAAGCGGGCCTGCGTGTCAAGATCAACGCCGTCGCGCTGAAAGGCTTCAACGAGGACGAGCTGTTCACCCTCACCGATTGGTGCGCGTCCCGCGACATGGACCTGACTTTCATCGAGGTCATGCCGATGGGCGATATCGGGAACGAG
>Ga0209347_1004447_pt1 | contig 14562 bp, 12 predicted proteins | sample AutmiccommuBRH23_FD_187382 | JGI IMG/M metagenome (GOLD analysis project Ga0209347, IMG submission 187382) | Deep subsurface microbial communities from Mt. Terri, Switzerland - Autotrophic microbial communities BRH/23 (SPAdes) (version 2) | ecosystem: Environmental > Aquatic > Deep subsurface >... | reverse complement strand
GGCCGGCTGGAACAGCGCATCTGCCAGCCCTCCGGCCCTGAACCAGGTGATCTTGTCCATCTCGGCGTTCGGCGTGATACGCCCGCGTATGCCCGCCAGGCCGTCGCCAAGCCGTGCCAGCAGGGCCGCGCCGCCCATCATGCGCGGGCTCCGTCCCCGGCTGCCAGTTCACCCGGCAGCGCATAGGCCCACTGGGTGATGTTGCCGGCGCCGAGGAACACCACGAAATCGCCGGGCCCGGCCAGTTCACGCACCAGTGGCGCGATCTGCGAGGGTTCCGAGACATAGCGCGCGTCGCGATGGCCGCCCGCCCTTATGCGCTGCGTCAGCTTTTCGGAATTGACGCCATCGATCGGATCTTCCCCGGCCGGATAGACCGGTGCCACGATGACCGTGTCGGCTGCGTTGAAACAGGCGGAAAACTCGTCGAAGAGATCCCGCAGCCGGGTGAAGCGATGCGGCTGGGCGATCGCGATGACGCGCCCCCTGGTCGAATCCCGGGCAGCATTCAGAACCGCCTTGATCTCGACCGGATGATGGCCGTAGTCGTCGAAAATCTCGACCCCGTTCCATGTTCCCGTGTGGGTGAAGCGTCTCTTGACGCCACCAAACGACAACAGTCCCTTGCGGATATTGTCGGGCGAAATACCCAGTTCATGGGCCACGGCAATCGCTGCCGTGGCATTCGAGACATTGTGCTGGCCCGGCATCGGCAGCCGCAGGTCGCGGATCGCGGTTTCGGGTCCTGTCTTTCGCTTGCGGATGACCACGTCGAACATCGACGTCGCGCCGTCCATGCGATGGTTCTCGAAGCGCACATCCGCCTGCGCGTTCTGGCCATAGGTGATGACCCGCCGGTCCTCGATGCGGGCGACCATTGCCTGCACTTCTGGATGATCCGTGCACATCACCCCAAAGCCGTAGAAAGGCACGTTTTCGACAAACTGGCGGAAGGCCTCGCGTACCTTGTCGAAGGAACCGTAATGGTCGAGATGTTCGGGATCGATATTGGTGACGACTGCAATCTCGGCAGGCAGTTTCAGGAAGGTGCCGTCGCTCTCGTCGGCCTCCACCACCATCCACTCGCCCTCGCCCATCCGGGCGTTGGTGCCATAGGCATTGATGATGCCGCCATTGATGACCGTCGGGTCGAGCCCGCCGGCATCGAGCAAGGTAGCGACCATCGACGTCGTCGTGGTCTTGCCATGCGTACCACCGATGGCGACCGCCTGACGGAAGCGCATCAGTTCGGCCAGCATTTCAGCGCGTCGCACGATCGGCAGCAGCTTTTGCCGCGCCGCGACCAGCTCCGGATTCGATTTCTTGATGGCAGTCGAAACCACGACCACTTCCGCTTCGCCGAGATTCTCGGCGCGGTGTCCGACGAAGCACTCGATGCCCTTGTCGCGCAGCCGCTGCACATTGGCGCTATCTGCCTGGTTGGAGCCCTGCACCCGATAGCCGAGATTGCTCAGCACCTCGGCGATGCCGCTCATGCCGATGCCACCGATACCGATGAAATGCACCAGGCCGATGGTCTCCGGCATTTTCATGCGTGCTGCCCCTTCTTGTAGTTTTCAACCGATTGACCGGAGGCAATAGCCTCTGCCAGATCGGCGAGCAACCGCGCCGCATCGGGTTTTCCCGCCGATTTCGCGGCCGCCGCCACCGAGGCCAGCCTGTCGGGATCGTCCAGGGCACTGCCGATCAACTCGGCCAGCCTCTCGCTAGTCAGCGAAGACTGGACATGCACCTCGGCTCCACCGGCGTCAGCCAGTGCCGCGGCATTCGCTGCCTGGTCGTGGTCGAGCGCATAGGGATAAGGCACCAGGATCGCCGGGCGCCCGATCACCGCGATCTCCGAAACCGTCGAGGCGCCCGATCGCGAGATGACGAGATGCGCCGCCGCGATCCGTGCCGCCATATCGGAAAAGAACGGCAGCACTTCAACCACCATGCCGAGCGCTGCATAGGCCTGCTTGACCCGGCCGACATCGTCGGCACGCGCCTGCTGCGTCACCCGCAGGCGGGCGCGCTGCGCCTCGGGCAGCGCCGCGACAGCCACCGGCACGGCGTCGGAAAAGAACTGCGCGCCCTGGCTGCCGCCGAACACCAGCAGCCGAAACGGCTCTCCGGCCCGCGACGGCTGGTAAGGTGTCTTCGCCGCTTCCAAGACAGCCGGGCGCACCGGATTGCCTGTCACCACGATCTTGTCGGCAAAGCGGCCACGCCTGGCATCGAGAAATCCGCCGGCAATTGCCGCAACCCGCGCAGCAAGCGCCTTGTTGGCGCGGCCCATCACGGCATTCTGCTCATGCACGATGGTCGGAACCTTGCGCCGGGTGGCGGCATAGAGCGGCGGCAATGTCGGATAGCCACCGAAACCGATCACAACTTCGGGCTTGATGCGACGGATCACCTCGGATGCCTGGCGCACGCCACGCCAGATCGTCCAGAAGGCCTTCAACAGAGCGATCGGGTTGCGCGATCCGATCGTCGACGAAGCGATCGCATGGACCTTGTCCGCTGGAAAATGCGCGGCAAAACGTTCGGCACGTTCGTCCGTCGCCAGGTCCACGCGCCAGCCTCGATTGGCCAGTTCATGTGCCAAAGCCTCGGCCGGAAACAGATGTCCGCCCGTACCGCCGGCTGCAAGAAGGATGGTGCCCTTGGCCATGCTGTTCCGCTATTCGGCCGGCTGGGCGCGATGCGCCATTGGCTGAAAACCCATCGACTTACGCTTTTCGGGCCGCTTGCGGGTCAGCGCCAGCACCATCCCCATCGAGACGGCAATAGCGATCAGCGACGATCCGCCATAGGAAATGAACGGCAAGGTCATGCCCTTGGCGGGCATCAGTTGCAGGTTCACACCCATGTTAATGACCGACTGGAAGCCAAACACGACAACCAGCCCGGCCACGGCGAAGCGGGTGAAATCGTCCTGCTCCTTGAGCGCCGCGTTCAAGCCGCGCAGCACGATGAAAGCGAAGATCAGCATGATCGCGATGCACAGCAGGATGCCGAACTCCTCGCCGGCCACTGAAAACACAAAGTCGGCATGCGCATCGGGAATGATCTTCTTGATGACGCCCTCGCCCGGGCCGAGACCCAGCCAGTCGCCATTGATCATCGCCTCGCGGCCCATGTCGACCTGGAACGTATCGCCCTCGCCGGTCAGGAAGCGGTCGATGCGGTCTGCCACGTGCGGAAACACCGTGTAGGCGCCGACCGCGCCTGCGGCTCCGAGGCCGCCGATGACAATGATCCACAGCCACGGCATGCCGGCCATGAAGAACATCACGCCCCAGGTACCGAGCACCAGGATCGTCTGTCCGAGATCGGGTTGCGCCACCAGCAAGGCAAGCACCACGCCAAGCAACAGCATGGCAAACAGATTGCCGGGAATCTCCGGCTGCCGACGATGCTCGGCAAACAGCCAGGCGCAGATGACGACAAAGGCCGGTTTGAGGAATTCGGAGGGCTGGATCGACACGCCAGCCAGCGAGATCCAGCGATGCGCGCCCTTGACCTCCACGCCGACGAACAGCACCGCGACCATCATCACCAGCATCATGCCGAGCAAAACCAGCGACAGCCGCCTGATCTGCCGGGCATTGAGGAAAGACACCGAGATCATCGCGATGAGCGCCGGGATCATGTAGACGATCTGCCGCTTGGCAAAATGAAAGCTGTCGAGGCCGATGCGTTCGGCCACCGCCGGACTTGCTGCGAAGGAAAGCACGATGCCGAGCCCCATCAGCAGCAGGAACGACGTCAAGAACCAGCGGTCGATGGTCCACCACCAATTGGCGACCGGGCTGCGATCCAGACGACTCATCATGGCTGGTTTCCTCCGATGGACGATACGCCCTCGATAGCATGCACGGCTTGCCTGAAGGCTTCGCCGCGTATTTCGAAATTCTTGAACTGGTCGAAGCTGGCGCAGGCCGGCGACAAGAGAACCACTGCCTCGCCCCCCTTGTCGAGCGCCGCGTCATGCGCGGCGTGCTCCACCGCCGCGGCCAATGTGCCGGCGATCTCATAGGGCACTGCCTCGCCGAGCGTCGCCGAGAAGGCCGGTGCCGCCTCGCCGATCAGATAGGCCTTGGCGACGCGCGGAAAGTAGCTCCGGAGCGGTTCGATGCCGCCTTCCTTGGCAAGTCCGCCAGCGATCCAGTAGATGCGCGGAAAGCTGGACAGGGCGGGCGCGGCAGCGTCGGCATTGGTTGCCTTCGAATCGTTGACGAACAGGACATGGTCTTTTCTGCCGACCTGCTCCATGCGGTGCGCCAGGCCGGGAAAGCTCTCTAGCCCCGATTGTATCTCGCCAAGATCGAGCCCGACGGCCAGGCAGGCGGCGGCGGCGGCCAGTGCATTTTGCGCGTTGTGCTGACCGCGCAACGAGCCGATGCCCTCAAGGAAGCCGATGCGCGTATAGTGCCCATTCACCGCCTCCATCAGGTTGCTGCCGTCGGCGAAATAGCCGTCGGTCAGCGGCAGACGCTTGGAGATGCGGATCACTTGCTTGCCGGCGCGTTCGAGCCGGTCGGCGACCTGCACGCAGTGGATGTCGTCGACTCCGATGATCGCGGTCTGGCTGCCGGCCACCAGCCGTTCCTTGATTGCAGCATAGTGCTGCATGGTTCCATGGCGGTCGAGATGATCGGGCGTCAGATTGAGCAGGATGCCGGCGGTCGGCGCGATGGAAGGCGCCAGGTCGATCTGGTAGGACGAGCACTCGACCACGTAGAAGCGATCGGGCCTCGGTGGATCAAGCGTCATCACGGCGCGGCCGATATTGCCGCCCATCTGCGTGTCGCGCCCGGCCGCCTTGAGAATATGCGCGGCAAGCGCCGTCGTCGTCGACTTGCCGTTGGTGCCCGTGATGGCGATGAATGGCGCATCGGGCGCCGTGCGAGCGCGCTCGCGCCCGAAAAGTTCAATGTCCCCGATGATCTCGACACCGGCACCGCGCGCCAGCTCGACGCTCCAGTGCGGCTTGGGGTGGGTCAGCGGCACGCCCGGCGACAGCACGAAGGAGGAGAAGGCCGACCAGTCGGCCGCGCGCAAATCGCCCGTTGCGATGCCCCCGGCCGTTGCCTTGGCCACGCTGTCGGGATTGTCGTCCCAGGCCAGCACATCGGCACCGCCCTCGATCAGCGCGCGCGCCGTCGCGATCCCCGAACCACCAAGGCCAAAGAGTGCGACACGCTTTCCGCTGAACGATGTGGCCGGGATCATGCGATCACGATGTTCCTATCTCAGCTTGAGGCTCGAAAGGCCGACCAGCGCCAGGATCACGGCAATGATCCAGAACCGGATCACCACCTGGCTTTCTGTCCAGCCGAGTTTCTCGAAATGATGATGGATCGGCGCCATCAGGAATACCCGCTTGCCGGTCATCTTGAAGAAGCCGACCTGGATGATCACCGACAGCGCCTCCATGACGAACAGGCCGCCGATGATGGCGAGCACGATCTCGTGCTTGACGGCCACCGCGATGGTGCCGATCAGGCCGCCCATCGCCAGCGAGCCGGTATCGCCCATGAAGATGGCGGCGGGCGGCGCGTTGAACCACAGGAAGCCGAGCCCGGCCCCGATGACAGCCCCCAGGATAACCGCCAGTTCGCCGGTTCCCGGTACGAAGTGGATCTGAAGATACTCGGCGAAGACCGCATTGCCCGACAGGTAGGCGATGACGCCGAACGACGCAGCCGCGATCATGATGGGCACGATGGCGAGACCGTCCAGCCCATCGGTCAGGTTGACCGCGTTGCCGGCGCCGACGATCACGATGCAGGAGAAGGGCACGAAAAACCAGCCGAGGTTGATCAGGAGGTCCTTGAAGAAGGGAAAGGTCAGCGACGAGGAGAGCGACCCCTGGCCGACATTCATGATGACGGTCGCGGCAATCGCGGCGATCAGGAGCTCGATGGCCAGCCGCGCCTTGCCGGAAAAGCCGAGATGCGACTGCTTGGTCACCTTCAGATAGTCATCATAGAGGCCGATGGCGCCGAAACCGAGCGCCACCAGCAGCACCACCCAGACATAGACGCTGTTGATGTTGGCCCACAGCAGCGACGACACGACGATGCCGGACAGGATCATCAACCCGCCCATCGTCGGCGTGCCGGCCTTCTTGAAGTGCGTCTGCGGTCCGTCGGCACGTATCGGCTGGCCCTTGCCCTGTCGAACGCGCAGTGAGGCGATGATGGTCGGCCCGAAAACGAAGACGATCAGCGCCGAGGTGATGAGTGCGCCGCCGGTCCGGAAGGTGATGTAGCGGAAGACGTTGAAGGCCGAGACCTCATCCGCGAAATTTACGAGAAGCGTTAGCATTGATCAGTCCCCCCGGACCCGCATCAGGACAGATTGCTGTCGCCGGCAGCGGCCGGAAACTGGTGAATGATGGCATCGATCAGCTTCGAGAACCCGATCCCCTTTGACGACTTGACCATGATCACGTCGCCAGGCCCGATTGCGTCCAGGAGGACGGGTTCCAATTCGTCGACGCCGGTCCTGTATTCGATTTTCGCTCCGTCATGCAACGTATCGGCCAACGCCTTCATTTCGGGGCCGGCCAGAAAGATCAGGTCGGTTCGCGTCCCGGAAACCAGCTCGCCAAGCGCCGAGTGCAGCCGCCGCGAATGACTGCCAAGCTCGAGCATATCGCCGAGCACCGCGATGCGCCGGCCACTGCCTGACGTGGGTGTCGCGTCAAGCAGCGCGAGCGCCGCCCGCATCGACGCCGGATTTGCATTGTAGCTTTCATCGATCAGCGTGATCGACCCCTTCGGATGGACCAGCACATGGCGTCGCCCCCGTCCGGCTTCGGCAGTGAGGCTGGCGAGAGACAGCGCCGCCGCCGAAACGTCGGCGCCGGCAAGATGCACGGCGCCAAGGACTGCGAGTATGTTCTGCACGACATGCCGTCCGGGCGCGCCGATGGTTGCTGTAACCTCCTTGCCGCCGATCTTGGCCGACATCAGAGAGTGATCGGGATGCAGCGCCAGGTTGGTCAGTCTGAAGATCGCCTTGGCATGCTCGCCGAAACCGGCCACCTTTTCGACGCCAGCCGCCTTGGCCAGACGCCCCAGCAGCGCCCAGTTGGCATCGTCGCGATTGATCAGCGCCACGCCGCCCGGTTCGAGCCCCTCGAAAATCTCGGCCTTGGCCCTGGCGATGTCGTCAAGCGACTTGAAATGCCCGAGATGCGCCGCCGCGATCAGCGTGACGATGGCAATGTGCGGGCGCACCATCTTCACCAGAGGCCGGATCTCGCCCTCGTGGTTCATGCCGATCTCGAAGATCGCATAATTGGTGTCGGCGGGCATGCGCGCCAGGGTCAGCGGCACGCCCCAATGATTGTTGAACGATTTGTCCGAGGCGTGCACCTTGCCGAGCGAGGACAAAGCGTGGCGCAAAGCCTCCTTGGTGCTGGTCTTGCCGACCGAGCCGGTGATCGCGATAACCCGCGCCTTGGTGCGGGCTCGTGCGGCGATGCCTGCCATTTCCAGTGCCACGAGCACATCCGGCACAACGATCATTGGCGCCGTCAGCCGCCCGAGCGCCGGCAGTTTGCCTTCCGCGACGACCAGCAGCCCTGCCCCGGCCTTGACCGCCGCGGTCGCGAAGTCGTGGCCATCCATCGCATCGCCCTTGATGGCGAAGAAGGCATCGCCCGGCTGCAGCGAGCGCGTGTCGATGGAAATGCCGCCGACGCCTTCCGGCATCGTGCCGATCGGCCGTCCGCCCATTGCCTCGACAAGGTCATTGGTCTGCCAGAGCAGGCTCATGCCACGCCTTCCCGGAGCGCCTTGCGCACCTCGTCGTGGTCGGAGAAGGGCAGCGTCTCGGCACCGATGGTCTGGCCGTGCTCGTGGCCCTTGCCGGCGACGATCAGCGTGTCACCGGCCTGCAGCATGGCCACCGCGTCGCGGATCGCCTTGTGGCGGTCGCCGATCTCGATGGCGCCGGGTGCGGCGGCCAGAATCGCAGCGCGGATGTCGGCCGCTGCTTCCGAGCGCGGGTTGTCGTCGGTCACGATGGCGACATCGGCAAGACGCGTGGCGATTTCGCCCATGATCGGCCGCTTGCCGCGGTCGCGGTCGCCGCCGCAGCCGAACACCACGATGACGCGCCCGGTGGTGAAGGGACGCACCGAAGCCAGCACATTTTCCAGCGCATCGGGCTTGTGGGCGTAGTCGACATAGACCGGGGCGCCATTGGCCGCGGTGCCGACAAGGTCGAGCCGGCCCGGCGCGCCCTTGAGATGCTCGAGCGCTTCAAGCGCCCTGTCGACCGGCGTGCCAGTGGAAGCCGCAAGTCCCGCCGCCACCAGCGCGTTGAATATCTGGAAGTCGCCGGCCAGCGGCAGGACGATCTCGTGCAGCACGCCACCCGCTTCGATCTCGGCCCGCTGGCGGAAGCGCTCGTGCTCGACGCGCTTCAGCTTGAGGTAGTCGCCATGCCGGCCGACCGTCAGAACGTCGAGCCCGGCCGCTTGCGCCGCATCGATGGTCGGCTTCGACCACGGATCGTCGGCGAAGATGACGGCCGGCGCGCCCTTGGGCAGCAGCGTGTCGAACAGGCGCAACTTGGCCCGGTGATACTCCTCGACCGTCGGGTGGTAGTCCATGTGGTCGCGGCCAAGATTGGTGAAACCGCCGGCCGACAGCCGCACGCCGTCGAGACGCCGCTGGTCCAGCCCATGGCTCGATGCCTCCATTGCGGCATGTGTCACGCCGGAATCGGCGAGTTCGGTCAGCAGCCTGTGCAGTTCGACCGGATCGGGCGTCGTCAACTGGCCGTAATCGTCGCGCCCCGGCGCCACGACACCCGTGGTGCCGATGCTTGCCGCCGCCTTGCCCGTGTGTTCCCAGATCTGCCGCGTGAAGGCGGCGACCGAAGTCTTGCCGCTGGTGCCGGTCACCGCCACCATGGTTTCAGGCTGGCGCGGGTGCAGCGCCGCCGCCGCCCTGGCCAGCGCCAGACGCGGATCGTCGACCCGGAGCACCGGCACCGCTGGCGAGCCCAGAGCAGCGCCACGCGCCGCGACGATGGCCACCGCGCCGCGCCTCACCGCGTCCGCGGCGTAGCTGGCGCCATCCGCCTTTGTTCCGGAGACCGCGACGAACACCGTTGCCGGCCCGCTGCGGCGCGAATCCGAAGTCACGTCGGCGACCTCGGCGTCGGCAAAAACACCGCCATCGGCGATCAGCATACCGGCAAGGTGAGAAAGCTTCATCAAAATCCAGTCGTCAAAAATTGGCGGCGCCTTGCCCGGCGCCTTCGAGAATCACTGGTAGGAGACGACCGTAGCCCCGCTTTCATGGCCGAATTCCGGCTTCACGCCAAGCAGCGCGCCCGCGCGTCGAATAATGTTGGCGACGATCGGCGCGGCATTCATGCCCGCGGTGGCGCCCACACCGGGTTTTTCGGGCTTTGGTTCGTCGATGATGCTCAGCACGACATATTGTGGATCATCCATTGGAAATGCGGCGAGAAAGGCGTTGAACCGCTTGTCGTTCGAATAGCGTCCGTTGACCACCTTTTCGGCCGTGCCCGTCTTGCCGCCAACCCGGTAGCCGGGCACCTCGGCGCGCTTGCCCGATCCCTTTTCGGCGTTCAGGCGGTAGAGATAACGCATATCCTCGACGGTTTTCCCTTTCAGCACTTGGACGGCAACCTCGTTTGCCTCTTCCTCGGTTCGCGTCAGGAAAGTCGGCTGGATCAGCTTGCCACCATTCATGAGGGCAGCAGCGCCGACCGCCGTCTGCAACGGCGTCGTCGACATGCCGTGTCCGAACGCGATGGTGATCGAGTTGACCTTCTTCCACTCTTTCGGCTCGCTCGGCGTTGCCACTTCCGGCAACTCGGTTTGCATGCGCGTCAGCAGTCCCATGCGCTTCAAAAAGTCGCGATGGCCTTCGATGCCGACCATGTCCGCTTCCTTGGCCGAGCCGATATTGGAGGAGAAGATAAACACCTCCGGCAGCGTCAGGACACGGCCCTTGCCGTGAAAGTCCTTGATGGTGAACCGGCCTATTCGCAACGGTCGTGAAGCATCGAAACGACTGTCCAGCGTCGCCAGGCCGGAATCGAGTGCCATCGCCGTGGTGAAACTCTTGATCGTCGAGCCCATCTCGTAGGTACCCGCCGACATTCGGTTTAGCCGGTCCTTTTCATGGGCGTTATAAGGATTGTTAGGATCATAGTCGGGAAGCGAAACCATCGCCACCACCTCGCCGGTCTTGGCGTTCAGAACCACGGCACCGGCCGCGATGGCGTGATACTTCTCCATCGCCTGGGCGAGTTCGTCATGCACAATGTGCTGTACGCGCAGATCCATCGACAACTTGAACGGCTTCAGGTCATCGGCAATGGCCAGACCGGATGCCTGCAGGTCGGCTAGTCCCTGGTCGTCGATATACTTCTCGATGCCGGCGATGCCCTTGTTGTCGATATTGGTCAGGCCGAGAATATGCGACGCGGTCTCGCCACCCGGGTAGAAGCGCCGCTTCTCGGTACGAAAACCGATGCCCGGCAGGCCGAGCTGCATGATGTCGTTCTGCTGCCGTGGCGTCAGCTGTCGCTTCAGCCAGACGAAGCCGGCGCCGCTTTTCAGCTTGTGGTAGGTCTGCTCGACCTCGATATCGGGAAGCACGGTGGCCAGCTTCTCAATGACCTCGTCGGCATCGACGATGCGGCGCGGCTCGGCAAACAGCGATGCCGTCTTGATGTCGGTCGCCAGCACCTCACCGTTGCGGTCGACAATGTCGGGCCGCGATGCGGTAACGCGGCTTTCGGGTCCGCTCGATTCCTCGGGATCTTGCATGCCGAGATAGACGAGCCTGCCGCCGATCGTGGCATAGATGCCGAAGAACACGGCCATGGTCATGATAACGCGGTTGCGCGCCCTGCCACCGGTCCCCTTGCGCGCGCCCTCGACAACGATCGAGCCAACGGGCTGGTCGGCCCGCCTGATGGTCTTTCGCAACAGGCTGATCATTGCACCACCGCCCCGGTTACAGTCTGGTCCTGCCCGCTCGCTGCCATTCCGCCGAGGTTCTGGTTGGAAAAGTCCTCGATCACGACCGGCTTGGACGGCAATTCGTCGAGATCGACAATCTGATGGGGCTCGATCGGCCGCAGGGTGAGCTCGGCCTGATAGATTTCCGCCAGCTTTTGCAGCCGGGAAGGCTGTGTCAGCAGGCTCCAGTCGGCCTTCAGCAGATCCAGCGTATCTTCCTCGAAGCGTATCTGCCGCTCGATCTTGTGGACGGTCGCCAGACGGTCTTCAGCGTCCTGCTTGATCTTGTAGGTAAAGGCGGCCGCCGAAACCATGACGGCTATCAGGACGATGTCGCTGGTACGAAACACGTGTACTACCTCTCTGCCGTAAGCCGGATGTCGGGGAGCTTTGGAAGCCCGAAAATCGAAAAATCGTCGCGCCGCGCCGGTGCTTCCGTGCGAATGGCGGCACGCAGCTTGGCCGAACGGGCGCGCGGATTGGCCTCGATCTCGGTTTCTCCGGCAGCAACGGCGCCGCCCTGCTTGGCAAATGTCGGCGCCTTCTCCCGCAACTCCGGCAGGAATCGCGAGCCTGCCGCATTGCCGGACCGGTCGGCGATGAAGCGCTTGACGATGCGGTCCTCGAGCGAATGGAAGGTGACGACCACGAGCCGGCCACCGGGCTTCAGCGCGCGCTCGGCTGCAAACAGTGCTTTGGCCAGTTCGCCCAGCTCATCGTTGACGTAGATGCGCAGCGCCTGGAACACCCGCGTTGCCGGATGGATCTTGTCCCTGGGATTGCGACCGACATGCGCCTCGATTGCATTGGCAAGGTCCAGCGTCGTCTCGAAGGGTTGCGCATCGCGGCGCTTCTCGATCATCCGCGCGATGCGGCCGGCATGGCGCTCCTCACCCAGGAAGCCGAAGATGCGCGCGAGGTCGCCTTGCTTGAAGCGGTTGACGACATCGGCGGCATTGGCGCCAGCCTGCGCCATGCGCATGTCGAGCGGCCCGTTGGCGCGAAAGGAGAAGCCGCGTTCGGCCTCATCGAGCTGCATTGAAGAGACGCCGATGTCGAGGACCACGCCGTCGACCTGCCCGGCATACTCGTCAAGCCGCGAGAACGGCCCGTGCACCAGGCTGAGCCTGCCATCCGAAGACGCCTCGAGATCGCGGCCGGCGGCAATTGCGTCGGGGTCGCGGTCGACGCCGACGACCGAAGCGCCGGTCGCCAGGATTGCTCGCGTATAGCCGCCGGCGCCGAAGGTCCCGTCGACGAAAGTCTCGCCTTCGTGTGGCGACAGCGCCGACATGACTTCGGCGAGGAGAACCGGAACGTGCCGGGCCGGTCCGCCAACCGCGGGGCTATCCCCGCCGTGACCCGCCATCATTCCGGTTTCTCCCCAGCTTTCGTCCCCTGCCGAAGTCGTGAAAGTCTGGCCCGCACCTCCGAGCCGTATGCGGCAAGCCGTCCGGGCTCCCAGATCTGGAAGAAATTGCCGCGCCCCACGAAGGCAACCTCCGTCGTTATGCCCGTATGCTCCCGAATGAAGTCGCTGACCGTGATCCGCCCGTCCTGATCGTATTTCAGGAACGCCCCGTCGCCATGCACGAAGAACGACATGTCGTTCGCGGTCTGCAGGAATGGATCTTCCAGAGCAATTCTCTCCTCGTATCGGTCGAGCAAGTCGAGACCGCCGACATCCAGCGCCGGCACATCGAGCTGGCGGATGGCATAGAGTTCCGCATAGCCCCGGCTCTGCACGACGGCGCGAAAATGTGCCGGCACGGAAACCCGCCCCTTGGCGTCTATCTTGTTGACTGCACTGGACAGAAACCGGTTCATCACTTTTTACAGCAGCATCCGCCGCCGCGCCCCGTTTCGTCATGTCGCCTGCGCCTTTGCAGCGCGGTTCAGATGCCTGCCGCTTTCCGCATTGATCTCACGCGACGCCGGACCGGGCAGGGCCAGGACCCCGCGGCTTGCGCACGCAAATCGCTCAACAGGAAAACAGACTTGATTGTGCTTATGGGATATCATGGGGTGTCATGGGCGTCAACGGGAACAACTACTCCAGACTCACCAAACCCATGCCAGACGGCCAGTTTGGCGGCATATCGTTGTTTATGCTCCATTAAGCCTAACGAAGCGTTAGTGACCGCATTTGCGCACGTCGTGGCACTTGCCGCGCCGGAGCTCACATCATAGCGTCGCACCCAATCCCGACTTGCATCAGCTGAGACAGAAACCATGACTGAATCCCCGGCATCACGCGCGGCCAAGCTGCCCCATCTTCGACGCGGCAAGCTGGTCAAGGGCGATCCCGTCCCCCTGCCCCTGACCATGGCGTCGATCTTCAACCTGCCCGGCGATCCGGCGGGATTCAGCCAGTATGGCCGCTTCGACAACGCCACCTGGGAGGCGGTCGAGGCAATGCTCGGTCATCTGGAAGACGCCACGGCCATCGCCTTTCCATCCGGCATGGCGGCCATCTCCAGCATCTTCTTTGGCCTTTTGAAGACCGGCGACCGTGTCCTGCTTCCGTCGGACGGCTACTACACGCCGCGCGTGCTCGCAGAACGCTTCCTGAAGCCGCTCGGCATCGCCTTCGACCTGCGTCCGACAAGCAGCTATCTCGACGGAGGCTTCAAGGGCTACCGGATGGTCTTCCTCGAGACACCGTCAAACCCCGGCCTTGATATCTGCGACATTGCCGCAGTAGCAGCCGCCGCGCATGCCGCCGGCGCTATTGTCGTGGCCGACAACACCACCATGACACCCTACGGCCAGCTGCCGCTCGATCTTGGCGCCGACGTCGTCGTGGCCGCCGACACCAAGGCGCCGAACGGCCATTCCGACGTGCTGTTTGGCCATGTGACGAGCCGCGACGCCACGCTCGTCGCCGCCGTGAAAGACTGGCGCAAGCTGTCGGGCGCCATTCCCGGCCCCTTCGAAGCCTGGCTGGTGCATCGCGGCCTGGAGACGCTCGAGGTCCGCTTCGACCGCATGTGCACGTCGGCCGAGACCTTGGCGCGGCGCCTGAGGGACCACCCGAATGTTGGCACGGTGCGCTTTCCGGGCCTGCCGGACGATCCCTCGCACAATCTCGCCTGCAGCCAGATGCAGCGCTTCGGCTTCCTGATCGGCCTTACCCTCGGCTCGGAAACCGAGGCGGAGGATTTCATCAACAAGTGCACCCTGATCCAGCCCGCCACCTCCTTCGGCGGCGTGCACACATCCGCCGAGCGCCGCGCCCGCTGGGGCGACGCCGTGCAACCGGGATTCGTCAGACTGTCGGTCGGCTGCGAGCCGACGGCAGAGCTGTGGGCGGCGATGGAGACGTCGCTCGACAGTCTCTGATCGCCGCACGCTCGGCAAAAAATGCCAGCTGGCCTATAAGCCGGGTTCTGTATGGCCCCCGACGCCTTGCGGCGGCGGGAACGTGGCGGCCATTCGTCTTGGACCGATGTTGCCATCGGCCTCATGCAACCTACCCGGACGGTGAGCCGGAAACAGCCCTGAGGGTTGCCCCTCTACCGCCCCTATTC
>Ga0209347_1004445_pt1 | contig 14565 bp, 8 predicted proteins | sample AutmiccommuBRH23_FD_187382 | JGI IMG/M metagenome (GOLD analysis project Ga0209347, IMG submission 187382) | Deep subsurface microbial communities from Mt. Terri, Switzerland - Autotrophic microbial communities BRH/23 (SPAdes) (version 2) | ecosystem: Environmental > Aquatic > Deep subsurface >... | reverse complement strand
GTTAATTTAGTTTGCAGTTAGATTGAAATTCAAAGGGGATTATCCATATGGAAGTCCCCTTTTTTTTACAACTCAAGATGTAATGTTTTTTACATTTTTTATTGACATTGTAATAAAAAATATTTAATCTGTAATTGAAATTACTCTTATCTATCCACTTGAAAGAAATATTACAATGAAGAACAAACGTTTATTAGAAATATTTCTCGAATTAGCCCATATTGACAGTATCTCCGGTAACGAGAAAGGTGTGTCATTATATATTCAAAACTTTTTAACCAATCTTGGATTAGCTCCATATACCGATAATTCCGAACAAAAAACGGGAAGCAATACCGGAAATGTAATCTGTAAAATTAATGGAGGCGGGGACTTCCTCCTTTCATCGCACATGGATACCGCACGATCTACCGCAGGATTAAAGCCGCAATTTTTAGAAGACCGAATTACCTCAGACGGAACAACCGTTCTGGGAGTAGATAACCGAGCCGGAATCGCCGTAATCCTTTGCGCTACCGAATATATAATAAAAAATAAAATCGATTCCCAACCTTATACAATCGTTTTCCCAGTATGCGAAGAGACCACATTATTCGGCTCGCGCTATATGGAGATCGATAGAGAAATAAAAATGGGATTTGTATTCGATTCATATATGAGAACGGGAAAATTCATTGCATCTTCTTATGGTGCTGCGGGATATAAAGTAATTATTAAAGGGAAAGCATCTCATTCGGGAATAGCACCCGAAGCGGGTATCAATGCTATATCTATTGCCGTTAAAGCACTATCGAATATTAAAATCGGAAGAATAGACGAGAATACAAATGCAAATGTAGGTTTATTAAAAGGGGGTACAGCCGTTAATGTAGTACCCGATTATGTGGAGATTGAAGGGGAAGTAAGATCGGTATATAAAGAGAAGGTTTTAGAAATTATAGAAGAAACAAAAGAACAATTTGTAAAAGCCGCAGAAGAATTTGGCGGCAATGTGGAGTTTGTGTGGGTATGGGATTTTATGCCTTTTAAACTCAAAGAGGATTCTCCCGTTTTTCAAAAAGTTAAAGATGTAATTACAAAAAGCGGACTTACACCCGAAGAGAAATTATCTGCCGGAGGAAGCGATGCCAATTCTTATAATGGGAATGGAATCGAAGCAGTGAATCTTGGAATTGGTGCACAAAATCCTCACTCTAATGATGAATTTATTCTTTATGAAGACTTTGAAAATGCTTTCAAAATAGCTATCGAGTTAATAAAAAAATGAAAACAATCAAACAGTTATTCTTATTATTAGTACTTGTTACAGTATCGGTTAATGGACAAGATAAACCGAAAGGGAATCTTTTTATCATAGGCGGAGGTAATAGAGAAGATGCAGTGATGGAAAGATTTGTCCGACTTGCAGGTGGATCGGATTCTAAAATTGTGATTATTCCGATCGCAAGCGGATATCCGATGGAAGCGGTGGAACTTCATACCGAGCAGATGAAAAGGATCGGTTGTAAGAATATCGATTTTTTAATTTTCGATAAATCTACTGCCGATAGCCCCGAGAATCTAAAAAAACTTGAAGGAGTAACGGGAGTATTTTTTGGCGGCGGAGATCAGAATATTCTTACTAAAGCAATGCTCGGGACAAAACTTCTTGACTTGGTAAAAAATGTATATTACTCGGGAGGTGTAGTCGGCGGAACAAGTGCGGGAGCGGCAGTAATGAGTCAAATTATGATCACCGGGGATGAATTAATAAATAAAGATTCATCACGCAGCTTTAATACGATTCAAAAAAATAACGTAAAAACTGCCGAAGGATTCGGATTCGTAAAAAACGGAATTATAGATCAACATTTTATTATCCGCAAAAGAGCAAATAGATTAATAAGTGTTCTATTGGAGAATCCACAATTGCTCGGAATCGGTATTGATGAACAGACGGTTGCGATAGTTCGTCCCGATGATAAATTAGAAGCTTATGGTGAAAGCACAATAATTATTTTTGATGCAGCGAAAGCTAAAAACATACGAACAAATTCCGATGGACTTTTTTCGGCTTCTGATATTAAGATGCACATACTTCAAAGCGGAGATGTATTCGATTTCAAAAAAAGATCGGTGATTAAATGAAGTGGAAGCTGAAAGTACCAAATACATATATCTTAATTTTTTCATTATTGGTGATCATAGCTGCACTTACATGGGTAGTTCCGGGGGGAGAATATGAGCGAGCCGAGGTAAATGGACGAGAAGTAGTAGTCCCGAATTCATTTAAGTATATACCCAGTTCGCCTCAAGGAATCGATGCATTATTCACTTCCCCAATAAAGGGGTTTGTGGAAGCAGCTACGATTATTGCTTTTATTTTAATTGTAGGCGGTGCGTTTAACGTTGTGCAGAGGACAGGAGCTATAAATGAGGGAATTTATAAACTCGTAAAAGCGCATGAAAACTCGAAAGCTCTAAAAGTACTTTTTATACCCGTTCTTATTACAATTTTTTCACTCGGCGGGGCGACATTTGGAATGAACGAAGAGATCATTCCGTTCGTGCTTATTACCGTACCAATCTGTCTTGCTCTCGGATATGATTCGATAACGGGAGTAGCAATACCATTAGTAGGTGCTCATATCGGATTCGCAAGCGCATTCCTTAATCCATTCAATGTGGGGATAGCACAAGGGATTGCAGGTGTGCCGCTATTTTCGGGAATTGAGTATAGATTAATCGTATGGTTCTTCGCAAATATAACCGCAGTTCTATTTATAGTTTATTATTTAAAGAGATTAAAGAAAAATCCTTCTATTAGCCCTATGTATGAATCTGATAATGAAAGAAGAAGAACTGAACATTTCGATCTTCTAAAAGGTGGAGAAGTAAATGGGGTTCTGAACCTAAGGCACAAATTAGTATTAATTACGTTTTTAGTTTCATTAATAATTTTAGTAGTTGGTGTAATAGAATTTGCCTGGTTTATAGAAGAGATAGCGGCGATGTTTTTTGTTATGGGAATTGCAGCCGGAATAGCCGGGGGATTAAAGAGTGAAGAATTTGTAAAAGCTTTTATCGAAGGAGCGAAAGACTTAGTAGGTACGGCTTTAATAATTGCTTTGGCAAGAGCCACACTAGTGATATCGAGAGATGCACATATAATAGATACACTTTTATATTCTTTAGCACCGTTTGTAGATTCTTCATCGCCGATATTCGCTTCTCAAAAAATGTTTTTAATTCAGTCGGTAATAAACTTTTTTATACATTCGGGAAGCGGACAGGCAGCATTAACGATGCCGATCATGGCACCTCTTTCTGATATAGTCGGGGTTTCGCGTCAAACTTCGATACTTGCTTTTCAATTGGGCGAATTAACAAATATTATAATTCCAACATCGGCCGTTACAATGGGTGCGCTTTCAATGGCGCGGGTGCCTTGGGAAAAATGGGCTAAATGGGCTTTACCATTGATGATAATTTTATTTTTGCTCGGCTTCGCTTTATTGGTGCCGCCGAATCTTATTAATTGGCAATAACTAAAATAACAAGGAGGCAGGATGAAAAAATTAATCAACTTTTTTTCATTTATTGTATTAACATCTCTATTTGTTGGTCAATCTCTATTTGCGCAGACATTAACAAATGATAAAGTAATACTTGCCTTATCAAGCGCAGGAAGAGTGCGTTTAACAGATAAGGCAACGAACACAAGACAGCTCGACCGTTTCTCCGCAATGGTTTTTGGAAAACAGAATCAGGTGTTTGCTTTTAACGCAGATGCTGATAAAGTTACCGGTACTGAAGGTGCCGTTACGGTAGCAAATCCGATGTATAGCACTTTTGAAGCAAAGACGAGAACAGATAATAGTTATTCTTCGGCCCCGCCAAATGTGGAAGTTGATGTAAATAATTATCTCTGGAGCAACGGAAATTACGGAATAGTAAAATTTACTGTAATAAATAAAGAAACAACCACCGAGACATTCCGATTTGGGGGCGAGATTATACCTCAGCCCGCAGGAAATTACGGATTTGAGCTCACTAATTTTGATCCAAAGACAAAAGCATTTTATTTCCAAAGTCCTGATAAGGCTTCTAATGTTGGATTCAGATTATTAAACGATCCTTTATCAATGTTAAAGACCATCGATTGGGTTAGCGGATATGATTCAGATGATGCTGTTCTATACGGACATTTGGGAAGCGGAATTCAATCAACTGAATTTGTAACATCCACGGCAGATGGCTCTGTAATGTTATTTGCAGGAAGTGAATTCGTTCTTGCTGCCGGTGCTTCAAAAGAATTTTATGTAGCCGTATCTTATGGCACTTCTGAAAAAGAAATGAAAGAAGCAATGGTTGAGGCAATGTCTAAATACAACGCCGTGTTTAATCTAAAAGTTGACGGAACGACGACATTGTTAAATGATAAAGTTGAATTTCCATTAACAAATGCAGGAAGAGTAAGAATTTATGATATTGCTTCGGGTAATAGGCATATTGATCGTTTATCTCCATTAGTAGTAGAAGGATCACAAGTATTTTCATTTAATGAAGATGCAGATTCAGTTGCAGGTTCAGGTGGAGCAAAAGAAGTGGGCTCTCCATTCTTCAGCGATTTTGAAGCATTCACAAGAACCGATAATAGCTATTCCGAACTCCCTCCGAATGTGGAGGTGGATGTAAATACCTATCTCTGGAATACAGGAAGCTTTGGTATCGCTAAATATACGGTTATAAATAAAGAAGCATCAGTTTCCGATTTCTATTTCGGCGGCGAATTGATTGTTCAACTTGACGGTTCTTATGGATTTGAGATAAACAAATTCGATCCAAATAATAAAATATTCTTTTCAAATCTTGGACCGACTACATCAACGGTTGGATTAAAGCTTCTAAATGATGAACTCACGTTAATGAAATCTATCGATTGGTATGATGGATATGATTCAACAGATGCTGAAATTTATCCTCACCTGCAAGGCGGAGTAGTGCCGACAGATTTTGTCTCAGGTGCAGATGGAGCGGTTCTATTCTTCTTAGGTTCTAAATTTACTTTAGAAAAAGGAGCATCAAAAGCATTCTATTTAGCAGTAGCTTATGGAACCACCGAAGTGGAAATGAAAAATGCTATGACAGAAGCTGAAGCAAAATATCGAGCAACTCTTTCTAAAGTCGAAAAAAATAATGAATTAATACCGAGCGAATATACACTATCACAAAATTATCCTAATCCTTTTAATCCTGCTACAAAGATCAGTTTTACATTGCCTGAAAGAAGCAATGTATCCTTGAAAGTTTTTAATGTATTAGGACAATTAGTTTCTGAATTGATTAATAGCAATTTTGAAGCAGGAAATTATACAGTAGATTTTAATGCAAGTCAATTATCGAGCGGAATGTATATTTATACATTATCGGCAGGCGATAACTTAATAACAAAGAAAATGACCTTGATAAAGTAATGGCACGATTTAAAGAAATAAAATCAAGAATTCAGAAATATTATCCGGACTTGCCAAAGAACCATAAAAAGTTGGCTGATTTCTTTATTAATAATTTCGATAAGATTCCTTTTTATTCAGTGCAAGATATTTCTGAGGCAACGCGTACAAGCGTTGCCTCAGTTGTCCGTTTTGCTCAAAGAATCGGATTTCTCGGATTCCTCGAAATGAGAGAGGAGATATCTAAAGAGCTCCAAAATCATATCTCTAATAAAGAGATTTTCTCTCTCTTAGATTCCACCGCCACAGAGGATGATACTCTTACAATTATTGCTAATCAGGATATAAAAAATATCAACGAAACTCTAACACAAATCGATAGAGACTATTTTGATTCAACTATTAAGATGATACTTAAAGCAAAAAGAGTATATACTGTTGGTCTCGGAGTATCAAATTTATTGGCTCAAATGCTTGCCTATCAATTGAATCAAGTTTCGATTGATGCTTATGCGCTTAGCCATAGTCATAGCACATTTTTAGAACAATTAATTTTTTTGAATAGCAGCGATCTCATAATCGCATTGTCATTTATGCCATATTCGATAGAGACAATCGATGCGGCAAAATATGCAAAGAAGAAAAAGATTAAAGTAATATCAATAACAAACAGTAACGCTTCGCCGATTACATTTTCTTCAAATGCTAATCTGATTGTAAAAAGCGAAAATTTATTATTTACAAATTCATTTGCGGCGATATCGGTATTAATAAATGCAATTACGACCGAATGTGCGCTTCGCAATAAAACAAAAGCTAAAAAGATGCTATCGGAATTAAATAAGATAGCGGAAATGCAGGGTATGGTAATAGTCGATTCACACTCTGAAAATCAGTAAACAGGAGTAAAAGTGAAAAAAGTTTTTTTATTTTTATTGTTAATCACGGGAATCATTAATGCCGGTACGACAGGAAAAATTGCCGGCAGACTAATTGATTCTCAAACAAAAGAACCATTAATCGGGGCGAACGTTGTAATAATAGGTACCAACTATGGCGCAGCTACCGATGTTGACGGTAATTTTGTAATACTCAATATTCCTCCGGGTAAATATACGGTTAAGATTAGTTCTATCGGTTATAAGACCGTTATCATTAATGATCTAAATATAGTTGTTGATAGAACTACTTCATTAAATTATTCGTTGGACGCCACAAGTATCGAAGTGGGTGAGATTATAGTTACCTCACAGACGCCGATGATTCAAAAAGATATTACTAGTTCGGTATCGGTAATGACAAGAGACGAAATCGAAGCTCTTCCGGTAGCAAGTTTTACCGATCTGCTTTCGATGCAGGCGGGAGTAGTGGGAAGCGGCTCTAATCTTCATATAAGAGGGGGAAGATCAAATGAAGTTGCTTATCTAGTCGATGGTATGTATGTACAAGATCCATTAATGGGCGGATTAGCAACACAGATTAATAATGATGCAATTCAAGAGATGAGTTTATTAAGCGGAACTTTTAATGCAGAATATGGAAATGCGCTTAGCGGTGTTGTAAATATAGTTACACGCGATGGAGCCGATAAACTTAGCGGTAAACTCGAAATGAGAACAAGTGAATTTGGAATTGACCGATACTCTAATTTAAGAGAAACTCGATTTAACGGAAATTTAGGCGGACCATTATTCACAGAGAAATTAAAATTTTTCCTTTCCGCCGAACAGGATAAAAAAGGGAGTTATCTTCCATTTGGTTACCGCAATGAAAGAACATTCTTTTCTAAATTAACTTATTCGGGGTTCTCAGGAATTAAGGCAACATTTTCTAATCGTGGGAGTGTAGGCGATAGAAGACCATATAGTCATTCTTGGAAGTATATTCCGGAACAATTTTTAGTAATACGCAATGATAGTTATCAATCAACATTTTCAATTACTCATACAGTTCAGAATAATTTATTTTATGATTTCAGAGTATCATATTTCAATCAGGGAAGATATTCCGGTATTGATAAAGATACATCAGCATATATTCCGATTCAGCAGAGAGAATATATTGAGGATAAAGGGAATGGATTTGAATTTTATTCAAAAGCCGACCCCGCAGAATTTAGCGATAGCAGAACGGCTACTATCGATGGAAAATTCGATCTCGTTTGGCAGTTAGATAAAACAAATGAAATTAAAACAGGACTTCAATACAAAAAACATTGGTTGAGATTATATAGTATTTATGATCCTAAAAGGACTTTTCCATATATAGATCATTATGATACGAATCCATTTGAAGCTGCGGCTTATATTCAAGACAAGATAGAACTTCCGTTTCTGATTATTAATTTGGGTCTTCGTTTCGATTATATGAATGCCAATATAACATTCAGAAGTAATCCGCTTGATCCAAAATCATTAGTTAAAGTGGAGCCGCGTCATCAATTTAGTCCGAGAATAGGAATAGCTCACCCGATTTCAGATAAGACTAAACTACATTTCGCTTATGGACATTTTTTCCAATATCCGAATTATCAATACTTCTTTGAAAACAATCAGTATGACTTAAATGTTCGCGAACCATTATTCGGTCAGCCGAATTTAGATGCCGAACGCACTATCACTTATGAAATCGGTATTTCACATCAGTTCACCGAGAAGATTGCGGGGCACTTAACGGCATATTATAAAGACGTTACAGGTAAAATCGGTACTCGTTATTATTTCCCGTTTGTTGATGGAAGATATACGGGTTATACAGAATATATCAATGAAGATTATTCCAACATAAAAGGATTTGAAGTTACATTGGATGCAAGAGCGGATAAATATTTTTCGGGTGGATTAGCTTATACATTCTCGGTGGCTAAGGGAAGCGCATCATCGGAGACAGAACAATATCCGGGCACTTCTGAATCTACTCTTCTTTATTATCTTGATTTCGATCAGACTCACGTATTCAATGCGAGTGCTTCGGTTAATATTCCCGAGAATGATGGACCTGAAATATTCGGTTCAAAGATATTCGGCAATTCCGATTTGAATATTATATTCAGAGCTTCATCGGGATATCCATACACACCATCGGGAAGAGATATCGGTTTTGTAATTCGTAATTCTCTTAGAATGCCCGCAATCTACACGATCGATTTGGAAATAGGGAAAGAGTTTGAACTCTTTAATGCTCTTACGATGCGAGCATTCGTAGAGGTTTTAAATCTAACAGATCACCGTAATGTATTGTATGTATATGGCGATACGGGTGAGCCGGACTTAACATTTGTAGGGGATAATTCACCTGAATATATCAGGGACCCTTCTAATTTCGGTCCACCTCGCACAATACGATTAGGGTTATCGGCACGATTTTAAATTAACTAATTAAGGAAATTTTTTAAGAGATGAAAAAAATAATTCTAATATTAATCTTGATAACCGGCATAATATTGAATGCTCAGGATAAGAGATATTTGGATAAAGATAAACCGGAGAAATTAGAGAAAGCGGATGCTATCAAAGATAGAGCCGCGGGAATTCACAATGCCGGTAATATCGGACTATTCTTTGAGAATAGAGGTAAATTATATCCGCGCAGAATTACACAAGGTCCATCAGGCGAATTTCCCATTAATAGCGGTAAAAATTACATCTATCGCATCGCACCTTTTGTCGGAATTCCGGGCAATGTAATTCAAGGCAGACATACCGGTAATGAAGAATGGGAAGCAGTAGGCGGATATCATAATCCAGAATTTTCTCAAGTGGCTATGAGTGATAATAAGAAGACTTGGCCTTCCACCGGTTGGCATTTGAAAGATGAACTTAATAACCCGATAATTAAAAGCGATCAAGATAGTTATTGTGTTTTTAATGATAGTCTTAATTCAAGGCAGATACTCGGTATCGAAATGCGCCAAACCGGTTATACTTATGGAGTAAAGTTCGCACAGAATATCATCTTTTATAAATATGAGATGATCAATAAAAGCAATACTCGGCTTGAGAATGTTTATTTCGCTATGTATGCCGATATAGATGTTGGAAATATTAGCGGCGGACTGCCGGAGTATTCTGATGATAAAGTGGGCTTCGATAAAAAAACAGGTTATATGTATTTTTATGATGATGGAATATCGAATGAATGGCCCGGAGGGAAAACAGGTTATTTCGGTGTTTCAATAATGAGAACACCAAAAATAAATGGAGTGGAAAAGGGGGTAACGGATTTCCATTATTTCTTATATAATGATGATGAAGACAGAGATTTAGATACTATTCAATATGGTTTAATGGCAAGCAGCAGATCGCTTTATGAATCGAATCTCGGACCAAAATATTTTCATCTTGGGAATAGCAGTAATCTCCATTTTGACGATCCCTCAACGATACCGGCAGATGGATTGGATTTGGCCGGATTAATAAGTTCGGGTCCTTATACATTAGAGCCGGGAGAGAAGATCGAATTTGTAACAGCGATAGTGGCAGGAGAAAATTATAATGAAGCGATGGCTTCGATGAATTCAGCCTTTAAGATAATGGAATTTGATTTTGAAATAAGCAAACCACCAAGCACTCCAAAATTATCCGGAACCGCAGGAGATGGAAGCGTAACAATTTTTTGGGATGACTTGGCAGAAGCATCTAAAGATAATTTTTCGGGTGAATATGATTTTGAAGGTTACAGAGTTTATAAGAGTCAAGATAAGGGAATAAATTGGGAGCAACTTGCCGATTATGATGTTAAGAATAAGATTGGTTTTGATGTCGGTTTGCAATATTCATTTACGGATAAAAAAGTAATAAACGGATTTGAGTATTGGTATTCGGTAACAGCATATGATAGGGGAGATTCTTCCATTGCAAGCTTAGAAAGTCCGAAAGGAAATAACACCGATGCGGTAAATCTTGTTTCAATGACTCCATTATCAAAAGCAGCGGGATACACGCCTGTTTCTTCTCTTCCGGTTAAAAATATCGGAACGGGTATTTCTAATTATGAGTTTGAAGTAATGCCGGTCGATGATAATGATCTTGCAGGAAATAAATACACAGCAGGATTTACTTATACTAAGCGTCACGATAAAGGAAATAATAAAACCAAACTAGAATTAATCGTGCGTGATTCAGCTAAGACTACAATGAATGAATATGGTATTGAATGGATAGCAAGGAATAGGGTACAATTAATAGACTTATTAACAGGAGATTTTATTGAACCGAATCCTAAGACATATATTTCGGGTGCACGATATAATCTCAATTCAGGCTTGGCTATAAAATTAACCGATCCGGAGCCGCAGGGCGATCCTGATTTCTTGCCTAATAACGGCGATTATATGTCTGTCCATTTCGGGACTTATGTTGTTAAGAACGGTACCGATACAGTAGTATATCCACGTCAATTAGAAGCGGATAAACTTCAATCCACATCCGATGGCGTTGTATTCAAATTTAAAAAACCGGATTTGATAAAAGAGCTTTCTAAAGTGGGTGGATTGGATAATGTAAACATGACATTTACGGTCGGAGACGAGACGGCATTTACCGGTGGAAGCTATCTGATTTCTACAAATGGAAAAGGTTCGGTTGGTGATCGCGGATTTGTAAAAATATTGGTAAGAGATGGTTCACAAAATACAGTAGCTGAATTTGATTCAGTATTCACAGGCGAATCATTTACATTCAATGGAATTACAGGCAAGGTAACTTTCGATGCGGGAAAAGCTCCTTCACCGGGCAATATATTTTCTTTTACTGCCGTTAAACCTATTCCTCCGACATTAAAGGACAAATATCAATTTGAAATAAAAGGTTCTTCAATCGATAAAGAGAAACTTACTGCCGAGGCGGTAAATATTAAGGTAGTGCCGAATCCGTATATCGTTTCATCCTTATACGAACCTGAATTTGGAGAACTTAGAAGAGAGCCGCTACGTCAGATTCAATTTATTAATCTGCCGAATGAATGCACGATATATATATTCACGATCGATGCGGATTTAGTGAAGACGATATATCACAATGCGGTCAGCGGTACCGAAGCATGGGATTTAAGAAGCGAAGGCGGAAGAGAAATCTCGCCCGGAATTTATATGTATGTAGTTAAAGCAGATGGCGTGGAATTTAAAAGCCGATTTGCAATAATTAAATAGTAAAAAGTTTTGGAATAAAAATGAAAAAAATAACGACATTTTTACTTTTATTAATGATGTGCGGAATAATATCGGCACAAAATCCCAATTTGGGAACCTCGGGAGCGCAGTTCCTCGAAATACCCGCCGGCGCAAGAGCAGCGGCTATGGGAGGTGCGGTAATAGGGCTTAATGATGATGCTTCATCGGTATTCTGGAATCCGGCAGGTATAGCAAAAATCGAGAAGAATGCGGTACATTTTTCTTATATGCGCTGGTTCGATATGTTCGATTATAATGCTGCTTCGGCTGCTTTTAATATCGATGGAGTGGGCACAATTGCTGCGAGTATAGTTTTATTCTCGATGGATGAAATGGAGATTACAACCGAGAAGCAACCTAACGGTACAGGGAGATTTTTCGATGCCGCCGATGCTGCAATCGGAATCTCCTATGCAAGATTTTTGACAGATCGGTTCGCTGTGGGTGTAACGGCTAAATTAGTTACTCAAAGAATTTGGAATGAAACTGCTACCGGAATTGCTTTCGATGTAGGCACTCAATATCGATTAGATTTTCAAAATCTTACGATCGCAATGAAGATGAGTAATTTCGGTGCTGATATGAAGTTTGATGGTGAAGACTTGAATGTTGTATATGATAAAGATAATTCAGTTCCGCTTAATCGTCTTGCCCCTGCACGTCTTAATACCGATTCATATCCTCTTCCACTTTCGTTTCAAGTGGGGATTGCAATGGATATCTATAACTCGGAATTTTTCAAAATGCGAGCCGATATAGATGCCGTTCATCCAAATGATAATGTAGAGAGAATAAATTTTGGAACGGAGTTATCGTTTTTTGATCGCCTATATTTAAGAGGCGGATATAGACATAATTATGATGATGAAGGGTTGGCTTTTGGAGCAGGTGCTAATCTTCCGCTCGGTAGTACTCTTGTTAGTTTTGATTATGCTTATTCGCTTTATGATATTCTTCCAAGTATTCATAGAATTTCGGTAGGTTTCGTATTCTGAAAAATGTTTTATACATATTATTGTTTTTCTTATGTGCTGGTACTATATCGGCACAAGGTTATGTTGTTGCAGTTGGAGGTGGCTCGGAAGATAAAGGGGGGTGGAGCGATAAACCATATAAATATATTGTTGACCGTTCAATCAATAAAAAAATCATAATCATCTCGGATGATTCACCTTCGGATTCATCATGGCTGCCCAATTATTTTAAGTCTCTCGGAGCCGCAGAAGCATACAATTTTTATATCCCGACAAAAGCATTCGCCAATTTAGAAGGTACAGCCGAAATAATAAAGTCTGCCGGAGCGGTTTTTATTCGTGGCGGCGATCAATGGATTTATACAAATTTATGGAAAGGAACACTGGTCGAAGATGCAATAAGAGAAGTTTTTAATAATGGAGGTGTAGTAGGTGGAACGAGTGCAGGTGCGATGGTGCTTGGCGATCTTGTTTTTACTGCATCTCAATATAGCAGTATCGATTCAGAGGATGCTCTTAATAATCCGTTTAGTTCAGGAGTGAAATTAGAAGATGATTTTCTGAAGCTTACACCTAATGTAATTTTCGATACTCATTTTATTGAGCGGGGGCGATTTGGGAGATTAATGGCATTACTTTATAATTTCCATTACAGTTCAGGAAGAGAAATTATAGGTGTCGGCATTGACGATCGGACTGCGGTTGCGATTTCTCCCGATTTAATTGCAGAAGTAATGGGAAGCGGAACGGTTACATTTTTTCAAAAAGATGAATTGACTAATTACATCAAAACCGCTGACGGATATGTGATAGATAATTTAAAAGCTGATCTCTTGGTAGAAGGTTGGAAATGGAATATCGCGGAGAAGAAAATGTATTCGATGCCCGAGAGTGCAAAGCCATTTTCGAGCAATGTTAATGCACCTGATAATGATTTCAAGATTCTCAATCTGCCAATTAATTCTGCCTCCGATAAATTGCTTTCAGAAATTTCGAGTGAAGATAATGTTCTTATAGTTTTTGATAATAAATCGCCTCAAAGTGCAGGTATTATAAAAAATAAATTAGCTTCGGCGGGAATTAATATTGAAAGTTTTGAATTAACAACCGCATCGTTAAACGATACTAGTGAATCTGCAAAATTTTTGAAAAAAAAGAAATTAATTTTTATTACGGAATCTGCTGAAAATATGCGTCAGCTCGCAGATACAAATTACCTAGCTTCTAAATATTTAAGAGAGAGAATCACCGAAAAAAGTAATTTCTATTTTATTGGCAAAAGCGGGAAATTGGCTGGAAGTTATTTTGTCGGTAATACTGATGTGGACAAGCTTGCCGCATATAAGGGCAGAATGAATATTTATGCGGGATTAGGATTGTATGATAATGTAATAATTCAGCCCGATATTTTTAGTAATGGCGATTATGAAGAGAACTGGTCATCATCGATTCCCTTTGGATTAATGAAAGCGCGCAAGAATATCGGATTATATTTTAATGATCGTGCCGATATTAGCATCAATTCTAAGTCGATAAAAAATTCGGAAAAAACTATATGGGGAATAATTGATTTGCGTAATTCTACCTTCACCGATTCATCAAAATGGAAAATGAGTAGTTCCTCCACTCGACAGTCGGTAGCATTTGATAATCTCCGATTTTCATATTCCAAGTCGTCATATAGCTTCAATTTAGAAACACGCAGAATGGATTTTGAGAGTTCAATTGATCGTGTGAAAAATTCAGAGATACCAACCGAATATAGATTAGATCAAAATTATCCCAATCCCTTTAATCCTTCGACTAGCATTGAGTATTACATTCCGAAAGCCGGAATAGTAAAACTTGAAATATATAATTCGCTCGGACAGTTGGTGAATGTTTTGGTAGAAGACAATCAAAATAAAGGTAAATATCGAGTTACTTGGAATGGCAAAGATTCTTACGGTAACTCTCTTTCTTCGGGTGTTTATTTTTACCGATTAAA
>Ga0209347_1004443_pt1 | contig 14574 bp, 8 predicted proteins | sample AutmiccommuBRH23_FD_187382 | JGI IMG/M metagenome (GOLD analysis project Ga0209347, IMG submission 187382) | Deep subsurface microbial communities from Mt. Terri, Switzerland - Autotrophic microbial communities BRH/23 (SPAdes) (version 2) | ecosystem: Environmental > Aquatic > Deep subsurface >... | reverse complement strand
CGGGTGGTCGAACTGTCGCCTTGAGAGAACGGCTGAAAGAGCTGCTTTTGCACCTCGGGGGCAATCCCGATCCCGCTGTCTTTCACGTCAAATCGCAGGAATACCTGATCGTTGGAAGCGCCTTCACTGCCAAGTTCAACTGAGACTTTGACGATGACTTCGCCTTTTTCAGTAAATTTAACCGCATTGCCTGCCAAGTTGAGGAGCACTTGGCGCAGGCGGCCTGGATCGCCACGAACGACTCGTGGACAATCTGGAGCAATCAGACTCGCCAGTTGAATGCCTTTGGCCGCGGCACGAGGAGACAGCAGTTCCAGTGATTCCTCGACCGCGTCCCAGAGATCAAAATCCAACAGTTCAAATTGCAACTTACCCGCCTCGATTTTCGAGAAATCGAGAATGTCATTCAACACCGCGAGCAGCGCTTCAGAGCTGTTGCGGATCGTCTCGGCAAAATCCCGTTGCTCCGGGTCCAGATGGGTGTCGAGGAGGATATCGCTCATCCCGATGACGCCATTCATCGGGGTGCGGATCTCATGAGACATATTGGCGAGGAACTGGCTTTTGGCCTGATTGGCCTCTTTCGCTTCAATGACAGCAGTGCGAAGCTGATTATTGCGTTCGTCGAGCTCGGCGTTGCGTTCATCCAGTTGTGCATTGCGTTCATCCAGCTCGCGGGTGCGGGATGTCACCAGGTGTTCGAGCAACGCATTTTGGCGCTTGGTGCGTCGCAACGCCCACTGAACGGTCAAAAGGGTTACAGCCAGCAATAGGAGCACATAACCGCAGTAGGCATACCATGTCCGATAGAATGGCGGCAGAACCTTGAAGCCCAGGCTGTGGATGGCTCCCAGCGGTCCAGTGCCGTCGATCAAGCGGACGTGCAGCACATACTTCCCTTCATGCAGATTATTGAGCGTGATCGAAGGATTGGCTTGAGGTTGGGACCATTGATCGGAATTCCCCTCGAGTTTGAATTGGTAAAGGGGCGTCAGGGGGAGGCGGTGAGTACCGACAAAATAATCAAAACGCAGATTGTTTTGTCCGTATGGAATTGCTTCCAGGGAGACTGCAACTCCGGAGGTGGCCTGATAAATGGCTCGATTTCGTCGGGTGTCGGTAACCGCAATGAGCGTGGGTTGAAGCGGTGGGTGTTTTTGCCGCGCTGTTCTTTGCGGAACGTGTAACAAGATGCGCTCGAAGTGAGCCCAGACGCTGTCGCCTTCAAGGGTTAATAGCGGATGACTAATCCGAATCGCGTTGAGCGAATCCAAGTCGGCCGTGTACCCATCGGCAGAAGGAATCAAGCGCGTGACCCCTCGGGGATGAGCCACCCAAATCGTTCCGTGGTTGTCGAGCCGAGGGCGGAGTGCGACGTGAGGTATCAGATTGAGGATCTGATCGAGCTCCGGCGCTTCCCGGAATTGGCCGATGGTTTCATCAAAATAGCGGCGTTGTCCATCCGGGAGCGTTAGCGTGACCACAGAACCGATCGCACCGAGATTGATCCAGTGAGGTGTGTTACTGGGAAAGCCACTGAGGATTTCCAGGGCGAGCTTGTTGTTGTGTAGGGTAATGCGTGCGGCCCGATTAATCCCGAGCTCATACCACACCGCGTGCGGTGGTAGCGCGATATGAACCGAGGGTCGGCCGGCTCCGGAAATACGATCCGCAAATTCGCGCCATGCTCCATCCTCCCACCGAATTGCCCCAATCCATCCTTCCGCAATAATCACACAGGTATCCGGGCCGAGCGGAACAACACGATGCGCGTTGGAACCCTCCACAATATGGTGAAGATTTCCGGCATCATCGTAGAGGAACACCCCTTGTCCGTTCGTCAACAACAGGCCGTGCTCCGTCGAGGCACCCGACCATGCTCCGCCCGGCATTCCGAAGTTTACCAGCTCAAAGCGGGTCGATTGATAAGGAGTCCCCGCGGTCGAGGCGAACGTCTTGGAGCCGCTGAAAACATAAAGCTGATCACGATGCCGGACGACAGAAGGCCAGTTCACATCCAGGCCCAACCGGTGATCAAATACGTCGACCGGAGAGTCATAAAGCACTTTGACCAGTCCTTCCGCGGTGGAAGCCCACAGGACGCCAGGTTCGGCCTCACAGAGGTCGTAAATTCCAGTAAAAACATGACCGTCGAGCACTCGCTCGATTTTTCCTTTTCGATTGAGGATAAACAAGCCGTGTTTGGCCACCGCCACCGCGACATGTCCGTTTTTGAGCCCCTCCATGTCGCTGACACCCAAGGAAAGTATGTCATCCAGCTCTGTCTGAAAGACCTCTGCTTTCTCTCCATTAAACGTCACAAATTTGCGGCTCGTGAGCAGGGCGAAGACTTTTCCGTCATCCCAAGGGATTGCATGCCGGATTCCTGGCATGAACTCGCCGTAAAGCTTGGCTCGCGGACCGAATGTTTGAGCGGAAGTGATCTGGTGAACGCCGTGCGAAAACGAAGAGGCATAAACAGCATCTCCGATTGTAAATAAGCTCAGTAGCCGTGGAATCGGTAAATAGCTGGGCGCAGAATCAGCCTGCGCAGGGCGAAAAACCACCCCGTCGATACTGGCGAAGTAAACACCATGCTCGGTGGGGAGGATGCGCCGGAAATGGGAGGTCGCAATCCAGCGGGGCACATCCAAAGGCTCTTCGGGGCGGGGAATGACCGTGCCTTGAGGAGTCGTTTCGAGAATTCCCCAGGTACCCATGCCTCCATAAAAAACGGTTCCATCTGCAGCATGAGCGATTTGGGAGACATTCCTTTCGGCATGTGGGTCAAGGATATTGCTCCAGTGCAGATCATTGAACACATAGTAGGAACCGGCTTGGACTGCCGTGAGGCGACCCATCCGGTCATAGCTCAAACGCACGCCGGGAGAGGCATTTCCGATATCGGTAAAGGAATAACTTCGGACTGGCGGCAACCCTTGGATCGCCTCGGCCGGCGTCCAGGTGATTAAAATCCCGAAAAGTAGTCCCCATCCACGCCATCTGCCCATGCCAATGGCATGGCGGAGAGAAGCCCGAAGAAGGTGGGATGGAGAAGCCGTCCAAAACATTTTTATTGCTAGGAACTATTAGATCGGCCGATAGCCTCCAGACTGAAGCCGAAGGTATCAAATCCCTGTTAGCTCCTGCTCTCCTCCGAACCGAAAGAAGTGCCTGCTCAGGCGCTGTGGATTGCCCAGTTATCGACGGCCATGGCCGCTTCCTTGATGGCTTCGCTGATGGTGGGATGCGCGTGGACGGTGCGAGCGAGATCTTCGGCGCTGCCGCCATAGGTCATGTGGGCAACGACTGAGGCGATCATTTCGGATGCTCCAGCTGCCACGATCGAAGCACCCAAAAGCTTGTCGGTTTTGGCGTCGGCAATGACCTTGACGATGCCTTCCGTCGCGTCTGACGCAATTGCCCGACCATTCGCCGCGAGGTTGAACTTGCCCACCTTGACCGCGATTCCCTGATCCTTGGCGCTCTTTTCGGTCAGGCCGACAGTAGCAATTTCCGGATGCGTATAAATGACTCCGGGAACCTGCTCCCAATCAATGTGTCCCGCCTTGCCCGCTATCCATTCGGCCACCGCCACACCGTCTTCTTCGGCCTTGTGCGCCAGCATGGGCCCGGCAACGACATCCCCGATCGCCCAGATGCCGTCCACGCTGGTGCGCAGGTGGTCATCGACCGCGATGCGTCCTCGCTCGTCACGTTTGACGCCGGCTTCATCAAGACCCAGCCCGTCGGTGAAGGCTTTGCGCCCGACGGCGACCAGGATTTTTTCGGCTTCGTAGGAAACCGATTTGCCTTTTTTCTCCGCAAAAAGGGTGACTTTGCCACCCTTTTGCTCGGCACCGGTTACCTTGGTCTCGGTCTCAATCGTGAGCCCTTGTTTTTTGAAAATGCGTTCAGCCAACTTGCTGATATCCGGGTCGGCTCCCGCTGCGATTCCGGGAAGGAACTCGACAACGGTGACTTTTGCGCCGAGTCGGGACCAAACGGAGCCCAGTTCCAGTCCGATGGCACCTCCGCCGACAACGATAAGGGATTCCGGAACCTTTTCAAAAGCAATGGCTTGGTCGCTGCTGACGATTGCGTTGCCGTCAAACTTGAGGAACGGCAGGTCGACCGGCACGGAACCGGTAGCGATTACGATGTTCTTGGCTGAAACGGTTTGGGCGTCTTTGCCGGACACGGCGATTTTCCCTTCACCCAGCAGTTTGCCGTGCCCTTCCATCACGGTGACTTTGCGTTTCTTGAGCAGTCCATCGACTCCGCCACGAAGCTGTTGCACCACCTTTTGTTTGCGTTCCATCAGCTTGGCGACGTCGATTTCGACCTTCTTGATGAGGATGCCGTGGACTGCGCCGTGTTTGGCTTCCGCAAAGAGGTGCGAGGAATGCAGCAGGGCTTTGCTGGGAATGCAACCGATGTTGAGGCAGGTGCCGCCGCGGTAAGGATCTTTTTCGATCACCGCGACCTTCAGGCCGAGCTGCGCTGCGCGTAGCGCGCAAACATAGCCGCCGGGGCCGGAGCCGATAACGGCGAGATCGTAGGAATGTTCACTCATAAAAAATTACGCCGGAGGTCACCCTTGCCGCAGGGGGTTAGATCCCGAAAAGCAGGCGGGTGGGATCTTCGATCGCTTCCTTTACCTTGATCAGAAAGGTAACGGCTTCGCGGCCGTCGACGATGCGATGGTCGTAGCTGAGGGCGAGGTACATCATCGGCTTGATGACGACTTCTCCGTTCACGGCCACCGGGCGCTCCTGAATGGTGTGCATGCCGAGAATGGCGGACTGCGGCTGATTGAGGATGGGAGTCGAAAGCATGGACCCAAAGATCCCGCCGTTGGTGATGGTGAAGACCCCGCCCTGAAGGTCGGCCACCCCGATTTTTCCGTCTTTGGCCTTTTTGGCGTAGTCGAGAATGTCCTGCTCCAGGGTGGCAAAGTCTTTGCCCTCGCAGTCGCGAAGCACCGGAACCAGCAGCCCTTTCGGGGTACTTACGGCAATGCCGATATCGTAAAAGTGATTCTGGACGATTTCGTCCCCATCAATTTGCGCATTGATCCCCGGAACAGCCTGCAGCGCGTGAACCACGGCTTTGGTGAAGAAGCTCATAAATCCCAACTTCACGCCGTAGCGGGCGACAAAGGCTTCCTGATGCTTCTTCCGGAGGGACATCACCGGCTCCATGTTGACTTCGTTAAAAGTCGTGAGCATCGCCGTGGTCTGCTGGGCGGAAACCAAACGTTGGGCGATGGTTTTGCGCAGCGGGGTCATCTTCCGGCGCGTCTGGCGTTCCCCGGCAGGGCGGGGCGCGGTGGCAGGCGCAGCGGGCGCGGGCTTGGATTCAGTCTTTGGCACCGAAGGCTTTTCCTGCGCTGCGAGCATGTCGCCTTTGGTCACCCGTCCGTCTTTTCCAGTGCCTTTGACCTCTGCGGGATTCAGACCGCTTTCGCTCGCAATCCGGCGCACGGCTGGAGAGATGGCATCGGACTTTTTGCCTTCCGGCTCGGTTGCTTTGGGCCGTTCTTCCACCTCCTCTTTGGCCGCCGAATCTTCCGATTGTGCGGTCGCGGAAGCGGTGGGTTTCTCGGCCGCATCGTCAATCACTGCGATGACCGCCCCGACGTCGACTTCTTCCCCTTCATCGACCTTCAGCGAGATCACGCCAGATGTCTCCGCCGCTCCTTCAGAGGTGATTTTATCGGTTTCAAGGTCGTAGAGCGTTTGGCCGGATTCCACATAGTCACCGTCTTTGACGTGCCAGGTGGAGAGAATGCCGGTGGAGATGGATTCGCCTAGAGTGGGAACTTTGACTTCGGTCGCCATGGGAAGAGTTTCAAAAGGTGGTCAGCTGCTGACAAGGAAGGAACGCAGCTTAAGCGTTTCCCTTGCTGGTGAAAGCCTGGTGCAGGAGTTCAGCTTGTTCGCGTTTATGCAGGTGAAGGTTGCCGACGGCGGGGCTGGCAGATGCACCGCGTCCCGCGTAGAGCGGTTTCTTGCCGGTGGCCTCTTCCAGATAAGGCAGAAGAAAAGTCCATGCGCCCATATTTTGCGGTTCTTCCTGGCACCAGACGAGTTGCTGGTAACCCTTGAAGGGCGCGAGGATCTCATTGAGCAGACCGCTGTTGAATGGATAAAACTGCTCCACGCGGACAATGGCGGTGTCCTTGATGCCCTCATCACGTCGTTTGGCGATGAGGTCATAGTAGATTTTACCCGAACAGAGGATGACGCGTTTGGGTTTCTTCGGAGCATCGGGATCTGCGAGGATTGAGCGAAATCCGCAGTCGGTGAAATCGTCGATATTGGAGACACATTCCCGATGCCGCAGGAGGCTCTTGGGCGTCATGAGGATCAATGGTTTGCGGAAGTCCCGCTTCATTTGACGCCGGAGGATGTGGAAATATTGGGCGGGCGTGGTCAGGTTGCCGACTTGGATGTTGTCTTCGGCGCAGAGTTGCAGAAACCGCTCAAGCCGGGCGCTGGAGTGCTCCGGGCCTTGTCCTTCATAACCGTGGGGCAGGAGCATGACCAAGCCGCTGACCCGTTGCCACTTTGATTCCGAACTGGAAATGAACTGGTCGATGATGACCTGCGCACCATTCACGAAATCCCCGAACTGCGCCTCCCACATGCAGAGCATATCGGTGAAATCGAGTGAATACCCGTAGTCGAAGCCCAATACCGCGAACTCCGAGAGCAGTGAATTGTGCACGCAAAGCCGGCCTTTGCGCCCTTCCATCTCCATCAGGGGGATGTAGGGACGGTCCGCTTTGGCATCAAAAAAGAAGGCGTGCCGCTGGCTGAAGGTTCCACGGATCGAGTCCTGCCCGGAGAGCCGAACATGGTGGCCCTCCATCATCAACGTTCCCCAGGCGAGCGCCTCGGCGAAGGCCCAGTCAATGCCACCGCCGGACTCAAAGCTCTCGAGTTTGGTCCGCAGCTGGCGTTTGATTTTTGGATTTACGTTGAACTTGTCCGGGATCCGGGTGAGCGAGCGGGCGACGTGCCGCAACAGATCGGCATCAACGGCAGTATGCGTATTTTTGAAAGCGTAAGCGGGCTGGTAGTCGGTGACGGCCCCCTCCAGCGTCTTGATGATCTGTTCGCCCGCCTTTTCCTTCTCCCGCATCTGAGTGAAGTTGCGATCGAGGTCCTCCCGCCATTCGGCAGATAGCTTGGAGAGGGCATCTTCGGTGGCAGTTCCTTCAGTGATCAGGCGCTGTTTATAGATCTGCACCACGGTGGGGTGATCCTTGATCGCACGGTAGAGCCGTGGCTGGGTGAAAGCCGGTTCATCGGCCTCATTATGCCCGTGTCGCCGGTAGCAATACATATCGATTACTACATCGCGCCCGAACTGCTGGCGATACTCGAAAGCCAGATCCGTTACCCAAATCATGGCCTCGGGATCGTCTCCATTCACATGGAAAATCGGTGCCTCAATCATCTTGGCGACGTCGGTGCAGTAACGGGAACTTCGCGCCTGATCGGGATTGGTGGTGAAGCCGATTTGGTTATTGATCACGAAATGGATCGTGCCGCCCGTGCTGTAACCTTGAAGTTGCGAAAAGTTGAGGACTTCGGCCACCACTCCCTGACCGGCGAAGGCTGCGTCTCCGTGGATCAGGATCGGCACAACCTTTTTGCGGTGCTCGGTGTCGCCGCGGAGCCGCTGGCGGGCGCGGGCGCGGCCCTCGACTACCGGATTAACCGCTTCGAGGTGAGAGGGGTTGGCCGCGAGGCTGAGTTCGACTTCCTGCCCTTTGGTGTTTTTGACAGTCGAACTGTAGCCGAGGTGGTATTTGACGTCTCCGTCACCATGGCGCGTTTCCGGGATGTAGTTTTCCGAAAACTCATGGAAAATGTATTCATAGCTCTTCCGCAGAATACTGGAGAGCACATTGAGCCGTCCACGGTGGGCCATCCCGATGACAAATTCCGCTACGCCGAGATCGGGCGCCTGCTCAACAAGCGCATCGAGTGCGGCGATGATGGTTTCGCCCCCTTCGAGACCGAAACGCTTTTGCCCCACGAAATTCTTGTGGAGGAAATGCTCAAATTCTTCGGCCTTGGTGATGCGGTCAAAAATACGCAATTTGCGCTCGCGGGAGTATTTGGGCTGATTGCAGCTCGGCTCCATCTTGGCTTGGATCCAGCGACGCTCTGGAGTTTCTTGGATGTGGAGGTACTCCACGCCAATCTTGCCGCAATAGGTCCGTTGAAGATTGTCGATCAATTCGCGCACCGACATCCGGACGCCGTCGAGGTAGTTGCCCGTCCAGAACGACTCGTCGAGATCGGTTTCACCAAATCCTAAACGCTTGAGGGACAACCGCGGATTCCGGGGAACTTCCTTCAGCATCGGGTTGATATCCGCCTGCGTGTGGCCGATGGAACGGTAGGCGTAAATTGCTCCGGTGAATCGGGCCTGCTTGATCGCGCGTTCGTCCGCATCGCCCGATGCGGGAGTTGCGGGGGCCGCTTTAGGAGCCCCGCCGTTTCCACCTTCCCGACCCAGTTGAAATCCTTCAAAAAAGGCAGACCATGCCGGGTCGACCGAAGAGGGATCATCGCTCCAGCGCGCGTATTGCTCGTCGATCAGGTCCGCATTCCAGCGGTTCGCAAATGTCGGGTTACTCATTTCCTAAGGGGAGAGTTCTCACAAAGATGGCCAAAACGTAACAGACCCTGTCGCAATAACAATAGAATCCCGGAGAGCCACCCAAACGATTAATGCGCAACATGTTTTCGATTTTTTGGATAAGGATATCTAATTTCCAAAAGTGCGAACGTGAATGAAGTAGGGTTGCTAATCAATGGATGCAGACTGATCCGCCATCGCCTAAATGGGTGCTGCATATTCCTCAATCGAGGTACTGCTGATAATTCTCGACGGTTGCCGGATGCACTTCGACCCAATGGCCGGGGATGACTTCTTTGAAGGTCCCGGGACGGTCGAGCCATTCTGGCGGGCAACCCATCCAGCTGCGCCGGGCAAACGCACATCCGGGCGGCGGGTCGATCGGAGAGGGCACATCCCCCTCGAGCAAAATGCGCTGTTTGCGCTGCCGGGGGTCATGGACCGGGATGGCTGAAATCAAGGCTTTGGTGTAGGCGTGGAGCGGATTGCGGAAAATCTCATCCGCATCCGCCAGTTCCACGATTTTCCCCAGATACATGATGGCGATGCGGTCGGAGATGTGTTTCACCACCGCTAGATCGTGGGCAATGAACAAGTAGGAAAGCCCCATCTCGGTCTGCAGGTCGTTGAGCAGGTTGAGGATCTGGCTTTGCACCGAAACATCGAGTGCCGACACCGGCTCGTCGCAGATGATCAGCTTGGGGTTGAGCGCAATGGCCCGGGCGATCCCGATCCGCTGCCGCTGTCCGCCGGAAAACTCGAAAGGAAAACGACCGGCTGCGTCGGGGGAAAGTCCCACCTTTTCCAGGAGCTCCGCCACCCGCCGCCGGCGTTCGGCCGGTGTGCCAATTTTATGGATGATAAAGGGCTCCTCCAGAATGTTGCCCACGGTGTGCCGCGCATTGAGGGACTCCGCCGGATCCTGAAAGATCATCTGGATGTTGCGGCGCATCGGCTTGAGTTCACCGCGTCGCATCGTGGCGATGTCTTTGCCCTCAAAGCAGATTTGGCCGGCGGTCGGATCATTCAGCCGGACGACACATTTCCCCAGCGTCGACTTCCCGCATCCCGATTCCCCGACCAGGCCAAGCGTCTCGCCGGCGTTCAGCGCCAGGTTGACACCGTCGACTGCTTTGACCCATTGGCGGGTCTTCATGAACAGCCCGCCGCGCACCGGAAAGTGCATCTGCAGGTCGTTGATCTCGAGAAGGGGTGGCATGTGAAAAATAGGAGCGCTGAACGAAAAGGGATTGAAGATCAGGATTCGGGCTTAAGATCAGGGTTTAGCCTGCATCCTTCGCTGAGTCATTCCACGGTCGGACGACCTCGGCATTTTCGACCCAGTGTCCGGGCTGGTATTCGATCAGGGGTGGTCGCGTTGTTCGAAAAGCGTCTGAGTTGAGATATTCCTTGGCATTGGGGTGAGGTGAGCGTGGAGCAAATCGCGCCCCCACCGGCATCTCCCGCAGGCTGGGTACCATTCCGGGGATGGTTTTCAAACGCGCTTTGCGCGGCGTATCGAGGCGGGGAATGGAATCGAGAAGGCCTCGGGTGTAGAGGTGCTGCGGTTCTTCGAAAATTTGATAAACGTTGCCGCGCTCCGCCACACGTCCGGCGTACATCACCACCACTTCCTGACAGGTTTCCGCAATCACGCCGAGGTCGTGCGTGATCAGGATGACGGACATGCCCATCTCAGCCTGTAGCTCCTGGATCAATTCGAGGATCTGCGCCTGAATGGTGACATCAAGTGCGGTAGTCGGTTCATCGGCGATGAGCAGGGCAGGTTTGAGGGCAAGGGCCATCGCGATGACCACTCGCTGCCGCATGCCGCCCGAAAGTTGGTGGGGAAATTCTCCGGCCCGGAGTTCCGGCGAGGGAATGCCTACCTTGCGCAGCATCTCGATCGATTGTTCCCAAGCCTCCTTTCCGCTCATCGCGGTGTGCAGGCGGAAGACTTCACTCAGCTGCTTGCCAATGCGGTGAACCGGATTGAGCGCCGTCATCGGCTCCTGAAAGACCATTCCGATTCGCGCGCCGCGAACCTTGCGCATCTCCTCATCGGGAAGCGTCAGCAAGTCCTTGCCTTCGAGTCTGATCTCTCCGCTGAGAATCCGCCCCATCGGTTGAGGCAGCAGGCGCATGATCGACATGGCGGTCACGCTTTTGCCACAGCCCGATTCTCCGACCAAACCGAGCGTTTTACCGCGAGGTATATCGAAACTGACATCATCGACCGCCCGTACCAGGCCGTCATCGGTCTCGAATCCGGTCGAGAGGTTACGGATCTGCAAAATGCTGTCACTCATCGATTGCGGACTCCTCTTCCCGCGAAACGCGCCATTGGTCAAAGGTCTGGACGGTCTTTTCAAACGTGCTTTCGTCTGAGCTTCCGAGAAAGGGGAAAATACGGGCCAGCAGGTTGCCAGGGCGCCGGGCCTCTTCGGTTTCTTCCCGCATCTCGGGATCAATCCAGAACACGTAATGTTCGGTCGGATCGCGGCTCAGCCGGGTGTTGAAATCGTCCGGCCAGCGCACCCAGCGCCAGTAGGCGATCCGATAAAACGGCATCACAAATCCCGGCACAAAGCTGGCGTGCTCGTGCATGATTTCTTCCATCCGAAAGGCCAGTTCCCGCATTTCTTCAAGATCTTCAGAAGAGTCATAACGGTCGATCAATGCGTCGAGCTCGGGAATGGCGATTAGTTCCAAGTTGTTGGTCTGGGTGCGGGGCCGGCGGTCGGGGTTGGGCGTTTCGCCATCCTCAAGGTAAGGCTCTTCGTAGGCGTTGATCGAGTGGTAGGTTTCCCAGTATCGCGGGTATTGTTCGACCGAAACATTGAAGGCGACAAAGGCGATGTCGTGATTCTTCTCCTGCACTTTCAGCCAGTTGGCCGAGGCATCGAGAATTTCGATGCGCAGATCCAGACCCGCTTTCCGGGCCTCTTCGCGCAAAATCGAAAGCACTCCCCGAAGGGCTTCGTAGCCGGTACTGACACTAAACGAGAGGCGTTGGCCGTTTTCGTTGATCAGGATGCCGTCGTTGCCCCGGCGGGTAAAACCGGCTTTGGCAAAGTGTTCCCGCGCCCGATTTGGGTCGAAGGGGCGAGCTCGCAAATCCGGATGGGTCATGTAGCCATAACCGTCCGAAGTCGTGTGCATGCGTTCATAATCGCCACGGAAATACTGATCGATGACCAGCTGCCAGTTGCTGGCGAAATGAATGCCTTTGCGGATGTCCTTGTTTTCAAGCAACGGACGGCTGGTGTTGATCCAGAGTCCGTAGGTCGGGCGGGGGACATCATTATAAAAGGTCGCCTTGTGAATGTAGCCGCGCTCCACCATCGGATGGTCGTCGGGCAGCATCTCGTAATTGTATTCGGCGAGATTCATACCCGACATGTCCAGCTGGCCGAGCAGGAAGGATTCAAACGCTTTCGGCGTATCCCGGATCACCCGCAGTTGAATTGCATCTGGATTGAAGCGGTTGCGCCAGAACTTCAGGTCCTTGGCCCACCAGTTTTCCAAGCGGGTGAGGGTGATGCGGTCGCGGTTGAAACGGATCCGCTCGATTTCTTCATCCGTGATCACATAGGCACCCGTCGTCGGCATGAAGCGCCACTGATAACGATCCACATAATCATCGCCCAGCTCGCGGAAAAAATGGCGAGGCATCGGCCGCAAACCGAGAACCCGGCTCACGAGGTCCGGCCGCGCTTCCTTCATCGTAATGGAAAACGTGTGGTCGTCGTAACGGGTGATATTGGTGTAATTTTCGTTGATTCCGTAGTAGTTATTGTACCACGGATCCCGAATGTAGGCGGACTGATAGAAGTAGAAATTGAAGAACGCATCCTCGACTGTGACCGGTTCCCCATCGCTCCAGCGGGCCGCCGGATTGATCCGCACGTAAACCGTCCGATTGGGAAGATCGACCGCCCATTCGGAGGCCAGACCGGGGATGAATTGGTGCTGACCTTCGACATTGGGATGCAGGTCGCCGAACCCCAGCATGATGTCATCGAGAATGTAGGCGCGGAAGGAGTTGTTTGCTTCAGGGCCCACCGTTCGCAGCGTGCGCGGAAAGTCCTGCATCCGACTGCGGTAAACCCCGCCTTTTTCCGCCAACGGTGAGCCAATGTCCGGCAGGTGCGATCCATCTTCCCACTCCAGGTCTTCGGGCAAGTCCTCCGGTGCCGCGAACACGAAAAACTCCGGGTGTTCCGCGTAGTAGGCACGCACTTCTTCGGTGTTATCGATCGGCTTCAAGCCACCGTCGTCGTGTGAACCGCAACAAGCCGCCAGCAGCAATCCGATGCCGACAGGAAGACCGGCACGTGCCGCCCAGCGAAAGAGGCGGACAAATCGTTTTCTGAAGAAACGGTTCATAATGTTCATCGATAAACCGTGAACCTTTTCGGATCAAAGGCTTCGCGGATCGCCTCGCCGACAAACGTGATCAGGATAAGGATTAGCGTCGTCGCGCTGAATGCGGAAAGCGTAATCCACGGGGCGATCTTGAGGCGTTCTGTGCCTTGGCGGAGCATTTCGCCCCAGCTGGGCGTGGGCTCTGGCAATCCGTAACCGAGAAAGTCCAGCGCCGTCAGCGATGTGATCGCGCTCGCCATCAGAAAGGGAAGAAAGGTCACCAGCGTGGAGATGATGTTTGGCAGGATATGGCTGAAAATGATGCGTGCGGTCGAGGCTCCCTGGACTTGTGCCGCGGCGACATAATCCCGGGCCTTCTCTTTAAAGGTGCCGGTGCGCATGTAGTAGGTCATCGACGTCCAGCTGAAGGCGATCATGATCAGCATCAGCAGCAGGAGGTTCGGTTCGAAAATCGAGGCGACGAGGATGATGGTGTAGAGAAAGGGAATGTTGGACCAGATCTCGACCAACCGTTGCACGATCAGGTCGAACCAGCCGCCAAAATAGCCCATCGCGCAACCGATGACGATGCCGAGCAGATAGACGCCAAACACAAATCCGAAGGCAAATAGCATGACATTGCGGAACCCGTAAACCAGCCGCGCGAGGATGTCCCGGTTCTGGACGTCGGTGCCGAGGAAGTGCTGTTTGCTCCAATCGGGAGGCCGCGGTCGGACAAATTCCCCCGGGGACGCGTTTTCGTAGGGATTGTAGGGAACCGGTGGCATCAGGACCCAATTACCTGGCTCATCGCGTACCCGTTCTTTCAGTGCGCGATAGTCTGTCTCGTATTCGTAATCGAAGCCGAAGGTCGTGCCCGAAATCATTGAGCCGTACGTCGGGAAATAAAATTCGCCATCATATCGGACGACCAGCGCCCGGCTGTTGACCAGCAATTCGGCAAAAGCCGCCAGAACCAGCAAGATGACAACGGCGATCAGCGAAACGTAGCCGCGCCGGATCGACTTGAAGCGGTTGATCTTTTTGACCGTGAGTGGGTTGAGGCGCATGACGAGCTTAGTTGAAACGAATGCGCGGATCGACCATCGCGACCAGCATGTCGGAAACGATATTCCCCAGAAGGATGAGGAACGAGGTGATCGTCAGGATGCCCATCACCGTGAAGTAATCGCGGTCCACAATAGCCCGGAACCCCAGCAATCCGAATCCGTCGATGTCAAAAATCACTTCAATGAGAAAAGATCCGGTTACGAAAAAGAGCAGGTTTTGGCCAAAGGTGGTCGCGATCGGAATGATCGAGTTGCGGAAGGCATGCTTGAAGACCGCCTGATCAAAACTGACGCCTTTGGCCACGGCAGTCCGCATGTAGTCGGCCGCGAGGTTGTCCATCAGGTTGTTTTTCATCAGCAGCGTCAAAAAGGCAAAAGAACCGATGAGGTAACAGAGCAGGGGAAGTGTCGTGTGGTGGAGCAGGTTGCCGATTTTCCCGAAAAACGAGCGTTCGCCAAAGTCGTCGCCGACAAA
>Ga0209347_1004442_pt1 | contig 14574 bp, 10 predicted proteins | sample AutmiccommuBRH23_FD_187382 | JGI IMG/M metagenome (GOLD analysis project Ga0209347, IMG submission 187382) | Deep subsurface microbial communities from Mt. Terri, Switzerland - Autotrophic microbial communities BRH/23 (SPAdes) (version 2) | ecosystem: Environmental > Aquatic > Deep subsurface >... | reverse complement strand
TATAGGGATAAATTCTTGAAAGAACATATCCTCATACCTTGAATGCCCCTTGAAATCATTAATGTAAAAATGTTGCCCTCCATCGGGCATTATTACGATTGAGGGGGGAATTTGACCTTTTTCGATAGCCGAATCCATGTAATGGTCTATCAGGCCATATTGTACCCAAACATTTTCATCACCCCCATAACCGTGCAACAAGTAGATTACCGGGTAGCTTCTTTTTGAATCATCATAACCAGCTGGCAAATAAACAGTGTAATCTATTTCTTTGCCCAAAATGACACTCTTTACAGACTGTGATTCCAATACTTTTCCTTGTCCAATACAAGATGCAGAACTTAAAAATACTATCGTAAATGCGGCAGTATGAAGGATATAATCAATTAGTTGTCTCATTTTTCAGTAAATTACAGATTATCCAAATTAATTTTTTTGTGACCGAACAGAGGGGCATATGTCCTTGCTTCAGCAAAAGTCAGCTGATTTCGCGAATAAACGATTTGCGCATGGACCCTTGTAAAAGGTGTGTCAACTTCAGTCTCTATGTCATGCCATTCATCGCCAAACTCGAAAATGACGCTTCTATTGCCCTGAAAGCCTCCTGGTGGAAGTACCCCATGCATTTTGGCCACATTGTCGCCCTTGTTGGCATATTGAACATATTGAGTTCCTAGGGGAAACCACATACGAGCACCACCAATGGTTTCTGCCATTAACTGACCCAGTTGGCTGTTTGAAAGCTGGTTTTCCAATCTCCGAAGGGACCTGGCCACGTGATAAGCTCCTTGGCTGAACCCAGGCAACAATACTTTTGTATCAATATCAATGATTTCAAGTACACTTTTTTCGACTGCGGCTTCGATTGTCTCATTGGTTGGTAAAATTATTTCAATGACATCTGCAATCCTTTCATTGATGCTATTGTGTATTCCGACTCCCGGCCGGCCTGTGAATTCTGTAATATCACCCATATTTTTATATTGCTTGGATACATCCGTCCCCGCACCATTGACAAACCATATTGGCCCATCATTTATGATTGTTTCAGGATATACTGGAGGAACATCTAAAATACTGATGGTCTGATAGTCAAGAAGTAGGGTATCTGCCCCAACATAGTGTCCATCAAATTGACTGTCTTCCGACATTTTGCCAAACAGCAGTATTTTTTCTGATTCAGATAGGCCTTCAGGGGTCCGTAACGTTTTTACTTCAAAAGAAGTGTCTGAGCAAGATGTAAACAACAGGAATGACACAAATGCCATCCCCAAAAATAATCGATTGGTTTTCTTCATGATTAAATTGATTTAAATAATTGTTATTAAAATTCTATCGGGTAAAGGTTAATTCACTATTTAAATATCCAATTCTATGGGCATTAATTATTAATGACTGTCCCTTGTCCAATTTGATGGTTTCACCCTGGTAGACATTCCAAGGTTTGCGAACATCAACAGAATCGACAATTTTTTTTTGGTCGATTGTAAAACCAAAATCCCAGCTTTTGGTCAAACGTTTTGATTTTATTTCGTGATCCTTTTGGTTAGTGATTCGATAACCAATTGAAGCTCCTTTTGTAGCACATTCTATTTTATACCCTTTTTTGCCCTGTATTACCCTAGGAGGTAAGGTTTTAGGCGGTACAGTTTTGTTATTCCACCAATTATTGAACACCATCTTTTTCTCTGGTACAGAGGATAGGTCACCCACTTTTGCTATCCAATCAAAAAGTGCTTCTTTTAGTTCTTGCTTTTTGTTGGCATATTGGGTGTTTTCCGCAAGATTGCTAATTTCATAGGGATCAACTTTTGTGTGGTAAAGTTCTTCCGTAGGTTTGTTTTTGGCAAACCAGTCCAATAGATATGGGTTTTCCAGACTTCCGTCTTCGTACAATTCCAAGATTTCTTTCATTGTGGGGATGCCCTTTCTATATTGCAAGTCTTGGTATTTGGGTCGTTCGGGCATAAAGTTGTATACATATCTGAAATCACCGTCGGATATGGATCGTACCCTGTCATATTTATTTGCCATTCGGTCCCTGGCGGCGAAAACATATTTTCTTTCTTCCACTGTTTCAAAGGGTCCCATAAAAGCAGTCCCCTGTAGGTGATCGGGAGGCTTTATTCCCGTTATGGAGAGAATTGTTGGTGCCAAGTCTACTGCACTGACCAACCTTTCATTTTTGGTACCCGAAAATCGGTTTTTTGGAAACTTGACAATCAAAGGTATGTGTGTACCCCTTTCGAGAATTTCTCGTTTGGTCCAAGGCATACATCCCCCATGATCGCTGAAAAATAGCACGTAAGATTCGTCATACACATCATCTTTTTTTAACTCGGCAACAATTTCGCCTACAGCTTGATCCATCTGTTCAATACGGGTATATAGGATCGCCATATCTTTTCGCACAGTTTCGGTATCAACATAATAAGGTGGCAATTTCATATCTTTTGAATTAAAAGGAACACTGTCGGGCAAGACCATTAACTTTGATTCATGTGTGATTGCCAGATTGAATACACTGAAAAATGGAGAGTTTTTAGGCCGATACTTGTAAGAAGCCGCAGGCCCACTGTCATCCCAAACTGTGACCGGTGCCTCAAATTGATAATCTTCTTTGTGATTGTTTGTGGTATAATAGCCCCTTGCTCTTAAATATTCGGGAAAGGCTTTTACATAGTCTGGTAAAACGGCTGAGTAATTTGGTAAGCCTTGAGGCATGAAAAGGGGAGAGCTTGAAAGTGTACGCATGTGTTGAGTTCCTATTGAAATAGCATGCATTCCAGTGATAATAGATGATCGGCTGGGTGCACAGACCCCAGCTGTGGTATATGCCTTTGTAAAGAGCACCGCATCACGCGCCAGATTATCTATGTTCGGGGTTTTTGCTATCGAATCACCGTATGCTCCCAAAAAAGGGGAAATGTCCTCACAAACTATCCAAACTATACTAGGCCTTTGACGACCAAATAACACTTTGCAAAAACAAAAGCTTAATAAGATAACTAAATGCAATACACGACCTATACTCTTACCATAATTTTCCCATGGGTATAGGCCTTTAAATTTCATAGTGTCTCTTTTAATAATGAGATAAAAAACCTTTTTTTATAGACATTCTTTTTGTTTTTTAACTTTCTTCTTAATTTGAGTATATATGATATTTTATATCATTGAAATGCGTTGATTCTAAAATTTACCACGCCAAAATATCAACTTGTCAAAATTTTTATACATTAGTAGAGCTATTCTCGATGAACTTCAGGCAAAACATGCCTAATCTATAAGATTCAAATTTTGGGCTTCAAAAATGAAGTGGTTGTTCAACAATTAAATAAGAATGAGAAATAGTTACTCAAGTGAAAACAAAAGCGACTCAAGCATGGAAGGATCTTAAGAAGGGGCGCATATCGGCATTAGAAACCTTATATTACCTCTATGTAGATAAATTATTTGCCTGCGGGCTTAGAATCAGTAATGACAGGGAACTGATTCAAGATGAGATACACAACCTTTTTCTAGACCTTTATAGGTACCATGAAAAATTGTCAAATGTCGAGAACGTAGAAACTTACTTGATCGTTTCGTTAAAAAGAAATCTATATAAACACAAAGCTCATAGGTTTAAGAGCTTGGATCATGAGTTCGAACACTTTCCCAACTCAACAGCTAATACCCATTTGACAATCGAATCACATGAAAAAGTGATTATCGAGGAAGAAAATGAAAATGCCCTATTGATGAGGTTAAAAAGAATAATGGACAATTTGACCGATCATCAAAAAAAGATACTCATACTTCGTTTTAACGAAGAAAAAAGCTATGAGCAAATTTCCAAGGAATTCGGTCTTTCAGTCGCTTCTGCCAGAACATTGGTCTACCGAACTTTAAAAACCATTCAAAAGACCGCCTTAGGCTTGTTCTTATAAAAAAATACCAATTTTCTTGTCTATAAACAGTAGAAACTGTTCTCCTATATAATAAGTAGTTGTAATTAACACTATCAATTACTCAATCAATTATGAAATTTAGTAATAACAAAGAACCTCTTTCCGATATAGAGCGGGAAAAACTCAAAAATCGCATAATAAGGTCAGCAAGGTATCTGAGAAAAAATAAGAGGCGGCAACTAAAGAGGAATGTACTGTACTATGCAGCGGCCTCCATTATCATTTTGTTTGGTGTTTTTAACTTTTTTGATATTCCGCGAGAACAACAATCAATACAGGATTTCTTTGATGATGAGGTTAAATTGATCGATTTAGGAAACAGCAAACTTGTGACAGTGGTACTGAGTGAGGGAGAAAAAGTGCAATTGGGGGATAAGAAAAGTACGTTAAAATATTCGCGAACGGGACAAGATGTACAAGTCAGTGCAGGAGAAAAAATTAGACAAACGATTAAAGATGAAGGCAAAACCGTTTTCAATACTATACTGGTACCATATGGAAGACGGTCTGACTTAACACTATCAGATGGAACAAAAGTGTGGATTAACTCAGGTTCTAAGTTCGTTTATCCGGCAGTTTTTCAAGGGAATAAACGAGAAGTTTACTTAGAAGGTGAGGCCATATTTGAGGTCACACACAACGAACATAAACCCTTTAAGGTGATTTCGGCTAACCAGGAGATAGAGGTATTGGGCACGGTATTTAATGTCAGTAGCTACCCAGATGATAAAAAAATAAGTGCCGTTCTCAAGAGCGGTAGTGTCATGGTAACTTATAACCAAGATTATGAGAAGTCTTTTAAGATGACCCCCGGCACACTTTCAAGTTATAATAATAAGACCAAGAAAATTGAAATTCACAACAATGTGAAAATTGATGAATACTTCGGATGGAGAGAAGGGTTCTTAAGGCTCAGAAACCATGATTTGGAATACATCAAAACAAAATTGTCAAGATATTATGGTATCGATATACAAATAAAGGATAAGCAATTAAAAGCAGAAACATTTTCTGGGAAACTCGACTTGAAAGAAAATGTGAACGAGGTGATAAAAACAATCGGAGAAGCATCTAACTTTTCCATAGAACACCATACGGATAAAATCATATTAACCACAAAAAGTTAAATTTAAGAGAGACAATACCTATGCATTAAAACACGAAATAAAATAAAAACCGACAGATGTTGGCGCATCTGTCGGCACAATGTATTACCGAAGTAATAACTAACTGAACTTTAAAATTATGAATAATTATTTAAAGATTGCCTATGTACTAAAAAAATTAAATGGCCAGTCTATTTCATCTTACGTTATGAGGTCATTCCTTTGTTACATACTAATCGGATTAACTGCCCTTGATGCAAATAACTCTTATGCACAGACTAAATTTACTCTTGACCTTGAAAAGGTAAATTTGGAAACTCTTTTTGATGAAATACAAAAAGATAGCGAGTACATCTTTTTTTACAAAGATGGAGTTTTACCTAGTGAAAATTCTATTACCCTAAAGCAGGATAATGTAACGCTTGCGAATGTTCTGGATTCTTTGCTAGTACATTACGGTCTCGACTACAACATTGTCGGTAGACAAGTAACTGTATTTGAAGACCCGACCAATGTGTCACCAGTTACCAATGCCGGTGCATTGCAAGATTTAATTGTCGAAGGAACGGTATTGGATGATTCAAGAGTTCCTTTGGCGGGGGCCAACATCATCGAAAAAGGGACTACGAATGGCACCCAGACTGATTTTGACGGTAATTTCTCAATTAAGGTCACCGGTAATGATGCTGTATTGATTGTTTCTTATATCGGATTTACCACCAAAGAAATACCTGTCAATGGACAAGCTAACTTGAATATTGTCTTACAGGAAAGCGCTGCAGCCCTCGATGAAATAGTAGTCGTTGGCTATGGAACACAAAAGAAAAGTGACCTGACTGGATCTGTGGCGTCATTAAGCCAAGATGACATGAATCCCGGCGCAAACGTATCAGTCGATCAGATGATGGCAGGCAGGGCAGCTGGAGTACAGATAAATCAAGCCAGTTCGGCACCCGGAGGAGGTTTGGCAATTAGAATCAGAGGATCTAACTCTTTGAATGCCAGCAACGAGCCTTTATATGTAATTGATGGATTCCCAATAGATAACAGCCCTAACCTTGGTTCTGGTGGAGTGGCGGAGGTAGGCCAAAACCTGAGCCAAAGAAATCCATTGAATGCCCTGAACCCAGCAGATGTTGAATCCATAGAAATTTTAAAGGATGCCTCAGCAACAGCTATCTATGGTTCTAGAGGGGCGAATGGGGTGATCTTGATTACCACCAAAAAGGGAAAAAAGGGGAAGGTAAATGTAACATACGATGTATATACTGGAATTCAAGACGTTGCCGAAAAAATTGATTTGCTTTCGACATCCCAGTACATAGATGCCATAAACGATCTTTCAATAGCTCAGGGCAATAGTGTGGTTTTCAACGCAGAAGATATTTCAGCAATTGGAAATGGAACTGATTGGCAGGACGCAGTATTCCGTTCCGCCCCTTTGACCAATCATAATTTGTCGGTAAGTGGGGGAAGCGAAAACACAAATTATTATGCTTCCTTCAACTATTTTGATCAGGAAGGTGTAGTCGAAAACTCTGGAATAAAAAGATATACTGGAAGAATAAACTTAGAGACAAAAATAGGGGAAAAGGCCCTGATAGGTCTCAATTTCAACACAAGCTTGGTCAAAGACAACAACAATATTGATGGTGTCAATACCAATGAGCAAGCCGGCCCCATATACTCATCGTTGTTATATGACCCCACCGAACCCATATTCAATGAAGATGGTACTTTTAGCCAATCTGCTCACCTGACCGTTAACAACCCCGTTACCTTAATAAATGGGATTATCAGTGAGAACGAGACCAATAGAACATTCGGGAGTGCTTTTTTGAACTATGATTTTACTGAAGACCTTTCGGGAAAGTTTAATTTCGGAACCGACAGACAGATATCAAGACGAGACATTTATAATACCACCCAGACCATACGTGGGGGTGCTGCTGGTGGAATTGCCAACATCAATGTATTGGAACGTTCGAATTATTTGTTTGAGTATACAATGACCTATGACAAATCTTTTAATGAAGACCATGCGCTGACTTTATTGGGAGGTATTACATATCAAAAGTTCAGATCAAGGGTCTTTTCAGGTAACATCAGTGGTTTTCCAACAGATGATATCAAAACGAACAATTTGGCCCTGGGAGATACCAACACTGATGTACTTTCAAGTGGAAAGGAAGAAAATACGCTGTTATCCTATCTGGGTAGGTTAAATTATAACCTCTTTGACAAATTTTTGTTGACCGCCTCAATCAGGGCAGATGGGTCATCAAGGTTTGGAGAGAATAACAAATGGGGCTATTTTCCTTCCTTTGCCTTGGGTTATAAACTAGACCAGGAAGATTTTATTCCCGATACTTTTAGTCAACTCAAACTACGTGCAAGTTGGGGTCAGACAGGTAATCAAGAAATTGGAAATTACGCCTCACAATTAACTTTCGGAACAGGACCCAACGTTGTTTTAGGTGGTACTGTCTTAGGGAGTGTCGTTCCCCAGCGCATCGCAAACCCAGACCTTAAGTGGGAAACCACCGAACAATTTAATATTGGCCTAGACTTTGGAATATCAGGTGGAAGGTTTAGTGGCAGTCTTGATTATTTTTCAAAAGAATCCAAAGATTTATTGTTCGAACTTCCCTTGCCATTTTCTTCTGGATATGCTTCGATATTGAGCAATGTTGGAGAAGTAAAGAATAGCGGAATCGAGTTTCTTATCAACACCACGAATTTAGTTACGGATAATTTTAAGTGGGAATCCTCCTTGAATTTTTCTGCCATAAAAAACGAAGTATTGGACTTGGGACGTATTGAAAGTATCGTTACCGGAAGTGTACAAGCAGTTGGTAATACCGCGATTATCCAAAAAGGGGATCCTTTGGCTTCCTATTATGGGTATGTGGTTACAGGAATTTTTCAGGAAGGAGATGATATAGCAAATTCTCCGCAGCCAACTGCCCAACCAGGATTCCCGATTTTTGAAGATAGAAATGCGGATGGAGCCATTACACCTGCAGATCAAACCATTATAGGTACCCCTTATCCTGATTTTATATATGGGATACAAAATTCTATTTCTTTCAAAAATTTTAAGTTGGATTTCTTTTTTCAGGGGCAGTCAGGTGTCGACCTATTGAATATCAATGTGATCGAGTCACTGTATCCGGCAAATTTCAGAAGAAACCGGCTTGCATATCAATTATTGGATCGGTGGACACCGCAAAATACAAACACAAGATTGCCTTCAGGGGTAAACCCTAATGCTTACGGTGCGGGAAAAGTCAATACATTGACCATTCAAGATGCTTCATATCTACGCTTGAAAAATGTTAGGTTATCGTACAATGTTCCGGTTCAGAATATTGATTTTCTGAACGCACTTCAAATCTATGTTACTGGACAGAACCTATTCACAATTACTGATTATATAGGTTTTGATCCAGAGGCAAATTCATTCGGCAGAAGTAATGTAAGGATTGATTATAGTAGTTATCCTTTGGCAACAACCATTATACTAGGCCTTACTGCCAATTTTTAGGCCTAAATAATTTAAATAATGTGCAAAACATGAAAACTTACCATTTTAAAATAATATTCGTTTTAGTGTTGACAAGCTTGATAGGCTGCGAAGAACAATTAGATGAAGAAGTGTTCTCTGAACTTTCGCCATCAACACTCTTGAACTCAGAACAAGGACTCAGTACTTTGCTCAATGCTTCTTATAGTTATTCACATAGGTCAGGCGATGATGAATCCTGGTCACCTTATTATTTAGGAACCATGCCAGCCGGAGAAGTATGGGGAGCAGGTGGATCCATAGAGAGTGCGTGGCAATCTTTGATCAATTACACTTGGGACAGTAACCACGGCCAATTGTTACCTGTGTGGATAGTGTACTTTAGCTCGATTCGTGATGCAAATTTAGTTTTAGACAATCTGGAAAACGTTTCCTTTTCAAGTAATTTTAGGCAAAGGACAAAAGCCGAGGTCCATTTTCTAAGAGGATGGGCCTATTCTGAACTCTACAAGCTTTTTGGCAGGATGCCACTCTATCGGACTTCAACTGACGATCCCCTGTTGCCTCGCTCAACTGATGAAGAGACTCAGGCTTTTATAGAACAGGAGTTATTGGAGGCGGTTGCCACACTACCAACCCAACCTGCCGCTTTTGGAAGGGCATCCAAAGGGGTAGGCATGTCGGTCCTGGCAAAGTTTTACCTAAACACAAAACAGTGGCAAAAAGCTGCAGACATCTCCTTAGAGCTTATAGATTTGGGGCTCTACAATCTTTTGCCCAACTACTCTGATGTTTTTGAGATATCGAACGAGGGCAATACCGAGATAATTTGGGCACTTCCCAAGGATGCAACGGCCAACGGAGCGAGTCAATTCATGAATGCGTTGATTTTTCCTCCAGATTATCCCAGACCTTTTCCCAACAATTCGGTTTTTGCCGCACGCACGTACCTTTTCGATAATTTTGTAAACTCCTTTGAGTCCTCAGATACGCGAATTAGCCGAATAATAACCCAATGGGAAAGTACTGCAACCGGCGAATTAGTAATGGGATTGGGCAATGACCAGTCACACCCCTACAAGTTACCTTTTGATCCAAATGCAGTGGGGGCCTCAGCTGGCAATGATATCATTGTTGTCAGGTACGCTGACATATTGTTGACAAGGGCAGAAGCCCTTAATGAAATTAATGGTCCAACCCAGGAATCTATTGACCTTATTAATGAGGTCAGAAACCGAGCTGGGGCTACTCCTCTGAATTTGGGCAGTTATAACAAAGAATCATTAAGGGATGCCATCTTGCGTGAAAGGGAGTGGGAATTTTATTTTGAAGGAAATGCGAGAGAAGACCAAATAAGACACGGGGTAATGATTTCCAGGGCCCAAGCAAGGGGGAAAAATGCCCAAGATTTCCATGTGCTCTATCCGATTCCGCAAAGAGAACTGGATGCCAACACAAATTTGGAACAAAATCCCGGATATTAAAACATTTACTACTCTTTTCGATTATACTGATAACAAGAAAGAAAAGCAACCGAAGTTTGGCCAACTTAGTTGGTCTGCTCACCTATATTTTCTGCCAATTTAATATTGTTTTCAAAAGTTTATTATTGTTCGCTATGATTCTAATCTCTCGAACATGAGCACTAAAGATAAAATATTAAGAATAAAATGATGTTTATGAAAAAAAACTTGTTTTTGATACTTGCCATCTTATCGTTCACCACCGCCTGTACAGACCAAAAAACTGAAAAAGCAAAAGACTTGAAAGGGCAAGATAAGCCCTTGAATTTCGTGGTTATTTTTGCCGATGATCTAGGGTATGGTGATTTGAGCTCATACGGCCATCCTACCATACATACCCCAAATCTGGACCAAATGGCGGTTGATGGCCAAAAATGGACGAACTTCTATGTAGGGTCAAGCGTATGTACTCCCAGTAGGGCGGCATTATTGACAGGGAGACTTCCCATTAGGAATGGGATGACCAGTAGGGTTAATCGCGTTCTTTTTCCAGATTCTCACAATGGTTTGCCAAAGAATGAAGTAACCTTAGCGGAACAGTTAAAAAAAGTAGGCTACTCAACGGCTTGCATCGGCAAATGGCATTTGGGGCATAAGGAAGAATATTTACCAACAAGCCAGGGGTTCGATTACTATTTTGGCATTCCTTACAGTAATGACATGGACAACATTATACCATTCAGATCAGCTCAAGGATATATTGATTTTTGGAAGTCAGAAGAGAGAAAGGATATAAACACCTTCAACGTTCCACTGATGCGCAATACCGAAATTATCGAACGGCCAGCCGACCAGAACACATTGACTAAACGTTATACACAAGAGGCTATTCAGTTCATTCAACAAAACAAGGAAAAACCTTTTTTTCTTTATTTAGCCCATAACCTTCCACATGTACCACTTTTTGCCTCGGAAGGTTTCATTGGTACCAGCAATAGGGGCATCTATGGAGATGTTGTTGAAGAAATAGACCATGGGGTTGGCCAAATATTGGCCGAATTGAAAAATAACGGTCTTGATGGAAATACCATAGTGGTCTTCACCTCTGACAATGGACCTTGGCTCATCATGGACCAGGAAGGTGGAAGTGCAGGGCTGTTACGAGAAGGAAAAGGGTCAACATGGGAAGGAGGAATGCGTGAACCGTGCATTTTTTGGTGTCCGGGCCGAATTCAACCAGGTTTGGTGACCCAAATAGGTACAACTATGGATTTGTTTACGACGTTCAGCAGATTGGCAAACGTACCATTGCCGGATGATCGACAAATAGATGGAAAAGACCTTAGTCCAACACTCTTCGAAAAGAAACCTAGTGAGAGAAAAGAAGTGTTTTATTACAGGGGAGATGAGCTTTATGCTGTAAGATTGGGGGCGTTCAAAGCCCATTTCATAACCGAAGGAGCCTATGGACCACCAGCACGTGAAGCACATGACCCCCCGCTCCTATACAATCTTGAAGTGGACCCATCTGAAAAATACAATATAGCTGAAGACCACACAGATATCATTGAGCAAATCAAAGTCCTGGTACAGAAACATAATTCAGAATTGGTCAAAGGAGAAGATCAATTGAAAAACCGTGGTTGACCTTTGAATCGTCATTGAAACTTTAAATTCTTGAGATACCTACCTCTCAATAAATAATAATATAATCATAAAATAAAGAGGTTGATTTGAGTTAGTTTTTTTTAGGAGAGCGCAGCTCGTCTGCGCTTTTCTTTTTTTGATTCCAATCTCAGCCTTTCAGACCTGAATTTTGATTATGACCAAACCCATTCTGATGAGGCCATCAAATCCAAATAAGACAATAAAGTGCTATAGCGCTTATTATCGATTAATGGCATCGGTTTTATTTTCATTAATAACATTGTGTTATAAAGTCCGCGGTCAGGATTCTGAAATATACTTGCTACAAAATGATTGCATCATAGTAAAAATTAACAACAAAGGTGCTGAACTACAAAGTATATGGGGCAAAATCAGCAAGTTTGAATACCTATGGCAAGGAGACAGTGAATATTGGCCAGACAGGGCTCCTATAATGTTTCCTGTCAATGTGAGATTCAGGGACGATGAGTTTTATTTTCGTAATGCCAAATACGACATGCCGAAAATGGGAATCATAAAAGAGAGTTCTATGACCCTTAAGCATAAATCTAAAGATGAGGTATTATTAAATTTTGTTCCCGACAACGAAGTGTTGCAAAAAAACTATCCATTTATGTTCATTCTTCAAGTTCGATATAAATTGACCAATAATACCATTTTGAACGAATACACCATCACAAACAACGACAAGCATAGCATGCATTTTGCATTGGGAGGCCATCCAGGGTTCAATCTTTCATCTGGCCAACCAAATGGCAGAGAAAACCATGAGCTGTTTTTTTTCAAAAATTACTCCGTTCAAAGAGCGCTTATTGAAAATAGCCTTCTAAAAGAAAAGGATTCGACGGCCCCTTTTTTACAGGATGAATCAATTCTTAGACTCGATAATGACAGAATTCCTAATACTGGGATTTTCATCAAAGACGTACCTGTCAATAAAATTGGTCTGGCCGTTTCGGGCAAAAAGCCCTATTTAAGTTTGATTCTGGGTAATTTTCCAAATATAAATATTTGGAGTCCTCCAGGATATCCATTTGTGTGTATTGAGCCCATGGTCTCACATCATGATTTTGAAGATTCTCCAAAAGATATTGAAAAAAAACTCCATCTTGTTACATTGAAACCGGGCGAAACCATCAAATACTATTATTCAATAGAAATAAACCAAAGCTTTTGAAAAAATTATGCGTAATCTATGCATAAAATAAAATTCTCGCAGTAATTGAAAACCCGTCCACTTATGTCGTACGATTGTCTCACTAGAACCGACAACTTAATGTTACTAGGTGTAGATACTGGTATGAGCAAAGGTGAGCATGGGGATATCTGTGTTATCAATGATTTTCTCTGCGCTCAAATGCGTTTCTCTTAAATTCAGTTTTTCATTCGAACTATTAATCTTCATTGCGATCAGGTCTACTTTTGATCTGGAAATTTTGTTAAGTACGCCGGACTCCAAGGAATTGTCATTGATCACATCAAGGGAGATATTCTGCAAATCGTGCACTTTGCAAAACTCATCCATTCTGCCATAGGTTTCTCTCGTTGTCTGCCAGTTGTCTTGACTGTTTACATAGAGTACATTCAAATGCGCCTTGTTCAATTCCTGGATCAACTTCACATTAGAGACAGATTCTACCGGTATTTTTTGAAAATCTGTCACAAGTAATATGCTCTTTATGGATTGTAGATCTACTGCTCGTTTCACTGAAAAAACAGATCCTTTTGCGAAACGGAGAATATCTCTTACAGTAGATCCGATTTTATTCGGAAAATGTTGCTCTTTATAACCCAAGATCGTATACCGGATGTCATCGCTGGCATTCTTTATTAGGATAGCAGATGATGCGCAGCCTTCACTTATTTCAACGTCAGGAAGAGATCCAAGTATTAACTTTAATTTGTTGGTAACAGCAACATTTGCATCTTGATTTAGTAACTTGCGGAGCGATTTGGCATTGTCTGATTCGTAGTAGGGATAGGACGGTAAATTGATGCAATGTAAAACCTTCAGTTTGAAGCCCGTTGCCCTTGCAATTTGTTCACCAAATTGTACTGCGTAGATGGACTCCTGCGAAAAATCAAAAGGGGCCAATATTTCCATAGTTTTGTGTTTTTATTTGTTTTATTCATTACTTTACCGTGTCTCCCCACTCTGAATGAGATGGACCGTACGCTGAGAATTTCCAGCCAAAATTAGTGAAGCCTTCAACAACTTCTACCTTTGAAATTGGGTATCTTCTTTCATTTTAAAAAATAACAAACTATTCAAAATAGGAGTTGTTATAGGAGGAAGTAGTGATACCTTTTAAATTAAAAATCACAAAATGATTAAGCAACTCATCATTACTGTAAGTGCTAAATAGGCTGTCGTTTTTAAATGCTATTTCTTCAAATCTATTAAAATACAACTCACAAAATAACTTTAGATTTACATCTCTGCGAATACACTTTAATACTTGTGCTTTCTGAAGTAATCCATACACAATCTCATTTACAATTTCATCTCTAAAATCATCAAAGACCTTACTGGCTTCAGGATAGTACTTTTTTAAACCAAAAATAAACGAAGGTTTAAAGTGCTTTAAGGATTCAAAACCTTTATCATAAAGTAGTATTATGCAAGAAAGAGGATCTTCCTCAGCAGCTATTATTTTTTGCGTGCTTTCTCGAAAAGTGTTCACTAAACATGTAACACTGGCAATTACAAGTTCCTCTTTACTACTATAATATTTATAAATGGTTTTTTTGGAAATACCCAATGTGTGAGCAAGTTCATCCATAGTAAAATGCTTACTTCCAAAGGTGGTAAAATTAGCCACCGAACATTCCAAAAGTTCTTCTTTACTTACCATTTA
>Ga0209347_1004441_pt1 | contig 14575 bp, 14 predicted proteins | sample AutmiccommuBRH23_FD_187382 | JGI IMG/M metagenome (GOLD analysis project Ga0209347, IMG submission 187382) | Deep subsurface microbial communities from Mt. Terri, Switzerland - Autotrophic microbial communities BRH/23 (SPAdes) (version 2) | ecosystem: Environmental > Aquatic > Deep subsurface >... | reverse complement strand
CAGGGTGGGCCGCGGCGCGGATGAGGTTGAACGCGATGACCGCGAGCACCAGCCAGGCGGCGTTGGCGACGAACCGCCCGGAGGTTATCTGGAGTGGCTTCGCGGGTGTCCAGGACGTGCATGACGAGGGTTGTTTGTCCTGCGGGGTGCGTGGTGGACGCGGTTACCTTCAGCTGTCCATCACGGCGGCGGAAGGCATGAGATGCGAGTTCAACGTGTCCTCATCCCGAGTGCTCGGGGCGAGTCCTGGACGGTGCTTGGCGATGACCATGTCCCGGTCGAGCCGGTCGAACGGTTCCTGGGGTACTTGTCCTGGATCGAGCGGTCGCCGAACACGGTCAAGGCGTACGCGCACGACCTGAAGGACTGGTTCACCTTCCTCGGGCGGCACGGCCTGGACTGGCGCTCGGTCACGCTCGAGGACGTGGCGGGGTATGTCGCGTGGCTGCGGCTGCCCCCGGCGGCTCGCGAGGGCCGGGTGCAGGTCCTGCCGTCCGCGGAGCATCACTGCGCGGCCTCGAGCGTGAACCGCAAGCTCGCGGCGTTGGCCTCGTTCTGTGAGTTCCACGCCCGGCACGGCGTGCCGCTGGGAGGGCTGCTGGTCACCACGAGGCCGCCGGGGCGGCCACGGGCGTCGACGTCCTCGTTCAAACCGTTCCTGCACCACGTCACCAAGAGCGGCCCGACGCGAGGGCGGGCGATCACGTTGCGCTCTGCACCGCCGCGTCCGCGGGTGCTGACCGTCGCCGAGGCGCAAGCGATCCTGGATGCGTGCGAGCACCTGCGCGACCGGTTCTTGTTCGCGCTGCTGCTGGACAGCGGGGTGCGGATCGGTGAGGCGCTCGGGTTGCGGCACGAGGATCTCGACATCGCCGAACCACGGGTGGCGGTCATCGCCCGGGACAACGACAACCGGGCCCGCGCCAAGGGTGGCCGGTCCCGGTTCATCCCGGCCAGTGGGCAGCTGATCCGGCTGTATGCCGACTACCTCGCTCGGGAGTACGGGGCGCTGGACTCGGACTACGTGTTCGTCAACTTGTGGGGACGCCCACACGGGCACCCGCTGACCTACCCGGCGGTCTATGACCTGGTCCAGCGGCTGCGCCGCAGGACCGGTGTCGCGTTCAGCCCGCACTGGTTCCGACACACCTACGCCACATGGCTGCTGCGCCGAGGCGCGGGGATGGAGTCGGTGAAGGCGCTGCTGGGGCATGCCTCGATCACGACCACGATCGACACCTACGGCCACCTGACCGTGGAGGACGCCCGGGCGACGTTGGAGGCAGCGGGCTGGTTCACCGGCAACGAGGTGCGCTTGTGAGCGCCCGCACCGACCACGTGTCGACATCGTGGCCGGGCTTGGTGGAGAAGCTGATCGGCGTGGTGCGGGTCGAGTTCCGCGTCGAGGTATACGTTCCCGACCCCGACCATCCGGTGCTGGGCCGCGGCGTCTGCTGCGTGGCTGGTTGCGACCGCTCGCCGAGCGGGAACCGGTTGTGCTCAACTCACCAGAAGCGGTGGGCCGATCGCGGACGACCCGAGATGGCGGTCTTCGTCGCCGATCCGGGCCCGCCGCTGAACGGGCGACGAGACCTGACCGGTTGCACCGTGCCGGGCTGCCGGTACGGAAGCAGCGGCCTCGGGCTGTGCATGCGCCATCGCAGCGCCTTCACCGCCAGCGGGCACCCCGACCCGGCGGCCTGGGCCGCGAGCGTGCCGGCGGCCGATCCGACGGGCCGGAAGGCCTGCGGGCTGCCGTTCTGCTCGTTGTGGATCGAACACCAGCAGAACCGGTTCTGTAAGGCGCACCAGACACGGTGGCGGATGCAGGGGTGGCCCGACGTCGAGGCGTTCATCGAGCGGTGCCTGCTCACCGGGAGGGACCGCATCGACTACTCCGGGCTGTCGCCGCTGCTCAGGCTGGAGCTGCAGTACGCGGTCCAGTGCCGAGCCGATCAGGCCAGGATCACGCTGCCGGCGCCGGTCGTGAACTGGGCGATCCGACAGGCCCAGGAAGCGCGGGTGACCTCGCTGCTGGACCTGACGGCACAGGAGTGGGCCGAGTGGGCCGGGCCGAAGACGAGCAGCTACCCGGCGTTCCTGGCGTTCGCCCGCGACGTCGTGGAGATGCTCCACGAGGGAACCGGCTGGGAGGTGGAGTACCCGAAGGACATCTGGCGGCTCGATCGGCTGCCGGGCCTGACCACCAATGCGGGCCGGCCGAACCCGCGTAACCGGCTGCGGTTCGACCGGATCCTCCAGCCCTGGCTGCGCACACTGGTCAAGCGCTGGTCGCGGCTACGGCTGAGCTCCGGTTTGGCGGTCGGCACCGTGGTCAACGACGTCACCTCGCTGACTCGCTTCAGCACCTTCCTGACCGAGGCACTCCCCGAGGTCGACGGGCTCGCCGGGCTGGACCGAGCGGTGCTCGAGCGCTACTTGGCCTGGCTGGCGACCTGCGGGCTCGGCCCCGGCCCCAGGGAAGACGCCGTCACCGGCGTGGGCATGTTCTTCCAGGCTGTCCGCCAGCACGACTGGGATCCCAGCCTGCCGACCACCGCGGTGTTCTTCACCGGCGACCTGCCACCTCGCCCTGCCAGGGTCAGCAGACGCCTCGCCGAGCACGTCATGACCCAGGTCGAGGCCCCCGCGAACCTGGACCGCTGGCCCACCCTCGAGGGACGGCTGGTCACCGTCATCCTGATCCAGTGCGGCCTGCGCGCCACCGACGCGTGCACGCTGGGCTTCGACTGCCTGATCCACGACGGTGCCGGCGCGCCCTACCTGCGCTACTTCAACCACAAGATGCGCCGGGAGGCCGCCGTGCCCATCGACCCCGACCTCGAGGCCCAGATCCGAGCCCAGCAGCAGCGCGTCGCTGAGCGGTGGCCCGGGCAGCACCCGCACCTGTTCCCGCAGTCCACCGGTAACGTCGGCGGGCACCGCGCGCTCAGCTACTACAGCTACCGCGGCATGCTGAACGCCTGGCTCGCCCTGTGCGATATCCGCGACGAGCACGGCGAGCCGGTCCACCTGACACCGCACCAGTGGCGCCACACCTTCGCCTGCAGGTTGATCAACCGGGACGTCCCGCAAGAGGTCGTACGAGTCCTGCTCGATCACGAATCCACCCAGATGACAGCGCATTACGCCCGGATCACCGACCAGACCGTGCGCCGACGCTGGGAGCAGGCCACCAAGGTCAACATCCACGGGGAGCGGATCGACATCGACCCCGACGGGCCGCTGGCGCAAGCCGCCTGGGCCAAGACCCGCTACGCGATGGCCACTCAGACCCTCCCGCACGGCTACTGCGGGCTGCCGGTACAGAAGAGCTGCCCTCACGCCAACGCCTGCCTGACCTGCCCGGTCTTCCTGACCGGGCCGGAGTTCCTGCCCGAGCTGCGTGAGCACCGCGGCCGGACCCTGACCCTGATCGACAAGGCCGAAGCAGACGGGCACATCCGGATGGCACAGATGAACACCGAGGTGCTGACCAACCTCGACACCATGATCGGTCAGCTCGAGCACCACGACGACGTCGCATCAGGAGGCGAAGATGCGAGCTGACAACTCCCGACACCTGGCGGCCGCGGCACGAGACCGGGCCCAACAAACCCGAGCCAAGGCGTTGCTCGCGCTACGTGACCTCGAGGAGGCTGGCCGTCCGGTCACCTTCGAAGCAGTCGCCCGACAAGCAGGTGTGTCCCGTTCCTGGCTCTACTCCCAACCCGACATCCGGACCAAGATCGACCAGCTGCGAGCCCGCCACCCCTCGCCCACAGCGACGTTGACGCCGCCGCGACAACGAGCGACCGAGGCCTCTCTGCTGCGACGCCTGGAAGCGGCCACCGAGCGAACCCGCAAGCTCGAAGAGGATAACCACCAGCTGCGGCAAGCCCTCGCCGAGGCGCTCGGTACCGGCCGGGAACGACGCGTCACCGGCGAGGCCTCACACCGCGACACGCCCGAGAAGCGAGTCGCCAAAGTCATCGGACCCTGCTGAGCAGGCCTCGTCCAGCGCCACGTCGAGAACACCGTCCACCACACAAAGATGCAGGTCAGCCGGCTGACCCCGCGGACGGCTCAAGATAACGGAGGGCAGGTGTGCCAGCGCGGAGCCCTTGAGGTCGGCGTGGACCTGCTCGATGATCGCGTGGTGCCGGTGGAGCTGGTCCGCGGCCACGGTGTCGAGCACGTCCGGGTCGGTGGTGGTGAAGAACGCGTGGAAGCGCCACACGTCGAACAGGGTGCCTTGCCCGGCGGCCTTGTTCTTCTCGGCGTTGGCGTCGGGGATGCGGCGCACGACGAGCCGGCCCGGGACCTGGTGCGCCTTCTTCTGGGCGGCGAATGCGGTGAACGGGATCTCGGCGACCTCGGCCCTCGAGATCCACGTCCCGGTGGTCTCGTCGCGGATCGCGTCGGTGTACTCGATCGTGGTCCACGCGCGCTCGTCGATGCCGGCGATCGCGGTCTTGATCGTGCTGGTGAGCCGAACAGTGACGGACACGTCCGCGCCACCGGCCAGTGCGGCACGGACGGCGGGGCCACCGAAGAACGCGGAGTCCATCCGGACCAGGACCGGCCGGTCGGGCCCGAGGAGACGCCGGGCTTGTTTGACGGCGTCGCCGATCAGCCGGGCGGCGCCGCGCGGGGAACCGCAGGATCCCTTGCGTAGCCGCTGGGCGACGATGACCGGCGCGTGTCCGGCGGTGCTGAGGGTGGCCAGGAACGCGTTGAGCCCGCGGACCTTCGAGTAGCCGAAACCGGCGCCCTGCTTCTGGTGGCCGTGGACCTCGATGATCGTGTCGTCGACATCGACCAACGCGTACCCACCCGTCGTGCTCGAGGGCGTGTCCGTGCTCGAGGCGGCTCCCTGCTCGGCGATCGGCCCGAGCAGCCGGGTCCGTGCGGCCAGGGCGAGCAGGAACCGGGCCGCGATCGCGTCGAGCTGGCGCACGTGCCCGAAGGTGAACGCGCGCAGGAACGACCCGAGCGTCGAGGGCGCGTACGCCGAGGCGAAGACCTTGCTCATTCCGCCGTGCCGCAGCACCGCCATGTCATCGATCGAGTCGGCGCCGGCGACCATCCCCGCCACCAGCGAGGCCACCTTCAACCCGGCGTTCGCGCCCTTGTCCGTCGGCACGCTCAGATGCTTATCGGCCAGCTCCCGCAGGCCCGCCCGGTCCGCCAGCGCCAGCACCGGGACCAGCCCTGCGGCCGACACGAGATTCGGGTCGTCGAACGCCACCGACGTGCGCGCCAGAGTGTGAGAGAGTCGCATCCCAGAGGTGCCCTTCCGGGTTGAGGTGTTTGGAACCGTCGCAAGTCCCAATCTCTCAGCACGGCAGGGCACCTCGTCGTTACGGCACGCTCACCCGACCAACTTCATCGGTGGATCGAGGTTAAGAGGATGCTCGGGACGGAGGTCCCCTCGCGCAGCTACGGGGTCCGCAGCTGCACGTCCCCGGTGGTCGTGGTCAGTATCCGGCCCGGGTGCCGTTGCGTTCGGTCGTGCGCCGGTCGATGCGCTCGTACCGGCCGGCGCCGATCTGCGAGCCGCCTCAGCCTCGATCAGTTTCTGCGCCGCTAACTTGAGCGCGTCGTATATCAGGTTCACCCCTTTCCCGGTGCGGAACGCCTCGAGCAGCTCGGACAGGGCAGACTGGGACCAAGGCCATCGGTTTGGATCTCTTCGATAAGTACTTGGCCGTACTCACCGAAGATTCCGCCGATGGCACCTCACGTCACAGCGACGTGCCGGGCCCCAAACCCACCCATCCACGGGACTCACACCTTCACCGTTGTGCCCGCTTGGTACACGGCCGAGGGGGCGGCATCGATTGGCGGATTCCGCGCGCCGGTTTCTCAGCGAGACGAATTCCCAATCATCAGATGAAAATTCGTGACCGTCGTACGACCGGTCGAGCGATCGAAGGTTGAAGGAACTGGGCAGTTGGTCTATGTCTCCGCTGCTGCCAGTTTAGGCAGCGCGTTCCGCGTTCTGGCGTCGCGGCCCTCGACCGCGTGCTTGCATTCACGGCGGCTGCGGTCAAGGAGTGGGACTGCCGCCTACCGTCGACCTTGCGTCGGGCCTCGTCTGGCTGGCCCTGATCGGACTCTGAAGGCAGCACCGACTTGTCCTCTCCCGACCTCCGACGAACTCATCTTCGGTAAGGCAAGTGCGTATCCGGCGGTCAAGTGCGCGGACGCTCAAGCGCTCCTGTGCCGGCGAGGCACGCAACGTGGCGACCGCGCGGCGGAGTGGTGCGCATTGCTAGAAGATCGGGGCCCCGCCGGGCTCAGGTCAGCGCCATCGTCGCTGGCATCCGCGCAGGTACGCGTCCGGCGGCTTCAGAGTGCCGTAGTTCAGGATCAGCTTGGCTACGACGGTGTGGCCGCCCATGGCGCCTGTCCAGCTCATGCAGCCGCGAGGCCGCCTTCGGTAACCAGCGCGTAGCACGTCGCGCTCACCTTGACGTCGCCCCAGGGTGCGGCTACGGCCCCCTTAGCTGCTTCATCTGCTCGATGAGCTCGCCGGGTAGGGGTTGGTAATGGTCCAAGTCCCGAGCTACGGGTCTGAAATGCGATCCACGAAGTCGCCTACCGTCTCAATGACCGCCCACGCCTCCGGGTCAAATCCCTCCATGAGGTTCTCCTCTCGCCGTGTGGCGGTGGATCTAGCTGGCATGTAACGGATCGACGGTGGGGCACATCTTTCGGCGTCGGACCAAGTGGTGTCGGTGGTGTCCAGGCACATCCCGGACAAGCGTTCCGGCACCTGATACGCACCCGACTGCGCCTCGTGGTGCCTGTCTTGGGGGCCAGATCCACCCGTGTCACTGCTCGGTCCGGAGTACCGCGTGGAAGAGACCGTCGCGCCTCGTGAGGCTGGTGGCTCCCGACCCCGCTCGGGCTCGCCTGCCACGCATCCCGCACCGGCCTCGACAGCTCAAGCTGACGAAAACGACGAACCGTTGTCTCCACCTCGCCGGGCTCCATTGGACTGGAACCCGGCTAAGAGCCGGAGCAACTAGGGGATTAGGGCGAGCTCGCAGGTGCTCAGGTCAGGCCCGCAACGGGACGGGCAGTGTAGGGCTGCTCGAGGGTCGTGACCTCCTCCGCCGACAGCTCCACGTCCAGCGCGGCGACCGCGTCCTCGAGGTGCTGGGTCTTGGTGACGCCCACGATCGGAGCCGTCACGACGGGCTGCTGCAGCACCCACGCCAGCGCGACTTGGGCGCGGTTGACGCCACGGTTGCGGGCCACGTCGGCCACGCTCTCAACGATCACTCGGTCCTGCTCGCGGTAGAGGTTCCTGCCGAACTCGTCCGTCTCGCTGCGAGAGGTCTTCGTCTCCCACGGCCGCGTGAGCCGACCCCGCGCGAGCGGGCTCCAAGGCACCACCCCGACCCCTTGGTCCGCGCAGTATGGGAGCATCTCGCGCTCCTCCTCCCGGTAAAGCAGATTGTAGTGGGGCTGCATAGACACGAAGCGCGTCCACCCGTGCAGGTCGGCGGCATGCTGAGCCTTCGCGAACTGCCAGGCGTACATGGAAGAGGCGCCGAGGTAGCGCACCTTGCCCATTTTAACGACGTCGTGGAGCGCCTCCATGGTCTCTTCCACCGGCGTCCGGTGGTCCCACCGGTGGATCTGGTAGAGGTCCACGTAGTCGGTCCCGAGGCGCGTCAGACTCCCGTCGATCTGCGCCATGATCGCCTTGCGGGACAGACCACCACCGCTGGGGCCCGGCCGCATCCGCCCGCGGACCTTTGTCGCGATCACGACGTCGTCTCGCTGCGCAATCTCGCCGAGCACCTTGCCTACGATGCGCTCGCTGGTGCCGTCCGAGTACACGTTGGCGGTGTCGAAGAAGGTGATGCCGGCGTCGAGCGCCTGCTCGATCAGCGGTCGCGCCGCGTCCTCGTCGACTGTCCAGGCGTGCCGACCAGAGGCCGGTTGGCCGAAGCTCATGCAGCCGAGCGCGAGACGGGAGACCTGCAGGCCGGTTCCGCCCAGGGTCGTGTACTTCATGGGGTTTCCTTTCGGAGCGCCGATTCCGATGTTCGCCAACCGAACTACTGTGCGCTGCCGTGCCGCCCAAGGGCCGGTATTGACTGCGCATCGGGCGCATTGACGCGCCACGCATCGTCTGCAACCATACAGCGAACGAATGTGCGCATAGCGGTTGCCACACGGGTGGTGCCCATTAGCGCGCGCTAGCCGCTGGACGACGAGATGTGGGGGCGCGGTTATGGTGACGGATCACGATCGGCTCACGTCCTACAGTCACGGAGGAGGATGCGCGTGCAAGTTCCCTCCTTCCGATCTCGAGACGCTGGTCGCCGGCCTGTTGCCAGCGACCACAATGCCGACCAGGTATCTGGGCGATCTGGACGGCGACCTGATCGTTGGGCTGGATCACGGAGATGATGCCGCCGTGGTCCGCCTGCAGGGCGACCTCGCGGTGGTCAGCACCGTGGACTTCTTCACCCCCGTCGTCGACGACCCCTACGACTGGGGCCGGATCGCCGCTGCAAATGCGCTGTCGGATGTGTACGCAATGGGTGGCACTCCGCTGCTCGCGGTGAACATGCTCGCCTGGCCCCGAGGCGTCCTCCCCCTGGAGACGGCCCAGGAGGTGCTGCGCGGGGGCGCCGCCGTCGCTGCGCTCGCCGGCTGCCACCTCGCAGGCGGGCATACGGTCGACGACCCCGAGCCGAAGTACGGCATGGCCGTGACTGGCACGGCGGACATTTCGCGCCTACTGCGAAACGACGCGGGCCTACCGGGCTTGCCGCTCACCTTGACCAAGCCTCTGGGCATCGGCGTCCTCAACAGCCGACACAAGGCGACTGGGGAGGTCTTCCCGCATGCGGTCGAGGTTATGACGACGCTCAACCGGGAGGCAGCACACGCTGCGCTCGCGAACGGCGCCGTATGCGCTACGGATATCACCGGCTTCGGGCTGCTCGGCCATCTCTTCAAGCTGGTCAGGGCAAGTGGCGTCACGGCCGTGGTCGATGCCGCGGCCGTACCCTATCTCGAAGGTGCCAGACAGGCTCTCCAGGAGGGCTTTGTCAGCGGCGGAACCAGGCGCAATCTCGACTGGGTGGTCGGCCATACTGACTCCGCCGTGTCGCAAGACGAGCTGCTGCTGCTGGCAGACGCGCAGACCTCTGGGGGGCTGCTCGTCGTCGGGGAGGTTCCGGGGTACCCCGTGGTGGGTGAGTTGGTCGTCCGGGGCGATACTGCCCTGGTCGTACGGTAGACACTCCGTGTCAGCAGCGGCGGCCGGTCCTACGGCATCCGGTGACGCCCCGCGGGGGCTGCTGCGTTTGCTGATAGATCCCGTCGTCGGCCTATTCTTCTTGGGCCGGCTCTCCTCTGTGGTCGGCATCTGGATCCACAACGTTGCCGCTGCGATCCTCGTCTTCGGCCTGACCCGTTCGGCCGCCTACGTCGGCGCCGTCAGCATCGCCCAGTTCGGTCCTCAACTGGTTCTTGCCCCGTTAACCGGCGCACGCGCCGATCGCGGCAACCGCCGCCTCCAGTTGATCACGGGCCGGATGCTCGCCGCGACGTCGTCGGGTGCCCTTGCCCTCTGGATCGCTACCCACGGGGTCCAGGGGGCCTCAGGCGCATGGGCGGTGATCATCGCCGCGTTGTTTGTCGGCGTTGGCTTCGCGGTGGGCGGCCCTGCGATGCACGCGCTGATTCCGTCGATGGTGAGACCCGACGAACTCACGTCGGCGATCGCACTGAACTCGCTACCCATGACCATCGCGCGGGCCGGCGGCCCCGCGGCGGGGGCCCTGCTGGCGACGCTCGGCGGATCCGCCTTGGCGTTCGTCGTGGTCGCAGCAACCCAGCTGCTTTTCGCAGGCATCCTCGCAGTTCTGCCGCTTGACGGCCCGCGGCGCAAGGCGACCACGGACTCGTCGCTGAGCGGCGGCCTGCGGCTGGTCCGCCGTGACGGGGCTATCGCCGCGGCACTGGTGGGCACCGCCGCCATCGGGGTGGGCGCTGACCCGGTCATCACCCTCACGCCGTCCGTCTCCCAGCAGCTCGGTGCAGGCACCGCGCTGGTAGGGGCGTTGGCATCCGCCTTCGGCCTGGGGGCGGGGATAGCCCTGTTGCCGCTCAGGTGGCTGCGACAACGGTTCGGGCTGCCGCGGGTAGGGACGAGCGGTCTTACCCTACTGGCGGCCGGGCTGGGCCTGCTAGCCGTGGCCCCCAGCCCTCTCACGGCCATGCTTGCGCTGGGCGTCGGGGGTGTGGGGATGACCTTGGGTCTGACCGCGATGACCACCGTTGTGCAGCAGCGCTCGCCGGACGAACTGCGTGGCAGGGTGATGGCGCTGTGGTCGATCGCCTTCATCGGCTCTAGGCCGCTGGCTGCAGCGGTCAACGGCGCGGTCGCCGACGCCTTCTCCGTGGAGATGGCCCTGCTCGGCGCGGCGCTCCTCGTTCTCGCCGGCGCATGGCTGTCCCGCCCGTTCAGGGTCGAGCCGGGCGGCTGACGAAGTGGTAGGTGAGCTCGTGCAGTCGCTGGCGCGCGGCCTCACGGTGATCCGTGCGTTCGACGCGGACCACCGTCAATGGACGCAGCACGGGATCGCCGCCACGACGGGCCTGAGCGGCGCCACAGTGCAGCGCCTGCTGCAGACGCTCGAGGAGTTAGGATACGTCCGCAGCGAGTCGGGTTGGTATTTCCTGACGCCACGCGTGCTGGATCTGGGGTATAGCGACCTCTCGAACCTGACTCTGCCGAAGATCGCCGAGCCCCACCTCGCGAGCTTGGCTGCGCGCAGCGACGAGTCCTGCTCCGTCGCCGTACTCGACGGCACCGACGTCGTCTATGTGGCGCGCGCCTCGCGCAAACGCATCATGACCGCGTCGATTAGCGTTGGAACACGATTCCCCGCCTGGGTGACCGCTTTGGGTCGGGTCTTGGTCGCGGCTCAGCCCGACCAGTGGATCGAAGAGTACCTGACGACCGTCCGGCTGGTACGCCATACCGACCGGACCGTAACCGACCGCCACAAGCTGCGGCAAATTCTCGCAGGGATCCGCGATTGCGGCTACGCGACGGTGGACCGCGAGCTCGAGCCGGTTTTGCGCTCGTTCGCAGCCCCGATCCGGAAACGTGACGGAGCCGTGGTTGCCGCGATGAACATCGCTTCGCCTGCCGGCAATGGCAACTTGCGAGAAGCGCAAAGCACACGCCTGCCTATGCTGCTCGACGCAATCGCCGATCTCGAGCGCGACCTTCGCGCGGCGGCGATGCCGATGTACGGGTCGGAGGTAGGCGGATCCCCCGATCAGGTGTTTACTGGGCGGCTCTATTGACGGACATCACAGGACCACATAGCCTTGGGAAAACCCGCACACTCGTTCGCCCAGCGAACACCATTTTATCGCAGGTCAGCTGACCTCGGTACCGACGATCAGGCCAGCTCATTAGAAACCAGTCAATGTTGACTGACAGGAGTGGACGTCAGATGGATGCTTTGATCGATCAGGCTCTCGCCCCCATACGCGCGGGCCTCGAGGCGGACGGTGCGACGCTCCTGCCCGAGAGAGTGGACGACAACGGCAAGCGCCTCACGATGCGGCTCGTCGTCTCCCCGGACGCGTGCGCGGACTGCTTCGTTGGTCCGGAGGTAATGGAGCAGATGATCTTGGCCGCGCTCCAGGAGCACGGCGCCGATTTCACCGCCGTGACCGTGATCAACGAGCAGCGGACTGATCGGCCGCCGGCGTGACGACCAACCAGCGCACCAGCGGTGTGGCTGATCCCGTGATCTTCAGCGTGGACGGCAGCACAGAGTCGGTCGACGACTTCTTCGCTGAGCGCGGCTGGAGCGACGGCCTTCCCTTGGTGGCCCCAACACCGGAGCGCGTTGATGCGGCCCTGACCGCTTTGGACGCGGAGCCGGACGCGGTGGTCGGAGAAGTGCCGGTGTCGCGGCGGCTCGCCGACGTGCGCAGTGTAGCAGTCAACGCCGTGATGGCTGGGTGTCGGCCCCAGCACATGCCCGCGGTGCTGTCGCTGCTGCAGGCGACGCTGCAACCGGGGTTCAACCTAGCCGGCGTCCAAGCGACGACGCATCCCTGCGCTCCCCTTGCCGTCTTCGGCGGAAGTGTCGTGGAGGAACTCCCGCTGAACTGCGGTGCTGGCGTGCTGGGGCCTGGGACGCGCGCAAACGCTGTGATCGGCCGGGCACTCCGATTGATCCTGCTCAATATCGGCGGCGGCACCATCGGGGAGGGCGATAAGGCGACCTTCGGTCAGCCCGGCAAGTTCACCTACGTCGCAGCCGAGAACGCAGCGAGCAACCCGTGGAGCTCGTTGCGCGAGGACGAGGGCCTGGCCGCGGATACGAGCGCCGTCACAGTGTTTGCCGCCGAGGCCCCGCACAACGTCAACGACCACGGCAGTTCGACGGCGGAGGGAGTCCTGGTGACGATCGCAGGGACGCTCGCGACGTTGGGCAACAACAACATCTACCTGGGCGGCCCTGTGCTGGTTGCATTCGGCGGGGAGCACGCCGCGCTGTGCTCCCGAGAAGGTATGACGAAGGATGAGGTTCGCCAGCGGATCCACGAGTTGTGCGTCGTCCGCAACGGCGACATCTGGTGGGAAAACCGCCAGCGGTTCGCGCGCATCCGACCCGATCCCTTCGCCACGGCGGCGGAGGACGACATGGTCCCGGTGATCCGTTGCGTGGACGACATCGCTGTGACCGTCTTCGGCGGCCCGGGCCGTCACTCGATGGTATTCCCCAATTTCGGGGCGAGCGAAAGCCAAACAGTACCAATCACAGGAGGTCTGATATGACTCTGCACGTTCTGTCTCCGGCGGGGCGCCCTCCGGTCAACGAAACGTTTCCAGGGGCCCGGCGGCTGACGACGCTACGCGGCGTTCGTGTCGGCTTGCTAGATAACAGCAAGAAGAACGCGGATGCGCTGCTCACCGCCGTAGGGGAGCATCTGGCCAGTCGCTGGGACGCGGACGTCCGACTGTGGTCTAAGGGCGAGGGAACGGGTGCCGCTGGCGCCGCGCCCGAGGCGACCTTGCGCGAGATGTCGCTGGGAGCCGATGCGGCCCTCGTCGCGCTGGGCGATTGAGGCTCCTGCACGTCGTGGAGTGTCCACGACTCCGTCTCCCTGGAGAAACTCGGCATCCCCACCGTCACGTTCGTGACGGTCCCGTTCGAGGGGTACGCCCGGCTTAGGGCTAAGGCCCTCGGCATGGCCAACCTCCCGCTGATCGTGGTCCGGCATCCGCTGGCCGACCTGAGCAGCGCCGAGATCGCTGAGGTCGCCAACCAATGCCACCCACGGGTGGCCGCGGCTCTCAGCGAAGAAGACGACAACAGCACTTCGGTGCAACCCGTAACCCGATCACAGGAGGAGAACTGATGAGGACAGCTCTGATGCACGACCGCGGCCGAGCGGTGGGAAGGAAGAGGATGATGCTGGCTCCCGCGGTCGTCGCCGTCGCTGTCGCACTGTCGGCCTGCGGTGGTGACGGCGGGGCGGACGCTCCTGCAGCCAGCCTCGAGGGCAACGACGAACTCCAGGCGCTATACAACGCGGCCAAGGAGGAGGGAGCCGTCAACCTTTACAGCCACGTTACGGCGAGCGAGCAGATCGAGGGCTTCGTCGCCGCGTTCGAAGAGGCCTATCCTGGCGTCGAGGTGACGATCACCAACAAGACTGGGTCGGCCATCCTTGAGACCTTCCTCAGCGAGAAGCGCGCGGGACGCAACGACGCCGACGTCATTCAGTATCCGGGGATGGCACCCTTCCAGAACGAGTTCAAGAAGGAGGGTCTCATCGAGGCGTATACGCCCACGTCCGCCGAAGTCTTCCCCGCAGAATCGACTGTCCCCGGGTACGCCTACCCTTGGCTGACCTACAGCATGGGCGCGGTCTATAACAAGGACCTCATCACCGAAAAGGAGCTCGAACTCCTCCAGACCTACGAGGGCTGGACAGATCCGATCTGGAAGGGCCGGATCAGCTCCGGCAGCCCTGGATCCGCCTCCATCCAACGAGCACTCTTCCAATGGGTGGACCAGGACCCAAAGCTCGGTGAGGAATGGCTCAAGGCGTTCGCGGAGCTCAAACCGGTTCCGTTCAACAGCATCACACCAGCGGCCGAACGCGTCATTGCCGGCGAATTCGTCGCGAGTTTCCCGCAGATGGCCGTGTCCGCCGCGCGGGCGATCCCGGAAGGCGCTCCAATCGGCTGGGTAACTCAGGAGTACACCGTCACCAACCCGGCGCTGGTGGCTGTCGCCAGCAAGGCGCCGCACCCCAATGCTGCCAAGCTGCTCATGGAGTTCCACCTCAGCGAAGCCGGTCAGAAGGCCATGGTGGAGTCCGTCGCCGCCGACACCCTGAGGACGGACCTCGACATCCAAGCGCTCGAGCACGAGGACTTCGAGGCGCCCGAGAAGCTCGTGGTAGTCGACGAGACCCTTGTCTCGGAGCGCGGTAAGCAGGTGGTCGACCTCTGGAACCGGCTCATTGGACCGGGCGCCAGCTGATCGACATCCGGCCC
>Ga0209347_1004440_pt1 | contig 14580 bp, 17 predicted proteins | sample AutmiccommuBRH23_FD_187382 | JGI IMG/M metagenome (GOLD analysis project Ga0209347, IMG submission 187382) | Deep subsurface microbial communities from Mt. Terri, Switzerland - Autotrophic microbial communities BRH/23 (SPAdes) (version 2) | ecosystem: Environmental > Aquatic > Deep subsurface >... | reverse complement strand
TGGGCTTTTCGATCTCGGCCAGGCCGACGAATAGGGCCAGGTCTTTTTCACGGGTCTGCCGCAGCATAAACGACCGCAGCGGGCTGTATGCGTTTTCCCAAGCCTGCTCCTGGGAAATTTCATCATTCAGGTATGGTTTTACCGCTTGTTCGTTAACTTGCTGAAATACCGGAGCCATCACAAACAAGGTTAAAAACAGAGCCAGGCCGATGATTACCTGGTTTGGCGGTGCCTGCTGGGTGCCTATGGCCGTACGTAGAAGTGACAGGACCACGATGATGCGGGTAAAACTGGTCATCATCAGCAGTATCGCCGGCACCAGGGACAGCAGGGTCAGCATAAGCAGGATTTTAATGCTGTTTACTACCTGCCCCGGCTCATCGGTGGGCTGAATGTTAAGGTCTATACCCGGCAGCGGCTGGGCCGATACCGGAAGCGGCCATATAAACAGGATGGTTAATGATACCGGTAGTGCAAGTAATAGCACGTTTTTTTTACAGCAGTTAGTTGTCAATATTTCTCCCGCCTTGCTGCGACTCTTTTAAATTAATTAGTAACTGCGGGTCTATTTTTTACCTCGCGCACGAATGCCTTGCATTATTTGGCCCAGGCCCGGCACGGTCTGTGAATCTGCTGCGATTTCTACAGGAGGCTGGTCCATTTCCCTCACCAGGATGATGCAATTTTCCTGGTGGGCGAAAAGCAGATACTTATCTCCCACCTGGGTCAGGGTTAACCCACATTTTGGCCCCATGGACACCTGTTCCAATACCCGGATCCTTTTACCGGCACCGTAAGCCGCCAGGTGTCTGGATCGGCCCAGGCCGAAACGTACCGTGAGGTAGGCCAGCACACAAATCAAGGGCAGCAAAACGATAGTGCGAATTAGTGCGGCCAGCAATTCCTTATCCATGTTTACCTGTTTCCCTGTCTGCAGATTTGGTATGCCCCGGTTCGCGAATCCGGTCCACCCGGATGCCCAGATTATTGCCGATGATAATTACTTCACCCTTGGCAAATTCCTGGCCGTTTACTTTAAGGTTGACGTTGTCACCGGCGGCCTTTTCCAATTCAATGAGATAGTCTTTTTTGATATTAAGGATTTCTCTTACCGTTAGTGTTGCTTTACCCAGTTCAGCACAGATTTCCACCATCACATCACCGACAAAATCCATGGGCAGGCGGGCCTGGGGCAGTGCGGCACCGGCACTGAGCGCGGGAAACTGCACTTTTTTAACTGTTGTCTTTTGTTCACTGAAATCCCCCAGGAACTCGTCCAGTTCGCGTTGAGAAAGCATAAGTAAAACCCCTTATGTAGTCGTACTTGCTGTCATTATGAACGGAATGAGGAATCTAAGATCCTTCGTTCACACCCAGGATGACAACTTATTGCACAATATACTCGGTAAAATAAATCTTACCGATGACCTGTTCGCCCAGGCGATTATTTATTGCCGTCACAAGTTCATTTTTTAATTGGTCGATAGCTTCCGGAGGGCGGACCTGATTTAAATCTTTACTGCGCAGTGTAAGTAAAATAGTTTCTGTAATCAAATGGTTTTTTTCTTTGATTTTCTCTTCAATTTTTTTGTCTGCCGGGTATTCAATGGTAATAGTAAGCTTCAGATAGTGGTTGTCCTCCCGGTCTGCCAGGTTAACCACCATGTCACCCAATTCCATTGCATGCATAGCCACTTCAGCTTCTTTTTTTGTTTCCGCCGCGGTTTCCTTTTTGTCCGGATCCAGGAACTTGAAGTATCCAAAGACCATCCCGGCGCCCACCAAAAATACCGCCATCATCAGGGCAAACAGTACCACCAGGTTACTTGAGCCTGCTTTTTTCTCGGTGGCGTTACTTGTGTTTATTGTTCCTGCTCCCTTTTTATTAGGTTTTTTGATTGCCATTCTCCCCTCACCCTACCTGAGTATCGTTATTAACGGCAGCCTTATGATGTGTCAATGCGTTTTAATTGAAGTATTTGAACTATAGTTTAGTCCGCGCGCCGCGACGGCGTGCGGACTAAACAACCATTTAGCGTTTTAGGTTCAGCAATTCTTCCAGCATAGTGTCCGAAATGGTGATCATTCTGGCGCTGGCCTGATAACCACGCTGAGTAGTAATCATGGTGGAAAACTCGTCCGTCAGGTCTACATTGGACATTTCCAGGTAACCGGATTCAATGGTTCCATAACCGGTGGTGCCTGATACGCCTTCCTGTTCCTTGCCACTGCTTGGACTGAGGGTGAAAATGTTTTTATCAACCCTTTCCAGGCCGTCCTGGTTGGGGAAAGTAAATAATTTAATTAATGTGGAATCGTATTTATTTCCTTCCATGTCTGTCCACGCCAGATTTTGACCTTGGCTATCGTATCCGATCACGCTGCCGTCGTTTAAGAATTTAATACTGCCAACGGGAATATCATCCGGGTCAATTTCAAGTGGACGTTGACCGTAAGACCCGGCATCGTAGCTATATGTTGTATTTGCAGTCAGTCCGGTTCCCAAATTTATTCCTGCATCAATAGCACCGATTCTAAATCCGTCCAGTGAATTTAATTCCGAAGCCAAGGTCAGAAATCCATTCGTATTAGATGCAACGACTCCGGTATTGCTGGTTTTGGCGTTAATTGCATCAACAATCTCATTTATTGTCATCCCGGCCGTAATATTGACGGGTATAACCGGATAAGCAGGTGTGGTTATGGCTTGGAGAGTATTGGGGTCCACTTTAATCCTCTGCAATTGAATTTGCCCGTCAGCCATTACTGGAGCGGTCGTTGCAGTTTGGAGCGCCCTGTTCCACTGGTAGGCAACTAATTTCAAACCATTGGAATTGACTATACTTCCATTATTTCCGATATAAAGTGTACCTTCTCGACCATATAACTTGTTGCTGACATCGTCATAATTTTTATTGGGGTCGGAAAACCTGAAAAATCCGTCACCGTTAATTGCCAAATCGAGAGCCCTGCCTGTTGACTGCAAACCCCCTGAATTCATGTCTGAAGTTATGCCGGCAATAGAAGTACCCAGACCTGCCTGAGCGGGGTTGGTTGTTTTACTGGAACTTTTTATGGTCTGGTAAAGCGTATCTTCAAAATTGGCCCGGCCTCTTTTAAAACCGACCGTATTAACATTAGCTATGTTGTTACCGATCACGTCCATGCGTATTTGGTGGCTTTTCATGCCTGAAACCCCTGAAAAGAGAGAACGTATCATCTATTGGCCCTCCTTGTTAAATGTTCATATTTATTACCTAACGTTTTAGCTGGATAATTTCCTGCAGCACCTCATCCGCAGTTATGAAAGCCTTGGCGTTGGCTTGGTATCCGCGCTGAGAGGCAATAAGGTTGGACAGTTCACCAATCAAGTCCAGGTTGGCCGCTTCCAGGTACCCGGAATAGATAGCGCCGAAACCATTGGGGTCATCTGCGTTGGATGTCCTTTCACCGGTGTTATCGTTTTCCAGGAACAGGTTATCTCCTGTCTTGGTCAGGCCGGGTACGTTTTTAAAATTGAACAGGCCTATTTGCCCCAGAGTGGTGTATTCGGTTTCCCCGGTCTGAAGATCAAACTCGGTCTTGAATAATTCACCGGTTTCCGAGATTTCAACCTTTTCCCTGGTTTGCAGGTCTTCAACTCTGATTTCCTCCCCGTCTGGATCGACAACATTGAGCCCGGAAGCAGTCAATAGGTACCCGTCCTTGTCAAATAAAAATGTCCCGTCCCTGGTAAACCTTAAATTACCGTATGTGTCCAGCGCACCAAAAAAACCGGAACCTTTGATGGCGAGATCCAGCTTCCGCCCGGTGGGCTGAAGCGGCCCTTGGTCAAAATTACTTGTTATGCCTGCGATACCTACTCCGGTGCCAACCTGACAGGCTCCCTTTACGTTGCCGGATGCGCCGATGGTCTGGTACAGTGTGTCCTTGAAGTCGGCTCTGGCAGACTTGTAGGCAGTTGTATTTTCATTGGATATGTTATTGCCGATGATGTCCATGCGCACCTGATGGCTCCGCATCCCGGACACCCCGGAATACATCAAACGGATCATTTTTTAAACCTCCATGAGTTGTTCATTGGCTTATTTACAAAGTGCTGTCAATTTTCGGGGCCGCTTCATTCATTCGGCGGCCCGCAGCCTCCCGGAGGTCCGGCTGCTTATTTGGTAATGATGGCGCTGTCGATATTGGTAAAGACATGCTCCTTTAATGATTCCTCATCCATGGCGGACACTACGGTGCGATTTTTTACGCTGACAATAAAAGCCAGTTCGCCGTGAATAAACAGAGAGTTTTTGGCTCCCTTGGCCTCGGCCCTATTCATGGCATCGTTAATTTTATGCCAGTCCTCGCTGCCCAGGTTGATACTTCTTTCCTGCATCCTTTTTAGGGCATGGGCGGAAACTTTGATTTGCCCCGTGTTCGCCAATTCCCGGAACAAAACGTCTTGGAAACTGCCGGAGGCGTTAATGCCGGCTTGGGGTTTGGTGCCCGGTCCGGTTTTCCGAACAATCGGTTCGGGAGTGAACTGCACCCCCTTGACGTTCAATGTAATTCACCTGCCCTTTGTCCGATAATTTAGGTCTGCTTTCGTTTATACTTCCGTTATTATTTCCTCTGTGGTATCGGTTTCGGCTTCCGGGGCGGCTGCAGTTTCTTCTTCGGGCATGCTGTGCAGTTCAATAATCTGTCCCACACTATATTCCGAGCCGTCTATGGTGACGAGCACATTCCCGTTTTGCATGAGAACCTTTTCTATGATACCTGTAATTTCAGAATTGCCGTCTTTAACTGTAACCTGTCGGTCAACCAGGTTTAGATACGGTAAAAGTGAGTTGTTGTTTGCATTGGATGTTATGTTGATCACTTGGCCCAATGTATAATGTTCGCCGTTAAAATCTCCGTCCAGGTAAAAAGATGGCTGTTCACCGTAAATGGTTACGCCACCCACTTGGCCGGTTATTATTTGGTCCTTGTTAACTATCGATACCTGCTGGCCAATAAGCTGGAAGTACCGGGCCATCTCGTACTGGGCAGCCATTTTGTCCATGCTCCGGCCCATGTTGTACATTTGTTCCATGGAGGCCATCTGGGTCAACTGGCTGATAAATGTTTCGCTGTCCTGGGGCTGCATCGGGTTCTGGTATTTCATCTGGGCCACCAGGATTTTCAGGAAAGCTTCGGGGTCGGCCAGACCCTGTTGTTCTTTGACGGTTTTATTCTTATCCGGCAGGTAATAATCGTTATTGCTGCCGCTGATTGCTTCGGTCATGGCGCACCTCCTTTGGTCATACAAAATGATTGACGCGACTCTGGTAATTCGTCTTTTGCAACTCGGCTGCCGGCTCGGAAGCTGGTTCTTCTCTATCTCCGCGTCCGTCCCCTGGTTTTCGGAAAGGCCTGTTGAATTGATGTTCGCGGTTTGATTCCTGCGCCCAGCGTTCCTGGTCACCTCCGGTAGTCACCGTGGACTGCTGCAGGTTAATGTTGTGCGTGGCCAGGGTTTCCCTCAGTTGGCCAAGGGAACTTTCGATTATTTGCCGGGCGCTTTCGGTGGCGGCATGGAAGTGAGTCGAAACGTTACCGTCCTTGAACACCAGCTTAATTACCACTTCGCCCAGGCTTTCGGGCTGCAATTGCAACCGTACGTGGGTGCTTCCATGACCGTCTTTGGCAATTTGCCCCCGGATGGCCTCTACCAGTTGTATAAACATCGGTTCGCTGCTGCGATTTGCCGGGGCCGTTTCCACGCCCCGGGATTTGGCAGCTGTGGCTGCTGAATCAAAAGTGTTTAGTACCACCTGCGTCAAGTCCGCCCGTTGTGCGTTGTTTGATGTTTCTGACACGGTGTTTACATTGGGCGGGCCGTTAACCTCAACTCTACCTTGTGTGACAGTTGTTGCTTTGGATAAATCAAAATTATAAACTAAGGATTTTAAATCACTGAAACTGACATTAATGCCGGGGCCGGTTTCAAGTTTTCCTAATACCGGCTGTGTTTGTAACCTGTTGTCCGGTGTTTTTTCATCCGGACTTTTGAACAGATCCCGCAGCTCTGTCAGGGATGCTAAATTATTCTGTGCAGCGGCACCCCCGACTGCATATGGTGTTACTCCGGCTGCATTGCTTCCAGGAGCGGTTGTTTTATCAGCGGGCAGCAAAATTTGCTCCCAGTGTTTTAGCATTTGTTGTACGTTATCCCGGTTCAAAAACTGTAGTGACTGCTGTTTTTGTTCCGGCGTAAGCTTAAGCCAGCCTGGCCACTCTGCATGATCGCTGTTGATAATTTGTTTTGTGGCCACGCCTCCTTGTAGCTGGTTATTTGTTTTGTCTTCCGCACCGGGTATCACGTTAAGCCTCAACACCGTTTCGTCAACCTTACTTTCAGCATTCAGCCTCAACACCATTTCGTCAACCTTACTTTCAGCATTCAGCCTCAACACCATTTCGTCAACCTTACTTTCAGCATTCAGCCAACTGTACGGTATACCGGCCTCCCTGTTTTGCAGTATCTGATCCGGTAACATAGCAAGCAACTCAATAAGTGCCGTTGCGGAGGCTAACGGGGCTTGATCGGCATTTTCCCGGTGTGCCGGATTACCCCCGTTGGCCGGGAAGAACTCATCAAACAGGTTAGCTTGCAGGTTGGCTGTAAACTGTGCTTGATTTTTCCCATTGCCGGGGCTGCGGCATTCCTTCCCGGCGGCGTCACTATTGCCGGCGCATATCAACTGCATCATGAGCATGAAATCCATTCCGGGCCTACCGACACTCTTCTCAACTGAGCTTGCAGGACTACCGCTGGACTGCATTTTTTGGGCGGCCTGAATTAAACCCAGCACTTGCGTTTTGGTTCACCCCCATTCAGTTTTTTTTGCCGTGTTGAGCTAAATTAATTTATCTGTGTCACCCCCGATCCGGTTTTTATGCCACCCGGTACCCCGCCGACAATTAATCGGGACCGGGTTCAGTAATGTTTAACGGCCATATTGTACATCAGCACGGCCATCTCGTCGGTTTCTTTTTGTTCTGCGGTCTCTGCGGCCTGGTTATAAAGGTTAAGCTTTTTATCCCGCAGCTTTTCCATCACCAACCGTTCCTGCATCGCCTTGACCAGTTGGTTGCTGCATTTTTCCAATTTTTTTTGCGATCTATTCAGAGTAATTTCCCGCCTTTTGATCTCGCCCGTCATGTAGTCGCAGTAAGCCAGCCGGTTGAACATGTCAAAGGGATTCAGTGCCTGGCCGTCCTGTACCGCGCCGACCAGTTTGTTCCTGGCCTCGGACAGGCGGTCGTGGTTGTGTTGGTATTCGTCTTGCGCTTTGGCCTTTTTGGTGGCGGCCTGCTCTTCAATGATTTCCCGGTGTTTCAAAACCGGTTCCAGACGGAAATCAAATTTACGCATCATTGTCACTCCTGCATCATCGTGATTTGCTCAACGGTGCTATCAAAAGCGGATTGGTCGTTAATCCCCTGGCGCAAAAAGCTGGTTATGCGGTCGTGGTATTTAATGGCGGCATCAATCTCAGGGTTTGATCCCCTGGAGTAAGCGCCCACGTTAATCAGATCTTCAGCCTGCTTGTACGTGGCCAGCAAGTGGCGCAGTTGCGCCGCTGCCCGGCTGTGTTCCTCGGAGACCAAATCCGGCATCAGCCGGCTGACGCTGTGCATGACGTCTATGGCCGGGTAGTGGCCCCGGGAAGCCAGTTCCCGAGAGAGGACGATGTGGCCGTCTAAAATGCCCCGTACGGTATCCGCCACCGGTTCGTTCATGTCGTCGGCCTCCACCAGCACGGTGTAAAAAGCGGTGATGGAACCGCAACGGGAGGTGCCGGAACGCTCCAGTACCCGGGGCAGCAGGCTGAAAACCGAAGGCGTGTAACCCCTGGTGGTGGGCGGTTCCCCTATGGCCAGGCCGATTTCCCGCTGGGACATGGCAAATCTGGTGACGGAGTCCATAAACAGCAGCACATTCTTGCCCTGATCCCGAAAATATTCCGCTATGGCGCTGGCCACCAGGGCCCCCTTAATCCTGACCAGCGCCGGTTGGTCCGAAGTGGCGGCCACCACCACTGAACGCGACAGGCCCACCGGCCCCAGATCGTTTTCGATAAAATCCAATACTTCGCGGCCCCGCTCGCCGATCAGGGCGATTACATTCAAGTCGGCGCTGCAGAACCGGGCAATCATGCCCAATAGGGTACTTTTGCCCACCCCGCTGCCGGCAAATATGCCGATGCGCTGGCCTTGGCCGCAGGTTAACAGGGCATCTATAGCTTTAATACCGGTGGTTAATACTTCTTTAATGCGCTTTCTGGCCAGCGGCTCGGGGGGAGCGTTGTTGACCGGGTATTCACCGGTGACTTTAAGGCGGTGCCCGTCAATGGGCCTGCCCAGACCGTCCAGAACGCGGCCCAGCAGTTGGTCCCCCACCCGTACGGTAAGGGCTTCACCCCTTGGAATCACCTGGCATCCCGGGCAGATGCCGCTTAATTCGCCCAGCGGCATCAGCAGCGAAGAGTGATCCTGAAAACCCACCACCTCCGCCCTGATGGGATCTTTTTCGCCCGGCACGTAAATATCACAAACCTCACTGACCCCGGCGGCAATTCCTTTTACCTCCACGGTCAGGCCAATTACTTTACTGACTTTGCCGGTGGAGCGGATTAACCGGGTGCGGCGTACTTTCTCCCGCCAGTTATTGATTTCCAGGTTTAATTGCTCTGTAGACATAAATTACTCTGTTCCTTGCCTGAGGGAGGCCAGCAGGTTTTGCCACCTGTTGGACAGCCTGGCGTCTACTTTTCCGTATTCGTTTTCCAGGACACATCCGCCGGGTTCAATGGCCGGGTCGGTCATCATTTGCAATTCGGCCCGGGGCGGCAGAAGAGCCAGCAAACTCTCCCGCCTGTTCTGGCAAACCTCCAGTTCAGAGGGATTGACCCATAAAACCAGATGCTCCCGGCTGCCGGCCAGCAAAATGGCTTCTTCAGCAATGCTCAGTACCACATCGGAACTTGTTTCAAGCTCTCTGGTGACGATTTTTTCGGCCATCCCAATAGCCAGGCTTAAAAGCTCTTCTTTCAGTTGTTCAAGTTTTTGCTTGCGTATATCTTCGGCCTGGGCCAGCACTTTTCTGGCCTCGCTGCGGATGCTTTCGGCCTCTTCCCCGGCCGTTTCCAGTGCCGACTGGTATCCCTGTTCATAAGCTTCCCGGGCGGCGGTAGTTTTAATTTTTTCAGCTTCGGCAGCGGCAAGCCGCCGGGCTTCTTCCAGCATGGCAGCGGCTTGGATGCCGGCCTGATCCATAATGGCAGCGGCTTCATTGCGGGCTTGATGCAGCACGGCGTCTGACAATTCGCCATATTTTTCAGTTGCTTCTTCCCGCTGTCTGGTTAATCGCCATGTTTCAAAGGTAAACTCGGTTTTCAAGGCCAGGTTATAGTGTCCCTTTGTTTCACCGGCACCTTCATTCCTGCGGATTATCCTATGCAATGATGGCATCTTCCCCTCCCCTGGCGATGACAATTTCGCCAGCCTCATCCAAACGCCGGATAATTTGCACTATTTTCTGCTGCGAATCTTCCACATCTCTTAAACGGATCGGGCCCATGTATTTAATTTCGTCCCGCAGCATGTCGGAAGCCCGTTTGGACATGTTTTTAAAGATCCGTTCCTGGACTTCTTCGTTAGTTCCCCGCATGGCCTTGGCCAGGTCCTTGGGGTCCACTTCACGGAGCACCCGTTGTATGGACGGGGCAGGCAGCTTAACAATATCTTCAAACACAAATAATAGCTTGCGTATTTCCTCAGTGAGCTCGGGGTCGGAGAACTCCAGTTCCTCTAAAATGGTTTTTTCCGTGCCGCGGTCCACCCGGTTTAGAATGTCCACCAGTGATTTTATACCTCCGGAACTGGGTTCGTTGGTTTCCAACACTGATAGTTTGCGCTCCAATATATTTTCCACCTCACGCATCATTTCAGGCGATACGCGGTCGGTCATGGCCACCCGGCGGGCGATATCGCTCTGTTGCTCCGGGTTTAAAGCCGACAACACCATGGATGCCTGTTCCGGAAGTAAGTGGTTTAGGATCAGGGCAATAATTTGGGGGTGTTCGTCGCGAATAAACGATATCAGGTGCTTCGGATCCGTCTTGCGTAGTGAGCTAAACGGACGGTTTTTAATGGAATGATGTACTTTATCCAGAATTTCCAACGCTTTATGTTCGCCCACGGCTTTTTGCAGCATATCCTTGGCATAGTCAATACCACCGACCATCAGATACTCCCTGGCTTGGATTAACTGGGCGAATTCCTCCATCACTTCATCCTGGATTTCCCGGGGAATGGTATCCATCATGGTGATTTGCTGGGATATTTTTTCGATATCGTCCTGGTGAAAGTGCTTTTTAAGCAGTTCCGCCGACAGATCGGCACCCAGTGATATAAGCAGGATGGCTGTTTTTTGCAGTCCAGTTAATTTTGATGCTCCGGGCATGTGATTACTCCCTTAGCCAAACTTTTAGCACTTCGACTACCTCGGTTGGTTTTTCCCGGCTGATTTGCTTGATTACTGAACGATAGCCGGGTTGAGATTCATCAAGCACAATTTGCTTTTTCTCTGTCTTCTCTTCCCTGGCCCGGCGCAGGGCCTCTTCTTCAGCCTGGATCGCCTGCAGCCTCTCCCGGCGCCTGTTGGTCCGCCGGCGGAAAAACAGGGCCGCTAGGATCAGGAGCAGCAGTGTGCCAAGCGCGATGCCGGCCACCATCGGGTTTACCGCCGGCATCACCGGCGTTACCAGGGCCGAATCCGGTTCATCAAAGGATGGTATTGATGCCTCGTTAAAATTCATGCTGGAAACTGTCATCTGGTCGCCCCGCAGGGCGCTGTATCCTACTGCCGAAGCTACCACCCGCTGTATGGTTTCCAGGTTGGGCGGTGTATAACTGCCGTCCAGCACAACCGATATTGACAGGCTGCGAATGCTGCCCGGTGATTTTACCGTGACCTGCTGGGTGGTATCCACTTCATAATTTACAGCCCTTTGTTCTCTGGAATAATCGTTACCGGTGCCGGTATAGCCAAAAGGCATGGTTTCCCCGGGCATTTCCGAATCCATTCCCGGAATGCCCCCCGTTGCCGGAGAAGTGCCTTCTTCAACCATGCTTTGCTCACTTAGTACCGCCCCGGGGCCATGTTCGGTGCGCACCGTCTCCTGGTGGTCAAAATCAAGGTCGGCGGTAATCATGGCCACGGCCCGGCCCGGGCCGAGAATACGGTTTAGCATTTGTTGGACCCGGTTTTCCAGTTCCTTCTCATATTGCCTCTTAAGCTCATATCTTCCCAGAGCGGAAACTGACAGCGTTTCCTCTTTGTTCATCTCCAGGCTGCTATTGAGCACGTTGCCGTGCATGTCTATAATATGTACATTTTCCGGAGCCAGACCCTGGATGCTGCCCATAACAAGGCTTTGAATTCCCCGTACCTGGTCGAAGCCCAGTTGGGCATTGTTTTTTAATTTCAGGGCTATCGATGCCGATGGTGTTACCTGCTCATCCAAAAACACACTTTCCCGGGGTAAAACCAGGTGTACGCGGGCTTGTTCAACTTCGCTGAGCTGCACAATGGTGCGGCGCAATTCTTCCTGCAATGACCGCTGGTATCCCACATGCTGCTCAAACTCAGTGATACCGAATTTTTTTTGGTCGAACAATTCAAAACCCACTCCGCTGCTGTGCAGTACCCCGGTACTGGCCATCTGGATTCTCAATCTGTATACCATATCCTCGGGGACTTCTATGGTTTTGCCGTTATCGGCAAGCCGGTAGGGCGTCTTGGCGCTTTCCAGTTCTTCAATAATTTTACCGGCATCCATCGGTTCAAGTTCCGTAAACAATGGGGCGTAAGCAGGCCGTAAAACCAGTTGAGCCAGTACGGCAACGGTGAGCAGGATAAATGCGCAGCCCAGGATAAGTGTTATTTTTTGCGATAGCCTGAGTGACTGCCACCATTGACGCAGTTGGCCCGGCATTCCGCTGTTCATTTAACCACGCCTTCGATAAGCGGTATTTTATTCTGCCATTTAATTGCCGTCAGAGATTTGTCCAAACCCATTTTTACACTATACCTGCATCCGGGAAAGCTCCTGGTAAGTTTCTACCAGCTTGTTGCGCACTTCCACGGCAAGCTGCATGGAAAGCCTGGCCTCTTCCATGGCAATCATCACGGTGTGGATATCCTGGATTTCTCCCGTAAGAAATTTTTGCACCGTCTCATTGGCATTTAGTTGATTGTCGTTTAAGTTTTTAATTGTTTTGTCGAAAATTTCTTTAAATGAGGTGCTCTCGACAGTTGTTTTGGCAAGGTTGGTTTTAAGCTGCGCCCCGTTTTGAACCGGCAGGGCTACGGGCATTATTTGCATCCCGGGTTTCTCCTTTGCAAAGTTTGATGTGGTGCCGGCACCGGGCCGGGCTCTATTTGTTACCGGCCCATATCAAGGGCCGAAAGATACATGCTTTTGGCAGCTTCCAGGGTGGTTACGTTTGCTTCATATGCCCTGGTGGCCGAGATCAAATTAACCATTTCGTTGAGAATGTTGATGTTGGGGTAGGCTACATACCCTGTCTCAGGGTCGGCGTGAGGATGCCCGGGGTCATACACCAGACGGGGTTCATTGTTATCATTGGCCAAACGTGAGACTCTGGCCCCGCCTCCGTGTGCTTGTGCAACGGATGGGGCCGACAGTTTTTGCCGCAGCACTTCCTGAAAAACCGGTACCTGGCGCTGGTACGGTTTGTTTACGGGATCCCCCGGTGTACCCGTGCTGTTGACGTTGGCCACATTATTGGCGATTAAATCAGCCCAGTAACGGTTGGCGGTCATGCCCGATGCGCTGATGCCAAAACTGTCAAACAAACCCATATTACCTGCCTCCCTTGATTACATAGCTCAATGAATTGGCCCGGTCGCTTTTAACCCTGGCCGCAAATTGGTACATCAGTGTGTTGGCGGTCAAATTTACCATTTCCTCGTCCAAATCCACGTTGTTTTGGCCGGCTTTCATAGAAGTACCATCCACTCTGTCAACCCGGGGTGACAATCCTTCAAGCTTGTTCGGGCTGCCCCCGGCAATATGACGTTTGTTCGTGGCTTTTATTTCCATGGAACTATTACCCAGGGCGGCCCGCAGCTGCTGCTGGAAATTGACTGTTGATTTTTTAAAACCAGGGGTATTGACATTGGCAATATTGTTGGCAATTACCTGCTGCCGCATTGCGCAGGCGTCCATTTGTTTAACCAGGACGGTATTTATTGCATCATTGAGAATTCTCACTCAAAGCCCCCCGCATGAAAAAATATCCATTATCTTAGCGAATTTCGACATAGTCTTACCTAATCCTTCATAAAAAAGCATTTATAATTAATTTAGCTTAAGTTTTTATTAAGTACCGGTTAAAAAAACAAAAGGAAAGTCACAAGTGACTTTCCACGAAAATCCACTTGCAACCTGACAATCATAGCCCCGCAATTGCTCGACGAATGGTCCTACAGCTGCGGTGCCTTAGACTCACGGCTTTGCGTCCCCGGTTTTCACCGGGTTTGCCCTCCATGAAGTATTTAATTGTAATATAAAGTAATTTAGTAAATTATATAGTATAAAGTGTAAAATCTCAACGAATTTTTGTTAAATAAATGAAAAAAAATAAATTTTTTTAGTACTTTTGTCCTATAAAGGGTTACTATGTTACTAAGTTTGGTAATCAAAAAACCGGGTTGTCGTTAGGACCCGGTTGCACAGCACAATATTTAAACTTTTAAGGAATTCCTAAGTGTAGGACAACTGTTAAATCCATTTATCGATAATTAACCCCAGCATTTCTTTAAAATAAGCCACCATATCAAGGATCTTTTCCGGCGGGATTTCCCTGACCACGCTGTCGTCTTCACTGTTCAGCACCTTAACCATTATTTCGTCGCTTTTTTCATGAATTTCAAAGTGCAGCTTGGTGGAGTATGCCTGCATAGTGTTGTTAAGTTGTTCAACCGCCTGTTCCAGTTCGTCCCTGGTGAATTCCCGGCCTGTTCGCCCGCCGGCTGCTGTTATTGAGACACCAGCCGCTTTTTTCACCGGGAGGTTTGCACTTAACTCCGGCAGTTTATGTTTTTCCGGGTTTGCCATGGCACCCGGCCTGACGCTCTCAACGCGCATGAATGATTACACCTCCTGGGGGAGTTATCTTTGCTTGTTAATAAAATAACTGTGCGCCGCCCGGGCGTTATTCCGGTATGCGGTTTCCGTACGCTTGGCCACCTGCAGCTCATTTATGGATTTAATAGTCTCGCTGAGGTTTTGTTGTATCAATTGGTTAATTTCAATATCCAACACTTGAATTTGCTGCAGATATTGTTTTGTGTCCAGTTCCGGCTCAGCTGCCTTATTGACGCCCGGAACCGAGTCTGCGGCCGGAACAACTCTGCCGTCCCCGGTGCTGTGTCCGCCGGTTTTGTAAAGGATCAATTCCACGTCTAAAAGATCCACCTGCTCAATAACCGCCTGTTTGGCGTCCATCAGCTCG
>Ga0209347_1004438_pt1 | contig 14584 bp, 14 predicted proteins | sample AutmiccommuBRH23_FD_187382 | JGI IMG/M metagenome (GOLD analysis project Ga0209347, IMG submission 187382) | Deep subsurface microbial communities from Mt. Terri, Switzerland - Autotrophic microbial communities BRH/23 (SPAdes) (version 2) | ecosystem: Environmental > Aquatic > Deep subsurface >... | reverse complement strand
CATATTGATACACCCTCTTTCTGTTATAACCGGTTTCTTTTTTTAGCGTCTCCTTCTTAAAGCTGAATAGATAAAGAGTACAAGTAAAGAGCCTCCAATGGCAAGAAGCAGTGTTCTGAAGCTAAATTCGTCCACTGTGCCCCACCCTAGATAAGAGCCAATCCATCCACCTACAAATGCACCGATAATACCTATTAAGATTGTAACCAACCATCCGCCGGGATCTGAGCCCGGACGAATAGCTTTCGCGATGGCACCGGCTATAAGACCTAATAAAATCCACGATAAAATTCCCATTATAATGATATTTTAAATGTTATAAAATGAAATACTATATACTACTCCCTTGATAACATCCGTAGTGAACAGAATGTTTAAATTATTGAAATATTCACCTGTTCTGATGCACTTCAGGTAGACTCTCTTCACTTGAAGGAATAATTATGGTGTCTCCCGGATTCACCTTGAATTCATGTACCGCCTCTTCCTTCTTCCCCTTCTCCTTATCCTTGTCCTTTTTCTTGGAAAAGATTCTGAAGATCCAGCTGTTGGCGATGGTTTCTGCAGCCTTGGTTATCTCCACAACACCCTGATCAACATTGGCGATGGCTGTATCTACGCTTAATCCCATCTGCTTGTCGTTCAGCAGGCGAGGAATTACACCCTCGCCGTGATTAATTGAATAGGAAGTCTGGTGAAGCTGGTCCACGAGTGAGTCAGCTTTCTGTGTCGTAGAAGTTAAGTTGACCATGATTCTGTTCATTTCAGTGGTGATCGAATCATCATTGACCAGCTTCCCTAAGTCACCCTCTCCATTGTTAATCTTGGTGGTGATCTTATTCACATCCGAAAGTGAGGCATTCAGACTGCTTGTTGCTTTTGCGAGATTGGCTGTAAGACTGTTATCGTTGATAAGGCGCGCAATATCGCCATCACCGCTGTTGATCTTTTCAGCAACAGAGCTCAGGCTGGCCACCATATTTTCTGCCTCATCAAGCATCTCCGTAGCCTGTAAGATAATTGCCTGAATATCAATACCTGTGGAAACAGGCAGATAATCACCCTGCTCCACCTTTCCTGTGGCGGGATCACCGGTAGAGATAAGTACAATTTTTCCACCCATCAACCCCTCCTGTCCTATCTGCACAACCGAGTTTTTATAGATATATTCGGTATAGTTGTCTCGTATCTGCATGGTGACGATGATGGATGAATCGGCCACGATCCTTATATCATTCACCGTTCCGATATTTATTCCCGCAAAACGGACTATGTTACCCGACATCAGTCCGCGTATATCTTTAAACGAAGCATGCACCTCGGTGTTTGAAGAGAACAGATTCTGCTTACTTCCGATCAGATATATCGCTACAATAAACAGTATGAGGGCCGATGCTATAAATATACCCAGTCTTAATTCTTTTTTTGTTCTTTTCATCTTTTATGCTGTTTGCTAAATAAAATAATCTCGTATTTCTTTATTGTCGCTACGACTCAATTCATCGTACGTTCCGTCTACTATGAAGATTCCTTCACTCATTATTTTAATGCTGTCTGTAGCAATTTTAGCACACTTCATATCGTGCGTAATGATGATGGAAGCGGTCTCGTACTCTTCCCGTATTTTCAGCATCAACTCACTGATCTCACCCGATGTAACCGCATCCAGTCCGGTGGTGGGCTCATCATAGAGAATTATTCCCGGATTCAGTATCAATGTTCTGGCCAGCGCTATTCTCTTTTTCATCCCTCCGGATAACTCCGATGGCATGCTATCAATGGAATCCAAAAGACCTACACTTCTGAGCGATCGTTCAATCAGCTCTTCCGTATCATGCTCCTTATCCTTGAATTGTGTTCTCCGTATGGGGAAAGAAAGATTCTCTCGCACACTCATCGAATCATAGAGTGCTCCACCCTGAAAAAGATATCCCACCTTTTTTCTCAACGCATTCAGTTCATTGTTGTTACATTCAAGCACATTGGTGCCCAGCACATCTATTTCCCCGGCATCGGGCTCTATTAGCCTGACAATACATTTGGTAAGCACCGATTTACCGATCCCTGATTTCCCTACAATTCCCAGATTCTCACCCTTGTGAAGCGTCAGATCAATACCACGCAAGATGTGAAGCTCTTTAAAGGACTTGTATAAACTTTTTACAACGATGACCTCTTCTCTATCCATACAGTTTTACAGAATGCTCGTTATTAACACAAAAACCAGATCAATCACGAATATGGTCAGCGATGAGGCTACCACGGCTGAGTTGGCCGCTTTTCCCACCGATTCGGTACCTCTGCCGGCGGTGTACCCTTTATAACAACCAATCAATCCAATAAAAAAACCGAATAACACTGTTTTCAGCGTTGAAGGGAACAGATCGACAAAACCCAGTAAAGAAAACGCACGATTAACAAAGAGCGTAACCGATGTATCTTCGAATATGTTCACAGCCAGAAAGGCACCGAAAAGACTGAACGCATCAGCAAATATAACCAGTATAGGAACGACTAATGTTGTGGCCATTACGCGGGAAGCAACAACGAAACTGAGGGGACGTGTACCCGACACCTCCATCGCATCAATCTGTTCCGTTACTCTCATTGCTGCAATCTCTGCACCTATTCCCGAGCTTATCTTGCCGGCACATATCAGTCCCGTGATGACTGGCCCCAATTCCCGTATCATCGATACGGCAATCACACCAGGCAGGAGTGTCTGTGCGCCGAAGTCGGAGAGAATAGGATTCATCTGCATGGTGAGTACCAGTCCCATGATAAAGCCGGTAACCACTACCAGTGCCAACGATTTATTACCCAATAAAAATCCATGTTTGGTCAGCTCCCGAAATTCAAAAGGAGGATGGAACATCTCTTTAATCACATTCCCGGTGAACAAAACCAGTTCTCCCAGATCAATAAAGACACCGTTGTAGAAGTTACGGGTCTCCTCTTTAACTTTGAGTCTTCCCTTAAAACGTTCTTTCATTATAGAAACATTGATTTTTGCCATAAATCTTGCAATAAATATTTCGTCTAAAGGAAATTTTGTACAATAATACGTTTTTTTTGGATAAACGGCATCACTTTACATGCAAATTCATCATTTGTGGGTAAGAAAACAACAGCTATTCCGACCATGAACCATCAATTACAAAACATCTCCCAGCCTTCCAATTACATATTTCTCCTTTATAGCCTGTTTAGACCGTCTCAAAACCAAAAAATTACAGTTTTTTGATACAAATAATTTCGTTAAAAAGAAAAGATTTTGTAATTTTGTAACTCAATTGAAAAGATGGTTTTGGGAACGTTTTCGATAATCAATACAGGCATAAAGATAAGTGAGTGAGCTTATCGGCATAACGGGACCGAATTCATCAAGAAAGATAAAGAACACTTTTAACAAATAAAATTCAATTAAGTATGATTAAAGTAGGTATTAACGGATTCGGTCGCATCGGACGTTTGGTTTTCCGTGCAGCTCAAAACAGAGACGATATCCAGGTAGTGGGTATCAATGACTTGCTCGATGTAGATTACATCGCTTATATGTTAAAATACGACACCATCCACGGTCAGTTCAAAGGAACTGTTGATGTGAAAGATGGCAACCTGGTAGTGAACGGAAACACCATTCGTGTAAGTGCAGAAAGAAACCCGGCAGACTTGAAATGGGATGCGGTAGGTGCAGAATATGTAGTTGAATCTACCGGTTTGTTCCTCTCGAAAGATAAAGCACAGGCACATATCGATGCAGGTGCAAAATATGTGGTTATGTCTGCTCCTTCAAAGGATGATACCCGTATGTATGTGATGGGTGTGAACGAAAAGAGCTACACCAAAGGGGAACAATTCGTATCCAACGCCTCTTGCACCACCAACTGTCTGGCTCCCGTAACAAAGGTACTGAACGACAAATTTGGTGTGCTCGAAGGTTTAATGACTACTGTACACTCAACAACAGCTACACAGAAAACGGTCGACGGTCCTTCAGCGAAAGACTGGAGAGGTGGCCGTGCTGCTTCAGCCAACATCATCCCTTCTTCTACCGGAGCTGCCAAAGCAGTAGGTAAAGTGATCCCCGAACTGAACGGCAAACTTACCGGGATGTCGTTGCGTGTTCCTACACTCAACGTTTCTGTGGTTGACCTCACCGTACGTCTGGCCAAAGAGACCACTTACGAAGAGATTTGCGCAGCAATGAAGGAAGCTTCTGAAGGCGAACTGAAAGGTATCCTCGGATATACCAACGAAGATGTGGTATCGAGCGATTTCATCGGCGAAGCACGTACATCCGTCTTCGACGAAAAAGCAGGTATCCAGTTAAGCCCTACCTTCGTTAAAGTAATCAGCTGGTATGACAACGAATGGGGATACTCGAACAAAGTGCTTGACCTGGTTGCTTACATGGCAAAAGTAAACGGTTAACGAACCGTTCCGGATTATATAAAAACCGCCTCCCAAAGAGGCGTTTTTTTTGCTTCAAATCAAAAAAAGCTGAACAGTGATTGTTCAGCTTTTTCATTCAATGTGCCAGTTTATCTATTCTGGATGGATTGCTTCGGTGGGGCATACCTCTGCGCATGAGCCGCAGTCAGTACATACTTCGGGATCAATCACATAGATATCACCTTCTGAAATTGCATCAACAGGACATTCGTCGATACAGGTTCCACATGCAATGCAATCTTCACTAATTACGTAAGCCATAATGAATAATAAGTTAGTTAATGTAAATGTATATTTTTTGTTGAGACAAAGGTAGAAAGTTTTTTATTAATAAAAAATAGTTTACCTATATCTTTCTCAAACCATCCACACAATATCCGACGTTGAAGAGCGTTTAAAGATCGAATGAGAATAAAAACGACATACCTTCTTTTGTTACTACTCACTCTTGGGGGTAGCATCTTCGGGCAGGATCGTAAGCTGCAAAACCAACCCTACGCCGACCGGCGGTTGTTCCACCTTGGTTTTACCCTCGGGCTGCATACACAGGATCTGATCCTAATCCAATCGGGGTTCGTGAATGATAACGGAGAGGTGTGGTTTTCCGGGATACCCCGTTATTCACCAGGTATAGCAGTGGGTATCATAAGTGATTTATACCTGAACAGATTTATGAATCTACGTGTCATACCTACGCTTTACCTGGGTGATAAACGCTTTCTCTTCAGGGAACAATCATCAGGAGAGAAATTCACGTCACGCATAAGAAACAACTATATCTCACTACCGCTTCATATAAAGATCTCCGGCGACAGATTCAATAACTTCAGACCCTATGCCCTCCTGGGAGGTTATGGAAGCCTGGAGCTGGCATCACGGAAAAACAGGGCTGTACTGTTAAAACCATATGATTTCGGAGTTGAGTTTGGTGTAGGATGCGATTTATATCTGCCGTTGTTTAAGCTGGCACCTGAGCTGAAGTTTAGTTTCGGATTACCTGATATACTGGAAAAAGAACGGCCTGATCTGAAAGATGAAAGTCTGCAGAAATATGCAAAATCATTGTCGAAAGCCACACAGCGAATGATCACTCTGAGCTTTCACTTTGAGTGAGCTCTATCTCAGTACGAAAAATGGATTGATAGGTTCTCTTCCCTCTCAGATAGAAGTCCAGCAGAATGCTTTTCCTGTATTGAACAGAAATTTGCTTCACAGTTGTTTTTTTTAGATTCTCCCGACGGGTGAACTGAAAGGACGAACGCATCTTCAGGAAATCGGAATGGGCTTCAACGACAGCATGTGCACTCTTAAAATCACCTTGTAAAAGCAGATGCAGATAAGCCAGAAAATCGAACAAATAACGTATCAGAAAGGTGGAATGGTATGCCGATTGTGGCAGGTTCTTATAGAGCATCAGCAGATTATTGCGAAAGTTGAGATAAATTTTCCTCGGGTTATCCTTGCTCAGTGATGCCCCACCCACATGATAGACAACCGATGAGGGCAGGCACATCACTCTCCTGCCCCGCGCATTTAAACGCCAGCACAGATCGATCTCTTCCATATGCGCAAAAAAACGTGCATCCAGGCCACCTGCCTCAACAAAGTCCTTCTTCCGGATACAGAGACAGGCTCCCGTAGCCCAAAAAAGTGGTATTGGAGTATCGTACTGTCCCTTGTCTTCTTCCACCACCTCCAGTATACGGCCTCTGCAGAATGGATATCCGTATAGATCAATAAAGCCACCCGCAGCCCCGGCATATTCAAACCGGTTCTTCTCCCGGTAGGAGCGGATCTTGGGTTGCACGGCAGCCACACCGGGATGTGATTCCATAAAAGAGATCAGGGGATCCAGCCACCCCTGTGAAGGTTCTACATCTGAATTCAACAAAACCACATATTCCGAATCTATCTGCTGTAACGCTTTATTGTACCCGTCGGCAAACCCGTAGTTTTTATCGAGCATGATCAACGGCAGCCCGGGGTATTTTGTTTTTAGAAACAGTATGGAGTCATCAGTGGAACCGTTATCGGCAACAACGACCCTGCACTCATCGCTCGATGTGTGCTCTATCACAGAAGGGAGAAACTGTTCAAGCAGTCTTTTCCCGTTCCAGTTCAATATGACCACCGATGTTTTCACCATTTCTTTCTGATCATTCTGCTCATTGTTAAATAAAAAACCTTCTACACTCCCTCTGTTTTCTTAAATTTCCAACGGTTGTGTGACCATAGATAATAGGCCGGCTCCTTCAAAACGGTCTCTTCCAGCTTTCGCATATAACGTTCCATGATGGCAAACTCCGGCTCCTTACTCGCATCAGTAGAAATAACCTGAATTTTACCTATGTAATATCCCCGCTTCACTTTTGTTATGTCGAGATAGGCCACCGGCAATCCAAGATGAGCAGCAATCTTACCCATTCCGGTCTGAACAGGTGTATCCTGATTGAGAAATGTTGTCCAGTATTGATCCTGTTTTCTTGATGGTCGCTGATCGGCAAGAAAGCCCACTGTCATCGTCTTTCCCTCATTTTTCAGCCTGATCATCTTACGAAAGGCGCTTTTCATCTCTATTGGTTTAGCACCGAAATGACTGCGGATCTTCAGGAATAGCTGATCAAAAGCCTCTGAATGCAATCTCTTGTAGATGAGCCCCAGCTCTGCCCGCGGCAAAAGATGCAGCCCAATGGAGGTGACCCACTCCCAATTGGCGTAATGACCAAGGCATAGCAAACAGGAGTTCCCCTCTTTGGTCCAGCTCTCTATAATCTCCCTGTTCTCAAATTTCATCCGCTCACGCGCCGCTTCATCAGACATATGCAGTGTTTTGATAGACTCAACGAAATAATCACACAGATGATGATAGAAGTCTCTTTCAATCTGCTTTATCTCCATTATCGGTTTATCAGGGAAAGCGTTCATCAGATTTTTTCTGACATGTACCCTCCTGTATCTCACAAGATGGTAAGCAAACCAACAGAGGATATCAGACATCATATATAACAGCCGGAATGGCAGTAGTGCATGAAGATACAACACCCCATACAACAGAGAATAAGCCGGGCTCTTTTTTCTGTCAGCAGTCATCAAAATTCCGCTTTCATTGATATCCCCTCCTCGTCGTAACCACCTACTACCACATCCGAAATTTTATTTATAAGCGACAGATCGTAATCGGCGTACAATTTTACATAATTTTCAGTAAACCCGTGCATTTTGTCTCCCCTTTTTGTGTGTTCAAACAACACTTTTTTCTCTGTTCCCATTTGTGATTCGTAAAACCGGAGCAGTTTGTCGTCAGAGATATCTAGCAGCGCCTTGCTGCGGGCATGTTTTGTTTTTGGATCCACCACATAGTCTATTTGCAGCGCTTGTGTTCCGGGACGCTCTGAATAGGTGAAAACGTGCAGTTGAGAGATATCGAGCGATTGAATGAATGCTTTGCTCTCTTCAAACCAGGCATCTGTTTCACCACGCACACCCACAATTACGTCCACACCAATAAAGGCATGAGGAAGAATTGTTTTTATCTTCTCCACTTTATGGCGGAACAGAGCGGTATCATAACGTCTTTTCATCAGCTTGAGCACCGCATCACTGCCTGCCTGCAGCGGCATGTGGAAATGAGGGGCAAAGCGTTTTGATGCAGCCACAAAATCAATGATCTCGTCTGACAGCAGGTTAGGTTCGATAGATGAGATACGATAACGCTCTATACCTTCCACATTGTCTAGCGCCATGATCAGATCCAGAAAACACTCTTTGGTCGAATGGCCGAAATCACCGATGTTCACGCCAGTAAGCACGATCTCCTTTCCACCCTCCTCTACAACCTGCTCAGCCTGTCGCACCAGATCGGCAATGGAACCGTTGCGGCTTCTACCCCTGGCATAGGGAATGGTACAAAACGAACAGAAATAATCACAGCCATCCTGTACCTTCAGAAAATAACGGGTGCGGTCATCAGCTGACACTGAAGGAACGAACGACCGGATACGATGCGTTTTAGAGGTGATCACCTCTCCCTTCTCTTTCTTATGCAGGTCGTCAAGGTATTTCACCACATCCAGTTTTTGCTCTGCTCCAAGCACCAGATCCACCCCTTCGATCCCTGCCACATCCTCCGGTTTCAACTGCGCATAACATCCGGTAACAACTACAAATGCATCAGGATGCTCCTGTATCACCTTCCTTATTGTCTGACGCCCTTTCTTATCGGCCAGCTCCGTCACTGAACAGGTGTTAACCACACAAATATCTGCCTGTTGCCCTCTCCGCGCTCGGGTCACACCTGCATTCAACAGCTGCCTTCCGATAGCTGACGTTTCAGCAAAATTCAATTTGCAACCCAGCGTAAAGTAGGCTGCAGTTTTATTTTTAAAAATAGATTGATCGATCATATATGTTTTGTCGTTCACCCAAATATAACTGCTGTGATAGAGGATCGAACGACTATTTTTAGTAATTTACATTTTTCAAACCACAAAATTACATTTTTTACTCCTATTTATTGCCTTTTTTTCTTTGATAATCAATAATAAGGTGTTATTTTTGCACACTTATCACAAATATGTGCAGTTATGATTCAACAGAATTTCATTCAATTATACGAAGAGAGCTTTAAAAAGAACTGGGATCTGCCGGCACTAACCGATTATAAAGGAGGCAGATCGTATACCTATGGAGAGTTGGCTGAAACAATAGCGAAACTTCACCTGTTGTTCTCCGACCTGGGAATTCAAAAAGGAGATAAAATATCACTTATAGGTAGAAATCACTCATCCTGGTCTGTGGTGTTTATGGCCACGATCACCTATGGAGCTGTAATTGTACCAATCCTGCATGAATTCAATCCGGAGAGTATAGTACATATTATTGCACATTCAGATTCGAAACTGGTTTATATAAACGAATCACTATGGGATACGCTCGACCGCGATAATATAAAGGTGCCTGCTTTTAATATTCCATCCTTTTCCTTGTTAAAAAGCGATGATGAAAGCGTGAACGAAAAAAGGAACAGGCTGGATGACAGTTTTAAAAGTCGCTATCAGGAGAGGTTCTCTAAAGAAGATATACGCTATGCCGATGTAAGCAACGAGGAGGTGGTATGCATCAACTACACCTCCGGAACAACCGGATTCAGTAAAGGGGTGATGATCACGGCAAATAACCTGGCCGGAAACATCACTTACGGACAGAAAATGAATCTTTTATTTACCGGAGAGAATAATCTGGCATTTTTGCCAATGGCGCATGTCTATGGCTGCACTTTCGATTTTCTTTATGCATTGGCAACCGGTGTTCACATCACTTTGCTGGGTACAACCCCAACACCGCAGAATCTCATCATTGCATTAAAGGAGGTAAAGCCAAAACTAATTTTCACCGTACCGCTTATTTTCGAAAAGATCTACAAGAAGAAGATATTACCAATTATTGACAAACCTATTGTTAAAGTACTTTTAAAGATACCCGGGATTAATAATCTCATCTTAAACAGGATAAAAAAATCACTGATTGAATCATTGGGAGGAAATTTCAGAGAGGTGGTCATAGGTGGTGCTGCCCTGAACGCGGAAGTGGAAGCTTTCTTCTACAGAATGAAATTCCCGTTCTCTGTTGGATACGGAATGACGGAGTGTGCACCTCTTATCTCCTTCGATCATCATGACAACTTCATCCCCACTTCCTGCGGTTCAGTGCTGGATGAGATAATGGAAGCACGTATCGATTCCGGCGATCCTGAAAATATACCCGGAGAGATCCAGGTGTACGGAGAAAATGTGATGAAGGGATACTATAAGAATCCGGAAGCTACAGAGGCTGCATTCACTGACGACGGATGGCTCAAGACAGGCGATTTGGGCATAATAAAAGACAAACGACTCTTTATCAAAGGACGAATAAAAAATATGCTCCTCGCGGCAAATGGTCAGAATATTTATCCTGAAGAGATTGAATCGAGATTGAATAACCTGCCCTACATTGCCGAAAGTGTGATCGTTTTACGGGATTACAAACTTGTGGCCCTGGTCTATCCCGATGTTGCTGCGGTGACAGCCAATAATATCACCAGGGAGAGACTGGAAGAGATCATGCTGGAAAACAAAGGAGTGCTCAATAATGCGGTGGCCCATTACGAAAAAATTATTTCTATTGAAATAGTAAACAGTGAATTCGAAAAAACGCCAAAGAAAAGTATCAAACGTTTTCTCTACAGCTGATCAGAAAAAGCCGGTAATTCTAATCCCGAAACAAGTGTCGTAGTATATTATAGAAGAACAAGCATGAGCTGTACAGACCCAAAATCATTGGTTGCAGAATGATTTTCATGCTGAAGAATCAAGAGCAGCAACCACTTAACATCATTTAACTATAATAATTCGCTTAAACATGTTGCATAACATGTTTTTGATGTAATTTTGCATTGTTTTTATATAAACAATTTTATTTATCGTTTAAAATTACTAAAGAATGAAAAAAGTATTGTTATTGGTTGCTACAATTGCAACTTTAGGTTTTGTTTCTTGCAACAATGCTCAGGTGAATGCTGAAAAAGCCAGACAAGACAGTCTTGCTCAAGTAGCAAAACTGGACAGCATAGCAAAAGCTCAGGCAGACAGCATTCAAATTGCTATTGAGGCTGCTGAGGCTGCTGCTGCCGACACTTTGAGCCAGGTAGTGGAATAAACTGCCGCTTTAACAAATCAATAAGAAGAAGCGACATTTAATCGGTTCAGGCCATCCCTACAGGGGTGGCTTTTTTTGTTTGATATTGCGTCAAAAAGAGTAACTTTGTTTGTTATTAATTCAACAGAGGTATCGTATGAGAAAATTTATTGTTACCGGTTTATTGATCTCAGTTGTTGTTCTTACGGGGTGCAACCAGAGAGACAACACCTTTTTTGAAAAAAGACTGACTTTTCCCGATATTCTTACTTCCGATCAAAAAGTAAGACTAGCTGCATATGTTGTACCCACACAACGCCAATATGAATGGCAGCAACTGGAGCTCACAGCTTTCATTCATTTCGGCATGAACACTTTCACCGGACGTGAATGGGGTGACGGCTCGGAAGATCCGGCGCTGTTCAACCCAACCGATTTCAATGCCGAGCAGTGGGTCACCACGCTGCAGGATGCCGGTTTTAAGATGATCATTCTCACAGCAAAGCATCACGACGGCTTCTGTCTATGGCCCACAAAGACAACGGATCATTCCGTGGCAGCATCCGTGTGGCGCAATGGACAGGGTGATGTCGTACGAGAGGTGAAGGAAGCCTGCGATAAACATAATATGAAGTTTGGGGTCTACCTCTCACCCTGGGACAGGAACGCTGAGAGCTACGGTGACTCACCCAAATATAACAAAATGTTTGTCAGTCAGCTTAGCGAATTGCTTACAAATTACGGTGAGGTGCATGAAGTTTGGTTTGACGGGGCCAACGGAGAAGGCCCCAACGGCAAAGTGCAGGAATATGACTGGATGCGCTTTTATCATGTGATCGACAGCCTTCAGCCTAAAGCTGTGAAAGCAATTATGGGCGACGATGTGCGATGGGTTGGTAACGAGAATGGTCTGGGCAGGGAGACAGAGTGGAGTGTCACACCGCTGAATCCTGATATCAACGAAGCTGTCACGCTCGAGAACAAACGGTTAAATATCTCTCCCGTGGCCAAAGACCTGGGCGGCCGTGATCTTATTAAAGAGGCAAAAACCATATACTGGTATCCCTCCGAGGTAGATGTATCTATTCGTCCGGGCTGGTTTTATCATCCCGAGCAGGATGACCAGGTAAAAACATTGCGACAGCTGGTAGATATCTACTATCAATCGGTAGGGATGAATTCAGTGTTGCTGTTGAACGTTCCTCCCGACAGGCGGGGCAGATTACATGAGGTGGATGTGGAACGTCTCAGAAAATTCGGTGCTTACATCTCCAATACCTTCAATAACGAAAAAATAACCGATGGCGGGATTCTCTGGAAAGCCCGTTCGGGAGCATCAAAAGAATACAATGTGGTGCCGGGTGAAACCATCAACACCGTCATGCTGCAGGAGGATATTCAAAAAGGACAACGGGTAGAAGTGTTTAAAGTGGAAGGGTTAGTGAATGATGAATGGGTATTCCTTACAGAAGGCACTACTATCGGTTATAAACGGCTGTTGAAATTCGAAGAGATCAACGCCTCAAAATTGCGGATCACTGTTTCGGAAACACGAGACATTGCCAACATTAAAAAAGTGGGTGCATATAAAGCGCTTGCAATGGCAGGTGACCAGAATGATATCCGTTTGTCAGATATCTCTTCTGATAAATGGGAATCAACAGGCGAGAATCCCATTGTCGTTGATCTGGGTCAGATTTATCAAATCAAAGGATTTACTTACAGTCCCGATGCAGCAAAAGAATCGGTATTCAGCTATGCACTCCGTGTTAGTGCAGATGCAGTATCCTGGCAAGAGGTAAAAAAAGGAGAGTTCAGTAACATCAGGAACAATCCCATACCACAACAGGTTTCTTTAGATGAAGCAGTCAACGCTCGTTTTATAGAGTTAGACGCAGTCAGCGGTGTTGATGGAGGTAAACCAGCGATTGAAATGAGCCAGATAGGTATTCTCACAAAATAAATCATATACAAAGAAATCAAATAATCACATGCAAAGAAATATACTTTTTCTGTTTATCTTTTTTTCAATGTTTGGCTACGGACAAACAATCGGTGATCTGTTCAGGTCGATGCCGTCCGGGTTGCTTCCGGGTGTCTCGGAAGACAACAAAACGATGTTGCTTGTTGACACAGGCACAACGGTGGTCCCTTATGCTATGGGAGAGGTTCATAAAATCAGGCAAAGCAACACTTTTCTGCAGATAAGGACCTCAGCCATCGGAACCACACAATTGAAAATGCTGCCTGTGGCCAAGGACTCCGTTATTGTCTGTCTGATCAAAACTGTTTGCGGAGATCTGTGCGACAGCAACATCTCTTTCTACACGACCGATTGGGAGAAGCTCGAAGATGAACACTTCCTGCCGGTGATTGCAGCAGAATATTTCTTCAATTCTTCCAGAAAAGAGACGGAAAATTATAAATATGCCGTATCTTTGCCGGACATTTATCCGATTTCGGCAAAGTTCAGTGACGGTGGCAGCGACTTAACGCTGACATTCAATTACAGAGAACGTCTGAACGATGATCAGATAGCTGAGATTCAACCTTATCTGAAAAGCGATTCAATTATTCTAAAGTGGAATAACGCTACCTTCAGATAGTGATAGCCATGCACCCGTAGTTCAATGGATAGAATACCGGATTCCGGTTCCGACGATGCGAGTTCGATTCTCGCCGGGTGTACTAAAAACAAACCCATGCAGCTAATATACAGCTGTTTGGGTTTTAATTTTTCACATCTTGCATAACAGTTGCCAGACATCATAGAAATTAGTTGAAAAATAAAGCGTGTGATTTTCCGGCTATAAAGGATTTTACCCATGATTTATCCATCAATTGAGAGAAGCCACACATCATTATCAAAAGTGAGAGGTTGAGACTGCTCTTTGTCGTCTGAACAGAAATAGGTCCAGAAACAGGCGGAAAATTTTGGAAGCAAGTATGTTATTATCCGAAGTGTGAAAGAAGCTATTGAAAAAAAATGAAAGTTTATTTAAAAATAATGTGTATATATTATCCTAACCCAGTTCATTCTTTGTTTGCTGTTCTTTTTTCTTTCACTCTTGCTTCAAATAAGGCATTCATATCGATAGTGTGAAAACTGAAAGAGCCTAAAGGATAGTATGATGTCACAGCTTTTATGTATCCCCTCAAATTTGTAATTGTTATATTTACACCAGAGGGAATTAAGTCATTCGTTTCTTTTTCTGTTATACCTTCTTCAAATTCAAAGACTGATGCTCCCGTCACGTTTATACTATAACCAAAATCGGCAGATTCTTCATTATTTATCTCTATCGTTGCAAAGACATAGTGTAAACCCTCATCGTTAGTTTTAATATCAAAGTCGATATTAACAGGTGCTTCAGCCATTTTTTTTATTACGTCTTCGGTCTTCAAAGAATTCGGATGAAAGACAATATTACTATCTAGAATATCTGTTGATAGT
>Ga0209347_1004436_pt1 | contig 14592 bp, 14 predicted proteins | sample AutmiccommuBRH23_FD_187382 | JGI IMG/M metagenome (GOLD analysis project Ga0209347, IMG submission 187382) | Deep subsurface microbial communities from Mt. Terri, Switzerland - Autotrophic microbial communities BRH/23 (SPAdes) (version 2) | ecosystem: Environmental > Aquatic > Deep subsurface >... | reverse complement strand
GCCAATCGGAGCCCGGGGACAAACAGGGCTGGTATCTTAATGGAGATTTTGAAAAAAGCAAATGTAGAAAGAAATAAAGACACCGGAACAATAATCCGGTGTCTGCTGTGGGTCGCATAGGACTTGAACCTATGACCTCATGCATGTCAAGCATGCGCTCTAACCACCTGAGCTAGCGACCCGATCCTGCAACAAAACATGTTCAAATCTTTGTCCCTGGTGCCGAGGGTGGGATTCGAACCCACACGGAAAATACTTTCCGAGGGATTTTAAGTCCCTTGCGTCTGCCAGTTCCGCCACCCCGGCATCGCCAATAACTTTGAGGCGACACCCGGATTCGAACCGGGGATAAAGGATTTGCAGTCCTCTGCCTTACCACTTGGCCATGTCGCCACAGTGCAAGAGATATAATAACACAACTGGGCTTTCCAATCAAGCAGCAAAGTGAGAATGGCTGTGTCAATCTCCAGGCGGCAAGAGACAGACCATCAAACTAAAAAACGGACACCAGTCTCTGGTGTCCGTCACTACTGAGCGAAAGACGGGACTCGAACCCGCGACCCCAACCTTGGCAAGGTTGTGCTCTACCAGCTGAGCTACTTTCGCACTTCAGTGTGGCGCAGGCCAGAATCGAACTGGCGACACATGGATTTTCAATCCACTGCTCTACCAACTGAGCTACCGCGCCACGGTAGATTGGTGCGGAGGCGACGGGATTTGAACCCGCGATCTCCGGCGTGACAGGCCGGCATGTTGAACCCCTACACTACGCCTCCAAACCTACTGACAATCTTGACTTTTAGTTGCCATTCTTGTGGGCGAAACAGGGCTCGAACCTGTGACCCCCTGCTTGTAAGGCAGGTGCTCTCCCAACTGAGCTATTCGCCCAAAACCAGCGATAGAATTCGAAAACCCCTCGCCATCATTTGACGCTTAATCATTATACTGATTATCGACTGCATTGTCAATATGCTCTTCACCGCTGCAATCCCGTTTACGTATATATGTAACAGGTCTTCAAGGAGGTGAAGTTGCTATATGGTATGGAATCAATTTCCAAAAAAATTGTTAAAACACGCTACCGTTGAGTATATCCCCATTGAGGTACATCATACCGCTACGTTCCGGCTTTCTACTGGAATGGAATCATCGGAACCTGCCATCTACCCCTGTTGTTCAAGGGATGACCTGCGTCAAGTCATCGCAAGGACTGTCGCTGTTGCGCGTGCCTCGTCCACCGAGGCTTCTGCTCTGAACGACACTGTCTCGGCCATGCGTTTTGACTTTGACAGGAACGTGGTCATTGTGGCTGTAGGCCTTGATATTCAATCCTCAGCCGCCTATCGCGCCTATGACAACATCCTGGTTGCCACCAGGGCTCCGGATACCATATCTGTATACTACCACAGAAAGACCATCTTCTACAAAGCCTCGGTTGTTTTTAAGGCCTACAGCGCCGACGGAGCCGACGGCGAAATCCTGGCCCAATCCACCCTGAACCTCTGACAGAAATTCGGCCGCCACACCGGTATCTGAGCGGTGGTTCAGCCTAAAACCCAGACGTACACGCATATACCGTAAACGAGAAAGTGCCCCCCATTGGGGCACTCTCTCTGTGTGTGGGCTACGGTCTCACTTCACTGCGCTATCCCATGGGCGGACCATCTGGATCAGGTTCTGTCCTGATGTTTAGCTGGACGAACTCTCCAACCTTGACAAAGAAGGCGATGATGGTCTTCTGCTTGAGCACGAACTTGAGGTTGTCATCTTCGTTGAGCATGTCATCGTAGGGACCAGGGCACTCAGGGGTTTCTTTTACCAGGTCCCAGGTCAGGAATTCAATTGCTGGGAAGACCTCAACGTTCATGCCAGGTTCTGCTTCAGGTACTTCGATGAATAGGCTGAATTCAATGTCCTCAGGCATGTGGCGCACCTTGTCATTGGCGCTAACAAAGAAGATCTGCTTGTGCAGGATTCCTTGGATTACTACCTTTCCTGGCAGTACATCTGTTGTGATGTCTGTTACGCGAGCTTCAATGTCATCGATCTTCTTGGCTCCCCGCTTAATGCAGATGGTGTTCTCCAGTAAGAGCTGCTTACTGTTCTCGCCAACAACCTGCTCAAGCTTGACAAGAGGACCATCAGGATCTAGAGCCAGATTCAGCTGGGCATCCTCGCTGACCTTGATGAAAAGGACCAAAACAACCCGCTCAGTGATGGTATCGCTGTCAACCATGGACCATGTGACACGCTCAATGACCGCGTCGACCTGAACACTCATACCGGGTTCGACGCCAGGTAGTTGCGCCACTTTACTGAAGGGTATTACAACCTCCTGGAAGAACTCGTTATCATCCAGCCCGACAAACAGTATTGTCTTTGTCATGGTTCCTTCGACCTCTACCTGGTCTTGCATGGCTGTTGCAGTGAGTTCGTCTCTGTTGATTGTTACGTTGATGTTGCGGATCTTCTGGGCAGGCCGGTCGAGGTCTACTTCGTCTTCAACTACGACTCCTGTGGTGTCCTCAATCACTACGACCTCTGTCTTGACCAACGGTCCTTGCTCGTCTTCCACAAAGCTGAGTTGGCAGGTCTCGGTCACCTTGACAAAGAACTGCAGGACGACGGTCTGCTCAAGCAGTGTTGGGCTCTTGAGTTTCCAGTCGACATCTATGATGGCCGGATGTACCTGCGCGTTCATGCCTGGCGCGGCTCCTGGTACGTCTGCAAAGGCGCTGAAGCTTACATCCTCTCCTTCGTGAAAGACCTGATTGTTTGGCCCTACATAGAAGATCTGCTTGTGGAGTGTGCCCGAGATCATGACCTGATCGGAGACAACTTCCGCGTTGAGTTCTCTGATACTGGCATCGATTTTTAGGACCTTGGATGCTGGCGGCGATAGATCGACAGTGGTAGATACGGTGGTGTCAGCGATGTCCTCTCCCACAACACACTGGGTCTTAATCAAGTGCATCAATGCGATTTCCCCCCTTTCATGCTTGCTGTTTCGCCGGTACTTACTGTCGCCGAAGGCTGGAGCCCACGGCTTTCTGCTCCATCATATGCCCCTGCCTACTATGGCGTGAGTTTTGTGACTGCATTACGGAAGGGTTTTGTCGTCTCGCGCCTTGGGAGGAAACCTGCACCTGGAACCAATCTCTGATGAGAGGTAGCTGAGGGCCTCCAGGTGATCGCCGAGAATGAGTTGCGTTACATACTGTGAAGCCCGGCGCGGATTGACCCTATGGACATCAATCGAGGCCGCGATCTGGATATCGAGGCCCGCCAGGACTGCCTTTACCAAGGCTAACGGCGGCACCCTTAGACAGTCGTATCCGATCCGGTCAAGGCCGACCCGACTGATGACATGGGGGACCACAGTCAGACTCGCGGTGCCCAAGTCAGGTCGTTGGATCGCGAAATTCAGGAATTGATGCGCCATGACAACCGAGGTGCAGCCAGTACCCACTGTATACCGTCTAAATGCATCGTTTAGAGCCAGATCTGCCCCTTCGCTTGCCGCTCTCAGAAACGGCCTCAGATCGTGAGCCAGCACTGAGAAATCGCTATCAATGAAGAGAAGGTGCGAACCAATGGCGGCCCTGGCGCCAACCATTCGGGGAACATCATAACCGAGACGCTGTCTGAATTCCAGAACCCTGACACCTTCGTAGGCTGTGGCTATGTCCCTGCTGTCGTCGGTGCAGCCGTTAAGTACAGCTATGATCTCTGTGATCCCTGATAGCTTCTTGACCTCCATCAGGACAGAGGCTAGTGTCTCTGCTTCATTGTAGACTGGGATTACCACTGAGACCTCCACGCCGCCACCTCCCTGGATCCGTGTTGGTAGCATCTTATTCTCAACAACCTGCCGCTGTGTAGCGAGGCCTGTTGCCGCAATAGAGAAAGCCAGCTACCTATCGGGGAGGTAGCTGGCTATATCCCTGTGTGATGGTTCTAGTTCTATCGGCCGATAAACATCTGAACAAGCATCTTACCGTAGGGGCCTCCATCAATAATCCCAATACCAATCTCGGTGTATTCAGGCTTAAGGATGTTGCGGCGATGACCGTCACTGTTCATCAAGGCGGTGTGGGCCATCCCCACTGTAGGCGCCCCTGCCAGATTCTCACCAGCCCAAATATAGGAGATGCCGGCCTGTTTAATCATTTCAAAGGCTGAGCCATATGTTGGTGATTGATGCGCAAAGTAGCCCTTGTCAATCATATCCTGGGCCTTCATCCGGGCCAGTCGCACCAGCTCTAGATTGGCCTGAAGAGGCTCAAGCCCTCTCTCCACGCGCTCGTTGTTGACCAGAGACAGCATTTCTGACTCGTCAGCAGTGAGGCCAGCTGGGACTGGCGCTGGGTCGGGTGTTGGCTGTGGCGTAGGCTCAGGATCTGGTGTGGGCGTCGGCTCCGGCGCAGGCACAGGGTCGGGCGTCGGATCTGGCGCCGGTTCAGGGTCAGGTTGCGGCGCAGGCACAGGATCAGGCGCCGGTTCAGGGTCAGGTTGCGGTAAAGGCGCAGGATCGGGTGCCGGTTCTGGTTGCGGTTCTGGTTGCGGTTCTGGTGCGGGGTCTACCTGATCTCGCTGTTCTTCAAGATAATCTTGATACAGGTGCCACCACCAGGGCTTTGATAGACTCTTCTGAAGGTCACTGCTGTTGGAAAGGTCACTGCTCCACCGATAGTAGGAGCCAGAGGTGCTAAAACCCGCCCTGAAGGACTGGGCCCTATCCTGACCCCAGCTACTGCGTGGGGTCTGACTGGTGTAGTAGCGATAGGTGTTTCGGTAGCCACTGCTTGAGATGTCTCTGTGCCTGTAACGGACAGTCTCCGTTCCTGAACCGCTGTAATACTTAGTTCCTAACTTGCCGCTCCAGGAGTCCCAGGCGCTGCCAGAGCCGGAAGACGATGACCAGCTCCATGAAGACCCACTGGTGCCCGAGCCATTGCTGGACCAGAAGGTGTAGGCCAGCGACCCCTGGGGAGCCATGATGAGGCTGGAAGCCACCATCACCAAGGCGAGAACCCCGTAACTCAGTGTTCGTAGAAGGCGTTTTCTCTGCTGCATATCCTCTCCCCTTTTCAGCTTAGTCAATTCCTATTGTATCACAATTATGTAAAGCTGACAAAGCTTACTAGGGGGTTGTAGCTGGTACTTTATTGCATTTTGATGTCAGGAAGAGCGTATTATGTTACTACTCTCGCCGCCCTCGCCCCCTTTGCCTCCTCTCCAGGGACTCAAGCCGAGCAGCCCATGTGGAGCTGGCCTTAAGGCCTGTACCAGTCAGGGGCAGAACCACGGTTTCATTGCCAGTGACAGCGCCCTCCCTCAGGAGGTCAATCAGGCCCGCTACGGCAGCGCCACTGGTGGGTTCGACGAAGTGGCCCACCTTACCCAACGCCAATGCCCCCGCCACAATCTGCTCATCAGATACGGCTACAACAGACCCGCTAGTGGCTGATACCGCCTCCAGGATGATCTGGGCTCGGACCGGTCGGCCCACACTGATACCGCCGGCAATCGTTGGCCCGCATTTGTACTGCAGACCTTTTTCATCGACATTGTCCCCCGTTCTCAGCCACATCTCGTGGAGAGGAGAGCAGGCCCGTGCCTGTATAGCATAGAGTCGCGGCATTCTGTTGATAAGACCCCAACTCAGGAGGTCACTGAATCCATAGTAACAACCCAGCAGCAAGCTACCGCCACCGCAGGGAACTATGATGGCGTCGGGAGCCCTTCTTCCTAACTGCTCCCACACCTCGTAAGCGAAGGTCTTTGTCCCCTCAAGATAGAAGGGGTGCCAGTTATGGCTGGCGTAAAACCGGCCTGCCCCTGCTGCGCTCAATACAGCGGCAGAGGCACTGTCACGGTTGCCTGGCACTTCTATGACGGTTGCGCCAAGTACCCTCATCTGGGCCAGTTTCCCCCCAGGGGTTCCCTCAGGGACATAGACTGTGGCCTTAAGGCCTGCTAACCCACTGTACGCGGCAAGCGCTGCCCCAGCATTACCTGAGGAGTCCTCAACCACCTCTGATAGACCCCACTGCTTCACCATACTCAAGAGCATGCTGGCGCCGCGATCCTTGAAGGAACCTGTCGCAAGGGTGTACTCTAGCTTTACAAAGACCCCAAGGCCCTCAAGCTCAGAGGGCCTGTCGAATTTAGTAAACCGCAGCGCCGTCGGCCCTTCACCAAAGGTAAGCCTGTTTTCAGGCGACACCTCGAGAACCGCCCGGTGATACCGCCAGATTCCACCCTGGCCTGGGTCGATGAAAGACGGCGCCGACCCGGCGGGAGCACCCCTTGCACCCCCAGATATCACTGTAGAGGCATTAGAGCCCTGCACCGGCACGGCAACCAGTTCGCCGCAGCGGCACCGCCAGAACTCCTCCGCTAAGCCGTACCTGGCTTCGCATTTTTGACACTGATAGAGGTCCTGCCCCTTCATCATCTTCTCTCCCCCGTCATGGTGCCGTTGGACTACTTGTCCCGTTCTACTCCAAAAAAGAAGGGCCCCACCTCTTGGGCGCGGCCCTGGATACCCCAATACCACTTAGCGCTTCAACAGCGAACTCTCAGACAGAGATGCCAGATACCTGCCTCTCCTGGACTGCTCCTGGGGCTCAACCCACCCAAACAACGCCGGAATCTGACCGGTAGCGTAGTGATCATTGGTCCTGCCATCAGAAGGTTGTTGAGAAATAACGGGCTTTCTGCCACCAGACCTCAGACCGCTACCATTTCTGATTAGCTGTCGCCTCATGCGCCGTCGCAATCTCACCTCTTTGCCCCCCTCTTGAGCGTACCCCCTTCAAATCCTGCTCTCAGTATCTAACTCTAGTGTAGGAATACGCCACCGGAAATACTCTCCCAAACATTGCCGCCAGTTTTTATCTGATAATAATGCCTTGCTGTCAGAAAACTTCGCTATATCCTATGCAAAACCCTTTAGCGATGGTGATAAAACCATTGGCAATGGGGGGCGAACATGATCTGATCCTGCGGACACTTAATGCCTCAGTCAGGGTTGTGTCCTTTAGGGACATAGGTGCACAGTGGTTCAGCGTGCATGTAGTCTCCATAGGCTGACAGGGCGCGAGCCCTACAACCGCCGCATACTGCCTTGAACTCACAGTCTCCGCATTTGCCCTGTAGTTGCTGACGGTCTCTGAGTCTGTTGAAGAGAGGTGAGTTCTCCCAGACATCTTCAAAGCTATCCTCTCTCAGACTGCCGGCTGGAACAGGGAAGTACCCACAGGGGTAGACCTCGCCGACATGTGAAATAAACATGAAGGAGGTACCAGCCATACACCCACTGCCACCACCAGGCCCGTGGCCACCCTTGCCTCCTGCAGCGGCATCCTGCAGACCGCCCTTCTGACGAAAAACGCGGGTGTAATGAGGGGCGCATGTTGTCTTTACCCCAATGGGAGCAGTACGTGACTGCTCATAGACCCACTCAATAACATCCTCATACTCTTCGGGGGTAAGCTCTTCGGGGCGGATCCCCTCGCCACGGCCAGTGGGTACTAGCATGAAGACATCTAAGAGCCGTGCCCCCTGCTCTACGGCCAGGTTAAGCAGGTCAGCCAGGTGCTGGCGGTTCCGCCTGGTGATGGTAGAGTTAATCTGGAAGGGAAGGCCGGCTGAACGGGCGCTGGCCATCCCCTGCAACGCCCCAACGAAGGCGCCGTCTACCCCCCTAAAGGCGTCATGGACCTCGGCATCGGCCGCGTCTAGACTGATACTAAGCCCTGCTACCCCCAGTTCCTTGAGACGCCTGGCGATCTCCTCTGTGAGCAGGGTGCCGTTGGGGGCCATGACGGTTCTGAAGCCAGCAGTGACGCAGGCCTCCGCGACGCTGAATATGTCCTCTCTGACCAGTGGTTCCCCCCCAGTCAGGATTATCATTGGTTTGTATGGCTTGTCCTGACAGTAATCAGCAGTCTCCTGTATTAGCGCTAAAGCGTCAGCAGTGGAGTACTCGCCGGCGTCCCTTTGGTCAACAGCAGTAGCCCGACAGTGCACGCACTTCAGGTTGCAGGCGCGGGTCAATTCCCAGGCTATTATTCGCGGTGGCAGTTGCCCTTCGTGGCTATTTCCGTGGCCCCTGGGCACTGACTCAGGATGATGCTTCAACTGTCTGCCCCCTTGTATTTTGAGTGAAGTTAGATATGCACTACACATACATCGTCAACGGCGGCTAAAAACCACAAGGCAAGCCGCGCTGGGTCAAAAGGACCACAGGTCAACTTGCCTCTAGCGGACAACCTGCAATCAGTGTGTCCGGCAGCACAATGCGGTTTGGATCTCTTAAAACTACTCCTCAATAATGGATTCAGTTGGGCACACGGCAGCGCAGGCGCCGCAGTCTGTGCAGAGCTCAGGGTCGATACTGTAGATTGGGTCACCCTCTGCAATGGCCTCTACCGAGCATTCCAGTAGGCAAGCACCGCAAGCCAGGCACTCATCATTGATCTTGTGTGGCATTCGGTTTTCCTCCCTTCTCTCCCTCGGTTACCTCTCCCAAGTAAACCGTGAATATGCTGGCCCAAATGGGCCATTTAACACAGAACAAAAATAACATACGGGTTAGAAAAAGTCAACGGATTGATACTGGTGATCTGGCGGGTCACATCGCTTCATTTGGGACCTTCAGCCAGGACAATCCGGCCGTCGAGGTAAACCGGAACGGCCTGGGACGCATTGACCTTTAGACAATAGTCGATGTCTTCGTTACGCCCAAGGTCTTGAAGGTGCTGAGCGTGGCCCGCCAGACTGGCGATATCCCTGAAGGCAGCAGGACTGTCGCAGGCCGCCTCTACCAGGAGTTTCAGTGCTGTGGATAGATCGTCTAACCTAGTGCCGCTGGCGGCCTGAACAATGCCACTAGCCATGAACCCAGCGCACAGGGAATCCTCCAGTGAAAAGCGGCCCTGCCTACCAGCGGGCAGGATAACCAGATGGGGAGGGTGGAGACGCGCAACTCTACTGATGACGGCTGCGGTGTTGCGGAGTGACCCTACCAGAACCTGTGCTCCCCCCCCCGCCAGCGTCAGGGCCTTGGTTCCATTGGTTGTTGTCAGCACCACAGATTTACCAGCCACCATCTCAGGGGTGTACTCAAGGGGTGAGTTCCCCAGCTGGAAGCCGTCCACCCTGAGCCCGCCTCTCTCCCCTCCAATGACGCAGTCAACGCCCTGGGCGCAAAGGCTCCGATACCGCCTCTGGGCCGCTTCGATGGTGGCAACGGGCCAGACCTCACTACAGCCAGCCTCCAGGGCTGCGGTAATCGTCGAGCTCGCCCTCAGGACATCTATGGCGATCACCACACTGTCAGGCCCGATAGTCTCATCAACGCCGTCGTTAAGATGACATACTGTCTCAATATGGCAAGGCATCTCAGTCCATCACCCTTTCTCGGCGAAGGATGCGGTACAGGAGGATAAGGCCCAGAGCTGCGATGAGACCGTACAGTAGCACTTGGGCTTCAGAGGCTTGCCCCAAGTATCCTGATATCAGTGGCCAGCTGCCGACGGAGAAGTACCCCAGGCCAAACCAGGCGACACTCCAACAGATATTGCCAGCCCCTGCCGTCACGGCGAAGGCCACGGGACGCACTCCCATTGTGGCGCTGACGATGGTCAGTGGAAACCGTAGGCTGCGCCAGACCACCTGGTTTGCCAGGACTACCCAGAGCCCATAGGCCTGCCACCATCTCCTGACCTTAGCCCCCCTGCCCTTCCTCATGGCCTTCTCCAGGTTCTGAGCCCCAAAGAGGGCAGGCATTCCCTGTTGGGCAAACCTTACAGCAAGGTAGCTTCCGGCAAGGGATCCCAAGAGGAAGACCCCGATAACCGGCGCCGGTGACAGCCCACCTTTTTGGGCCAACCCCCCAGCCACCAGCAGGAGGATCCCTGAGGGGAGTGGCAGTGTCAGGCCATCCAGCAGTCCTATAGCAAGGAGAAATAGGTATCTATGGCTTGCAAGTAGACCCGACGCCCATCTAATGACCTCAGTTGTTGTCATGATGCTGTGATCCAAGCTGCTATCCCCCAGAACAAAACCCGGTGCGGAAGAAAACACTGGGGGGCAATACTAGTGTCAACTCCCGGCCCGGGCCTTTTGTCAGGACTAACCGACTTATCGCTGGCATCAGTCTGTCTTAGATATTCATATGAAGAATTCGAGATATTTTTCACAAATCCTTCCCGGTCCTTGTATATAGTGTGGCGCTGACCTTACCCCGTCGGCAAGGCAACATCAACAGCAACGCCGTCGTGGGTGTTTCTTACCCTTATGGCACCGCCGTGAGCGTTTATGATCTCGCGGCTAATGGCAAGCCCCAGACCTGAACCCCCACTACTCCTATCCCTTGCCCTACTGACCCTGTAGAAGCGCTCAAACACAAAGGGTAAATCCTCATCAGATATTGTGTCCCCACTGTTCACTACTGACACCACCACCCCGGAGAGGCCGTCTATGGACTGAGACTGTGATAGCTCCACCGACACCCTTCCTCCCCGCCTGGTGTGCCTCGAGGCGTTGGCGATGAGGTTGTGAAAGACCTGACTCAACCGGTCTTCATCCCCGCGGACCACGGTGGTAACAGGAGCTAATGGTACTTCGCCATTGGCCTCTTTGGCCTCTACATCTGAGGTGCCCTTCCCAGGTAGGCCAGGCTCAAACTGGAGAGCAATACCCCTATCTTGAACCTCAGGCCTGTGAATTGCCATAACCCGCTGCAGCACCGGGTACAGGTCAACATCATCAACAGCCATGCCCGCCTCACCGGCCTCAAGGAGGCTGAGATCCTGCAGGTCCTGGACCAACCTTGTCAAGCGCAGGGTCTCCTCGTAGACTGAAACCAGGTTCTCCTCGGAGGCTGGAATGACCCCATCCAGTACGCCCTCAAGGTAGCCGCGCATTGTGGACAGGGGGGTACGCAGCTCATGAGCGATGTCTGCTACCATGTTGCGCCTTAAGCCCTCAACCCGCTCCAAGCTCGCGGCCATGTGGTTAAATGTCTCGGCCAACTCCCCAATCTCATCGTTGCTGGTTACCACAACCCTCTCCCCGAAATCTCCCGAGGCCATTCTCCGAGCGGCATCATTGATCTGGCGAAGGGGCAGGGATATCCGGCTAGAGACCAAATAGCTAAAACTTGCTGCCAACAGAACTGCGATAAACCCAGCCTGAAATAAGACCCGGTTGACGGCGTCAAGAAAGACCTTGTCGCTACCAGTCATCTCCTGAAGCATCTCAGCAATATGCCGAGCAGTAACTCCACCCCTGAGGCCAACCTGATGCAGGTAGCGCTCTGTCACCTGTTTGCTGGCTAGGAGACCACTTGCGGTTTGGGCCACTATCACCACAGCGATGAAGGCAACCAGTATCTTAACTTGTATGCTGAAACCATCTAAGAAATCATTAATTCTTCGCAAATCTATATCCAACTCCATATACAGTCTGAATGTAATCAGGGACCCGGGGGTCATCACCCAATTTCTGGCGCAGGTTCTTAACATGGGTGTCTATGGTCCTCTCGTAGCCAGCAAAGGAGTAACCATGTACCCTATCAATCAGTTCGATGCGCGAGAAGACCCTTCCGGGATTCTGAGCCAGCAGCGATAAGAGCTTAAACTCTGTTGGGGTTAAATCCACCCCTTTACCAGCGAACTCCACTTTATGCCCAGCTACATCAACTAATAGCTCTCCTATAGCTATTATGTCATCTTCCTCTGATCCCTTCAACGTCTCCGGGAAGGCACGCCTCAGCACAGCCTGCACCCGTGCCACAAGCTCCCTTGGACTGAAGGGCTTTGTGATGTAATCATCAGCCCCTAACTTCAGGCCAACGACCCTGTCTATCTCTTCACTCTTAGCTGAGAGCATGATAATGGGTACTGTACTCTTCTGACGAATGAGGCGGCACACATCCTCTCCAGGGAGCCCAGGAAGCATGAGATCGAGGACAATCAGATCAAACTGGTTCCTCTCGACCTCCTTCAGGGAGGCCTCACCGTCATGGACAACAGTGGTGGCATATCCCTCTCGCTCAAGGTAGGCCTTAATGACATTCGTAATCTTCTCTTCATCATCCACAACAAGGATGTGACCCTTCGGCATCGTCGCTGCCTCCTAATAGCAGTGGCGGGCGACCTTGAGCCACCCGCCAAGTTCACCACATCAGGCCGTTCTTCTATTTCCTCTTAAGACCAATGACCCTCCCAACGGCGTCTTTCTTGAGCTGTTGGATTGACCAGGTCTGATTGATATCCTTGGGGCAGGCATCGGCACAGTTAAAGATTGTGTGACAGCGCCAGATCCCTCGCTCATTGCCAACCAGGGCAATGCGTTCATCGTCAGCATCGTCACGGCTATCTGCCAGGAACCGGTAGGCCCAGAGCAGGGCCGCTGGACCGGCGTACTCTCTACTCCTATCAACCCATACAGAAGGGCAGGAGGAGTAGCACGCGCCGCAGAGAATGCAGTCAATCATCTCATCGATGGAACTCCTGTCTGCCTGAGACTGGAGGCGTTCCTTATCGAGATCCGCGTCCTCGGCAGGCATCAAGTATGGCTTTATTCGTTCGTAATTATCCCAGAAGGGCGTCATGTCCACCACAAGATCCTTAATGATCTCCAGGTGAGGCATGGGAAGGATGGTGACCTCACTTCCCAGGTTCTTCACCTGGGTCCTGCAGGCGAGTCGGTATGAGCCGTTAATGAACAGGGCGCAGGCGCCGCAGATGGACTCGCGACAGGCGTACCGGAAGGACAGGGAGCCATCGTGCCTCTCAAGAATGTCGAAAAGCCCCTGCAGAACCGTCATGCCTTCCTTGAATTCCAACTCGTAGCTGTCAAGGCGCGGCTCCTCGTCAACCTCAGGGTCAAGCCTGAATACGTTAAAGGTGACCTTATCCATACCTAGTACCTCCTTGCCTCAGGCTGCCACTTGCCTATGGCGACCTCTTTTGACCCAAGGCGCGGACCGTCAGGGGTGTAATAGGCAACGGTATGCTTTAACCAGTTCTCATCGTCGCGGTCCTGAAAGTCCAGGCGATAGTGGGAACCGCGACTTTCCTGACGCTCAAGGGCGCCCAAGGCAATGACATGGGCAATCTCCAACATGCCGCCCAACTCATAGGTCCGATAGAGATCAAGGTTAAACTTCTTCCCCCTGTGACGCAGGTAAATGCTACTGAACCTATCTTTTAACTCCTCAATCTTCCCTACCGCTGATCGCATGGGGCCTTCCTCTCGGAACATACCAACGTCCCTGAACATGACATCCTGCATCTCTTCACGAATATCAGATGGGTCCATAGGACCGTCGCTGGCCCGCAGTTCTTCTATGTCCTTGACAGCCTGTTCAAAGGCGGCCACAACAGCGCTGTGTTCCTTATTGTTGCCTTCCTTGCCAGCCAGGTACTCACCGGCGCTCCTTCCGCTGAGGTAACCGAAGACAATGGTGTCCAGAAGCGAGTTGCCGCCAAGGCGGTTGGCTCCATGAACATTGACACAGGCCACTTCTCCCGCCGCATAGAAGCCAGCCACTGCTGTGCCACCATCGACATTGCAGTCAATGCCGCCCATTGTGTAGTGCTGAGCAGGCTGAACCGGTAGCGGCTCAACGATGGGATCAACGCCCGCGAAATTGATGGCGATGTCCCGGATACCTGGCAACCGCTCCAGGATCTTGTCAGAACCAAGATGCCTCAGGTCCAGGTGCACGTACTGGTCCTCAAATCCTCTACCCTCATTGACCTCGGTCTGAATGGACCGCGCCACTATATCGCGGGGGCCCAACTCCATTGCCGAGGGCGCGTACCTTTCCATGAACCTCTCTCCGAGGTTATTCTTTAGATGTCCACCCTCACCCCGGGCACCCTCCGTCATGAGGATGTTTGTACCATAGAGAGATGTGGGGTGAAACTGCACGAACTCCATGTCCTTGAGGGCCACCCCTGCCCTATATGCCATGGCGTGGCCCGCCCCGGTTACAATCAGGGAGTTAGTTGTGGGCCGGTAGACCTGTCCGGCCCCGCCGGTGGCAAAGATCACGGCATCAGAAGCCATGGGAATGATCTCCCCAGACTGTAGATCCATGGCGACTACGCCCCGGCATACCTCTTCCTCAACAACCAGGCTAATGGCAACGACCTCTTCATAGACCTTGATCCCCAGCTTGACAATGTGCTGGTACATGGTGTGAAGCAGGGCGTGACCGGTCTTGTCCGAAGCGAAGCAGGTGCGGGGAAAACCGCCGCCGCCAAAGGGCCGTTGGGAAATCGTGCCCTCATCGGTTCTACTAAAGGGGCATCCCCAGTGCTCCATCTGCCTGATGAGCTTCGGCGCCAGAGCGGTCATCATCTCTACAGCGTCCTGGTCTGCCAGGTAGTCGCTGCCCTTCACTGTATCAAAGGCGTGTTTCTCTGGTGTATCATCTCTTCCATCGGGCATGTTTGCCAGTGCACCGTTTATGCCACCCTGCGCTGCAACAGAGTGGGACCTTACCGGGTGCACCTGCGTCAGTACTGCTACATCATGACCGGCGGTTGCAGCCTCAATAGCAGCTCT
>Ga0209347_1004435_pt1 | contig 14593 bp, 13 predicted proteins | sample AutmiccommuBRH23_FD_187382 | JGI IMG/M metagenome (GOLD analysis project Ga0209347, IMG submission 187382) | Deep subsurface microbial communities from Mt. Terri, Switzerland - Autotrophic microbial communities BRH/23 (SPAdes) (version 2) | ecosystem: Environmental > Aquatic > Deep subsurface >... | reverse complement strand
GCACCCTGGGTGATTTCGAGCTCCTCGGCTGCCCTCGTGAAGTTCGTATGGCGCGCCGCCGCTTCAAAGCTCCCTAACCAGGGAAGAATGGTTCGCGGCAGTTTCATATAGCCTCCTCGTCGATCATCAATCGAACTCTTTTCAATCATTATTTTGATCAATGCAATAGATTTCAGAGCTCCTGCTGGAGCAGCAGATTATTTTTCTGTTTCAAATCACAAATTAAACTCTTGATAATTCGCCATTTTATATCAGTTTTGAATTTACTGAGGTTTTCCTTTGAGCGCGTCATCAAAGTGTAACACAGATCGTTAATAACGATTTTCATCAATAAGTTCCCCAACAGCTAAATCTTCGCTCAGAGGTAGTCCAAAATGAAAAAGGCCATCCTGCTCGCCATAAGCGCGGTCATCGCAGCCAATGTTGCCAACGCGCAGACCCTGCGTCTGCCTCATGAAATCTTCAGTGGCGGCGCGGAGTCGCTTGATCCCATCTCGCCATCCCGCTTCTTCGAGGTCGGTCAGACCGTCTATTCGCGGCTTGTTCGCCAGGACTATGACGGCAATATCACTCCAGACCTTGCAACCGAGTGGAGCGCGACGCCAGACGCCAAGCAATGGACATTCAAGCTGCGCCCGGGAGTTGCCTTCCACAATGGTAACGCCTTCAACGCTGAGGACGTGGTCTTTTCGCTGATGCGCACGCAGTCTGAAGCGATCGATAGCCCGACGAAGGGGGGGCTTTCGATCATCAGGGAGGTCGAGGCGCTCGACCCGCAGACGGTCGTCATCAGACTCAATTCGAGCCATGCCGATTTTCCGATCCTGCTGATGGACTACCGTATCCGGATGCTCGACGCCGAGACCTGCAACAATGATCGCAACAAGCTTTGCGAAAGCGGTATTGGCACCGGCCCATTCAAGGTGGTCTCGGTCGATCCGGTCGGGACCACGGTGCTGGAACGATCCGAAGGCTATTGGGAAGGTCCGGCCAAGGTCGAGAAGATCGAGATTATCGGGATTGCCGACCAGCAGGCACGCGTCGCCGCGCTTCAGGCGGGTCAGATCGACGTCGTCCTTTCGATAACGGGTCAACAAAGCGCGCTCTTCAAGGGCAATGAGAATTTCATCGTTCAGCCCGTAGCCACTGGGCGCTGGCTGACGCTCGCCATGAACACCACGACGAAGCCCTTCGATGATGTGCGGGTACGAAAGGCATTGCGTATCCTTGCCGATCGCGACAGCATCGGGAAGCTTGTCTTTGGCGAGGGCGGCTACACCGTTGCCTGCGACAATCCAGTCTGGTCTGGAGATCAGTATCGCGCCGAGCTCAACTGCCCCAAGGATATTGAACAAGCAAAAGCGCTGCTTGCGGAGGCAGGTTATCCGGACGGTATCGACGTCGAACTGTTCGCCTCGGATGTGACCGAGGGTCTGGTTCGTATGGCCGAGATTTATCAGGCGCAGGCGAAAGAGGCTGGCGTCAATGTCAAGCTCAGGATTGCCCCGGCTAACGGCTATTGGGCGGACACCTGGATGAAGAGCGCATTCGTCGGTTCAAGCTGGTCGCAACGCCCGGCCGACCAGATTCTCAACGAGGCCTATCGGACCGGCAGCGCCTGGAACGAGACCTTCTGGAACGTGCCCTCATTTGACGCCAAGCTCGACGAGGCCCGCCAGACTCTCGATTTCAACGCCCGCAAGAAGGTCTATGGCGAGCTCCAGGAGACGCTGTTCGAGGAAGGCGGATCCTTCGTGCCGCTGCACCAGAATACCATGCGCGTAATTTCGTCCAAGCTCTCAGGCCTGCCCGAAGTCGAGGACTTTACGATCCGCTTCCAGGATATCTCCAAGGCCGACTGACCCTTAGCGGCGGGCCTCACCGATGGAAGCGATGTTCAAAATAATCATTCGGCGTATGGGTTTTGCCTTCCTTACCCTGATCTTTGTCTCGGGCATCGTCTTCATCTCGGTCGAGGCGCTGCCCGGCAATGTCTGTACTGCCTACCTGCAACGCTTTGCTCAGGGGCCAAGGCTCGAAAAGTGCATCGAGCAACAGGGCCTCGACCGCTCCTCCGCTGTGCGTTTTCGCGATTGGCTGGCGGGCGCCGTGCAGGGTGATCTCGGGGTGTCGCTGAAGCGACAGAAACCTATCAGGGAACTTGTGGGCGAGCGGCTCCGAAACACCGTCCTGCTTGCCGGAACGTCGGCCGCAGTAGGTGTTCCGTTCGCTATCGTCCTCGGCTTCTGGGCAGGCCTTCGGCGGGACAAGCGCGCAGATCTTGCAATATCGGGCATCGCGATGCTCGCAATGACGATACCAGAATTCGTCACTGCGTCGCTCCTGATATTCATCTTCGCGATTTGGCTCAACTGGCTACCGGCGGTGACCATTGTGCCGCCGTCCGCCTCTGTCCTCGACATCTTGCCGAACATCATCCTTCCGGCGATCGTGCTGAGCTTGGTGATGACCGCCCATATCATGCGTATGACGCGGACGGCGGTGATCGACATCCTGACCTCGGACTTTGTCGAGATGGCGCGACTAAAGGGTGTTCCGGAGCGGCGGATCATCTGGCGTCATGTCGCGCCCTCAGCGCTCATTCCGACGGTCAATGTCATCGCGCTTACAGTTGCCTGGTTGCTGAGTGGGGTCGTCGTTATCGAGCAGGTCTTCAACTATCCCGGCATGGGGACGCTCATGCTTCAGGCGATCTATGACCGTGATCTGCCGCTGGTCCAGGCGATCGCACTTATTTTTTCATTCATCTATGTGGGAGTGAATCTGCTGGCTGACATTTCGGCTGCGCTTCTTGACCCCCGGCTCCGGACCTCAAGGAGGGTATATTGACCGACGCAGTGGCCACCGATTCGGCGCCCGCGAGGAGGCGCCGACCCCGGGTGCGGATCAACTCGACGCTTCGGCGCGTCGCATCACGGCCATCCGGCGCGATCGGGCTTATCCTGACGATCTTCTTCGTCCTGCTGGCGCTATTTGCCCCGCTGGTGGCGCCCTATGACCCTGCTGCGTTTGACCCGGATCTGGTCCACCTTCCACCCAGTGCCATGCATCTTATGGGAACCGATAGTCTTGGACGCGATGTGCTGAGCCGCGTCGCTTTTGGAGGCAGGCTCGCGCTGGTCGTGACCTTCTGCGCGGCGATTATCGCGCTGCTCTGGGGCGGAACCGCCGGTATCTTCTTTGGCGTGGTCGGAGGGCGCATCGACGAGTTTGCAATGCGTATCGTCGACGGCTTTCTTGCGATTCCATGGCTCCTCTTCCTGCTGCTCATGGCGTCGATCACTGGAGGAGGAGCATGGATCGTCATCCCCATCCTTGGCTTCTTCTATGGCATCGCAATCATTCGGGTGGCCCGCGCAGCGGCGCTTCAGATCGGAGCGCGCGATTTCGTGACGGCAGCAAAATTGCGTGGTGAACCCCGCTGGAGCATCATTCGCACAGAAGTATTTCCGAACGTGGCCGACATCATCTTCGTTGAGGGCGCAATGCGCTGGTCATGGATGCTGATCGCCTTTGCATCGCTGTCCTTTCTTGGCTTCGGAGCGACCCCGCCGACGGTGGACTGGGGCCTCATGATCGCCAATGAGCGTGCATTCATGGCTGTCGCGCCATGGTCGGTTCTATGGCCATGCCTTGCGCTCTCCACACTGATCATCGGGATCAATCTGCTGGCAGACGCGCTTGGCAAAGCTGTGGGCGTTGATCGGGCTGGGGACATGCCGGCATGAGTGCGGCGTTGATCACCATCGATAAGCTGTCACTTGGCTTTCGCGGGCGCGACCTGCAACGCCGGCCGATCCTACGCAACGTATCGCTGACGGTTGATGTCGGCGAGACGATCGGAATCGTCGGCGAATCGGGTTCGGGCAAATCCACCGTCGCGCTTGCAATGATGGGATACCTGAAGCCGGGTCTTGAGGTTTTTTCGGGCCGCGCGGTCTTTAATGGAAACGACATGTTCGCGCTTTCCGAGCCACAGCGTTCGCGACTCCGCGGCAGCGAGATCGCGCTTGTCCCGCAAAATGCGGGCCAGACGCTCACACCGACCATGACGGTCGGCGCCCAGATCGAAGAGGCACTGGCCCTGCATTCCGGCATCGCCCGCAAAGCCCGCCGTACGCGCGTTCTCGAGCTTCTTTCGCTGGTGCGGCTATCCACGCCCCGCGTCATCGCGAGGCGCTATCCGCACGAACTCTCGGGCGGGCAGCAGCAGCGGGTCGCCATCGCCATGGCACTCGGCTCGGGTGCCCGCGCTCTGATTCTCGACGAACCGACGACCGGTCTCGACGTGACCACACAGGCGCATATCCTCGAATTTCTGCGCGAACTCACGTCCGAACTGGACATATCGATGGTCTACGTCAGCCACGATCTCGGCGTCATCGCGCGCGTCGCCGATCGTATTGCAGTGATGTATGCGGGGGAACTGGTCGAACAGGGGAACACCCGCAGTTTGCTCAGGGCACCCGCTCATCCCTATCCGCAGGCCTTGCTTGGATCCATCCCCCGGCTTGGGGAAAGGGTCATTCCGGCGTCGCTCCCCGGATTTCCGCCGCCTGTCGGTGAAGCGCGCCAGGGATGCGCCTTCGCGCCACGCTGCCCACTTTCAGTCGACCGCTGCCGGAACGAGTTGCCTCCCGCCGTTGAGCTTGCTCACGGCACTGCGCACTGTTTCAGGGTCGATGAGGCCGCGCTTTGGAAACCCGCCGGAAACCCGGTTTCATCCTGCCGCACGGACACAGTCGCCCTTGAGGTCAAGGACCTTGCAATCTCCTACTTCACACCAAGCCTTCCAAGCCGGCTCATGGGCGTCAGGGCCTCACCAGACACTGTAGCGCGCGTTGACTTTGCCATCAGGCGTGGTGAAACGCTTGGACTTGTGGGCGAGTCGGGCTCGGGCAAGTCCACAATTCTGCGTGCGATTTCGGGACTCATCCCACCAAAACATGGCACGATCGAGCTGAACGGCGCCTCCCTACCCGGTTCGATCGCGCATCGAAGCCTCGAGGTCACCAAACCGCTGCAGATGATCTTCCAGAATGCCGACAGCGCACTTAATCCACGTCTGTCGGTCCGGGAAATTCTTGAAGCGCCGATGAAACTGTATTTCGACCTCAGCCAGGCCGAACTTGATCAACGCGTCGAAAACTTGATGGGCGCGGTACGCCTTCCCATATCCTACCTTAATGGTTTCGTGGGCCAGCTTTCGGGCGGGGAAAAGCAACGCATCGGGATCGCGCGGGCCTTTGCCGCCGAACCGGACATCGTTCTGTGTGACGAGGTTACTTCCGCGCTCGACGTCTCGGTGCAGGCATCAACACTCGCGCTTCTCAAGCGGCTTCAGGAAAGCCGGGGGGCGGCCTATATCTTTGTTAGCCACGATCTTGCAGTGGTGCGCGCGATATCCGATCAGGTCGCCGTCCTCTATCAGGGCCGCATCTGCGAGATAGGGCCCACAGATTCCGTCTTCAAACCGCCGTTCCACCCCTATACTGAGATCCTCATCGGAGCCATTCTTGTGCCGGACCCTGACACGGCGCCACGGCTGCTGGTGCAGGATGCCAGCGAGAGCAGCCCGCCCTCGATCGGTTGCCCCTATCAGCGCAGATGCCCTTGCCGCGCTGGCCCGATCTGCGACACCGAATATCCACCGATCCGGGTCCTCGCCGACGGACACCGGATCCACTGTCATCACACATCAGCCGCGCTGACCGCGCGAGCTTCCAGTTTCGATAGAAATCTCGAAACCCGGACTTTGTCGGCCGGCACAGAACAAAGAGTCCTATCCCAGTGACGCAACTACCTCTTACGAAAAAGACGATTGTTCCGTTCCTCGCCGAGGTATTTGAAAAATCATGCTGACAAGCAATGTCTGGGAGAGCCGGTGACGATGACCCAGCACATGCTGCAGGAAGCGACCATCGCCGAGCAGAGCGGCCGGGGCGATGACGCTATCGTCGGAGGCCTATTTCACGATATCGGACACATTGCTTCTCAACATCGCATGTTCACCATGGAGGATACGTCGGACCGAATGCACGAAGAAGTTGGTACCGAGGTGCTGGACGGTCTCTTGCCTTCTTCGATCACGGCTTGCGTACGTTACCATGTCGCGACCAAGCGTTATCCCTGTGCGAGCAAGCCTGAATACTTCAGGCGTCTATCTCCTGCGTCGATTAAGTCGCTCAAGCTGCAGGGAGGCCCCTTGTCCACCGACGAGGTTGCCACATTCGAGCAGAATCCGGACCTGCAGCTGATCGTCGTGGCGCGTTACCTTGATGATACCGGAAAGCGTCCCAACATGGACACGCCGCCCTTTCAGCACTTCGCGCCAATTGTACAGCGCGTCGTCGACCGGCATTTCTAAGGAACAGAAGAATGAGCAATAAGGTGATCCTCGTCGTCGTGGACGGTGCAGGCTATGATTCAATGCTGAGCGAATGCGGCTTTCTCGAAGGCCTCGTGGAAGCGGGAAAAGGACACCGCTGGCTGATGAAGGCCTGTCTGCCTTCATTGTCAGCGCCGCTTTACAAGACCCTGCATACGGGCCTTGCGCCCGTTGACCATGGCCTCACTTCGAATGAAGTCCTGCGTCCGGCTACGAAGCCCAACGTCTTTTCTTCCGCAAGAGACGCTGGCAAGACAACCGCCGCGGTCGCGCACAGCTTCTTCTTCGATATCTTCTGCGGGCGCCCCTACGATCGGCTTCTCGACATTGAGACGGATGATGAGAGCCTAGCCATTCAACACGGTCGCTACTACTCGATGGAGCATTATAATCGCGCCAACGCCTGTCAAATGGCTGAGATCGACTTGTTCGCTCAAGCACACACGCTTGTTCGCAAACATGGACCGGATTATCTGTTGGTCCATTCCTCCTCAACCGATACAATCGGGCACTTCCATACGTCCGACTCGGCTCAGTATCGGTTCCAGATCTGGGCGGTCGACAATGCGCTTGCGCGTGTCCTTCCACTGTGGCGCGAGTTGGGATACGAGGTTCTGGTCACGGCCGATCACGGCATGACCACGGACGGTTCACATGGTGGGACATCGGAACTCGCGCGTCGGGTTGCTTTCTACTATTTTGGCGATCGCGACGCCGCACCCGATGCCGATTGCATTCTCGACCAGAGGATCGTTGCTCCGACGCTAATGTCGATAATGGGTGTCGAAGGGCACGCTTTGCCGAAGCGGGATTTGTTTTCGGCATGAGATCCGACCGCTGATCAGTGTTGGTGCGGCGATCCGAGATTTCTCGGACCTCATTCCTTGATAAGTCGCTTATGTGGTGGCTGTTTTGCGCCAGACGGATTTATGGATAGGCGCCGTCTCGCCGGTGGCGTTGCATGCGAACATTGTCGATCGCAATGAAGCGCTACGCGAACAGTGACGCGGCAAGGTCGCCGGGCGTATCAATGTATGCTTCGGCCTTGCCTCGAAGCGAGCAGCTTGATTGCGGTGCTCACTCCGGTGGTACTCGGCGCGCGCCACTGACGTCGAACGCGCCGGAGCCTTGGTGACCATAGGCGACGTGGAAGCGGACCCCTCCGGCCCAAAGCGAATAGCAGTGTTCCACCGGTGCGCCGCTCGCATCGAAAGTGGTTCCGGTGACCCTGATCAAGGTAGCGCCCTCTTCCACATGCAGTAGCCTGGCTTCGTCGGCTGACGCCTTGACCAGTTCGAAGTATTCCTCGGTGCCCGCCGGGGTAAGATTGTACTTGACCGACAGCGTCCGCCAGAGCGACCCATCGACGAGTTCCGATCTGTCCAGACCGGGAAAGCGACTCGTTGACAGCCAGGACGTGTTGATCAGCACGGGGCGCTCGTTCGACAGCCGCACCCGGCGAATCACGGTTGCAGTTTCCGACGGCGACAGGCCAAGCCGCTTGCGTATCTGGGCAGTCGGCGTTGCGGTCGTCTGCATGTCGATCTCGGTGCGGGGGCTGAAGCCTTGCGCCCTTATTTTCTCGGCGATCGAGATCATGGACGACAGGTCGACCAGCATCGGCGCCGCCGGAGGGGTCACGATCGTTCCGACGCCATGGACCCGGCGGATATAGCCGTCGTTCTCAAGGCGCTCAAGCGCCCGCCGAACGGTCATCCGGCTGACGCCATAAAGCTGGGCAAGGTCGGTCTCGCGCGGCAGTCGCGTCTCCCAGGCAATTCCGCCGGCCATGATCTGCCGCCGCAGGTCCTGCTCTATCTGGACAAATGCGGGAACAGGGGATTCGTGATTGACGAAGCCGTTATTCACCAGCGCTGCTTTGGCAGGTTGTGGCACCAGAATCCTCCGACAAATGAGCCGATCTTAGCTTCCGACCCCGGCAAGGAGAAGGCGGAATAATCTTGCAAAATAAAGGTATCGCATACTATACCTTTGCCCATTCAATCTGTAAGGGCGACATCGAATGGACCACAAGTCTTCTGTACGCGAGCGAGTCTGGGCAGACCTGCGCAAGGTTGCGGTGGCTGACAGCCGCTTCCACTTCAATTTCGGCGAGTTCATTGCCGACTTCGAAGGGGGCGAGGAGGCCGTGGCTCGGCTTACTGCGCATACGTTCTACAAGAATGCGGAAATCATCTTCATCGCGCCGGACAACTGCATCGAGCGGCTTCGCCTTCAGGCTCTGCGCGACGACAAGAAGGTGCTGATGACGACTTATTCCATCAAGCGCGGCTTCTGGCTGCTCGATCCGGCGCAGATCGACCCGGCGCTGTTCCCGTATGCGGCGATGCTCGATGGCATGGAGAGGTTGGCGCGTCCCGTGTCCCTCGAAGACCTGCGAGCCTTGCCAAGCGTCGACTATCTCGTGACCGGCACAGGTGCCATCAATCACGAGGGCGTCCGGTTCGGCAAAGGTCACGGCTTCTTCGACGCCGAATGGGCGATCCTGTACACGCTCGGGCGGATAAACAAGTCGACGCCGGCTGCGGCCGTCGTCCACGATTGCCAAATGCTGGACGAAACGCTCGTCCCCGACGTATTCGACACGGTGGTGGACGTTGTGTTCACGCCGACACGCACCATCGAGGTCAGGGATCCGCAGAAACCTACCTGCGGTATACTGTGGGACCGGCTCGACCCGCACATGTTCAAAACGATTCCCCCACTGCAGGACCTGAAGACGTCAGGCATCGCCGTCCCAGCATCTTCGTGAACACGGGGGCCTTCGGCCTGAAGGGCGCATGTGCGATCCGCGCGATTGGCACATGCGCCGCGACGTCAGTGGGGGTCGCCCTCCGGATCGCGGTCCAAGGCATCGACGAAGTTGAAACGGTCGACATCGAACAGGCCTCGATCGGTCATCTTGAGGTGTGGGATGACCGGCAGGGCAAGGAATGCCACCTGCAGGAAAGGTTCTGGCAGCACGCAGCCGAGCGCCGAGGCCGCCTCCCGTAAATGCTGAAGGTCGTGCGTGACCGCCTCGAACGGCTTGTCGCTCATCAATCCGGCAATGGGCAGCGCCAGTTCGGCGGTTATTTTCCCGTCCGACGCCACCACGAAGCCACCCCCTAGTTCGATCAGTCTGTTGACTGCCATCGCCATGTCCACATCGGTCACGCCGATCACGGTGACATTGTGGCAGTCATGTCCGACCGAGGAAGCGATGGCGCCGCGCTTCAGGCCGAAGCCGCGCACGAAGCTGCGACCGATGTTGCCGTTCTTGCCGTGCCGTTCGATGACCGCGACCTTGAGTGCGTCGGTGGCGAGGTCCGGCTGCAGGCCGCGTGCGTTGGAGAGCAGTGTGGCACTGTCGCGGAAAGTGATGATCAGACCTGGCCTGACGGAGATGACCGGCGTGCGGTTGCGGTCGGCGCGCGCATCGACGATGAAGTCGTCGGGCGAGACCGGCCTGGCCTTCATCGAGTCGACGCCGACAGGCTTGACCGGTCTGCGTTCGGCAAAGAGTTCAGACGTGATGAGGCGACCGCCGGCAATGACATCGCTGACCAGGCAATCTTCAAGGCTATCGAGCATGGCGATGTCCGCCCGCCAGCCGGGAGCGACGAGGCCACGGTCACGGAGGCCGAAGATGCGCGCCGCCGAATGGCTGGCGGCGCGGTATACATGGTGCAGTGGCCGTCCCATGGCGATGAGGCGGCGAATAGAACTGTCGAGATGCCCTTCCTCGGCAATATCAAGCGGATTTCGGTCGTCGGTGCAAAGCGCCACGAAGCTCGAGCTGTTCTCGTCCAGAACCTCCGCCAACGCAGCGAGATCTTTGGAGACCGAGCCCTCGCGAATAAGGATTGCCATGCCTTTGGCGATCTTCTCGCGGGCTTCAGCTGCGCTGGTGGCCTCATGGTCGGTGCGGATGGCGGCAGCGAGGTAGCCATTGAGCGCCTTGCCAAGAAGCAGCGGCGCGTGACCGTCGATGTGTTCGCCCTGAAACGCGGCCAGCTTGGCCAGGATGCCCGGGTCGGCGGCGAGGACCCCTGGAAAGTTCATCATCTCGGCGAGGCCGATAACCTTGGAATGGCTCCGGAACGGCTCCAGATCCCCGATCTCCAGAGCAGCGCCGGAGGTCTCGAAGCCCGTGGCCGGCACGCAGGACGAGAGGTTCACCCTGATGTCCATGACGGTTCGTTCGGCGCAGTCGAGGAAGTACCTGATGCCCTCGACGCCCAGCACATTGGCAATCTCGTGCGGATCGCAGATCGCTGTCGTGACGCCGTGCGGCAGCACGCAGCGGTCGAATTCGAACGGCGTGACCAGCGAGGACTCTATGTGCAGATGCGTGTCGATGAAACCGGGCACGATATATCGGCCCGCTCCGTCGATAAGGTTCCTGCCGTCGTACCGGGCGTGAGTGCCGACGATACGGTCGCCGACGATCGCGATATCCGTCTCCGTCACCGCGCCGGTGATAACATCGAGCATGCGGACATCCCGAATCACAAGATCGGCGGGCTCCCTGCCTTGCCCGGCCATGATCATGTGGGTGAGAACATCAGCTGTGGTCACGGAAGGCATCTCCCCGGCGTTGCGGTTTCCTGGAATTCTCCGACAGGCTGGTACGAGCTGCCATGCCTACAGCGAAGGCACGAACGCCTTCGTGTGCGTCGCACGACGGCGATGCCCATGCGTTCGCCAGGCTTCGCGCTGCGGTCGTTTCTCTCGATGCAGAACTGCTTTCCATTGTCGCGCACGCTCGTCGCGACTGTCGAGGTCTCGGAAACCAAGCAGGCCGCCGGGTACGAGGCCCAATAGGACTTCGGGATAAATTGCACCCATGCCGAAGCGCACACTGTTGGTAGCCTCGCGGAATGAACTGCGAAAAGTGGAAGCGGCAACGCGAATCGGGCTCTGCCACCGGGCGCATGTCGCCGCTGATCGCCTGGGATTGGGTCATACTCTCACTCAGATCCGCGAGCCGCTCTCACTGAACAGGAAGCTATTGTCCGAGTCGAGCGTGAAACGCACCTCGCTGCCGGGCTGGACCTCGTTCAGGCCGCGCTGCTCGACGGTGATGCGCGCGCTGCCGCCGGCCACCACGTAGGCGTAGGAGACGTTGCCCAGTCGCTCGACCAGATCGGCCTTGCCGCTGATGTCGCCACCACCCAACCGAACATGTTCCGGACGGAAGCCTAGCGTCACCTTTTCACCGGCTTCAGCCCTGCCGCGTAGGCGCCGCACGCGTATCGGCGCCGCACCGAGCGCCGGCGCCTCGACGCGTACCGCCCCGTCATCCGCGCCGAGCACTGTCGCCTCGACGAAATTCATCTTGGGCGAACCGATGAAGCCGGCAACGAAGGCGTTGTCGGGATCCTCGTAGAGCGCGATCGGGCTACCGATCTGCTCGATCCTGCCGTCGCGCAGCACCACGATCTTGTCGGCCAGCGTCATCGCCTCGACCTGGTCGTGGGTGACGTAGATCATCGTCGCGCCAAGATCCTGATGCAATTTCGCGATCTCAAGGCGCATCTGCACCCTCAGTTCCGCATCCAGGTTGGACAGCGGCTCGTCGAACAGGAAGATGCCCGGCTCCTTGACGATCGCGCGCCCGATGGCGACGCGCTGCCGCTGACCGCCGGACAGCGCTTTCGGTTTGCGCTTGAGGTAGGGCGTCAGTTGCAGCACTTCGGCCGCCTTCGCCACCTTCTGCTTGCGCACCCGTTTGTCGAGGCCGGCAATCTTCAGGCCAAAACCGATGTTCTCCTCCACCGTCATGTGCGGGTAGAGGGCATAGCTCTGGAACACCATGGCGACGCCGCGGTCGACCGGCGGCAGGTGGGTGACCTCCTTGCCGCCGATGCGGATTTCGCCGGCCGAGGTGCCTTCCAGCCCTGCGATCATGCGCAAGAGCGTGGTCTTACCGCAGCCCGATGGGCCGACGAAGACGACGAACTCGCCCTCGTCGGCGGTCAAGTCCAGCGGCTTGATGACCTTATGTTCACCGAACTGCTTTTCGACTTGCGTGAGAGCGAGTGTGGCCATGTGCGGCTCCGTTCGTCATTGGTTTCAGTGTCTGCGCGGCCGGGAGCGCCGGCATGAGTCTGTTCGGCGAAACGTTCGCCGGCGAACTGGTGGCGGCTGGCGGTGGGCGCGTTCATGGCGTGCGGAATCCCGAAGTGCGGGCTCTGCCGTCACAGCGACTCCCGCCAAGCCAAGCTTGCGCTCGAGCCGGATCGTCACACGCGCTCTCGTTGCTGTCATTGTCGAGCTATGCACAAAATCGACGAGTCGTCTTGGTGCGCCTGGCAAGCGTCGGCGCGTCCGCCAATTGCGACGGTTTTGGTAACCCGTACTGGGCGATGCAGATGGCGGCGGAAGCGGCGCCACAGCGCCCCGCATGCTCCAGGTCGCCGGGTCTTTCGCACCAGCCGGCAAGGAAACCGCCGCAGAAGGAATTACCGCCGCCGGTGACGTCGACCACCTCCGAAGGCGGAGGCGACAGCCTCACCCGTTCCGATTGCGTGGCAATCAGCGCGCCCTCGGCGCCCATGCGCATCACGACCACCTTTGCGCCGGCGTCCAGCAGGGTCTTCGCCGCCTCCTCCGGGTCGCTCGTCCCCAGCAGGCGTTTCGCTTCGCTGCGGTTGAGCGAGACTATGTCCAGTTCGGGGAGCAGCGCACGGACGCCGGACCAATGGCGGGCTTCGGCGACGTCGTCCTGGACTTCCCAAAGCGTGACGCCAAGCTGGGTGCGCCGTGCGCGGTAGGCCATCCAGTACTCCGGCCAGAGGTCTCGGAAGATGTAGGTTCCCGCCGCCGGTAGCAGCGTCGCCGGGAAATCCGTGGGCGTGACCTGCAGCAGCGCAAAATGCTCCGGGCCGAACTCCGGCGTCTCCGTTCGCTCGCCGTCCGCCAGGTAGACCAGCTTCGAGCGGATGGTGTGGGCGTGGCGGGAAAGTTCACCGTCTGGCCGCAGCCCGAAGCAGCGCAATTGACCACCGCTCACGGTGTCCAGGTCGTCGCCGACGCCGGCAATGATGCCAACTTCCGGCCACCACGCCTTCGCTCCAACCGCCGCCCAGACCGCCGCGCCGCCAAGGATAAATCCCTTGTGAATGCTGTCGGCCAGCCAGACATCGTCGATGATAATGTTGGTCGACACCAGTATCGAAGGCGTTTCCTTCATTTCACGGCACCCGACGTAACGCCCTCGATGAACTTGCGCTGGAACAGAGCGTAGAACACGAGCACCGGCAGAGTGAGAGCGGTGAGCGCGGCAAGCAGCCGGGGCCAGTCGATGGAGTCGCGGTGGAAGAAGTTGAGCAGACCGACCGGTACCGTCGCCATCTGAGGATCGCGCAGGAAGACGAAGGCAAGGTAGAGGTCGTTCCACATGACCATCGCCTGGATGATGACGACGCTGAGGAAACCCGGCAGCGCCAGCGGCAGCACGACTTGCCGCAGAACGGTAAGCGGTTTCGCTCCCTCTAGCCGCGCCGCCTCCTCCAGTTCCACCGGAACGGCCATGAAGTAGCTCCGCAGCAGGAACACCGACATGCCGAAGCCGCCGGCAGCGTAGACACAGGCCAGTCCGAAGAAGGAGCCGAGAAGGCCCAGCGAGCGCAGCACGACGAATAGCGGGACGGTCAGTATGTCCGGCGGCACCATCATCGTGGCCAGGATCAGCGCCGCCACCGCATCTCGGCCGGGAAAGGTGAAGCGCGCCAGCGCGTAGGCTGTGGCCGCTGCCGCCGCGAGCAGGATGACTATGCCCAGCGCCACCACGATCAAGCTGTTGATAATGTAGTCGCCGACGCGGGCGACGACGAAGGCGTCGACGTAGTTCTGGAACAGCCATGCGCGGGGCATGCCCCAGGGGTTGGTGTAGAACTCCGGCTTCGCCTTCAGTGAACCGAAGATGATCCAGATGACCGGGCCCATTGCCTGGAGTACTGCAAACAGCAATGCGGCATAGGCGATCGCGCGGCCGAAGGAGAAGCCCGGACCGGCCCGCCGGGCGGCGATTGTGTCAGCCATCGGAGCGTCCTCCCTTGCCGGCCCAAACATAGAGGAAGCTGATCGCGGCGATGATGGCGAACAGGATATAGCCCATCGCCGCGGCGCGATCGAAGCGCGAGAACTGGAAGGCTTCGTTGTACAGGTGCGTGACCA
>Ga0209347_1004434_pt1 | contig 14594 bp, 11 predicted proteins | sample AutmiccommuBRH23_FD_187382 | JGI IMG/M metagenome (GOLD analysis project Ga0209347, IMG submission 187382) | Deep subsurface microbial communities from Mt. Terri, Switzerland - Autotrophic microbial communities BRH/23 (SPAdes) (version 2) | ecosystem: Environmental > Aquatic > Deep subsurface >... | reverse complement strand
AACTGATGTAACTGCGGATAGTCCTTTCACTGTAGTTGCGGATACGCATCTCGCGCTCCATCAACTCGCGGATACTTTTTTTTCATAACTAAAAAATTTAAAGATGAGGATAGAAGTTACGCTGTTTTTTGCACGATGCCAAGCTGCCCCGCCATAGCGGGGTTTAGTTCAACGAGTCGTTTTGAACTATCAAAATCAAATTCATGGTATCCGATTTCGATTAACTTGAGCCCATTTTTAGGCAAGACATCTCTTCGCCTTTGATCGTAAATTATTCTTTGCTCTCCTCGACTGACTCCGCTAACTGTTTTTCTTCGGTCAAAAAGCTTTACTGATTCGGTATGTTGTTTCTCCCGATATTCAACAACCAATTTTAAATTCGGGTAATAGGCGTCACAAGGTAATTTGCTGCCGCTGTCACCTATAAGAAAATCAAATTTTGCTTGCCGAACAGAGCGTTGCCGGAGAAGCTCATCGCAGAGATCAAGAATATACGCTTCATCACTATCCTCTCGCTTCCTTTTAGTGATAGATGCTTTTAATTCATCCAAAAGATTTCCCGTCAGATGATTCGATTCGGTCGCCTTTGACTCTTCAATGCCGATAATGTCATCAGATCCCTCTCGAATAATTGTAATACATCGCTTAAAATCCTCAGCCGTATAACCACCACCAATTCCAAAATCCGACGCATAGAATCCCAATTTGCGGATCCTGTTCCGAATGCCTTTTTGTTTTTGGCGGTCTGATCTTAACTTTAGCTCAATTAGCTCGATGATTGCATCTGCTTCAGATCTGGTGAAAGTCGATTTTCCTTTCATGACCAATCGTTGATTCTTTTAATTGTTTTCTCTTTCATATTTGGGTTAAAAGCTGGCAAAACTATTTCCCATACCTACCTTTCGGCTCTGCGGCAACATCCAACTCCTCATCCGCTTTTAGCTTTTTACTTTTGCTGCGTTTTGTTTCTGTTTTGCCGGATTTAGAGAGCCCGGCTTTGGCTTGTCGTATCTGCTCCAACAACTCCCGGGCATCGCCATCGATAGGCAGTTGCTCCACCAGCTCGCCTTTAAAGGCTTTGGCTAATAGGGCTTGAGGCAGGGTATCAATTTTTTCTTTTAAGGTTTGGTATTGCTTTTCTATTTTATCGGCTTTGGCAAACAGGCTTTTTACACGTTTGACGATTTCTTGTTGTTCCTCCAATGCAGGAACGGGTACCGGAATAATATTTACTCCTTTTTGGTTTATTTTAGGAAGTACAGTGCGCTCGCCAGCGGTTGTTGCATAGGAAAGAAAAATTTCCGACAACATATAAAAGAACAGGTATTTTATATCTATTTTGCTCTCAATGGGGTACATGTCTGCACTACATAATCCATCAAAATCTGCTATTATCAGTTTTGATAAGTACGGACGTATTTTGGAGTACACAATTGCTCCGTTATTGAAATAGTGCTTGGAACTTTTTGGCATTATATCAGAAACCAACGGTTTATTTATTAATCTTCCAGTTTCTGACTGAATATTATCGGGAGCAATCAATGGAAATTCAAGATATTTATTTGGGTCGACAAGATTTGACTTAATAGTGGCAACAACATCAAAAGGTAACCATTTCCAATTTTCAGGAACGCTAAAAGTTGGCTTTCTCATTGTGGTTTTGCTGCTATCTGTAAAGATATTTTCCAACTCTCTTCCTTCCCGCCACTCCTCAGTTAATTTCCCCGTTACCGCCTGGTTAAGTACCGCCTGCCGGAAGTTTTTTAGCAAAGTGGGTACTTTATCGAGTTTGATTTTTATTTGCTCCAAATGCCCAAATAAAACATCGAGCTTTTCTACAATGCGATTTTGCTCGGCGAGTGGGGGGAGTGGAATTAAAGTGTTTTGTGCAAACTTTTGATTAATTCCTCCCTGTGCTGAACCTGTGAAATTTTCTAATATTCTTTCTTGACCAGTTTTGCCCCATAAAAAATAGTATAAACACTTTGAATTAATTTCTTTTAATGAACGGCAGATAAATACGTGCTCATTTACAAATGCATTTCGATAAGGGAAACTATTATCTACATATGAGGTTTTGCCGGTTGTTGCACCATCTTTTACAATGAGAATATCATTTGTTTGAATTTTTCCTCTTAGCATTTTTTCTGCAAATTCAAATGGGACAAACTTCACTTTGTTAAATTTGAATCCTCCGTCTGAATTTAAATGCTCTCCTCCAAGGCTGGGTATACCGTCTAATATCCCTTGAACTCCACCTTTTGGGCGTGAACCATTTTCTAAGGTTTCTAAAAGCTCAATTAGCTGAACCTCAACCCAATTACTTGGTAATGCTCTAACCATCCTATTCAATCTCCTTAATTATTGCCTCAAGTTCGCCCATAATTCCTTTTAACTCTTCCACCGCCTCTTTAGCAATATCGAGTGTTTCGCCCAAATTGTCGCCGTTGCTTACCGAGTCATCTGCAATTAATCCTAAATCGAGCGAGTTGTTCTTTCTAGCAATCTGCTCGCGGGTAATACATTGCCAACGTTCATCTTTAATGGCTTCCCGCTTTTGTTGGTTTATTTCACCATTGTAAGTGGTTGGCACTTCATCGGCAGTTATTCCTCCGGTGTAAGCTTTAATAAATTCGTTAAATGCTGCCCGGGTAAAGGGTGTGCGTTTTCCATACATGGGCATGTTGGTTCGCATGTCGTAGTACCATACGATATCTGTATTGTTGGTTTCGGTGGTTCCACGTTCAAAAAACAAAACGTTGGTTTTTACGCCCTGGGCATAAAAAATTCCGGTGGGTAAACGCAGTATGGTGTGCAGCTTGCATTTGTCCATTAAATCGCGGCGTATTTTTGCCCCATCCCCATCTTCAAACAACACATTATCGGGTAAAACAACAGCAGCGCGTGCGCCTCCATTGTTGTGTAACGAGCGGTAGATGTGTTGTAAAAAGTTGAGCTGTTTGTTGCTGGTTGGGTAAGTAAAATCGTCGCGGCTGGGGCGTTCACCTCCCTTTTTAGTACCAAACGGAGGATTTGCCAGTACACCATCAAAACCCTTCAGGCTTTTCCCAAACTCGGTTAACGTATCGTTTAAATAAATGGTACTGTCCAGTCCATGCAGCTTGGCATTCATTAATGCCAGTCGGTGGGCATCCTGCACCAGTTCCACACCACTCAGAGCATCGGTTTCCTGGAATGTTCTTACTTTATCGCTTACGCTGTATTTATAATCGTAGCGGTGCAAGAGGTACTGGTTAATCGAAATAGGGAAACCAAAAGTACCACAGGCCGGGTCGTTCCACTTTTCCTTTAATTTGGGAGCCATTAGTTCCACCATCACATTAATCAGGGGTCGTGGAGTAAAGTATTGTCCGGCACCACTTTTCTTTTCACCGGCGTTCCGTTCCAAGAGATCTTCATAAATATCGCCCATCACATCGCGGTCGTGCTCATCATACCAGTCAATCAGGTCGATGCTACTGACCAGCGTTTTCAAATTAACCGGCTTCCGCAGGGTGGTAGAAGCATTGGTGAAAATCTCTTTAATGTTCGTATTTTCACTTTTGTTGCTGACCGTGGCGAGCAACTCCCGGTAGGTGTCAAACAGCTCCTTGTTATCCTTGATGCCTTTCAATGCCTGCCAGCGATATTCAGCCGGCAACTCGTTTTCAAAACCCTTCACCTCGCTCAACTTAATGAATAGGATGTAGGTTAACTCATTCAAATATTGGTGATACGTTACCCCGTCATCGCGAAGTACGTTACATAAATTCCATAGTTTCGCGGCTATTTGTTCTGCACTCATAGTTCTAGTCTGCTTTAAAAACGTTTAAATATTGTTCAAATATAAAAATCCGGTTCCGGCTTTGCCCGGTTACCTCTACCAGGTAATTTTTTTGTTGCATCGCAGCCACGAGATCGTTTGCTGCTTTGTAGCTCAAACCACAAGTTTTTGACGCCTTTTCGATTGTCGTATATGGGTTTTCCAACAAGGCGTTTAACAGGATTAAGGCAGAATTGCTCCTCCGTCCAAATTCAGCGGTTATCTCCTGTTCAATCTTTGCTTTCAATTCCAATACATTCGATAAGGTGTTCACTGCCTGAGCCGCTGTTTGCTCCACTCCGGCAAGGAAATACTTGATCCATTGCAGCATATCGCTTTTAGTTCTTACCTTGCTCAGGTTATCGTAGTACAAGCCTTTGTTCTTCTCGAACCAGGCAGAGAGGTACAACAAGGGTTTTTCCAGAATCCCCTCGCTAACCAGAAAAAGCGTGATTAACAAACGGCCAATACGGCCATTACCATCCAGAAACGGGTGGACGGTTTCAAATTGGTAATGAGCAATCGCTATGCGGACTAAAGCCGGGACATTAATTTCATCGTTATTCAGAAATTTCTCAAGATCTCCCATCAGATCGTTTACAATCGTGTGGCTTGGTGGAATAAATACCGCGTCGGCAAGTGAGTTCCCTCCAATCCAGTTTTGACTTGTGCGGTATTCGCCAGGCAATTTGTGTTCCCCCCGAACGCTCTGCAGCAAGGTGTTGTGGGTTTGCCGGAGTAACCGGGAAGAAATCGGCAACTTTTTTAGTTCAAGAATCGCTTCATTCAGCGCGTGTATGTAATTGTTAACCTCCTGCCAGTCGTTCCTACGCTCCGGTTTTACTTCTTCAACCGGAAGAATTGCTTCATCCATATTGGTTTGGGTACCTTCAATACGGCTTGAGACTACAGCTTCCTTCGTCACGTGAAGCTGAATAAAGAGATCAATATTCGGAACCAATCTGGCAAAGGAATTTAACTCGCCCAGCTTAACAGCTGCTTTTTCCAGCAACTTGTTTATAGCCGGAGTTTTCCAGACCCATTCTTCGTTAATCGAAGTAGGCACAAAGTACTTATAACCATAGGCTTTTTCGTAGTGCCCCGATTGGTATTTTTCCAATTCAATCATAGTGGGTATAAAGGTAAAATAAAAAAGATGTTATTTTACTTTCCGGCACAAAAGTAAAATATGAAATTCTTTGTTTTACTTTTGTCACATTCAAAAAAAGATCTAAATGCTTTTGTTATTTTTCTCTGGTTATCAGTGGTCAGTCTGCATTTTAGACTGATTTACTGTCGGTTATTATCGTTTTCGAACTAGTTTGACACAACATTCAGTGCCTCCGTTTGTGTTAGATCACAAACCAATTGATAATATTCTTTCAGCTTCGAAACAATCTCATCCGTGTTATTTCCGTCAATCGGCGGCATATGCAGGTACACCCGGTTTTTTACGCTTTTCTCGTCTAAATGACAATTGGGAAATTTTTCGAGTAACCCATTTTTAAAAGGAGCAAAGGCTGCGGTGCTCCAGGAAGTGATGTAGATCCGGAAAGTCTGGCAAGGATCTGATTTACTCGCCTCAAAATTGGACTCTATCCCAAATCTCAAGTCTTTTCCATGAAACTTGTTAATACCCAGATCCCAGCCATGCCAAACCCACCAATTTACACCTGTTTCTTCAACTATGCATTCTTGAATTTCTTTAATCCGGTCTTTATGGTGGTTAAGAATATCCTGTTTATAACGGTCATAAGCCTCTACTAATGTTTTAATATCGGTTTCGTGGTCGAAAAGGAAGTCAGTCAGTTCATTATTTGTATAAGTCGTTTTCATGTTTTCAATTGTTTCAATAAAATCATATAAATGGGTGAGGTACTTTTGGCTGCAACTTGAAATGTAGTTTTCGAGCTTGGATTTTACTTGGTTAAATAGTTGACTGTAAGTGATCGGTTGAAAGTCATTCTTATCGATATGATCAAGTTCCTGTGGTTTTGTGAACTCCTTTACTGACAGAACAAGCTTGAAAACGCTATCCGACGGGTACTGCTCAAGCCGTTTCTTATATGCTGCCAGGGGATTGTACAGTTGGGCTGTGATTTTATTCTCGATACCAATCACAAAATCAGGACAAGCCAACACCAAATCGATGCGTTTCCCCTCGGCATTGTCTTCTGTAATTATTTCAAGCTGTTCCGGATCAAAACGAATGTCTGCTTTTAGAATATCTAGCAACGAACGGATGAACAAGTCTTCAAATCCATGCTCTTTTCCCGGATCGAAATAAAAGGCAAGCAAGCGGCTACATATTTCTTCAAAACGTCGTTTCGGATACTGGCACAATTCCAGGTACGTGCTATCCTTAAACTTAATCGGGATCTTTTTAAAATCCTCTAACAATTGTGTGGTTGATTCTATATTCATTGATGCTTTTATTATTCTACCTGCAGCGCACAGGCTTCATTATTTTAGTTGATTACTTAATTGAGTAGCACAATAACGGGCCCAGAGCAGCATCGTCCATTCGCGGGTTTCCCAGTCCAGATTTAGTTGCTGAAGTGTTGTCAACAGACTATTAAAGCTGATGATATGGAAGCGTTCCTTGCCGTTTTTTAGCATGCTTTGGAAGGCTATTCCTTTGCTTAAGGCATTGCTGTCGCCCTCGTAACAGAATAAGCCACTGTATGCTATTTCGTAGCTCTGGTTTAGCAAGGCCGATTCCACAATCAATTGATTTCTGAAAAGCTGGTTGTATTTGGTGTTGGTCAGCTCGTCGTAGCTCGCGTTAAAAGCCCCAGATTCGCTGTAAAGTTTCTCATAGTTTTCGTTTCGATACTCTTTGGACGAGAAAGGTTCGGTGTACTTGCATTCCAACCCGATTAATCCACGTTTACCATCAACTGCTGTAAACTCAATTGCGACATCGTGTGCTGAATTATCGCCATTCTGAGCTGCGTTCGGGGCAAACTCGAAATGAATGTCTGTTACTTTGGCAATTGCCGGATAATACAACTTGAATACGGAAGTCGCCAAAGGCAGATTATACTTTAAACGGCCAAAGAAATTGAAACAAAGCGGTTGACTGGAAAGCAGGTTGTTGAATAATCGGCCTTCGGAAATCATGCCCTTCGAATCAGACCCACGATCATCCAGGGCTTCTCTCACCGCTCGTTTGGCATAGTCGTCCAGAAAGTTGGAAAAACTCTCTTCGCCATTGAGTATGCTGCTACCAATCGCTTGATCCTTTTTCATCGGGTGCTGGCCTTGATCTTCATAAAGAACAAAAGCGCGCCACCAACTTTGGTGTAGGCGCATACGACTTGCTAGTTTATTGTCGGATGGGCTTTGGTCTCCTAGTAGTTTTTTGTATTCCATTTTAGCGGACTAAACATTTAATCTACGCGAAATCCATATTTCAAAAGCATTTTTGGCAGGTAATCATCAAGGCTTTCAATATGGGCGTTCTCCAATTCAAGAAGGTTAAGCTGATTGTCTCGATAAATTCTTTTCTTCTTCTCTTTTCGGGCCTGGTATTTTTCATCGTTCTCCATTCCCCAGTATTCAATATAAACTGCTTTACCACTATTCTGAGAGGGAATATAAAAATCGCAATAAACCTCATCTTCGATAGGAAGCCGGCGTTCATAAGCATGAGCAAGTCCGTATTCATACAAGGAATTGTCTATCAGTATTTCACCACGAGAACGAACCATATGTCCGTCTTTAGTCCGGAGTCCTGCCGGAAATTTTTCTCTGAAGTTTTTTGAATTTTTCAGATCTCCAATAACTTCTACACTGTCAGTTGTTTCTGGTTGAATGGTTTCAACACCATTCTCTCCGGTACTAATAGAACTAATTAAGGTCTTGTTGTTTAATAATTCGGGAGGCCATAAAACAAAGGTAGCTCCTGATGTATGCTCAAATTCAACACCTCCTACTTTTTTCCCCAGGGTGGTCAACGACCAGCCTTTGATTGCTTTTTCAATCCAGCCAATTTCTGATAAAATAAGATTTACCTTTTGGGATGACAAGCTGAAATCCTGGCCGATGGCTGTCGCATTTATCAGTTGTTTTTTATTGGCAGGTTCAATTGTATTCGGATCAAAATCAGAAGGCCAGACTACATACTCTCCAAACTTTGGATGGGTGGCCATTTCCCCACCGCAATCCAGTCCTTTTTTTGTGAGGTGCCACTGATCATCTTTTCTATAGATTAGTTTTAACTCACACATAAGGTCAAATAACTCATTGCCCTTTAAGTTTAACTCACGGGATAAGGCGGTCGTACTGATTTTGTTTGTTGATTTAATCATAGAGTCACGTTTATGCTATTTCCTCATAAAGATTCTCATTCATCGTGTCGATTAAAGCGTCTAGCTCATTATTGAAAATTTTATTAAGCCGTTTGTAGCCTCCATCGCCATCGAAAGGTGCCAGGTCGAGATCTGCCTTTTGCAGCACATTTTCCTGCAAGAGCTGCTTCTCAAAGCGGTCAATCCATCGAAGCTGAATTTTATTCCAGTGATTCATTGAACGGATCTTAGAAACTGCCTTTTTTATTCGATCCTCGTGGCTTACTAAAGCATTGCCCAGCGCCAAAGTCCGGATATAAGAAATGATATCGGCGGCAATATCTTCATTCTTCGCTTGCTTCCAGGCGTGGTTCAGGTACCTCGTGTTAAATCCTTTGCTGTCGAGTTCAAGCAGCAACTCCTTCAGTGATTTCCGGTCGAGCTCTTGAGGACGGGAACAGATGATCTTCAGCGCGTCGACTTTATTGAGATTCTCACGGATGTGTTGCTCAAAGCTTAGCAGATAGTCTTCAGGCTTTTGGCCCTGCCCGTAACCGCGTTCAATCCCCCACTCTTCGTCATCATGGTCGGAAACCAGCTGAACCCCGGGACTCGGTTTAAGCTCATCCAGGTACTTCCAAACTCCGCGTAATCCTTTTAAATCATCAAACTCATGACTCTCGCGAATCTCTTGAAGCTTGTTGGCAAATTGTTCAGGATCCTGTCCTCCGGTTAGATAAGTGAACTGATCCAGTTTATCTTCCGTGATCTGTTTTCGCTTACGCTGGTATTTGGCAATTAACTGTTCCACTTGTTGCAGTGCCCGGTCGTTGCTTTCGATTGCATCGAGCTCATCGATCAACTTCGTGAACGTTATTGATGGAGAGGGAACAACGGGCTTCATTTGTGTGTAATCTTCCAAAGCTTCATACAAACGCACCGCGTCAAAAATTCGGAATACCTCTTTGCCAATTTCATTGCAAAGGCGTGTGGCACGTCCAAGCATCTGCTCATACAGGATTCTTGATTTCACGCGACGCATAAACACCAGGTTACAGATGGGCGGTACATCAATACCTGTTGTCAACAAGTCAACCGTAACCGCTATCGACGGGTATTTTTCATTCTTATAGCATTTAACCAACTGTTCCGGATCGTATGCTTTTCCGGTTATCTTTTCGATCGTGCTTTCGTGAACGTCCAACCCAATCTTTTCATATTCCTCCTTCAGCAGTTTCACAATCGTATCGGCATGTTCGTCGGTCGCTGCAAAAATTAAAGTTTTTTCATCGTTTTCGGGATCAATTTCCTGAACCAATTGGGAAAGAACAGCCCGATTAAAGTTCTCGGTCAAAACTTGCTTGTTAAACCCCTCTACATTGATGGCCAGCTCATCCTCCAACTCGCTTAGTTCAACGACGGCATTATTCTCCTTATCGTACACTTTGGGTTTTTCTCCTTTTTCCCATACAATACCTTCTTCACTAAGCTTGGTTTTGATGATAAATGGTGGTTCGTGATCAATCAGGTACCCGTCAATCACCGCCTCGCGATAAGAATAGGAAAATACCGGGTTACCAAAGATCTCGGTTGTATGGAGGGCAGGGGTAGCCGTTAATCCGATACCTGTTGCATCGAAGTAGTCCAACACCTTCCTGTACTTGCTTACATAGTCATTCTGATCCTTGAAGTTTAAATCCTCTTCTCCAAGCTCCCGATCCATCAGATAACCGCGGTGTGCCTCGTCGACAATGATGCAGTCGTATGCATCGACAGGTAAAACCGTGTTCGGATCATCGCTGTAAAACAAGCGTTTCACCATGCTTTGAACGGTGGCAAAATGAAGTCGGGTGTCAAGCTCCGGGATGAGATCTTTGAGACCTTTCATTTCATAGATTTCACCAAAAGTATTGAGGTCCTCAATCTTGTTATCCTTGAAAGCATCGAACGCCTGAGTTGCCAACAATCGACGATCCACTAAAAACAGAATCCGCTTGAATCGATTGGATTGAATTAAACGATAGGCCAGACCGATGATCGTTCTCGTTTTACCCGTCCCGGTAGCCATGGCTAACAGAATACGGTTCACTTCTGGTTTGGAAAGCAGCGTCTCTTCAACTTTGTTGATTGCATTTATTTGGTAATCACGCAGTCCCAAGCCGCTTTTTGATTGTAGATAGTCAGGGGAATTATCTTTTAACTTTTTGTCAGCCGTAGTAACATCTTGTTCATATCGCTTGACCAGCCCCTGAGGCGAATACCATCCTTTTAACGAGCGGCTGTGATTCCGGCTATCTCGAATATCCACGAACCAAATGCCACTTTTTGTTTCGATTTGCTTCAAATAGGGACGTCCGTTCGTCGAGAATAGAAAAGGTACTTTGTATTTGCCCCAGCGACCGAGGAAGGTCGCCTGGTCCGATTCTTCAGCTAGCTCAGCGTATACTTTTGACTGATGCAGATTCGTTGAGATATCCTGGGCGTATTTTTTTGCTTCAACAATACCGTAGAGTTCAGTTCCTACAAATAGGGCATAATCAGCCCACTTGCTGCCAACCTTCCACTCTGCAATGGCTAAGTTTCTTCCTTTTACTGGCTTCGTGCCATTCAACTTACAATTCAGCGTCGGTGTATCAACTTCCCAACCGGCAGACCGAAGTTGCTGATCGATCAATGTTCGGGTTTCAGCTTCCGACATTTCAATCTTCTGGCTAGCCTGAGCTGAACGTTGTTTGAACTGCAGCGCTTTTTCCTGACTTAGATTTCCGGTTTCGCGCTTTTCAAGTACTTCATTGAGCTGTCGTTCAAGCTTAAGGTAATTTTGTTCGAGGGTTTTATATTCGAGTTCAAAATCGATTTTATCCGGAGGATGAAATCTCACTGAAAAAACATCAATGGCCTCGTCAGTATAGGTCTCATAGAACCACTTGGCTAACTTAAACGTGTTAACCAGCATATTCATGGCGGGCCGTTCAAGTTGATCTCCAGCATGTACCGCCTGGTTTCCTGACTTCCTTATTGCATGAAAAAGGCTCAGCATTTTATCGTCGAGAATCCCGTCATCCCTTAAAGATTGCAGGCGGCGAAAAGCTGTGTTCTCATAGGGGAAATCAAGCTGATGGATCTCATAAATCAGTTCCACCATTTTTTCAGTAAACAAACGGAGTTTGAATAGGGTGGCATTCGGATCGTTATGAATATATCGCTCTGCCTGTGCACCAAGGTTAGCCAGAATAGGATAGTCTTTTGACAAGAAGCTGAAATTGGTTTTCATCAGATCAATTCGTACTGATTATGGGTTTTGCGTGATAAATATAGCAAATAGAATGTAAAAAACATAAGCTAATTATTTTAAATCGCGTTATGTGAGTTCTGGTAACGCTATCCATTCCCAATTCCCGCCAAATTTGCCTGCACGGCAGAAACGCTCAAAGGCTTGTATCCGCTCATGAGATCGATCCTACTTCTTTCAGGTGACTTTCTTTTTCACTCAAATTTCTGACAAAGTTATTTCGCTTCCCGGAACGGTAAAGGGGCGCCCCGACAAGTCGGGACGTCCTGCGGATGCGTTCAGCTTTTCCCTTTCCAAACCACGCATTTCCTTCGCACGGAAAACCTGACATGCACCCCGTTGACCTCATCCGGGACAGCTCAATTCAGGTACGCCAAAAATTTAAGTTTAACGGCGTGCCAGATGCTATTAAAAGTCTGCAGGGCAGCAGCGATCTATTATGGATGATTTCAAAAGTTTAAAACCAATTTCAGTTTACTCCACAAAACAAGCTGTCGAAGATGGTTTTCTGATTCAAGTTGATCAAAAGATTTCCCAGGAAGCTGGGATTCGTTATCCGGTTTACCTAACCCGTGCAGTTTGGGACAAATATGTTGAAGTTCCAGAAGGAATGGAAGGTCATCAGGATCAGTCGGGGCGGTTATGGGATGTACTGTTCATGTTTGCTTTCTTCGGCCGGAAAGAGTCTTCTTCCCGCTTGCTTTTTAAACTGCGGGTACAGTTGCCGAACACCGATAATTGGGAGCAAAACGAAAAAGTAGTAGAAAGATCGAATCGGCTGTTGCGGGAAGTTACTCTGAAAGCCGTGGTTACCGCTCAGGATTTCGATGATCCATCGCCTGCAATTTTCGTTATGAAACCATTTGAAGATTAATCCATTCTGACGTTTGTTGTCAGAATAAAATGATAGGAGGTATTGATGATGAAATACAAAGATGACCCAAGACAAATTGCGGTACGTTATCCCAGTTACTGCGAAAAGTGCCAGATTCGGTTGCCACGTGGTACTGTTGCCTACTACTGGCCACGAACCCGCACACTGCTATGTACTGATTGCGGAGAACCGGAATTTCGAAGTTTTCTTTCGGCTGCGGCAGACGAAGATGCCTATGCCGGAAAGGGAAATCCTTTTTAGGTTGAGACACAGGAGCCGAGTGCTCCTTTTTTGTTCGTTCACTTGGATTTTTCAAAGAGATGGGTTTGTGGAGTATCACAACAATTGATAACATCTGTTCTTTCCTTATCTTTAAAGCACTCAATAATATACTTTCCAATATAAGCGTCAATATCATCATGGTATCCATTTGCGGACAAAAGCTGAAAAGAGATATTGTATTCGAGGCTTTTAATGCGTCAGGCTTGTCCTTTTATTCTCTCTTATTCGTATCGACCCTAATGTTGCCTTAAGACTCTTTGGCTCCATCGTTTATGCTGTAAAACATGATCAAGTTTGTTTTTCAATTAATCGATTAAGCTTACATTTGCTTAATCGATTAATTGAAATCGAGCAAAAATTTAAAGATATCTACGAATGAGCAAGAAGGTTTCGCTAAAAGACATAGCCACCAAAGTAGGCGTATCCACAGCTACCGTTTCTTATGTGCTGAATGGCCTGGAAAAAGAGAAACGCGTTGGCGTTGAAGTTGCCAAAAAGATCAAGGATGCCGCCCGCGAACTGAATTACATGCCCAACCAAATCGCACGAAGTTTACGCAAAGGATCGACCAATACCATTGGTCTGATTGTAGCCGATATTGCGAACCCGTTTTTCGGACAGCTCGCCCGTATTGTTGAGGATGAGGCGATCAAGCATAACTACACCGTTATTTTTGGTAGTTCCGATGAAGATTGTGTGAAATCGGAAGCGTTGATCGATACGTTCGTAAACCGCCAGGTGGATGGGTTTATTATCGCTCCTTCCGAAGGTTGCAAGAGTCAAATCAACGCATTAATAAACAGGGAGGTCCCCTTGGTGCTGATTGACCGCTATTTGCCGCAGCTAAATACCAGCTATGTTGTGCTCGATAACTTCAGTGCGGTGTATGATGCCGTTACTCATTTGGTTGAGAAAGGGCACCGGCGAATTGGCATGGTTGCATATGAAAATTCCCTTATCCACATGTCTGAAAGGATTCGCGGTTACAAAGAGGCGATGATTGATCACCAACTTGAAAAGGAAATTCGCATAAAAAAGATTGCATATAATCTGCCACGTCAGGAAATGGAGAAAATCATTGGAGAAATGTTGACTCACTTGATCAGCGATGCGTTGATTTTTGCGACAAATGCCTTGTCGCTTGCCGGTCTTTATGCTGTGAAAACTAATCAGAAAAAAGTTCCAGAAGAACTTGCTTTGATTGGTTTTGATGGGAATGAAGCGTTTGATTTTTTCGATTCTCCGCTAACCTACATTAAACAACCCCTGGAGCAGATGGGACGTGAATCAGTTCGGATTTTGCTCGATGAGATGAAAGGAAATACGGAAAATCAACACATACAAATGGCGTCAAAATTAATTACAAGAGCATCTTGTGGATGATATTTTCGCCAAGTTGCTTAATCGTTTAAGTTTAAATTTATAAATTATGAAAAAGCTAAGTTTCTTATTTTTGATCTGCCTATTTTCCTTTGAGGTTTTTGCCCAGAGTGCCTTCAATGGCCTGGACATGAATATGGGTAACTTGTATCGTTTGTCGGACGCGGAAACCCGCTCGATAAGCCCGGAGAATTTCACCGGAGAAAAAGGCAAGGGCGGAATGGCCAAACCGTCCGACGGCGACCAGCGCAATGTGGCCAATGCCAGTCATGCCGCCCGCGATTTGGGACAAGGCTGGAAAGTGAACCCGTTCATTATTATCAAGCCGGGTGAAACATTTACCTTGGCCGAAATTGAAGGCCCGGGTGCAATTCAGCACATTTGGATGACCCCGACAGGCAACTGGAAATTTTCCATTATCCGCATGTATTGGGATGATGAAAAAGAACCTTCGGTTGAAGTGCCGGTTGGTGATTTTTTCGCCATGGGTTGGAATGAATATGCGCCCTTGAGTTCGCAGGCCGTTTGTGTCAACCCCGGAAGCGCATTCAACTGCTACTGGCAAATGCCTTTCCGCAAGAAATGCCGGATTACCATGGAGAACATCAACGACCAGGATGAAATGCGCCTGTACTATCAGATTGACTACAC
>Ga0209347_1004433_pt1 | contig 14597 bp, 7 predicted proteins | sample AutmiccommuBRH23_FD_187382 | JGI IMG/M metagenome (GOLD analysis project Ga0209347, IMG submission 187382) | Deep subsurface microbial communities from Mt. Terri, Switzerland - Autotrophic microbial communities BRH/23 (SPAdes) (version 2) | ecosystem: Environmental > Aquatic > Deep subsurface >... | reverse complement strand
AGCCAGGGAAATTACTCCGGCAAAATGGTATTTAACAGCTTGTTTTCATGGAAGGACCTTAAAACCCAGTCACGTTACCCGGTATTGCAACAGCATTTCATGGGGTGGTTTATTCGTTCGGAAACCCCGGTCTTCGAAGCCGGGACAGCCACTTTCATGGATTTTTCCATCGGGCAGCATGGGAATACGCGCTTTATGTATGTCCTTCCTTTTTCAGACAGGGAAGCCCTGGTAGAATACACCCTTTTTTCAGCCGAATTATTGCCGGATGCGGAATACGAAGCGGCCCTTGAACATTATATCCGGCACAAGCTGGGCTGTAGCAACTACCGGGTGCTTGAAAGGGAGAAGGGGCAAATTCCCATGAGTTGCCATGATTTTACGACCGGGAATACCGATCGTATCCTGCACATCGGCACCGCCGGTGGCTGGGCAAAGCCAAGTACAGGTTATACTTTTATGAACACCTACAGGAATACGGCCGCCCTGCTGCAACACCTCAGGGAAGGCAAACGGTTGTCTTCTTTCGGCACAAAAACCCGATTCTGGTGGTACGACCTCCTGCTGCTCGATATCCTGGCCCGGGATAACGGAAAGGGCAGGCAAATTTTCGAAGCCCTTTTCAGTCAAAGGAAAGCACCCCTCATCCTAAAATTCCTTGATGAACAGACCACCATTTGGGAAGATATCAGGGTAATCATGGCATGCCCCAAAAAAGATTTTATCATCTCCCTCCTAAACCGCCTCACAGGCCGAACGCCGTAAAGACCGGCTTTTCCACGACAAAAGGGTCACTTTTATCGCTAATCTGCAAAATTTTTGTTAACTTCTCGTTAAATTTTTTAAGAGTAATATATACGCTTATTCGATTAAGTTTTTTATTTTCGGCGAAACAGCATAACTAATTAACTAACTCAACACATGAAATCTAAAGTCAACCTATGCGCGGAAACGAGTTTTTTCCGCCCAATTTTCTTTGCACTGGCGTTATTCCTGTCCGGTTCCCTGATCTCTCAATTGTATGCGCAGGCTCAGACTGTTACCGGTACGGTTACGGCTTCAGACGGCATGCCATTACCGGGGGTCTCCATTGTGGATGTAAATGACCCCGCAACAGGGGTGGTAGCCGATTTTGATGGCAATTACACCATCCAGTTATCAAGCGGTACTACCAGCCTCCGATTTAGTTATATCGGATTTAAGGCTGTGGTGGTTCCGGTAAACAACCAAACTACCATTAATGTTTCTATGGAAGAAGACGTTGCCGCCCTGGACGAAGTGGTGGTGGTGGGTTATGGTACCCAGAAGAAAGCCACGGTAACCGGGGCCGTTACTTCGGTTCAGGGCCCGGCACTCGAGGCTTCACCTGCCGTAAGTGTTTCCAATTCGCTGGCAGGCCGGCTACCCGGGGTAGTGATCATCCAAACCAGCGGGGAGCCAGGGAATGATGAGTCGAGTATAAATATCCGCGGTACCAATACCTTGGGGAATAACAGCCCGCTGATCGTAATAGACGGAATCCCGGACCGCGACGGGGGTATAGGCCGCCTTAATCCGGAGGATATCGATAATATCTCCGTGCTGAAAGATGCCTCGGCGGCCATCTACGGTGCACGTGCAGCTAACGGGGCCCTGATCGTGACCACCAAACAGGGAAGGACAGGGAGGCCCACTGTTACCTATAAAGCCGATTTTGGCCTTGCCCGCCCAACCAGGGTTCCCGAAATGGCGAATGCAGAGGAATACCTTACCATAATGAACGAGTTGGCGATCTTTAACAGTAATATCCCGGTGAGTCAATGGGGCCCAGCCTGGGATGCGTTTAAGGCCGACGGCAGTTATACCATCCCCTCCAGCAGTGAAACCATAAACGCGCCATTTTCGCCCGAAACCGTCAGGGGGCATGCCGAAGGACTTGATCCCTGGCTCTATCCAGACACGGATTGGTTTGACGACACCTTCAAGGACTGGTCCGATCAAAGCAGGCACAACTTGTCAATAAGCGGTGGCGGGGAAAACGTGAAATACTATTCCTCTATCGGCTATACAGACCAGGACGCCTATTACAGGAATTCGGCCAACCGCTACCAGCAATATAATTTCAGGATCAACACCGATGTGAAGGTCAATGATTACATCAATGCGAAATTAGGCTTTGCCTACAGGAAGGAAGACCGTAAATTCCCCACCGAAGGCGCAGGTGCCATCTTCAGGATGCTGATGCGGGGCCGTCCTAATGAACCGGCCATATGGCCCAACGGCCTGCCGGGCCCGGATATCGAGAACGGCCAGCAGCCTGTAGTGGTTACCACCAACGCCACGGGCTATGATAAGCAGCCAACAGATTACCTGCAGTTTACCGGAAACATAGACATTACCCAACCCTGGATTGAGGGTTTGAAACTCACCCTCCTGGCCGGAGTGGACCAAAGCCAGGCCAGGCGTAAAAGATGGGAGACTCCATGGACCCTTTACTACCTGGACCGCGAAAACTATATTAATACCGGGGTACCCGTACTGGAAGGTGCTATCCGGTCGAACTTTACGGACCCACGGCTAACCCAGGCCTCTGAGAACATCCTGAATACCAACCTCACGGCGCTTTTGAATTATGACCGGGTTTTTGCCGAAGACCATACAGTGAATATCCTTGCGGGGATTACGCGCGAGACCTTCCAGGGCGAGTTCTTTTCCGCATTCAGGAGGAACTATATTTCCGCTGCGGTAGACCAGCTGTTTGCCGGAGGGTCCCTGCAGCAGAATACCGACGGACGCGCATACAACAGGACACGCCTGGGATACTACGGCCGCGTTCAGTACAACTTTAAGGAAAAATACCTGGCAGAGTTTATCTGGCGGTACGACGGTTCCTATATCTTCCCGGGGGTTGACCGCTTCGGTTTTTTTCCGGGATTCCTCGCAGGTTGGAATATCTCCAACGAAGACTGGTTCAATGTAAGTGGCATCGACTATCTCAAACTGCGTGGGTCTTACGGGCAGATGGGGAACGATCAGGTTTTCTTTAACAATTCCCTGCAGGAATTCGCCTTCCTCTCCACCTACGGTTTCGGGGAATACCCCATCAATGGGGAGGTGGTTACCACCCTGGAAGAAACCATCCTCGCGAACCCGAGTTTTACCTGGGAACGTGCCAATAACTTTAACCTGGGTCTTGACGGGATTATCCTGAACAACAAGCTGAGTTTTACTTTAGAATACTTCCTGAACAAGAGGGATCAGATCCTGATTCAGAAAACCGGGTCTACCCCCGGGTCATCAGGGATAGCCGACCTGCTTCCCCCTGTAAATGCAGGAAAAGTAGATAATGAAGGATTCGAATTTGCCCTTAACTATTACGGGGGAAATGAAGACAGTTTTAAATGGGATGCCGGGGTAAACGGGGGTTTTGCCAAGAATAAGGTGGTCTTTTTGGATGAGATCCCGGGGGCTCCAGCCTACCAGCGGCAGGAAGGTAAACCCATCAATGCTTACCTGGTTTACCAGTATGACGGGGTTTTCAGGGATGAAGCGGAGATTGCCGCCAACACCCTGGACTATAGCAATGTAAAACCCCAACTGGAACCCGGAGACATGAAATTCAAGGATGTAGATGGTAACGGGGTGATAGACGACAGGGATCAGGTTCGCCTCGACGAAAACATCACACCCAAATTCAACTTTGGGGCGACCTTCAATGCCTCCTATAAAAACTTCGACCTGGCCGTGCTGTTCCAGGGTGCAACCGGTGCTTCCCTGCCTATCCAGACAGAATCAGGCGATATAGGAAACTTCCTGAAATACAGCTTCGACAACCGCTGGAGCATAGACAACCCCAGCAGCGTACACCCGAGGTTGGCCAGCCGTGGAGATACCTATTATTCGGGAGGCGGGTTTGGCAACAATACCTATTATTTATTCAGTAAGGATTATATCCGCCTGAAGAACGTCCAGCTGGCCTATAATTTCCCCGATAAATGGCTGGAACCTTTTGGGCTTACCCAGTTCAAGGTTTACGTAAGTGGTTTAAATTTAGTAACTTGGGCTAAAAACGACATCTATGATCCGGAGTCTACTATTTCCAGTGGGCAGTTCTACCCACAGGCCAAAATCATTAACACCGGGTTCACGTTAAAATTCTAAATACTTTGTTATGAAAAATAGAAGATTTTATACTCTTGCCTTAGCGGCTTTAACCTTATTGCCCTTATCGTGCTCTGAGGATTTCCTCGACACCAAACCGCTGGATAAGATTTCTGCGGATGCCACCTGGGCTGATGGCGCCTTGTCCGAAGCATTTATTTTTAACGTCTATTCTTATCTGGGGTATGGCGGCTTTGAGGAAGAGGCACTTGCTTCCCTAACCGATGAAGCCATGTTCACGCACTCCGGGCGGAATATCAATGTGATCACCGAAGGTTCCCTGTCTGCGGCCACCACCGGAAACACCGTTATAGTTCCCCAATGGGATGAACTGTACCTGGCCATCCGGCAGGCAAATATTGCCATTCAGGAACTCCCCGAGGCTACCTTTGAAGATGCGGAACTGAAAGACCGTTTATTGGGTGAAGCCCGGTTTTTAAGGGCCTATTACTACCATCAGTTAATGCGCTATTATGGAAGCGCGCCGCTGATTGACCGGCCTTATGAACTCGATGAGGACTATTCCATCGCCAGGAGTACCTATGCCGAGAACGTAGATTTTGTGCTAGGTGACCTGGATCAGGCTATAGCCCTGCTGGATGGAAAACCACAAACGCCGGGACGCGCCTCCAAATTCAGCGCAATGGGCTTAAAATCCAGGGTGCTGCTTTACGCGGCCAGCGACCTTCGCGACGGTCCTACCGCATCAGCCAATTCCTCCGCACATGCTGGTTATTCCAACCTGGAACTGGTAGCCTATACCGGCGGCGACAGAATGGCCCGGTGGAATGCAGCTAAAGTGGCCTCTAAAGAATTACTGGACGCCACCAGCGGATACAAACTTGATTTAAACGCCCCGGTTTCACCGGAAGCAGGGTTTCAGAACTATTTATCGATTGCCATGGGCGGCGGAAGCTCGGTAGGTGATGCGGCAGCCAGGGCAGAATTGTTGTTTGAAAGAACACACTCCCCCTTGTTTACAGTTGAAAGCCAATGGCCTTTAGGCGGTATCCACCAGGGTATCAATAACGGCCCTAACGGCTACCACAACTGGGCTGGGAACACCCCCATACAACAACTGGTAGATGACTATGAAATGATGGACGGCAGCAAATTCGACTGGAATAACCCGACGCATTCAGCAGATCCGTATGCGAACAGGGACCCACGATTCTATGCAACGATCCTTTACGACGGTGCCGACTGGAAGCCACGCCCCAGTGATGTCGCCGCAATGGACCCCAATGACCAGATACAGACAGGGTCTTACGCCAATGGTTCAGGCGGGGTGATCCCCGGGATCGACACCAGGGACTCCCCTATTGAGAACTGGAACGGCTCCCGCACCGGGTATTATGTCCGGAAGTTCATTGATGCTGATCCTGCCTTAGCCGATAACCAGTCGAGCGCCCAGGTTATCCCCTGGCCCTTCATCAGGTATACCGAAATAGCCTTGAACTATGTGGAGGCTTGCCTTGAAACAGGTGATGAGGGCGAAGCTATTAACTGGCTGAATAAAATACGTTACCGGGTGGGGATGCCTGCTGTTACGGCAACAGGAAGCGAACTGGTAGAGCTGTACCGCAACGAACGAAGGGTGGAACTGGCATATGAAGAACATCGGTTTTTTGATGCCAGGCGCTGGATGATCGCCCCGGAAACCCTTGGCAGGGGCATCAAGGTGATGCGGGTAAGTGCCACCTTAAAACCAGGTGCCACCCCGCTGGTACCCTACAGGCACGATAAAAATGTCTATGATTACAGCTATAATGTAGTGGACAATACAGACAATGAAACCCGTAGTTGGGATGACAAGATGTACTTCTTCCCCCTTAACAGGGACGAGATTAACCGGAATGATAAATTGATTCAAAACCCGGGATATTAAGTTAAGTTAGTTTTTTTAATTTCCGGATTCTATCTCCTCCCTGGGGATAGAATCCTTATTTTTGGGATCCCATGAAATCAGTGCGCAACCGGTATCGATTCCTAGTACTCCTCCTTCTTTCCTGTTTATCCGGCTGCAGTGATAACAGTCCGGAAACCGAAGGCAAAGGAGCAGCAAACCATTCCCCGGGATTTAGCCTGGTTGCTCCTGACAGCTCCAATATCCATTTTCAGAATACGCTTACCGAAGGCCCGAATACGAATGTCCTTATGTACGAATATCTCTATAACGGGGGCGGTGTGGCCGCAGGGGATTTTAATGGCGACGATTTGATCGACCTGTACTTTACATCCAATATGGGCGATAATAAATGTTATCTGAACCTGGGGGACATGAAGTTTCAGGATATCACGGATATTTCAGCCACAACCGGCAGGCCCGGGCCCTGGAAGACAGGGATTACCGCGGCCGATGTTAACGGTGATGGCAGGCTCGACCTCTATCTTTGTTACAGCGGGGCTTTACCCCCTCATAAAAGGGCCAACCAATTGTTTATAAATAAAGGCAACAATGCCGACGGAGTTCCGCTTTTTGAAGAAAAAGCCGCAGAATTCGGCCTGGACAGCGAGGCTTTCAGTAACCAGGGTTATTTCTTCGATTATGACCGCGACGGGGACCTGGATATGCTTTTGCTTAACCATAACCCCAAATCCCTGCCCGTACTCAATGTTGCCAGCACCCGGGAGTTCCTTAAGAAAGACGACCCCTTAATGGGGATTCGGCTCTATCGCCAGGAGAACGGGCACTTTACCGATATAACCGTAGAGGCGGGGATCAGTGGCTCCGGCCTTACCTATGGCCTGGGCATTGGGATTTCGGATCTGGATGACGACGGATGGCCGGACTTCTATGTTTCCAACGACTATGCAGTGCCAGACTACCTGTATATCAATCAGAAAGACGGGACCTTCACCGATATGCTCGGGCAAAAACTGGGGCATACCAGTCATTTTTCCATGGGGAATGATATCGCGGATATCAACAATGACGGCTTTCAGGACATCCTAACCCTTGATATGCTACCCGAAGACAACCGCCGGCAAAAGCTTTTACTGGCCCCGGATAATTATGATAAATTCGACCTTAACGTCCGTAGTGGCTTCCACCACCAGTACATGCGAAACATGCTCCATCTCAACAATGGGGAAGGAAGTTTCAGCGAGATCGGGCAACTCGCCGGTATCTCCAATACGGATTGGAGCTGGTCGGCCCTTTTGGCTGACTATAACAACGACGGATGGAAAGACCTGTTTGTTACCAACGGATATTTCAGGGATTATACCAATCTCGATTTTATCAATTACATGGAGGATTATATGCAATCCAAAGGGCGGCTGCTGCGACAGGATGTGCTGGATATCGTCGGAAAAATGCCTTCCTCCAACCTTACTAACTACTTTTTTGCCAATCGGTGCGACGGGACTTTTTCCAATGAAACCGAAAAATTCGGACTAGGTCAGCCCGCAAACAGCAATGGAGCTGCCTATGCCGACCTCGATAACGATGGCGACCTGGACCTGATAGTCAATAATATCAATACCCCTGCCTTCCTGTACAGGAACGAATCCCGGAAATCCGGGGGGCATTATCTGCAGTTGAAGCTTCAGGGAGAACGGGGGAACACCCGCGGTATCGGAGCCAGGGTAACCCTCTATCAGGGTAACACCTCCCAAAGCATGGAGCAGATGCCAACACGGGGTTACCTGTCTACGGTAACCAGCATCCTCCATTTTGGGCTGGGAGAAAAGCCGGAAATAGATTCCCTGGCCATTCGATGGAACAGCGGTGCCTGCCAGACCCTGACATCAGTAGCGGCCGACCGCCTACTTGTGTTAAAGGAGGGTGATGCCGGGGAAACAAATCAATCTAACAAAAACGAATCAAAACTTTTTGCTGAGATCCCCTCGCCGGTTACCTACAACACCCCCGAATCGGGCGTCAATGATTTTAAAAGGCAATCCCTCCTGATCGCCCAGTTTTCGCATTCGGCCCCCTGCATGGCCAGGGGTGATTTCAATGGTGACGGATTACAGGACATCTTTGTGGGGGGTACCAGGAATCTGGCCGGCGCCGTGTTCCTCCAGCAGGCGGATGGCGGATTTAAAAGGCTCCCGTCTTCAACGCTTGAGCAGGACAAGGAATTCCATGACAGTGACGCCCTGGTCCTGGACCTGAACGGTGACGGCCATTCAGACCTCTATATTGCCAGTGGCGGTTACCACGATTTTACCCAAGGCGATTCCCTCCTGCAAGACCGGCTCTACCTGGGCGATGGAAAAGGAAATTTCAGGAAAGACATGGCCGCCCTCCCGAAAATAAGCAGCAGTACCACGGGTATTGCCGCCGGCGACCTGAACCAGGATGGCAGCCCGGACCTGTTTGTAGGGGGAAGGGTGGTGCCCGGGCGGTATCCCGAACCCCCCCGGAGTTATTTGCTCGTTAATGATGGGAAAGGCCATTTTAAAGACCAGACAGGTACGGTGGCTCCCGGCCTGCGGGAGGCAGGTATGGTTACCGACGCCCAATGGGCAGATCTGGATGGCGACGGCCGGCAGGAACTTCTGGTGGTCGGGGAATGGATGCCGCTCAGCATCTATGGTCTGCAGTCGGGGAAATTAACAGACATCTCGGATCGGTTTCTCCCCGATGATTACCGGGGCTGGTGGAATACCCTTGCCTTAGCCGATCTCAATGGGGATGGCCGGCCCGATATAGTAGCAGGCAATATGGGGACCAATACCCAGTTTCAGGTCTCGCCCGGGGAACCTGCCGAAATGCATTATGCCGATTTCGATGAAAACGGTTCGGTAGATCCCATCCTGAGTTTCTTTATGCAGGGTAAGAGCTACCCCTATGTCACCAGGGATGAACTCCTGGGGCAACTCGCTTACCTGCGTTCAAAATTTACTACCTACACCAGTTATGCGGATGCCGGGATCAGGGATATCTTTGATGATGAAAAGTTGAGCAAAGCCAAAAAATTAAGCGCCAACCATATGCATACCACCCTTTTCCTGAGTAAGGCAGATGGTACCTACAGCATAGGGACGCTGCCACGGCAGGCGCAATATGCCCCGGTTTACCAGGTGAGCCTGGAAGATTTTAATGCAGACGGGCATGAAGACATCCTTCTCCTGGGCAATAACGGATACTTTAAATTGCGCCTCGGTCGGTTTGACGCCAATTACGGCACCCTGTTAACAGGCGATGGCACAGGGAACTTCACCTATGTCCCTCAGCATAAATCAGGCCTGCACCTCAGGGGAGATGTCCGCAGCGCCATCCGTATCCGGGATCTCCTTTTCCTGGGTATCTATGGGGAGGGTATTAAAACGGTACGTATCCTCAGCACGAAAAACGAGAACGAGTATGAAAGTGCTAATACAAAATAGGGCATTTTTTTGGTCATTGGTCCTTTTGGGATGTAACCTGGGCTGCACCGGACCCCGCGACAAGCAGATGTCTGAAGCGGAAGCCGCCATCGCCTGGAGCCATATGGCCAACCATATCACCAGGAATACACCGGCAAATTCGCCAACATTTGCTTCCAGGGCATTTGGGTACATAGGCCTCTGTATGTATGAATCGGTAGTTAACGGATATCCTGACTACCGTTCCATGGCCGGTCAACTCAACGGGCTTGCGGAACTTCCCCTGCCGCGGTCGGGGCAGGCCTATAGCTGGGTCCTGGCCATGAATGCGGCCCAGGCCTCCATCATGAAATCCATTTACCAGCAAACCTCAGACGAAAACATATTACAGATTGATTCCCTGGAACGCAGTATCCATGAACATTTTTCGGATACTCTGAACCTGGAAGTTGCCAACAGGTCTGTAGCATACGGGCGCGAACTGGCGGCCGCTGTGTACGAATGGTCAAAAACAGACGGGGGCCACAGGGGTTACCTGAAGAATTTCGACAAAAAAAAGGTGCATCCTGACCGGCCGGGCTGCTGGAAACCCCCTTTGTATGCACAATCGTTCAGCCACCATCCCCTGCATCCGGACTGGGGTGGCAACCGGACCTTTGTAAAGAATAACCGGGAACTCCCCCCGCCCGCTATGATCCCTTACGACACGGTTCCCGGCTCTCCCTACTACCAGCAATTTTTGCAGGTTTATGAAAAGGAAAAAACCCTTACTCAAAAGGAAAAAGAGGCTGCCCTCTGGTGGGGAGACGACCCGGATGTAACTTTTACCCCTCCGGGACATTCCTACTACCTGGCCACCCTGGCTGTTGAATCAAAACAGCCGGCACTCATCGAAATTGCGGAAACCTATGCAAAGACCGGGATGGCAGTGGCCGATGCCTTTATCAAGTGCTGGGAATGGAAGTATCATTATTTTACGGAGCGCCCGAACACTTACATTACGCAATTCATAGATCCTGAATGGGAATCCTTCTGGCCGGACCCCCCATTCCCCTCCTTTCCCTCAGGGCATGCCATCCAGGCAGCGGCGGCGGCCACTATTCTGGAGGATACCTTTGGTGATAGGTTTACGTTTACAGACAGGGCACACGAAGGGAGGGAGCGGGATGAACTCCGGGATACCGACTTTGCCATCCGTTCCTTCAATTCCTTTTGGGAGGCCGCCCTTGAAACAGCAGATTCCCGTTTTTACGGCGGTATCCATACCCAGCATGATAACCAGACGGGGCTAACCGAAGGCGTAAAGATCGCCAGGAACATTCTCGAACTTCAATGGAAGAACCCCTAAACCTATGAGCCCGGCAAAAGCGCAAATACTTCTGATCCCTTTAGTACTGCTAATACACTTAGGCGCCAGGGCTCAGGCTACCTTTACGGATGTTACCCGCGAATCCGGGATAAACCATGTATTTGAAGTATATGAAGGGACCTTCGGCGGCGGTGCAACGGTCTTCGATATCAACAACGATGGCCTGGAAGACATCTTCATTACCGGGGGCATGGCACAGGACGCCCTGTATCTCAATCAGGGAAACGGAATTTTCAGGGATATTTACGAAGAGTCGGGCTTAACGCCCTCTAAAGGATTTGTAACACAAGGGGCAGTCAGTGCCGATGTGAACCGCGACGGATACCGCGACCTTTTTATTACCACCATTAACACCTCCGCCGGCGACCAGGAAATCCCCAGGGCCGAAAACCTTCTTTTCCTTAATAACCAGGGGGATCTCAGTTTCACGGACGTAACGGCTGAATATGGCCTGAAAGACCTCAACTCCTTCAGTACAGGCGCCAGTTTCGGCGATGTAAATGCCGACGGCTACCCGGATCTGTTCGTAGGCAACTATTTTAAAAATTTTGAAGGCCAGCTGGGAATCATCAAGGACGCTACCATCGTGAGTGCGCACCAGACCGCTGAGGCCTACCTGCTTATCAACAAGGACGGCCGTAGTTTCAAAAACGCCACGACCGATTACGGCATTAACCACAAGGGTTTTGGTTTTGGTGGGGTTTTTACCGATTTCGATAACGACGGGGACCAGGACCTGATGGTGAACCAGGATTTTGGGTATAAAGCGGTTCCCAATATCCTGTATGAAAACTGTTACCCGGGTAAATCATTCATGGATGTCAGCGGGGAAACTGCCATGGACCTGAAGATAAACGCCATGGGTGCAGCGGTAGGCGACATAGACAATAACGGGCTGCTGGATTATTATTTTACCAATATCAAGTTTAATATGCTAATGGTAAACCATGGCAGGGGAAAGCCCTTTACAGATGAAGCAAAGGAACGGGGAACCCACAGTTTTACAATAAGCTGGGGCGCCAACTTTGGGGATTTTGACCTGGACGGGGATCTGGACCTTTTTGTAGCCAATGGCGATCTCAATCCCAATTGCGTGCCTATGGGTAATTTTTATTTTGAAAACAACAATGGTTATTTTACCGAAAAAGGGCGGATGGCAGGAATAAACGATTATGGCATAGGCAGGGGCTCTGTGGTCTTTGATATGGATAATGATGGTGATCTCGATATGCTGGTCGTTAATCAGAAACCCCTGCTCAATTATCCGGTGGAGTCCGTAAGCAGGTTATTTCGAAACGACACGCCCGGGGGCAACTGGCTTAAAGTTGCCCTTAAGGGGACACAGGCAGAGCCCAACGGGATTGGTTCACGGGTTACGGTGGTTTCCGGAGGCGAGCGGATGATAAGGGAAACAGACGGAGGAAGTTCCAGCCACCTGTCACAAAATTCCGTGATAGCGCATTTCGGCCTGGGAAAGAATACAACCGTTGATACTGTAATCGTTAACTGGACAGGCGGAAAAGAGCAGCGGATTATTAACCCGGAGGTCAACTCCCTTCTTACCATCACAGAAAACCCGGATGAAAAAGGAAATTCCGTTTTTATAGTTGCCCTTTTATGTGGTGTCCTTGCCTTGCTGGGAATAGTATACTTCTTTAAAAGGAAACAGCCTGCAACCAGCAGATAAAAGCCAGTGCCATTTTATGTAATGCGCTCGGTGAGGGCTTCCCCGAAGTCCCTGAAGCCCGCTTCGGCAGTGGCGTCGAGTGACATCTCCTTTAACCGGCCGAAAGCCAGCTTGGTATAACGGGCGATTTCCTCACGGGTGGCTATTCTGGCGCCGGAACTTTCGTAAATATCCATGACGGCCCGGATTTTTGCATCAGGATCCTGAGGCCTGATGGAAAACAGGTGCTCCAGTTCCTTCACCCCCGCGGCATCTGCGAGTTCGCGGGATTTTATGTAAAGGAACGTTTTCTTGTTCTCTATGATATCGCCCCCCGGCTGCTTCCCGAAAGATGAAGGATCGCCAAAGGCATCGAGGTAGTCGTCCTGCAGTTGGAAAGCCGTCCCAAGGTAGCAACCGAAATCATATGCTGCCTGCTGAACAGGAGCGGCGCTCCCGGCGACCAGGGCTCCGGCCTTCATACAGGCGCCCAGAAGTACCGCCGTCTTGCAACGGATCATATGAAAGTACTGTTCCATGCTAACCGATTCCTGGTTTTCAAAATCCACATCGTATTGTTGTCCTTCACATACTTCCAGGGCGGTTTTACTGAAGAGCTGAAGCAGGCTCTTGAATAATCCCGGTTCATAGCCCTCAAAAAAACGGTAGGAACAGATAAGCATGGCATCACCCGAAAGGATGCCCGTATTTACATCCCACTTCCTGTGTACTGTGAGCTGCCCCCTGCGCAGCGGGGCCGCGTCCATGATATCGTCGTGTACCAGAGAGAAGTTATGGAAAAGTTCCAGGGCCATAGCCGCCGGCAAGGCATTCCGGTAATCGCCGCCCAGGGCATCGGCCGCAAAGAGGGTAAGCACCGGCCGGAGGCGCTTCCCGCCCAGGCTTAGCATATAGGACATCGGCTCGTAGAGTTGTACGGGCTCCCTTTTGCCGGTTTGCTTCTCCAGATAGGCATTAAAATCTTCCCTGTAGGTCTCTGTTGTTTGCAAGCGTCGGGTTTTTCTCCAAAAATACACTAAATCAACACAGTGAAAAACCCGGGATCTGGATTTTGTACGGTCACCTTAACACCTGGTCCCGGCCTAATGTTAAAAAAATGTAAAACTTTGGAAACTATTTTTGTTCTTAAAGTTTCCTAAAATATCTTTGCGCCTCGAATTATGAAAGAAGACATTATTTCAAAGGCGATGGATATGTTCCTGACCTACGGGTTCAAGAGCGTAACAATGGACGATCTGGCCCATGAAATGGGGATTTCCAAGAAAACCATCTATACCCATTTCAACAATAAGACCCAGTTGGTAGAACAAGGTGTCTGCCAGCTGTTTGAAGAAGTTTCCGAGGGCATTGAAGAAATTCTGAGTTTAAAGAAAAATCCTATCGAGGAGCTTTATGAGATCAAGAAGTTTGTGATGCAGCATTTAAAAAATGAAAAGGCAGCTCCCCAATACCAGCTTCAAAAGTATTACCCAAAAGTCCATTTCATGTTGCAAAACAAGCAATTCCAGGTTATGCAAACCTGTGTAACAGACAATATCCGCCGTGGGATAGAGCTTGGTATATACAGGGAAAACCTCAATATAGATTTCGTGGCCCGTATCTATTTTGCCGGTGGCAGTATTATTAAAGACCAGAGGCTCTTCCCCGTAGACCTCTTCCCTATCGGCAAGCTGATGGACGATTACCTGGAGTACCACCTCAGGGGGATAGTAACCCCTGAAGGCCGTAAAGTGTTAAACAGAATCATCAATTCAAATCACGAATAAATGCGCAACAACCTGATCCTCCTCCTGTCATTGCTTTGGCTTGGCAGTGTGTCTTCCCAGGAAACGCCAACCCGTTTCACGCTCGGGGAGGCAATAGCCTATGCCCTGGAAAACAATTACAGCAGTATTAATGCCGTCCGCGACACCATTGATGCCCGGAAGCAAAAGTGGGAAACCATTGCCGAAGGCTTGCCACAGATAAGCGGAAGCATCAGCTACCAGAACCAGCTGAAGCAGCCTGTTTCCCTAATTCCCGCCGAGTTCTTCGGGGGCGAACCGGGCACCTTTCAGCCAATAGTTTTCGGGCAGCCACAGC
>Ga0209347_1004432_pt1 | contig 14603 bp, 13 predicted proteins | sample AutmiccommuBRH23_FD_187382 | JGI IMG/M metagenome (GOLD analysis project Ga0209347, IMG submission 187382) | Deep subsurface microbial communities from Mt. Terri, Switzerland - Autotrophic microbial communities BRH/23 (SPAdes) (version 2) | ecosystem: Environmental > Aquatic > Deep subsurface >... | reverse complement strand
GAAACTGTCGGACGAGGACCTGCGCTGGCTTGCCGGGCCGGGCGAGATCGCGGCTTTGGCGGCAGGGTTGCTGGCGGCGGGACCCAAGGCGGTGTTCGTGACCGAGGGCGCGGCGGGGGCGCATGGCTTTACCGCCCGCGATGCCGTGTTCGTGCCGGGGCTGAAGGTGACGGTGGCCGATACCGTCGGCGCCGGGGATACGTTCAACGCGGGCATCCTCGCCGCCCTGCACAAGGCGGGCGCGCTGACCAAGGCGGCGGTTGCCGCGCTGGATGCGGATACGCTCCGCGCCGCGCTGGACCTTGGCAACCGTGCCGCCGCCGTCACCGTGTCGAGGCCCGGGGCCAACCCGCCCTTTGTGCACGAGCTGGCCTGATGCGCGCCCTGATCCAGCGGGTCAGCGAGGCGCGGGTCAGCGTGGGCGGCCGCATCACCGGTGAGATCGGGCCGGGCCTGCTGATCCTCGTCTGCGCCATGCAGGGCGATGGGCCGGCCGAGGCCGCCGCACTGGCCGCCCGCATCGCCAAGCTGCGGATTTTCAAGGACGAGGCCGGCAAGATGAACCTGTCGCTGGCCGAGGCGGGCGGCGCCGCGCTGGTCGTCAGCCAGTTCACGCTGGCCGCCGACACCTCGCGCGGCAACCGCCCCGGCTTTTCCACCGCCGCCCCGCCGGACGAGGGCCGCCGGCTCTACGAGCAATTCTCGGCCGATCTGCGGGCCCTCGGCTTTCCCGTCGCCAATGGCGAGTTTGGCGCCGACATGCAGGTGGCGCTGGTCAATGACGGGCCGGTGACGATCTGGATGGATACCGCGGACAGGGCGGTGCGCGCCTGACCCCTACCCCTGCGGCGTCATCGACCGGCGTTGCCGCGCCCGCTCCAGCCCCAGCTGCCGCTCGCGCCAGATGATCAGGATGCCGGCGGACACCACCAGCGCGGCGCCCGACAGCACCACCAGCGTCGGGGTCTCGCCGAAGGCGAAATAGCCGACCAGCAAAGCGAGGATCATCGAGAAATACTCGAAGGGCGCGATCACCGAGGCATCGGCATAGCGGTAGGAGGAGGTGAGCAGCACCTGCCCCACCCCGCCCAGAAGCCCCATCAGCACCAGCAGCGCAAAGGTGCCGGGCGCGGGCAGCACCCAGCCCCAGGGCAGCGAGATCAGCGACAGCAGGGCGGAGTTGACCGAGAACCAGAAGACGATGGCCGTGGTGCGCTCCTCGAAGACCAGCTTGCGCACGAAGACCTGCGCCAGCGCGGTGAAGACGGCGCCGATCAGCACCACCATCGCGCCGAACGCCTCGGCGGCGGCGACGTCGCCGCTGCGCAGGGCGGTCAGCCGCGGCGAGAGCACGATCATCACGCCGACCAGCCCCAGCCCGACCGCGATGATGCGGAAGGCGCGGATCTGCTCGCCCAGGAACATCGCGGCGAAGATCACCGTCAGCAGCGGCGCGGCATAGCCGATGGCGGTGACCTCGGGCAGCGGCAGCAGGCCGAGCCCGGCAAAGCCGCAGGCCATCGCGCCGGTGCCCATCAGCCCGCGCCAGAAATGCCCCAAGGGGTTGGCGGTGGCGATGCCGGCGCGCAGCTCGCCGCTGACCGCCAGCCAGACCAGGATCACCGGCAGCGCGAAGGCGGAGCGGAAGAACACCGTCTCGCCGGGTGGGATTTCGACCGAGACCAGTTTCACCAGCGAGGCCATCGCCATGAACACGATGACGGCACAGATCTTGAGGGCGATGCCCCGAAGCGGCTGCATGATGTGTCTCCTGATGCGCGGGTGCAGGCATAAAGCCGGGGGAGGCGGCGGGTTGCAAGGGCTGGCGGGCCGGGCAGGTCCGAATGCAGCGGCGCGAATGTGCGCCGCATTCATAATCAACATGATCAACATGAATTTCACTAATGCTGCGCTTTCGTCTAGAAGGCGGGATTGGCCGGCGCCGGGTTTGGGGCCAGGCCCGCAGGAGACGTGCCCAGATGACCCAGAACCATGATCGCAATTCGGCCCCCACCCGTTCCGACGTGTTCCGCCGGCTGGAGGCTGCCGCGCGCGAGCGGATCCTGATCCTTGACGGCGCGATGGGCACGCAGATCCAGAACCTGGGGCTCGATGAGGCGGCGTTTACCGGCCATGGCTCGGGCTGCGCCTGCCACCATCACAGCGACGAGCCGCAGCAGGGCAACAACGACCTCTTGATCCTGACCCAGCCCGAGGCGATCGAGGAGATCCACTATCGCTATGCGATGGCGGGCGCGGATATTGTCGAGACCAACACCTTCTCCTCCACCCGCATCGCGCAGGCAGATTACGGCATGGAAGACGCGGTGCATGACCTGAACGTACAGGGCGCGCGGCTGGTGCGGCGGGCGCTGGACCGGGCCACCGCCCAGGACGGGCGCGAGCGGTTCGTGGCCGGGGCTCTTGGGCCGACGAACCGCACCGCCTCGATCTCGCCCGACGTGAACAACCCCGGCTACCGCGCTGTAACCTTTGACGATTTGCGCATCGCGTATGGCGAGCAGATCCGCGGCCTGATCGAGGGCGGGGCCGATCTGCTGCTGATCGAGACGATCTTCGACACGCTGAACGCCAAGGCGGCGATCTTTGCCTGTGAGGAGGTGTTTGTCGAAACGGGTGAGCGGCTGCCGGTGATGATCTCGGGCACGATCACCGACCTCTCTGGCCGCACCCTGTCGGGGCAGACGCCGACCGCCTTCTGGCACTCGGTGCGCCATACGGCGCCCTTCACCATTGGCCTCAACTGTGCGCTTGGCGCGGCGGCGATGCGCGGGCATCTGGCCGAAATCTCGGGCGTGGCGGATACCTTCACCTGCGCCTACCCGAATGCTGGACTGCCCAACGAGTTCGGGCTTTACGACGAAAGCCCCGAGGCGATGGCGGCGCAGATCGAGGAGTTTGCGCAAGGCGGGCTGCTGAACGTGGTCGGCGGCTGCTGCGGCTCCACCCCCGACCATATCCGCGCGATTGCGGCGGCGGTGGCGAAATACCCGCCGCGCGTGGTGCTGGAACAGCCGCCGCTGATGCGGCTGTCGGGGCTGGAGCCCTTCGTGCTGACCAAGGACATTCCCTTCGTGAACGTCGGCGAGCGCACGAACGTCACCGGGTCGGCCCGCTTCCGCAAGCTGATCACCGCGGGCGACTATGCCGCCGCGCTGGATGTGGCACGCGATCAGGTGGAGAATGGCGCGCAGATCATCGACGTGAACATGGATGAGGGGCTGATCGACTCCAAGCAGGCGATGGTCGATTACCTGAACCTGATCGCTGCGGAGCCCGACATTGCCCGGGTGCCGGTGATGATCGACAGCTCCAAATGGGAGGTGATCGAGGCGGGGCTGAAGTGCGTGCAGGGCAAGCCCATCGTCAACTCGATCAGCATGAAGGAGGGCGAGGAGGCCTTCCTGCATCAGGCCCGCCTCTGCCGGGCCTATGGCGCGGCGGTAGTGGTCATGGCCTTCGACGAGCAGGGCCAGGCCGATACCGAGGCGCGGAAGGTCGAGATCTGCACCCGCGCCTACAAGCTGCTGACCGAAGCCGTCGGCTTCCCGCCCGAGGATATCATCTTCGACCCGAACGTGTTCGCGGTGGCGACGGGCATCGAGGAGCATGACAATTACGGGGTGGACTTCATCGAGGCTACGCGGCGGATCACCCAGACCCTGCCCCATGTCCATATCTCGGGCGGCGTATCGAACCTCAGCTTCAGCTTCCGCGGCAACGAGCCGGTGCGCGAGGCGATGCATGCGGTGTTCCTCTATCACGCCATCCAGGTCGGGATGGACATGGGCATCGTCAATGCCGGGCAGCTGGCCGTGCTGGACAGCATTGACGCCGAGCTGCGCGAGGCCTGCGAGGATGTGGTGCTGAACCGCCAGCCCAAGGCGGGAGGGTCAGCCACCGAGCGGCTGCTGGAGATTGCCGAGCGCTTCAAGGGCACCGGCGCGCGCGAGGCGAAGGAGCGCGATCTGCTGTGGCGGGAATGGCCGGTGGAAAAGCGGCTGGAACATGCGCTGGTCAACGGCATCACCGAGTTCATCGAGGCCGATACCGAGGAGGCTCGGCTTGTCGCCGCGCGCCCGCTGCATGTGATCGAGGGCCCGCTGATGGCGGGGATGAACGTCGTGGGCGACCTCTTTGGCGCCGGCAAGATGTTCCTGCCGCAGGTGGTGAAGTCGGCGCGGGTGATGAAGCAGGCGGTGGCGGTGCTGCTGCCCTACATGGATGCCGAAAAGCTGGCGAATGGCGGGATGGGCCGCGAAAGCGCCGGCAAGGTGCTGATGGCGACGGTGAAGGGCGATGTGCATGACATCGGCAAGAACATCGTCGGCGTCGTGCTGGCCTGCAACAATTACGAGATCATCGATCTGGGCGTGATGGTGTCCGCGGCGAAGATCCTTGAAACCGCGCGGGCCGAGAAGGTGGACATCATCGGACTTTCGGGCCTGATCACCCCGTCACTGGACGAGATGGCGCATGTGGCGGCCGAGATGGAGCGCGAGGGCTTCGACATTCCGCTGCTGATCGGCGGGGCGACGACCAGCCGGGTGCATACCGCGGTGAAGATCCATCCGCGCTATGGCAAGGGTCAGGCGGTCTATGTGACCGATGCCAGCCGGGCGGTGGGCGTGGTGTCGGCGCTGCTGTCGCCGCAGCAGAAGGCGGGATACGTGTCGGATGTGCGCGAGGAATACCGGCAGGTCGCCGACCGCCACGCGCGGAACGAGGCTGACAAGAAGCGCCTGCCGCTGGCCGCCGCGCGGGCCAATGCGCTGAAGCTGGACTGGGCCGGCTATAGCGTGCCCGCGCCGTCCTTCCTCGGCACCCGGGCCTTCGAGGACTGGGATCTGGCGGAACTGGCGCGCTATATCGACTGGACGCCGTTCTTCCAGACATGGGAGCTGAAGGGCGTCTATCCGCGGATTCTGGAGGATGAGGCGCAGGGCGCCGCCGCCCGCCAGCTGTTTGAGGATGCGCAGGGGATGCTGGCGAAGATCATCGCGGAACGCTGGTTCCAGCCCCGCGCCGTGGTGGGGTTCTGGCCGGCCAATGCGGTGGGCGACGACATCCGCCTGTTCACCGGCGAGGACCGGCAGGTGGAGCGGGCCACCCTGCACACCCTGCGCCAGCAGGTCGCCAAGCGTGACGGGCGGCCCAATGTGGCGCTGTCGGATTTCGTGGCGCCGGTTGGCACGGTGCCCGACTATGTGGGGGCCTTCGTGGTGACGGCGGGGATCGAGGAGGTCGCCATCGCGCAGCGCTTCGAGCGGGCGAATGACGATTACTCGGCGATCCTTGTGAAGGCGCTGGCCGACCGCTTTGCCGAGGCCTTCGCCGAGCGGATGCATGAAAAGGTGCGGCGCGAGCTCTGGGGCTATGCGCCGGAGGAGGACTTCGCCCCCGACGCGCTGATCGGCGAGCCTTACCGCGGCATCCGCCCCGCCCCAGGCTACCCGGCGCAGCCCGACCATACCGAGAAGACCACCCTGTTCGACCTGCTGGATGCCGAGGCGGCGACGGGCGTGCGGCTGACGGAAAGCTTTGCGATGTGGCCGGGATCGTCGGTCTCGGGTCTCTATCTGGGGCACCCGGACAGCTATTACTTCGGGGTGGCGAAGGTCGAGCACGATCAGGTGGTGGATTATGCGCTGCGCAAGGGCATGGATCTGGCCGAGGCGGAGCGCTGGCTGGCGCCGGTGCTGAACTACATCCCGCAGCCGGCGATGGCGGCGGAATAGGCGGGGCGTTAAGGCCGGCTTAAGCACGGGGCGCAAGAGCGGCGGGATGATGACACGCCTTGCCCCCCGCCCCGTCCTGATTACGATCCTTGCCGCGCTGGCCCTGATGATGGCGCTGGCCTCCGGCCTTCGCCCCGCCCTCGCGCAAGACAGCCTCGGGCCGCTCACCGGTTTTTCCAGCGCAGGCAAGCCGGTGGGGGCCGAGGAGGCATTTTTGCTGACGGTAGCAGCGGAGGGCGATGCGGTGCGGCTGACCTGGCAGGTGCTGCCGGGGCATTACCTGTACCGCGCGTTCTTCCGGGCCACGGCAGCTGATGGCACCGATCTGCCGCTGGACCTGCCCCCTGGCACCGCCAAGGACGATCCGGGCTTCGGCGCGATGGAGGTCTATTACGATGCCGTCTCTGCCGCGCTACCCGCTGCGGCCTTTCCGGTGACGCTGACCTGGCAGGGCTGTCAGGATGGCGGCATCTGCTATGCGCCGATCACCCGGACGATTGCCGCGGATGGCGCGGCGGCTGAACCGGCGCCGCGGCTGCAGATGGCCGAGGCCCAAGGGCTGGTCGACGGCATCGCGGCAAAGGGCGGCGCAGCGCTGGTGATCGCCAGCTTCTTCGGCTTTGGCCTGCTGCTGGCCTTTACCCCCTGCGTGCTGCCGATGGTGCCGATCCTGCTGGGCCTGCTGTCGCGGCAGGGCGAGCGGCTGACGCCGCTGCGGGGCGCGGTGCTGTCGGGCGTCTATGTGCTGGCGATGGCGCTGGCCTTTGGGGCGCTTGGTGTGGCGGCGGCGCTGTCGGGGCAGAACCTGCAGATGGTGCTGCAATCGCCCGCGGCGCTGATTGCGGTGGCGGCACTGTTCGGGGTGCTGGCGCTGTCGAGCTTTGGCCTGTTCGAACTGTCGCTGCCGGGCCGGCTGACCGCGACGCTGGCCCGCGCCGGTTCCGGGCGGCGCGGCTCGCTGGCGGGGGCGGCGGGGCTTGGCTTCACCTCGGCACTGATCGTCGGGCCCTGCGTGACCGCGCCGCTGGTGGGGGCGCTGCTGTACATCGCGCAGACGGGTGATGCAGCCCTGGGTGCGGCGGCACTGTTCGCCCTGGGGCTTGGCCAGGGCGCGCCCTTGCTGGTGGCGGGCACGCTTGGCGCCCGTGCCCTGCCCCGCGCTGGCGCGTGGATGGAAGCGGTTCGGCGGGCCTTCGGCTTCATCTTCCTGGGCATGGCGGTCTGGCTGCTGGGGCGGACCCTGCCGGGGCCGGTCGCCCTGGCGCTCTGGTCGCTGCTGGCGCTGGGGCTTGGGGTGGCGCTTGGCGGGGCCGATCCGGCCGGGCCGCGGCTGCGGCAGCGGCTGGCGAAGATTGCGGGCCTCGCCGCCATCGTCGCGGGCGCGGCGCTTGGCTTTGGCGCGGCGGCGGGTGGCAGCGATCCGCTGCGGCCCTTGGCGCCGCTGGTGGGGCGCACGCCTGCCGCAGAGCCGCTGGCCTTCACCACCGCGACCGGCAGCGCCGGGATCGACCGCGCGCTCGCACAGGCGGACAGGTCGGCACTGGTCTATGTCACCGCCGACTGGTGCGTGACATGCCGGGTGATCGAGCGCGACGTGCTGGCCGATCCGGCGGTACAGGCGGCGCTGGAGGGGCGCGCCCTGATCAAGGCCGACGTCTCCGACTTCGGCCTTGATGCGCAGGCGATGCTGGACCGCCTGCAGTCGGTCGGCCCGCCGACGATGGTGTTTCTGGGCCGGAGCGGGGCCGAGGCGCCGGGCACCAGGCTGATCGGCGACGTCACGGCCGCCGACATGCTGCGCAGCGCCGGCGCGGCGCCATGATGGCGCTTGGCCCCTTCGTGCTGTCGCCCGAGCGGTTCTCGGCCGGGATCGGCGTCTTCGTGTTCCTGCTGGCGGTGAGCCTGCTGACCCGCCGCCACGGCCCGCTGGCCGACCAGCGTGCAACGCGGGCGGTGGTGCTGGGGGTGATCGCGGCGCGGCTGGCCTTCGTGCTGGCCAACCTGCCGGTGTTCCTGCGCGACCCTGTCAGTGTGCTCTATCTCTGGCAGGGCGGTTATCTGTCCCTTGCCGGGGTGGCGGTGGCGGCGCTGCTGCTGGCGCTGGACCTGCGGCGCCTGCCCGGTCAGGCGGCACCGCTGCTGGTGGCCGCGCTGCTGGCGGGGGCCGCGTGGAATACCGCGCGGCTGCTGTCGCCGGACCCTGCCGCCAGCCAGCTGCCCGCCGGTGCCTTCGCTGCCTTGGACGGCGCCTCCGCGGGTTTCGTGCCGGAGCAGCCGGTGGTGGTGAACCTCTGGGCCAGCTGGTGCCCGCCCTGCCGGCGCGAGATGCCGATGATGACCGAGGTCGCAGCCAGCGAGACCGGCGTGCAGATGGTGTTCCTGAACCAGGGCGAGGGCGAGGCGGTGATCCGCCGCTTCCTGAGCCGCGACGGCTTGCCCGAGCACGACATGTGGCTCGACCCCGGGCAGGCGATGCGGGCAGAGTTCGGGATTCCCGGCCTGCCCGCCACGCTGTTCTTCGATGCCGCAGGCCAGTTGCATCACCTGCATGTCGGCGAGATCTCCCGCGCCGGGCTGCTGTCGCGGATGGGCCAGATCCGGAAGGGCGCGCCATAGCCGGCCCGAAGCCCTTGTCATCCGGGGGGCAAACGCGCTAGCTGCCGGGGACTGCCGCGCACCGACGGAGGACCCGATGGGGATCGACAAACAAAGCGAAGTTGCCGCAAACCTGCAGATCGGGCCCACCACGCTTGGCATGGTTCGGATATATGTCGAGGGGGAGGGCGTCGACCTGCCGCTGGACTTCGACCCGGACGAGGCCGACGAGATCGCCGAAGAGCTGCGCGCCGCGGCCGAGGCGGCCCGGCAGATGGGCGGCGGCAACGCGCCCAAGGGCAAGGGCCGGCGCTGAGCCTTCAGATCGGCATCCGCCCGCCAAGCCGCAGCCCGGGATCGCGCAGCCCCTGCAGCCGCAGGGCCGCGTGGCGGGCGAAGGTCTGCAGCACCGCCTTGCGCCGCGCCCCTGCCAGCCGGGTTTCGGGCGCCATGCGCAGGATTTCCGCGTCATAGCCATCGGCAAGGATCAGGCCGGTGGCTTCGGGCAAGAGGTCTGTCGGGAAATCGGCATCCACCGCCCAGAAGAAACGGTCGGCCCAATCGAGATAGCCCTGCCACTTGCGGTCCGCCCTGTAATCGGCGCGGCCGGATTTGCATTCGACGATCCAGACCTCGCCCTTCGGGCCAAGTGCCATCACGTCGACGCGCAAGCCCGGGGCCGGCACCAGTTCCTCCACCGTCACGAAGCCATGCGACAGCAGATGGCGACAGACCCCGCGGGCGAGGATCTGGCCGGGCATCAGCGGGAGCGGCAGGTCGGTCATTCACCAACCATGAACCAAAGGGGAACACCCCGCAAGCCTTGCACGCCCCATCATTTGCGCAACGCCTTGCGCGGGCGCCGTCGCGCGCCTATGTCAAGCGTGTGGCGGGTTCTGCCCCTCTCGTGCGAGGCACTTTTCCAGTGGCCGATAAGCATCTCCGAGGGAGCTGGCTCTGCCGGGATCCTGGTCCCGGTATCTGGCGCCCACCTGGTAAAACCAGGCTCTCGGGAAATTAAGCCTTCACGGCTGCCGCGGATCCCGCCACACCTTATCCAAAGCCCGAATGCCCGCTCCCGGCGCCGCGCGTGGAAAAAGGGGGCAGGTTTCCCCGCCCCCCATCAATCTCTCAGCAACCGCGGCTGATCAGAAGCCCATCACCAGCGACACGCCAAGACGGTTGTCGGTCTTGTCGGTGCCCTCGATGGCCTCGTCATTGTAGTCGGTCTTGTAGCTGACGCGGGTCGACAGCTGGTCGGTCATGGCGAAGTTCAGGCCAAGATCGTTGGTCACCAGCGTGTTGGCATCCGACGCAAGGATGTCGGTGTCGTTGGTCAGGTACACCGTCTCGTTGAACGCATGGTACAGGCGCGACGACGCGATCATCGCCGCTTCGGTATCGTCTTCACCCAGCTGGTCCTCGACATAACGGATGCCCGGGCCGGCCTGCACGCGCCAGGCGGTCTGCGTTGTGTTGATGATCCGGTAACCAGGGCCGAAGCCGAGGAAGGCGTCGGTTTCGAAGGCGGCATATTCATCGAACTGCGCGCGGGCCAGACCGAAGACGTAGAAGCGGTCGGTCAGCGAGTAGTTGGCGTCATAGACCGTGAAGAGTTCCTTCTTGGTCTCGTCGCCGTCATCCTCGCCATATTCCACGCCGAAGCCGATGGTATGGGTCCACTGGCCCGCGCCATAGCGCAGGCGGCCTGCCAGCGCGAGGTCCTGGGTCTCGGTGTTGCCCGAGGAGCCGGCATAGGTCATGGCAACGCTGCCCGACCAACCCGGCTGGAACTGCTCGGGGCCAAAGCGGGCGTCGTCGCGCGCCTCTTCCAGGTCTTCCTGGGCATCGTCCGAGATGTCGTCGATCCGGTCGTCCAGAGCCTCGGTGCCGACCAGGGTACCCTGCGCATAGATCGCAGAGGTTCCGATCAGCAGCGCAAGGGTCGAGGCGGACGCCATGGTCAGAATGGTTTTCATGGGTGCGATCCTTTTCACTGTCACATGTGCGGGCGGGGGGTGGACCGCCGCAGTCACACGACGCCGTCACCTGAGCGACCGCGTCCCGTGCGGGACTTATGAGCGTTCCAAAGGCGGATGCAGAGACTTGAAATGGCAGGGTTTACCGCTAGCACATTGGCGCAGGCGACATGCCGCCACGAGGTTTGCGCGCAACGGGCGCGGTTCCGCCGGTTCCATCGCACACGCAGAAATGAGAGGGGCGTGAGGGGCGCGCTACAGCTTCTTTCGAGTCGGCCGGATCAGACCGGGCAGGCCCAGGGCCAGCAGCGTGAAGGCCAGTGGCAGCGAGAAGAAGAACCCTGCCTGACCATAGCCGATGGCGCCGATGACGCCGCCCAGCAAGAATGCCGCAACCAGTTGCAGAAGGATACGCAGTTTCGGCGCATCGACGCGGATGCCGGACTGCGGCAGCGCGAGACCATAGGCGGCCCGCCCCATCTCGATCCCGATATCGGTCACCATCCCGGTGGCATGGGTTGTGCGGATGCGCGCGCCGGATATCTTGGTGATCGTCGCGTTCTGCATCCCCATGATGAAGCACAGGCAGGCCAGCGAGAAGAGCCGCCCCACCTCGCTGCTGAAGATCCCGCCCCAGGCGAAGCAGGCCATGAAGCTGCCCTGGATTACCAGCGGCCAGGCATATTGCTGCCGCCCGGCATGGCTGCGCGCCCAGTGGATCAAGACGGTGCTGAAGCCTGCGCCCGCGGTGAAGGCGGAAATGGCAAGGGCGCTAACGAAGATGACCTTCGCGTTCAGCAGCGCGACATTGTCGGCCAACTGCGACAGATAGCCGGTCATGTGCGAGGTGTATTGGCCAAGGGCGAAGAACCCGCCGGCATTCGCCGCCCCTGCGATGGCCGCCAGCACCGTGGCCAGGATCAGGTCGTTGCCCGGCGAACGGCGATGCGCGACCAGCACGCGGGCCGAGCGGACCGGCCGCAGGAGGCGCCGCCCGGTCTTCCACCGCAGCCGCCGGTCGCGGATCGGCAGGGCGGCGGGGCGTGCAGAGGTCATTCAGGCGGTCCCGTCGGTCCTGCGCAGTGGCTTAAACCTGCCGTCGCGGTCAGGGGATCACATGCACGGCGGCGATACTGCGGCCGGGGTGCCGCAGATGCAAGATGCGGTCAGGCGCCGCGGCTGCGATGCGGGGCGCGGGCACCGACGGCGACCGGGATCAAGGTGCCCGTCTGCTGCACCACCGGCTCTGGCCTCTTGCGCCCGCCGCTGCCGCGATCTTCGGGTTCCGCCATCCGCATCACCGCGATGCCGAACTGCACGCCCGAGAACACCACGGCGTTGAACATCACCAGCATGACCACCGCAATCGGCCCCTCACGCGTCGCGGTGACCAGATGCCAGAGGTTGCCGATATTGAACCACAGCAGCGCGCCGACGAAGACCAGCGACAGCAGCAGCCCGAGGGCGACATTGCGGATATAGAGGCGCACGAGTTTGGGCATGGAGTTCCGCCTGACGAGGGATCATCCGGCCACGATAGCGCGTCTTGCGGCGAATCATATCGGCCAATGCGCCGCAGTCAGGCTGATCCGGCCGTCAGAATGCCTCGGGCCGCGCCTCGCGGGCCATATGGTCCAGCACTGCGTTGACGAATTTCGCTTCCTTGCCTTCGGGGAAGAAGGCGCGGGCGACGTCAACGAATTCGTTGATTACCACCTTGGGCGGGGTGGCGGGCGTCATCAGCTCTGCCCCCGCAGCGCGGAACAGGGCGCGCAGGGTCGGGTCGATCCGCGCGATCGGCCACGTCGCCATCAGCGCGCGGTCGGTCATCTGGTCGATTTTCGCCTGCCATTGCACGGCATCTTCCAGCAGGCGGCGGAAGAGGTTGGGGTCGCCCTCTGCCATCTCGTCGCCCTCATAGACCGCGCCGAAGCGATGCGTCTCGAATTCCAGCCGCACCTTGTCCACCGCCTGCCCCGCCGCTTCCATCTGGAACAGCGCCTGCACGGCAAAAAGCCGGGCGGCGGATTTCATCTGCCGCTTTTCATCTGCACTGCGCTTGCGCGGGGTCTCTTCGGTCATCTGGGGCCTATCAGGTCTGGTCCGAAGCGGCGGCGGGGCGAAAGCCCATGCCCTTCGTCTGGCGGGCCCATTTGCGGGAAAGCGCGACAAGATGCAAGGCCGCAGCTGCGGCGCCGCCGCCCTTGTTCTGCCCGGCGGGATCGGCGCGGACCACGGCCTGCTCGCGCGTCTCCACCGTCAGGATGCCATTGCCGACGCAGGCGCCCTGCAGCCCCAGCATCATCAGCCCGCGCGAGCTGTCGTTGCACACCGTATCGTAATGCGTGGTCTCGCCGCGGATCACGCAGCCAAGCGCGACGAACCCGTCATAATCGGTCATCCGCCCCGCCATCGCGATGGCCGAGGGGATTTCCAGCGCGCCCGGAACCTCGATCACGTCGACATCGGCGCCGGCGTCATGCGCCACGGCGCAGGCCCCGGCCACGAGGTCATCGGCGATGTCCTTGTAATAGGGTGCCACCACCACCAGCAGCTTCACCGCCCGGTCAAAGACCGGCAGCGACAGGGTGTAATGGGTTTCAGAACCGGCCATCGGCGTTACTCCGTGATCGGGCGGGTGCCCGCGATTTCGAGCCCGTAGGCCTCCAGCCCCACCACCCGCGGCGCGGCCGAGTTGGTGACGAGGATCAGCTTCGACAGCCCCAGCGAGGACAGGATCTGCGCCCCAAGCCCGTATTGGCGCAGCGTCTGCGGCGAGGCCTCGCCCTCCATCACCAGCTTCATCGTGGTGTCGCGCAGCAGCACCACGACGCCGCGGCCCTCGGCGGCGATCACGCGCATGGCGCCCTGCAACTCGCCCGAATGGCCGCCGCCGATGCCAAGCACGTCCTCCAGCGGGTTCAGCGCATGGACGCGGGCCAGCACCGGCGCCTCGCCCGAGATATCGCCCTTGGACAGCACGACATGCTCTGCCCCCTGCGTCTCATCGGTGAAGATCCGCATCAGCCAGTCGCCGCCATGCACCGACTGAACCGGCTTGACCGCGCGCTCCTTGACCAGGTTGTCATGGCGGCGGCGATAGGCGATCAGGTCGGAAATCGTGCCGATCTTCAGGTTGTGGCGCTGTGCAAACGCCACCAGATCAGGCAGCCGCGCCATCGTGCCGTCATCGTTCATGATCTCGCAGATCACGCCCGAGGGGTTGAGCCCGGCAAGCCGGCTGACATCCACCGCTGCCTCGGTATGGCCAGCGCGCACCAGAACGCCGCCATCGCGGGCGCGCAAGGGGAAGACATGGCCGGGGCTGGCGATGTCGGCGGCGCCGCGGGTCGGGTCGATGGCGACGGCGACGGTGCGGGCGCGGTCATGGGCAGAAATGCCGGTGGTCACGCCCTCGCGCGCCTCGATCGACATGGTGAAGGCGGTCTCGTGGCGGCTGGAATTCTTGGGGCTCATCAGCGGCAGGCCGAGCGCGTCGATCCGGGCCCCCGGCAGCGACAGGCAGATCAGCCCGCGGCCATGCGTCGCCATGAAGTTGATCGCCTCGGGCGTGGCCATCTGGGCCGGAATCACCAGATCGCCCTCATTCTCGCGGTCCTCATGATCGACGAGGATGAACATGCGCCCGTTGCGGGCATCCTCGATGATCTCTTCGACGGTCGAGATGGCATCGCTGTAGTCGGTCTTGATATCGGTCATCGCAGCACTCCCCGGGCAATTGCCTGATAGCGCAGGGCGCGCGGCTTTGCCAGCGCAAGGGTGCGGGGGTGCTGTGCGGCGGCGCAGAGGTCAGGCGAAGAAGCGCTCCGCCGGCAGGTAGCCCGCCAGCCGCCCCGCCGCGCACCAGTCGCGTTCCGCCGCGGTGTCGCCGATCAGCAGCACGCGGTCGCCGGGCACGCCGCCCAGAAGGCCGCGCACCGCCTCGCGCAGGGCCGGGAAGGACAGCAGGCCGGGGGCGCGGCCGGCACCGTCGAAGCGCAGCCCCTGCGCGGCGAGGCCCGCGAGGGTGGCGGCGGGGTCGAGGGGTGGCTGCGCGGCGATCTGGCGCTGAACGCCGGCCTGCGCCGCGAGCTTCGCCGCCCGCTCCGCCGCCAGCGCCTGATCCGCGCGAAACAGGTGCAGCGCGTTGGTGGAGTAGAGGAAGGCCACGATGTCATGCCCCGTCGTCGCGCGGACTGTGGCATAGCTGGTGTAGTCGAGCCCGATCTCCTTGGCCCGCCGCACCCGCAGCCGGATCACCTCCAGCGGC
>Ga0209347_1004431_pt1 | contig 14607 bp, 15 predicted proteins | sample AutmiccommuBRH23_FD_187382 | JGI IMG/M metagenome (GOLD analysis project Ga0209347, IMG submission 187382) | Deep subsurface microbial communities from Mt. Terri, Switzerland - Autotrophic microbial communities BRH/23 (SPAdes) (version 2) | ecosystem: Environmental > Aquatic > Deep subsurface >... | reverse complement strand
TATTATCCCATTTTAAAGGACATGAAATGGCCGGCTTTGGTGGCGCTATAAAAAACCTTGCCATGGGCTGTGCTTCTGCATCCGGAAAGCAAATACAACACTCAGATGCTAAACCCCAAGTAAAAGACCAGGATTGTATTGGCTGCAGCGTGTGTGTAAAATGGTGTCCTACAGACTCAATAGGCATTCAGAGTAAGACTGCAGTGATAGATTTAGAGAAATGCATAGGATGCGGTGAATGTACAACTGCCTGTCCCAAGAGAGCCATAAAAGTACAGTGGAAAACAAATATAGAAGCTTTTCAAGAGAAAATGGCAGAATATGCTCTGGGAGCTGTTCAGAATAAAAAAACTGCCTATATTAATTTTGTAATGAATGTAACACCCCTTTGCGACTGTGTCCCATGGAGTGATGTGCCTATTGTCAGAGATATTGGCATTTTAGCTTCCTACGATCCTGTTGCCATTGACCGGGCAAGTTTTGATCTGGTAAATCAACAGCAAGGGATATTCGATTCGGAATTGACCTGCAATCATGGGGTAGGAGAAGACAAGTTCAGGGGAATGCATAAGGAAGTCAATGCTTCCCATATCCTGGATTATGGAGAAGAAATAGGATTAGGAAAAAATGATTACGATTTAATTCAAATTGACTAAAAAAAGTATTGTCAATAATTTATCATTTGTATATAATAGGTATAGAGAAAATTTATTACATCAATGACTATCATAAAAAAAATGAATATGGATTTCTGAGTGATAAATGCGGGAGAGAATCTCCGAGTGAGATCGCCGAAGGAACAAACCGTTGGAACTGCCTTCCAAATGGTGAATTTCTCAGGCAAAAGGACCGTATTTTGACAGAATCTCTGGAAAGCTTAAGAAAGCACCGAAGGGGCAATTCTTTTATTAGAAGAAACTCTCAGGTTATAGACAGAGAAGTATGGCAACTGTTTGTTGCTATACTTCTTTTTTATTTAATTAATTAACCCTCATAATTATTGTTTGTTTTTAAAAAACTATTACCATAAAACGTTTTCCTTGACTGGAATCTGAAGCCAGAGGTGAAGAATGTTGAAAAAAACCTTGATTTCAAATAATCCATTAGTATATGAAAAATATTCAGATGAAAAGGATATAATTTTTTCAAATGCGTATACTTACCTTGATGTACTGTCGATTACACGCAATAAAATCCATGAGGGACATCATTTACTTACTCATCCACTTTCAGGAAGTGTAAAACCCAATGAGACACCCTATAAAACTGTTGCTATTACATTGGATAAATGTGTTTTGGATTTTCAGTCGTTGTCAATTATTGAAGAATGCATAAACACAGCTCAAAAATTTATTGAAGGGAAAAAGGTCCCTCTCTGGACTGAAAAGCTGCTGGAGGATTTTCAACTGATTGATTATTATCTCATACAAAATGCCATAGACAGCATGGAACAGTTCTCAAAATAGACGTGTTTTTAAAGTAAAGCTTAGGGTATGTAATGAATACATTTTATAATTTAAGGAGGGTTTTTGATGGAAAACTTATATGATGTGGTGATCATAGGGTCAGGACCTGCAGGTATGGCAGCCGGACTATATGCAGCTAGAGCAAAAATGAAAACCTTAGTTCTGGAAAAGAATAAAGTTGGCGGCCAAATATCTACAACTAACGAAGTTGCCAACTATCCCGGGTCTATTCACAATGCTACTGGTCCGAGCCTTGTAGCAAGAATGGTTGAACAGGTAGAAGAATTCGGTGCAGAGAGAAAAAAAGATAATGTCTTGGAAGTTGATTTCAGCGGAAATATTAAGATTATAAAAGGCGAAAAAGAAGTATATCAAGCAAAGTCAGTAATCATTGCCAGTGGTGCTACCCCTAAGAAAATTGGCTGTCCCGGAGAGGAAGAACTGACAGGAAAAGGAGTATCCTACTGTGCCACATGTGATGCAGATTTCTTTACGGATTTTGAAGTATTTGTAATAGGTGGAGGAGACTCCGCGGTGGAAGAAGCCCTATATCTTACTAAGTTTGCCAGAAAAGTAACAGTCGTTCATAGAAGAGATGAATTAAGAGCTGCCAAATCCATACAGGAAAAGGCTTTTAAAAATCCTAAAATGGAATTCCTATGGAACAGCGTAGTAGAAGAAATTAAAGGTGAAGGTGTGGTAGAATCCATAGTCTTTAAGAACGTTAAGACCGGTGAAACCCATGAACACCATGCAGCAGAAGAGGATGGAACCTTCGGAATATTCCCGTTTGTTGGTTTTCAGCCATTAAGTGAAATATATACTGATAAAATAGATATGGATAAAGCGGGATATATTATAACTGATGATAATATGAAAACAAATATTACCGGCGTATTCGCAGCAGGAGACATCCGTGTAAAATCCCTGAGACAGGTGGTAACAGCAGTTGCTGATGGTGCCATAGCAGCAGTACAGGTAGAAAAATATATAGAAAACAACTTTGAAGAATAACTTAATGAATTATAGGTAGTTCCAAACGTTCTATGAAAAACGAAGGAATGTGCCTTGAATGTGCCTTGGGGACGATTCGTCTGGCACACACGCTTTCGTGTGCCTGAGAAGGGGTATCCCCATGGCACGGAAGCATGGGTTTAGCATTACCGAATTATAAGGAGGTGAAAAAATGTTAGCAGTGGACAAGGATTCTTTTCAAGCTGAAGTTCTTGAAGCACAAGGATATGTACTTGTAGACTACTGGAGCGACGGCTGCGAACCATGCAAAGCCTTACTGCCGGATGTGGAAGTATTAGCTGAACAGTATGCTGAAAAAGTAAAATTTGTGAAGCTCAATACGACCCAAGCCAGAAGATTGGCAATTTCTCAAAAGGTATTAGGTCTTCCTACAATAGCTTTATACAAAGATGGTCAAAAGATTGAAGAAGTGACAAAGGATGACGCAAACAAAGCTAAGATTGAGGCAATGATTCAAAAACATGTAGGCTAACCCTTGCAAATGCTGGCGGGTATAACTCCGCCAGCTGCGGGTTATAAATAAAAAGGGAGGTGAATATTGTGCGCCTAGAATTAGGAAGAATTAAAATTACGGATGTTCAATTTGGAGAAATTACAAAGGTAGAAAAGGGAACTCTGTATGTAAATGAGCAAGAATTAGTTAACCTGATCACTGAAGATGAGCACATTAAGAGTGTTAAAGTCGATCTTGCAAAACCTGGTGAAGAGACAAGAATCACACCTGTTAAAGATGTGATTGAACCAAGAGTTAAGGTTGAAGGTCAGGGAGGTATTTTCCCGGGTGTAATCAACAAGGTTACAACCGTGGGAGCAGGACGCACACATGTTTTAAGCGGTGCCGCAGTGGTAACCTGCGGTAAAATCGTTGGTTTCCAGGAAGGTATTATCGATATGTCAGGTCCTGGAGCAGACTTTACTCCATTCTCCAAAACATATAATATATGTTTGGTAATTGAGCCTGTTGAAGGATTAAAACAATATGAATATGAAGCTGCAGCAAGAATGGCTGGTTTAAAGGCCGCAGCTTTCATAGGTAAAGCCGGTTTAAATGTACAGCCTGATGAAGTAGAAATCTACGAAACAAAGCCATTAATGGAAAGCATTACACAATATCCTAATTTACCAAAGGTTGGATATGTTTATATGCTTCAAACTCAAGGTTTGCTTCATGACACCTATGTATACGGCGTTGATGCGAAGAAGATCGTTCCGACAATTCTTTATCCTACAGAGGTTATGGATGGAGCCATACTAAGCGGTAACTGCGTTTCAGCCTGTGATAAAAACACCACATACCACCACCAGAATAATCCTATTATCCATGATTTATATGCAAGACATGGAAAAGATATTAATTTTATGGGAGTTATTATCACAAACGAAAACGTTTATCTGGCAGATAAAGAGAGATCTTCCGATTGGACAGCTAAACTATGCAGGTATTTAGGATTAGATGGAGCAATCGTATCACAGGAAGGGTTTGGTAACCCAGATACAGACTTGATTATGAACTGTAAAAAAATAGAAAATCAAGGTGTTAAGACAGTTATTGTTACAGACGAATATGCCGGTCGGGATGGTGCATCTCAATCCCTGGCAGATGCCGATCCAAAGGCAGATGCTGTTGTAACGGGAGGTAACGCCAATGAAGTAATCGTACTTCCTCCAATGAAAAAAGTTATTGGAATGCTGGATTATACCGATAAAATCGCCGGAGGTTTTGATGGAAGTTTAAGACCTGATGGAAGCATTGAAGCGGAAATACAGGTAATTACAGGAGCTACAAATGAACTAGGTTTCAACAAGATGTCTGCCACCGGCTTCTAAATCAGACATCAAAAAATAATTTTATACATTAGAAAGGATGGTAACCATGAGTATGTTTGATGGAAAAAAAGTCATCATTATCGGTGACAGAGATGGTATACCGGGTCCTGCCATAGAAGAGTGTTTAAAGACAACTGGTGCAGAAGTGGTATTCTCTGCAACAGAATGCTTTGTCTGAACCGCTGCAGGAGCAATGGACCTGGAAAATCAGAATAGGGTTAAGAATATGACAGAGAAGTTCGGTGGAGAAAATATTATCGTTCTTCTTGGTGCTGCTGAAGCAGAAGCTGCAGGCTTAGCTGCTGAAACAGTTACAAACGGAGACCCTACCTATGCAGGTTCATTGGCAGGAGTCCAGTTGGGACTCAAGGTATATCATGCAGTAGAACCGGAGTTTAAAGAAGCTGTTGATGCTGATGTTTACGACGAGCAGATCGGTATGATGGAAATGGTACTTGATGTGGATTCTATCGCTGCTGAAATGTCATCCATTAGAGAACAATTCTGCAAATACTAAAATATTTCCCAGTGTAAAAATAAGAGAGGGGGGAAACTATGAGCAAGATTAGAATTGTTCATTATATTAACCAATTCTTTGCAGGTATTGGTGGAGAAGAAAAAGCTGATATTAGACCTGAATTACGTGAAGGGATTGTAGGACCGGGAGCTGCTTTAAACGCACAATTCAAGGGAGAAGCAGAAATTGTTGCAACTATAATTTGCGGTGACTCCTATTTCAATGAAAACGTGGAAGAAGCTAAAGCAGAAATCATGGATATGGTGAAAAAGTACAACCCTGATTTATTCATTGCAGGACCTGCCTTCAATGCAGGTAGATACGGTGTGGCTTGCGGTACAATCTGTAAAGCTGTAAAAGAATCGTTAAATATTCCTGTTGTTACAGCCATGTATATTGAAAACCCAGGTGCCGATATGTATAAGAAGGATTTGTACATCATGGAGACCGGGAACTCGGCTGCAGCTATGAGAACTGCTGCTCCTGCATTGGCAAAGCTTGCTCTTAAGCTGGCAAAAGGTGAAGAAATCGGTGCGCCTTATGCAGAAGGATATATTTCCAGAGGAGTAAGAAAAAACATCTTTAGAGAAGAAAGAGGTTCCAAGAGAGCCGTAGATATGCTAATGAAAAAACTTAAGGGTGAAGAATTCGTTACAGAATATCCAATGCCTGATTTTGATAATGTGGCCCCAAATCCGGCAGTGAAGGATATGTCTAAAGCAAAAGTGGCATTGGTTACTTCCGGAGGTATTGTTCCAAAGGGTAATCCTGATCATATTGAATCTTCCAGCGCTTCAAAATACGGAAAATATGATATTGCAGACTTCAATGATTTAACTGAGGCAACCCATGAAACAGCCCACGGCGGATATGACCCCGTATATGCAAATGCCGATTCAGATAGAGTATTACCTGTTGACGTATTAAGAGACATCGAAAAAGAAGGTGTAATTGGTGAATTGCACAGATATTTCTATACCACAACCGGTAATGGAACCTCCGTAGCAAATTCAAAAGCATTTGCTGCAAAATTCTCTCAAGAATTGGTGGCAGACGGTGTTGATGCTGTAATTCTTACATCCACCTGAGGCACCTGTACACGTTGCGGTGCAACGATGGTAAAAGAAATAGAAAGGGCAGGCATTCCTGTTGTCCATATATGTACAGTAGTTCCAATCTCACTGACTGTAGGAGCTAACAGAATAGTACCTGCCGTAGCAATTCCCCATCCCCTTGGAAATCCGGCCCTGGATCAAGGAGAGGAGAAAAAATTAAGACGAAAAATAGTCGAAAAAGCTTTAAAAGCTTTACAAACTGAAGTAGAAGGTCAAACTGTATTTGAAGACTAATAAAGACGCCGGCTGTTTTTGCAGCTGGCAGCTGCTTTGACTAATAGGACTCGATAAATGGGTGGTGACTTCATCACCCATTTATTTAAAGTATATTAATAAAATATTGATTTATTAATCTTTTTTATTATAACATAATGATATTAAATAAAAAAATAGTCTTGTACACTGTCAACTCTAAATTTTGTGTTATCCGGCTAGTGTACTAAGTAGCTGCGAGCTGCGAGAAAACTTGCAGCAGGAAGTGATTCAAAATATATGGAGGTGAAGGTAAATGAATTATGCAGTAGTAAAAGGTGCCGGTTATGTGCTTGTATACACACCGGACATGATATTACATAATGGAACGACTCAAACCACTGAAAGAATAACGAATCCTAATTCAGAATATCTGAAGAAGGTTCCTGAGCATACCAGAGCCTATGAACAGGTGATAAACTATGCACCCAACCAGGTATATATCGGTAATCTTACTCCTGAGGATTTAAGAAACTATGAAATGCCATGGTATGATAAGGATGTGGCAGAAGCAAATCGTTTCGGAAGATTCGGAGAAATCATGCCCCAGGACGAATTTATTGCACTTTTGAAAATATCCGATGCCTTTGACTTAGTGAAGCTGGATAAAAGCTTTACAGACATGGTGAAAGGTAAAATCCAGAATCATCCCCTGTTCAAGGATGATATAAAAAAGCTTAAAGAGGGAGAAGACCTGGCAGACATAGAAAAATATGTCAACGAACAGCATGCTGAAGCCATCTACAATGAAGGCAAGCTGGTGGGCTGCGTGAAAAGAGCCCATGACATAGATTCTAACCTTAATGCTCATGTATTGTTTGAGAACCTGGTGGTTAAAGCATCGGGAATATTGGCATTCAAACACCTTATTGAGAAGAATAAAATAAATGTGGCAGATATAGATTATGTAATTGAGTGCTCAGAGGAAGCATGCGGAGACATGAACCAAAGAGGAGGAGGGAACTTTGCAAAAGCTATTGCTGAAGCAACAGGGGCAGTTAATGCAACAGGTTCCGATACCAGAGGCTTCTGTGCCGCACCAACCCATGCATTAATAGAAGCAGCAGCCTTGGTACAATCAGGTACTTACGATAATGTAGTAATCGTTGCCGGAGGAGCCACAGCAAAGCTGGGGATGAACGGCAAGGACCACGTCAAAAAAGATATGCCGATACTTGAAGACGTATTGGGTGGATTTGCCATACTCATAAGCAAAAACGACGGAATCAATCCGGTACTGCGGACAGACCTGGTAGGAAAACATACCGTAGGAACCGGATCATCACCTCAAGCAGTAATTACAGCCCTGGTAACCACACCACTGGATAAGGGTGGACTAAAAATCACCGACATAGACAAATACTCGGTGGAAATGCAAAACCCAGACGTAACAAAACCAGCCGGAGCGGGAGACGTACCCGAAGCAAACTACAAAATGATAGCAGCATTGGGAGTAAAGAGAAACGAACTGGATAGAAAAGACCTGGCCGGCTTTGTAGAAAAGCACGGAATGCCGGGCTGGGCACCAACACAAGGACATATTCCTTCAGGAGTGCCCTATTTAGGCTTTGCCAAAGAAGACCTGACAAACGGTACATTGAACAAAGTCATGATCGTAGGAAAGGGAAGCCTTTTCCTTGGTAGAATGACCAACCTGTTTGACGGAGTATCCATAGTAATCGAAAGAAATACAGGAGCACAAGCTGAAGCAGCAGGAACAGGCATATCCCAAGAGCAAGTAAAAGTAATGATAGCAGAGGCCATGAGAGATTTTGCGTCCCACCTGCTAAAGGAATAGGGGTGATGAAAATGGCAGAAAACAAATCTGTAAAACAGATGATCGGTAAAACCTTTATGGAAATTGCCGATGCTATCCAAACAGGGCAGTTTGGCACTAAAATAAAAATCGGCCTAACCATCCTGGGCAGCGAGCATGGTACAGATAACCTGGTCAAAGGAGCAGAGCAGGCAGCAAAAAATGCCTCAAACTTTGATATAGTACTCATAGGGCCAAAGGTAGATACTCATCTGGAAATGGTAGAAGTCAATTTGGAAGAGGATATGCATAAAAAAATGGAAGAATTGTTGGACAGCGGTTATATACAAGGTTGTGTCACCATGCATTATAACTTCCCTATAGGGGTATCTACCGTAGGAAAAGTAATAACACCGGGAATGGGCAGAGAAATGCTTTTAGCTACCACAACAGGCACAGCATCTGCCCATCGTGTTGAAGCAATGGTAAAAAATGCCCTCTACGGCATCATAACCGCCAAGGCCATGGGAATCAAAGAACCTACCGTAGGAATACTCAATCTTGACGGTGCAAGACAAGTGGAGAGAGCCCTGAAAGAACTTAACAGCAGCGGCTATCCCATCAACTTCTCGGAATCCGTACGCTCCGACGGGGGAGCCGTAATGAGAGGAAACGACCTCTTGGCAGGAACAGTGGACGTCATGGTAACCGATACCCTCACAGGAAATATCATGATGAAAGTATTCTCATCCTACACCACAGGTGGCAGCTATGAAGCCATGGGCTTCGGCTATGGACCTGGAGTAGGAGAAGGCTATGACAGAATCATACTCATACTATCCAGAGCATCAGGAGTACCCGTAGTGGCCAACGCCATACAATATGCAGCCAAACTGGCACAAGGCAAGCTTACTGAAGTTGCCAAAGCTGAATTTGCCAAGGCAAAAGCAGCTAAGCTGGAGGATATCTTAAAATCTTTAACAAAAGATGTCAAAAAAGCAAAAGCTGAAGATGAAGATGTGGCGGAACCACCTAAGGAAGTGGTAACAGGATCCATATCCGGTATAGACATCATGGATTTAGAGGATGCTGTAAAAGCTTTATGGAAAGAAGGCATCTATGCTGAAAGCGGCATGGGCTGTACAGGGCCAATAGTACTGGTCCATGAAGAAAAGATACACAAAGCCACAGAAGTCCTGGGAAAAGCAGGCTTTGTGGCAAAGGAAGGAGAAGTTTGCTAATATTTGGGCTCCAGCATAGCTGGAGCCTTTAGTTTTGCTTCAAAGCATGAAAGAAGTGCGACAGGGGACGGTTCTCGTTTGTCGCAAATGCGACAAACGAGAACCGTCCCCTGTCGCAGGGGCTCTTAAATTGTTAAATATTATTAATTTATTCAAATAGAGGAAGGATTTTAAATCAAAATGTAGAAATCTACAACGTTAAATATCTATGGGAAGAAAAAAATGAGGAGGAAGATTAGATGTTTAAGAAGAGCATAACTTTGTTATTGGTATTTGTGTTAATGGTGAGTTTATTTGCAGGTTGTGCACCTAAACAACAGGAGCAGCCGCCGGCAGCTGAAACTCCTGAGGCTCCTGCAGCAGAGTTGGTTAAAGTTGGTATGGTAACAGACTCAGGTACGATTGACGACAAGTCATTTAACCAAGGAACATGGGAAGGTATACTGAAGTATAAAAATGACAAAGGAACTATTGAAGAAAAATACCTGCAGCCGTCTGGGGAACAGCATACAGACTATGTAAATGCCATTAATGACCTGGTGGACGCCGAATATGAAATCATTGTAACCCCCGGATTCAAGTTTGAAACAGCCATAAACGAAGCGGCCGGAAATCACAAGGATAATACTTTTATCATTATCGACGGATATCCACATAGTGGAGATTACAATTTTGTTAAGCATGACAATGTTGCCAGCATATTCTTTACTGAGCATGAAGCGGGATTTCTGTCAGGAGTGGCTGCCGCATTAGAAACTAAATCAGGTAAGCTTGGATATATTGGCGGCATGGAAATTCCAGCAGTGCAAAAGTTCGGTTGGGGTTATGTAGCCGGTGTTAAGTATGCAAATGAAACCTTTGGAACAAACGCAGAAGTTACCGATTACCTCTATCAAGGGACCTTTACCGATGTTGCTGCAGGACAAACATTGGCAGCCGGTATGTATAATAAAGGTGTTGATATAATATTTGCAGCGGCTGGAGGAGTTGGAGTCGGTGTATTTAATGAAGCTAAGCAAAGAGCAGAAAAAGGTGAAAAAGTCTTTGTCGTAGGCGTTGATGTAGACCAATACGAGATGGGTAAAATTAAGAGTGGTGAATCTGTAACATTAACTTCCGCCATGAAGAGAATTGATGTAGCAGCCTATAACTATGTAGATGATAAGATTAATGGAAGCTTCCCGGGAGGAGAAATAATCACTCTATCCTTGGCAGATGAAGGCGTAGGACTACCTAAGGATAATCCAAATCTTACTGCTGATACAATAGCTAAGGTTGAGCAAGCTAAAAAGGATGTTTTAGATAAGAAGGCAGTTGTTCCGTCAACTGCAGAAGAAATAACTGCAGCAGGTTTAGAAAAGTATCTAACAAAGAAGTAAAAATACTATAAAAATGAAGCAAAAAGGAAAACAGCAGTTTCCAAACCGCTCGTTTTCCTTTTTTTAAAAATATATTTTCAAGCCATGGAGGAGATTACATGGAATACATTATAGAAATGCTTGATATTCGAAAAGAATTTCCAGGTGTTATAGCAAATGATAACATTACTCTTCAAGTAAAGCCAAGGGAAATCCATGCACTTCTTGGGGAAAACGGTGCAGGAAAGTCAACTCTTATGTCAGTTTTGTTTGGGCTGTATCAACCTGATGCAGGTACCATAAAAGTACGAGGGAAAGAAGTCAGGGTTGCTAATCCAAATGTTGCGAATGACCTTGGAATTGGAATGGTACATCAACATTTTAAACTGGTTCATAACTTTACCGTTGCGGAAAACATCATATTAGGGATGGAAAGAGTGAAAAACGGTAGAATAGATATAGAATCGGCTGTTAAAAAAATTGAAGAACTATCTAAACTATATAAGCTAAATGTCGAACCATACGCTAAGATAGAGGACATTACCGTAGGAATGCAGCAGCGGGTCGAGATTTTGAAGATGCTGTATCGGGATGCTGAGATCTTGATTTTTGATGAGCCTACAGCTGTACTTACTCCACAGGAAATCACTGAACTGATTGGGGTAATGAAGAATATGGCAGCGGAAGGTAAAACTATCCTGGTCATTACCCATAAGCTAAAGGAAATAAAGGCTGCAGCTGATCGTTGTACGGTTATAAGAAAAGGTAAATCCATTGCCACTGTTAATGTACCGGAAACCTCGGAAGAGAAAATGGCTGAATTAATGGTGGGGAGAAGTGTAAGCTTTAAGGTTGAAAAGAAGCCTGCTAATCCTGGGGAAGAAGTCTTTAAGATAGAGAACTTGAATGTAATGGGAGGTCGAGGAATTCAGGCTGTAAAAAATGTTTCTTTATCAGCAAAATCTGGAGAGATACTAGGTGTAGCTGGAGTAGAAGGTAATGGACAAACTGAACTTATTGAAGCAATAACAGGATTAAGACAGGCTGAGTCAGGTAAAATTTTGCTAAACGGAGTGGATATAAGCTCTTTTCCGGTTAGGAAACGCAATGAGTACGGACTGGGACATATTCCTGAGGATAGACATAAATACGGTCTTGTACTGGATTTTATACTTGAAGACAACATGATCCTAGAGAATTATTATAAGCCACCCTTTTCAAATAAAGGTATTTTGGACAGAGAAAAGATACACACTTATACAGAGAGTCTGATTGAACAGTTCGACGTCCGTGCAGGACAGGGATCCTCTACAATAACCAGGAGTATGTCAGGTGGAAACCAACAAAAAGCAATTATTGCCAGAGAAGTGGACAGATCACCTTCCGTGATGATAGTTGCGCAGCCAACTAGAGGACTGGATGTAGGAGCAATTGAATACATACACAAAAGACTTATACAAGAGCGTGATAAGGGGAAAACCATCTTGATGTTTTCTCTGGAATTAGATGAGATTCTTAATGTTTCAGATCGGATTGCAGTCATGTACGAGGGAAAAATAGTCGGAATCGTAAATGCTTCCGAGACAAATGAGAACGAGCTCGGTCTCATGATGGCTGGAGGAGGGAAAAATTCATATGATCAAGAATAAAATAATCATACCATTATTGGCTGTGATCCTGGGATTTATAACTGGTGCGATTGTTATGATTATTACGGGACACGATCCGATTGAGGCGTACACGGCACTCTTAAAGGGAGCAGGCTTTTTTGGAAATATTAAACGTTTTGGTGATACCCTGCTTAACACTACAACCTTAATTCTCACAGGTCTTTCAGTAGCTTTTGCTTTTAGAACAGGATTATTTAACGTTGGTGCAGCTGGTCAGATGTTAATGGGAGGGTTTACTGCGATCTATATTGGAGCAGCATTTAAACTTCCATCTTATATACATGCACCTTTAGCTGTTGTTGGTGCTGTTCTGGTAGGTGCAGCGTGGGCCTTTATTCCAGGTCTTTTAAAAGCAAAGTTTAGAATTCATGAAGTGGTTAGTACGATAATGATGAATTATATTGCCATGTGGAGTGTATACTATTTAGTCCCTACTCTAATACCGGGAAGCTTCAATACAGAATCAAGACCCATTAATCCTACAGCTTCACTGAGGGTAGAATGGCTTACAAAATTATTTAAGGGATCCTATATAAATATTGGTTTGGTTTTTGCTATAGTTTGTATTTTTTTAATTTGGTGGATTCTCGAAAAAACTACTTTTGGCTATGAATTAAAATCTGTAGGATTTAATATTCACGCATCGCGATATGCCGGGATGAAGGTTAACCGAAATATGATATTGTCCATGATGATAGCAGGTGCTTTAGCAGGTACGGCCGGGGCAACATACTATTTGGGATTTGCAGACAACATTAAAATTGGAGTACTTCCAACTCAAGGGATGGAGGGAATCGCAGTTGCGCTGCTTGGATTAAACACTCCTTTTGGAGTTGGACTAACTGCACTCTTATTTGGATTCATGAATGCCGGGCGCCTCTTTATGCAGGCTTCAACGGATGTACCTAATGAACTTGTTCCAATTATTATAGCGATTATCATCTTCTTTGCGGCAACAAGCCTAATGCTTAAGTCTTTTGTGCAAAGAGTAGAGAGAGTATATAAAAAGAACGTAGGTGATAAATAATGTGGAAAATAATAATAAGTATTGTCCCGCTGGCCATTGCATATACTGCACCTTTATTGGTTATTGCTTTAGGAGGTATGTTTAGTGAAAGAAGCGGAATAGTAAATATTGGACTGGAAGGGCTGATGGGTGTCGGAGCTTTTACAGCTGCTTTAGTAATTTCCAAGGGTACAGGAACTATGGGAGATTCAATAGTGTATATAGGATTATTAGCGGCAGCGTTGGCTGGTGGAATTTTCTCTTTACTTCATGCCTTTGCCAGTGTTACCATGAAGTCCGATCAGGTAGTAAGTGGAACGGCCATCAATATACTCTCGGCAGCCATAACCGTTTATTTAGCAAGAAGCTTGACTGGCAGTGCAAATATACAGATCATTTCAGGTTTTATAAAAAGAGATGTACCGGTACTATCCAGTGTTCCTATTATCGGGCCATTGTTTTTCGGTAATGCCTATATCACTACTTTGATAGTATTCATTATCGTAATGATTAGTTGGTATATGTTATATAGACGTCCTTTTGGCTTGAGGCTCAGAGCTTGTGGAGAGAATCCCCAAGCTGCAGATTCATTAGGTATCAATGTACTAAGGATGAGGTATATAGGCGTAGCGCTTTCAGGTATACTGGCTGGACTGGGAGGAGGCATTGTTATTACCACCTATTCAGGCGAATTTTCTCCCTTGATCTATAGTGGGTTAGGCTTCCTGGCCCTTGCAGCATTAATTTTTGGAAAATGGAATCCCTGGGGTGTGTTAGGCGCCTCTTTATTCTTCGGGTTTGCTAAAACAGTTGCTGATATGTCTAAATTATTTGAGTCTTTAAAGGGCATGCCAAATATCTTGTTTAACACCTTTCCATATGTAGTAACTTTGATAGCTCTAGTGGTATTCTCTAAGAATGCAGCAGGACCAAGGGCAGCTGGGGAACCCTATGATCCAGGAAAGCGATAAGTAAACTTTCTAGCTATTTAGTACTATTCAATCTTGTCATAATAACCCGAAACCACACTATTTATATGGTTTTGGGTTAATCCTTTTTATGATTTGAAATTATTTAAAAAAACAGTGAAATCTTATGATAGTGTTAACATAGCGTTAACATAGTGTTAACAGAGTAATAATACAAACTTTATTTAATGTGAGTTAGATGGTATAATAAAAGATATACAATTACTAAATTTTTTAAATAACAGATTATTAGATATTTTATGAGACTAATGGAAAACTAACATTGTGGGTACATGAAGGTGGTGAATAGGAAATGCGTCTTGGATTTAATTTAAACATTGAACAAATACAAAAATTAGTCATGACCCCTGAACTAAAACAAGCTATTCAAATACT
>Ga0209347_1004429_pt1 | contig 14613 bp, 16 predicted proteins | sample AutmiccommuBRH23_FD_187382 | JGI IMG/M metagenome (GOLD analysis project Ga0209347, IMG submission 187382) | Deep subsurface microbial communities from Mt. Terri, Switzerland - Autotrophic microbial communities BRH/23 (SPAdes) (version 2) | ecosystem: Environmental > Aquatic > Deep subsurface >... | reverse complement strand
TCTGGACGCCGATCTGCAGCGCCGCGCCCAGATCGGGCTCAACAAGGGCGAAGCGCATCATGCGCTGAAGCGAGCCATCAGCTTCCATCGCCGGGGTGAAATCCGCGACCGTTCCGCCGAAGGCCAGCATTACCGGATCGCCGGCATGAACCTCCTCGCCGCGATCATCATCTTCTGGAACACCATGAAGCTGGGCGAAGTCGTCGCCAACCAGAAACGCGAGGGAAAATTGCAATTGCCCGATCTGCTGGCCCATGTCTCGCCCCTCGGATGGGAGCACATCAACCTTACCGGAGAATATCGTTGGCCAAAGCCTTAGCGTAGGATTCCGCCCCCTCCCGCAAACGACCCCCACAACAGTGTCGGACCGGGATTTTGGCCGAATCCTCGAGCTTCTTGATAATCCCGCGAAGCCGAACGTGAAGCTGCGTGCTGCAGCGGCCGCACTTCCAAAAGGCCTGTGACACTTCCACCCTGGCATGAGGAGGCGGTTGCAAGGACGCACGACCGAAAAGCCTTTGACTGCGGTGACGGCGAGTTGAATGTCTTCCTGCAGCTGTTTGCGCGAAGGGCATGAGCAGAACGCGGCAAAAACCTTCTGCGCTATAGCGCGGCGATCTGGATGAGACCTCGTCCGGATTGACGCTGAGTCTCACCTTGTTTGATGGTGGAACGGCCCGCTACGACAGCATTCATGCCATCCTCATGCGGCCTCGATATCCGTCTGAGAGAAGTCGTTGCCGATGAACAGCAGTGGTTCGTCAGCACGCTTTGCCAAAGCGTAGGAAAGACAATCGGCAAAATTAAGCGCCGCCGGATGGCGGCCCTTGCCGTAGGCAAGCCAGGCCTGGGTGGCCAGATCGACCAGTTCTGCGTCAACAGGAATGACGTCCGCGGCAATCTTGCTGAGCCACAGATCGATCTCGGCAAGGGCGTGTTCGCCGCGCCGGCTGATCAACACCATGCGCGCCTCGAGCACGCATGTCGCCGGAATGAGACGAACGGGATCGACGACCAGCGACTTTTCGAGTGCCGCGGCTTCAGGCTCGTTGCGCAGGATGGCGACGACTGCGGAGGTATCGATCACCATCAGTTCGGAATCCCATGTTCGTCATAGCCGATGATCTCCTCGTCGCTGTGGCTATCGAGTTCGGGCAGACGTGCCACGCGCTCGCGGATCGCACGCAGTTCACCAAGCAGGCGTTCTTGTGCCATATTGCTGTAGCCCATTCGGTGCAGGCGCTCGGAAAGCGCCTGATGAATGGCCGCGGTCTTGGTGAGGCCCTGGCGGCGGGCAAGCTCGTCGGCCAGCGCGACGGTTGCCGGGTTCTTGATGTTGAGGGACATGGGCTTCAGACTCCGAAAGTCTACCTTTGCAGAGATTTCTACCCCAAAAAAGAGCCTCTGTCAAAACGAACGATAATGCAACATTATCATTCGTTTGATGTTGCGGACAGGCGCAGCGCTTTCTGCGCAAATAGATTGCTAAAAGCGCCGTCATGATTCATCGTGCTTGCGATGATTCTGCGGCCCAAACCCTCTCCGCGCCACCACGCTATGCTCGCCGGTGCCGCTGCGATCGCACCGTTGGCAACGGTGCCGGCCTGGTTGCGCCGGGCCATCCCCGATGCGCAAAGCCGTGCAGGAAAAGATATTGAGGACGTGGCGCTCGTTGCCGGCGCCGCCATCGGCGCACTCGATGCGGTGGTTCGGCGGCAGGAGCGGTGGGCCGGCGCCTGGCGGCAGCGGCTGGCGCTTGTCGCTGCCGCGGCAACGGCAAAGCAAGCGGGTCGCGTCGAGGACGAAGCGGCGCTGCGAGATGCCGTGCTGCTCACACGGCCGGGCGATTTTTTGTCCGTCGGTCCCGCCGGGCTTTTGCTGATTGCCTGGCGCCGGCTGGCGGCCCGGCCCGCGGAGGAATTGCTGATGGCAAAAAGCCTCGCCGCGGTGTTGGAAGAGTTCGGTTACGCCTCCAACGACGCGGCGGTCAGCGATCTGGCGGATGATCTCCGGCAACTCGCCGCCAGTGACGGGACGGTGGGAATGATGACCGGCGCCATCGCGAACGCCGAGCGCCGCGGTTTTGCGCGGGCCCTCGGAGCCTGGCTCGCCGACGCCTTGCTGGCGCAACGGCTGGGTTGGGTACACGCGTTGCCGCTGCTGGGCCCCGAGGCAGCCTTGGGCACAGGCGCTCGCCCGCGTCGATCGGCAGTCAGCTATGGGGCGACAAGCACTGAGACAGATATTGAGTGTGCGAAAGGTGTGCTTGCCGCGCAGGCGCGCGCTGCGCTGCGCGCCATTGATCTTTCCGCCGAGCTCGGGCGCCGCGCCGACCGGCTGCTTGCGGTCGCTCCTAAACTCCGGGCCAAGGCGGCGGACATGGTCGTCGAAAGACTCCTGTCCGGCGACGCGATCGTTGCCTCGGAAAAGATCGCCGGCATGAGTGACCGCGGCCTACGCCGGCTGTTCGACCGGCTGGTCGAACTCGGAGCCGTGCGTGAGCTGTCCGGCCGTCCCACGTTCCGCATCTACGGGCTGTGAAAACGATGGCGGGGAGTGCACGTAGGAGGAGGGGAGGAGCACAAGCAGGCGACCACCAGCCAAATGACCATTTGTTGGATCGGGAGCTGGATCACCTGCCGCCGGAGGCGCGTTGGCGTGAATGGATGCACCGCGTTGAGGCAACGATTTTTGCCGCCAGCGAGCCGGTCGGCCGCGAGACGCTGGCGCGGATCGTCGGCAAAAGCTGCAGCATCGATCTGTTGATCGACGACATCCGCGAGGAATTGCGTGGTCGGCCCTATGACCTCGTCGCCGTCGCTGGCGGTTGGAAGCACCTAACCCGCCCGGCCTATGCGGACGCTATTCGTGCGGCCGTTGGCGGCAACGAGCGGGCGGGTGATCTCACCCAGTCGGAAGTGCTCGTGCTGATGTGCATCGCCTACTTCCAGCCGATCACGCGGGGAGAATTGTCATCGTACTTCGGCAAGGAAGTTTCGCGCGATCTGATTGGCCATTTGCGCGGCGCAAAACTAATCGCCTCTGGCCCGCGCAGCCCGACGCCAGGCGCGCCTTATACCTACGTCACGACCAAAGACTTCCTGATGGAGTTCGGGCTCGACACGTTGCGCGATCTTCCCGACTTCGAGGCGCTCGAGGATGCCGGGTTGCTCTCAAGGGAAAAGCTGCTGGCCGGCGATATCATGCCAGAATTTGCCGATGATGGCGATCTTGGCGCCGACGCGTTCATGAACGAATAGTAGACCCGCGCCAGGGGCACTATCGTGTTTGGGGGTCGTATGAGTCTTCGGGCGGCACGCAAAGCGGTTGATGACAGGCAGCCGAACCTGCCAGGCAGCGTCTCACAGCAAGACAGTTAAGAACTTTTCATGTACGATTCGGCAACGGACTTTTGTGGCAGAGACCCTACTTAGAAATCATGGCACGTAGTGATCTTCTCGTTTCCCTTGTACGCGCCGGCGCGACCGGCGACCGGGAAATGCTGAAATCCACCGCTGAAGCCCTGGTCGCCGAGGAGCGGGCGCAAAACCATCACATCGTGGCCGATCGGCTGCAGCGTGCCTTGTCGGCCGTTCCGGTGACTCCGCCGGCCTTGACGCCCGCCACTAATCTGGCGGGCGCGGGAAAGGATGCGATCCTCGAAATTGAGCCTCGCACGCAGATGGCTCAGCTTCTCTTACCCTTGCCTGCTCAGGAGGGTGGGCATCAATTGATTGAAGAACATGTACGCGCGGACGTCCTTCGCGCGCACGGTTATGAACCTCGCCATCGGGTTCTGTTGTCGGGACCGCCCGGCAACGGCAAGACGTCATTTGCGGAAGCGGTGGCGGAAGCCTTGGGTCTGCCATTTTTTGTCGTGCGCTATGATGCGCTCATCGGCAGCTATCTCGGCGAGACAAATGCGCGCCTGAGAAAGCTCTTCGACTATGTGCGCACTCGTCCAGCCGTTCTTTTCTTCGATGAATTCGACGCAATCGGCAAGGAGCGGGGCGACACCCACGAGACCGGCGAAATCAAGCGGGTTGTCTCGTTCCTTCTCATGCAACTCGATCAGTTGCCAAGCTACGTCGTCGTCATTGCCGCGACCAATCACGCCGAACTGCTCGACCGTGCGGTCTGGCGCCGATTTCAACTTCGCCTGGCCTTCCCGGCGCCCGGCAAGAAGCAGATCGAGGTATTCCTGGACCGGGTAATGTCGCAGTGGCCAGAGCAACCGCGACTATTGCCCCGCGTGCTGGGAACCAAGCTCGGATCTGTGAGCTACGCGGAGGCAATTGATTTTTGCCAGAATGTCAGACGGCGACAAATACTAGGCTTGGGGGAGCTTTCGGTCGATGACGCAGTGCGTTCGGAACTAAACCTCTGGGCATCCCGAGTGCGACCAGAGGTAACAGATGGCGAGCGATCCGACCAAACCACTTCTCAGGCTAAATCCGGGGCAACCTCAGGCAAGGCTTCCCGGAAGACGAGCCGTCGTCCAACGGCCTGAGCCCTACGCCACGGCCGACCAGGAGCAGAGGTTCGGACCAAGATTCCGACGCCTCGCCGAAGTGCTCGCGCGCGACCCTGCAGCTCTGGAACTGCGTGCCGATCCCGCCGCGCTCGCTCCCGAGCGCCTGCTCGTGTTCGAGGTCCGAGGCAGCATCGCGACCTTCGCCAGGGCTGTCAGCAGAATTCCCGGGCTTGAGCTCGTCGACGAAGAGGAGTTGCCCAGCGATGAGGATAGCTCACCGGTCGCATACCTCTTGGTTCCGGAGGTGCGCGCCTTGCGACAGATCGAGAGCCTCTGGCAGATCTGGCTCGCCGGAAGGGATCTCCCGGACGGATATACGCCATGGCGCGACGTATTCGCCTGCCTGCGCGACCTGCGCCCCTGGGGACCCGACGATCGTGTGCAGCCTTTTGACGCCTCTGTTCTCGGTGAGGAGATTTTTGGCAAGGCGGACGACGAACTGGTTCCGTTGGAGGTTGAGATCGTGTTTCGCCCGAACGCGGTAGCGGCTGCGTCAAATGATGCCAGCGTCGTTCGAGCGATCAGCGCCTATAGGGGCACTATCGTCAGTCGGGTCAGGCTGGACGACATCGCCTATCATGCGGTTCTTGCAAGACTGCCGGTGGCGGCGATCAGAACGATCATCGAGCGATCACTGACCAGTCTTGCCGGCATCGAGCAGGTCATGCATATCCGACCGCAAAGCGTGGTTACCGAGATCGACGTCTCCGACGTGGTTCCACTGACGCCAATTGTTGCTCCGCCCCCTGCGATCGTCAACGACCCGATTCTCGCCGTGCTCGATGGCGTCCCAATGGCTGGCCATCCGCTCCTTCGGGCGCATTTGAGCGTCGAGGACCTCTTCGGTCTGGAGCCGAACGCATTGGTGGCGCAGCGCGTTCATGGCTCGGCGATGGCCTCTCTCATCGTGCATGGCGACCGCAACAGCCCCGAGTCCCCATTGCCGCGCCAGATCCATTGCATTCCCGTTCTCGGTACAGCTGACCGCTTTCCATCCGACAGGCTCATCGTCGACCTGATCTACCAAGCCGTGATGCGCATGCGAGGACCAGCAGAACCCAGCGCGCCGCACGTCATCATAGTCAACCTGTCGCTCGGCAATGCTCGCAGAAGGTTCCATGGCCAGTTGTCGCCATGGGCGCGGCTTCTTGATCGGCTCGCCTACCGGTTCGGGATTCTTTTCCTGGTCAGTGCCGGCAACGTCACCGAGGAGTTTCCGGTGCGTGCATTTGCGACCGGACGGGATTTCGAGGATGCCCAGGAAGACGCGCGGGCGGGTGCTGTCTTACGCGCACTCGCGGACATCCAGGCGGACCGGCGTCTCCTTTCACCAGCCGAGACCGTCAACGGGCTCACGATTGGCAGTCGAAACATCGACTGGGTACCACAGGCAGAGCGGGCATTCGCGCGAGCAAACGTGAACCCGTATTCCGCACTGGATACAGCCAATCCCTCGAGCGCTCTGGGTCCGGGTTTCGCGGATGCCGTAAAACCGGACATCCTCATGCCCGGGGCTCGCGAGCACCTACGCGTCGTGCGAAGCGATGGCGAAATCGTCGTCGTACCGGCCCGTGCCAGCAGGTCCGCAGGGCTTAAGGTAGCAGCGCCCCCAGCACAGCCCGGTATCGAGGGAACGGAAGCCTACACCAACGGGACGAGTGCGGCCGCGGCCCTGGCCTCCAGGACGGCGCATAGAATTCACGATGCACTCGAGGCGGAATACGGCCAGGAATTTCTCCGGTTGACCGATGCACAGCGGGCCGCCTTGCTCAAGGCGCTTCTGGTGCACCCCGCTCGATGGCCAGATGCAACCGCCGCATTTCTAAAGGATCTCCTTGGACCATTTGGACGCGGGCAAGCGCCTCGACAGAAGGATAACATCCGCCGCTTCATCGGTTATGGCGCGTTCGATCTCGACGATGCGGTCGCATGCGCGGCCGATCGAGCCACGTTCTGGGCGGTTGGATCCCTGGCCAACGAGCGAAGCGTCGACGTCTCGGTGCCGATACCTGCTGCGATCGGTGGGAGAACACGGCCCCATTTCATATCGGCCACTCTCGCCTGGCTCACGCCCGTGCAACCGGGGCGCAGGGCGTACCGGGCAGTGCGGATGAAGGTTCTGGATCCGGTCGACATCAGCAACCTTGGGGTGACGGCGCACGGAAATCAGCCCGATGGGAACCAGACCAACCGCGGCACGGTGTTCACACGCTGCTGGAGCGGCGATCGCGCGGCTGTCGTGACGGAGAATATGATATTGCCGCTACGCGTTCAGCGAGAGCCAGACCCCGGAGCGAGTGTCGACGAACTGGTTCCGTTTGGTCTGGCGGTGACGGTTGCGATGCCCGGTCAGATCGCCCTCTACGAAGAGATTCGCGCACGGATACGCCCGGCTCCAATTAGGACTTAAGGAGGGGAGCCGTTTCTTCAATTGTCGAGATCTCGCTTTAGATAGAGGTGGTATGAACGTATAATTACGTTCTGCGTTCCGGTGGCCAACCAATGACACTAAACACCATGCAAATTTGGCGCTGGATAACGCCCGCAGTGCTCATAATTGTCTACGGTGCAGTTATTTGGTTCATTGTCCTGGGTACATTTCCTAGCTTGCCAGATTTCTCAAAGGCGCCCTACCTCGTTAGCGTGGTTGTCCCTGCAGCGCTTTACTACATCACTCCCTTACGAGCTTGGGTGAATAGAAGTGCCCACGAGCGCATTACGGAAAACTTACGCGCCGGAATGGTAAGCATCTCCGGATATGAGGATAAGCCAGAAAAATACACATGGCTCAGCCTCCGTTCACTATTTTTTAAACTCATTGATGACGATAAGAGCCTATCGACCAAAGCGTCCATCGCGTACTTCAATGGCTTGATATGGACAGGGTTTGCCGACTCTATGGTCATCAGCACGGGGTATGCGCTCGTTTCCGTCGGCATGGTATATTTTGGCGCCGCGCATGCCTTGACTGCGTTATTCATTACGATCGCGATGTTTGCGGTCTCGTACCTCGGCAACCGGGTTGCAACTGCTCGTCAAATTGCGATTGGAAATGAGCAACTTGAGCATATGAAGTTTGACCACAAGGCGGCGATCGAGAAGCGCCTAAATCAGCTTGACAACTGAACCCGTTTTGGCAGCGATCGATGCTGCGGTAGATGGCCTTCGTGCCCGTCCGCATGCTCATTGGTTGATTGCGTTCTCGGGCGGCAAAGACTCGACCGCTGCACTTAAGATCATTTTGGCGGCCTATCGCAAATCTGGGCTTGCTAGCCTCAATCTCACGGTGATCTACTGCGATACCGGAGTTGAGAACCCGGTCCTCGACGTTTATGTGAAATCTTTATTTCGTGCGCTTGAAACGGAGTTTGCTCGCTGCGGAGAGAGATTTAATACGCGAATCCTGCAGGCTCCAGTGCAAGACCGCTTTTTCGTCCGGATCGTTGGCCGTGGATATCCCCCTCCAACGAATAGCTTTCGGTGGTGCACCCCGAGCCTACGGATTCGCCCGGTATCACGGTTCATCGAAAGTCAGGACCCTCAAAACACGGTGGTCGTCCTTGGTCTTCGGAGATCGGAGAGTGAACAGCGGGATCGCAGCATGAAAAAGTCGCGGGATGGGGTGTGGCAAAAGCAGCGCGAGGGCAATAGGGACTACGATTTATTTCTTCCCATCCTTGATCTCACGGTATCAGACGTGTGGGACGCAGTTTTTTGGTTATCTGCCCCTACGTCGATACGGCCTCAGCGGTTGGAGCAGCTCTACAGGGATGCGTCCGGCGAATGTCCTGTGATCAAAGCGCCATCTGCGCCGCCTTGCGCATCGGGACGATTTGGCTGCTGGACCTGTACGGTGGTTCGCCGCGATAAGTCGGCCAGTAAGCTAATCGAGGCGGGATACGTCGAGCTGAAGCCCTACCTAGAATTCAGGAACTGGCTATCGGAAATTCGCAACGACCCAGATATGCGCTGGCCACAACGACGTAGTGGCTCCCCAGGAATGGGACCGTTTACGATCGAAGCGCGTAAAGCCATCTTGCGACGAATAGATAAACTCGAGGATGTAACGAGATCAGAGATTTTAAACGCAACCGAGCGCGGCGTCATCGCGGGTCTCTGGCGGCTAGATGCGTACAGGCGGCTGAGTTTTCGATAAGTTTGGACGCCCCGTTCATTCGGGGAGGCATTGTTTCAGCATCCTCCAAAAGGAGCGCGCTATCCGAACGGCCACACAACCCTAACAAGACTAGATCGATTCTTACGAACTTGACGAACTTGACGAAAGACGCCATATGGCATCCAAGAGGTACGATATGGTTCAAGCCAAAAACAAACCGAGCGGGCGCGGCACCAAGAGGCCCAAACGAGCTTCTTCGCAAGAAACGCTCACGACCGCCTTCATGACAAGTGCGGGCGCGGCTCTGCCTAAGGGCACTGCCGGAGTTACCTTCCGTGCTCCACGTAACATTGTCGATGTGATCTCGAAGAAACCTGCTAAGATAAAGGCCCTTTTGGCTGGTTACGGCAGGGCGATGGCCGAAAGTCAGGCGGCGGGCCGAGCTGTCAGTTTCCGTGTCAACGTCGACCCGACGGGCGATACCACTGTCACCCGACTGACCGATATGCCGGCGGATGCCGCCCAAGATTTGGCAGCAGCGCTCGATCAGGCGCGCGCGCGCGGCAAGATTCACGCAGCAGCAATCTTGGCTCAAGAGGACATGCTGAGCGCGGACAGATTCGCGTCGCTGCTAGGTACAAGCCGAATGACCGTCAACACCAAACGCCAAAACGGTCGGGTGTTGGGTCTCGACGGCGCTAAGCGCGGCTTTCGCTTTCCTTCGTGGCAGCTCGGTGAGGACGGAAAGCCGTTTGAAGCGCTTCCAGGTCTCTTCGAGCGACTGGGTGGAGGGCCGTGGTCGGTATATCGTTTTCTCGTACAGTCGCATCCAGAACTCGACGGGCTGACGGGTCGTGAGGCGTTGCGACGCGGCAAATCGGAGCAGGCGTTAGCCCTCGCCGACAGCATTGCCCATGGCACCTTCGCCTGAGTGCCGCGGCTCCATCCACCATCTGGGTTCGCGGCCGTTTCGCTCGATAGCGCGACTGTCGACGTCGGTCTGCAATTTGGGCGCATTCTGCTCACACGCTTCCGGGACCCGCTTGGATTTGGTAAAGGCCCAAGCCGATTTAGCGATCCTCGCCGTCGGTCGCCCGATCGTCGCTTCGGTGTCGTCTATCTAGGCAGCAGCATAAAGGTCTGCTTCGTCGAGGCGGTGCTGCGCGACCAAGGCGATGGCCGGATCGGCGATCTCCTGTTGGACGAGTACGATCTTGCAGCACGCAGCTACGCGTTGGTCGAGGTCACCGCAGCGCTGTCACTCGTCGACTTCCGGGGCGACGGACCATTGAGAATGGGCATTCCCAGCGATGTAGCCCGAGGCTCCAGACAGAGTTTGGCGCGCCGATGGTCGCTCGCCATATATGAGCACCCAGCCCGACCGGACGGAATAATCTATCCCTCACGTTTGAATGGTGAAACAAATCTGGCGATCTACGACCGCGCAATCCCGAAGCTTCATTCGATTAGACACGGGCCACTTCTCCAGGAAACCGGGCTCGCGACAATCCTGAGCGACCTGAAGGTCGGACTACAATGAGAACTCGAGATTAGATGCCGCGCCTACTTTTCAACGCGTATCTCTCCATTATCGACGGATTGGCTACGAACGTGGCCGAGTTCCATGTCGCGGCGGCTGCGCAATGCCACTGTCTCGGGCCCAAACGATACGACCGGCTCGAACAAAGAAATGTGCTCGACAGTCTTTCACTCGCCAAATCGATGGCTTGAGTGTAACCACACCAGCGTATTCCACTTCCGCCTTCCAGCTTGGCTTGTCGCGAGGGACCAAGCTCAGTTGGATGCATGCGCGACATCCACATGGGCAGATCATAGCCGCCTGCCAAGGATCTCGATGTTCACCCACAAGGTATATCCGGCGTTCCTTCAGTCGATCCGGCAAATCGTCTACGAATACCGCGCGGTAGCGCGGTAGTAACCGATCGCCAAGGGACCGAAAAAGGCGTCGAATCCAGTTCAAGCTGCCGCCCTCTGTTCACTCAATTCGGCCCAATCGAGCAATGGCGTCACGTCGCCCCGACCGATATGGCGTTCAAGGGCCAAACATGGGCTGCCGTCCTCAAGGTGCTCGAAGATACCGTGGCTCAAGGAAATCCGGTGGATCGCGTAGTCACTGTTCGGGTCGATGCGATAGGGGTGCAGTCGGGCGAGCAGCTCGTTAACGGCTAGGCTCGCAATCAACATATTCAGCTGGATAACCGCCGGCCGGTCTTCAGCCACACCGCGTATGTAGCCTTGTGCAAGTTGAGCCTGATACGCGGCTCGGTCGGTGCGAAACAACCCAGCAGCGCGGACCTGCTCCATCGTATAGACGTTTCGGCTCAGCAAGCTGGATCCGCCAGGTTGCAGATAATGAACCGTGCCACAGACTTGATCGACGCTTCCTTGCCCATCGGCCTCAAGCTTTACGCCGAGATCGAAGTAGGGGAGGAGATAAAAAGTCGCCAGTTTGTTGAGCAGGTGCCGCCCATCAATGCTGTCCATACATCCAAACACGATGTCGCAACCTGCAATCGCGCGAACGACGTCGGGGTGGAACAAATCGGCGCAGTATGTCTCGACTTCGGTGCCGAGGCCGATTGAGCGGATTGCTTCCGCAAGAACATCCACTTTCGGTCGCGCCGCTGCGGCATCGGCCATGGTTGAGTTAAGAATGCGATTTAGGTTTTTGTCTTCGACGTGATCGGGGTCGACGAGAACGAGCCCTCCGACACAGTTTCGCGCAAGCTGCTCGACAACGGGGCTGCCGGTTCCAGAACATCCCACCACAGCAATCCGGAGTCGACGCAGTCGCAAGTAGGTGCCGGCGCCGAAGGCTTGGGCAACCCGCTTGCCAAAGGTCTCAACACAAGTTTCGCCATCAGAATACCAAAAGGAGAGGTCGTCTCCGACGACGTTCACATGAGAAAACGGTTCGAAATGACCTGCATCAGCCACCACGCGACCGAAAATGCGGCCGTCATCCATCAATATCGCGCTGCCGTGCGGACCGCCGTCGGTCCAGCTGTAGATGCTCGGGAATAATTCCTTATCCGAAGCGTCATCGACGCTGGAAAATTGATCGAAGCCAAAATGGCCGTGTATCTTGACGACCGCCAAGTCGCGTTGCGCTGCTTCGTTGAGGAGCGGCTCAAGTTTGGCTGTTGACCAAGTTACCCGATCAGGTAGTCGAACACTGCATTGATCATATGGGATAGTAACGACCTTCTGGACCATCAGCCGATGACGGGATTTGCCCGCTCGGCGACCGCACAGCAACAGCGCGACGGCTTCACACCGGTCACTGGGGAAGAGATGCTGCACAAGTGCGTCTCTTTGAGCAGATGTAAGGGTGAGGGAAACAGCCATCGTTCAAGCTTTCGCAAGTTCACGTGACAGCCAGCTGTTGACGAGGCCAAAATGGGTGGAAAGATTGTCGACGCCCGGACGCCAGGGGTTAGCGGGCGTTCGATGGCGACTCCACCTCTGCCATACCTTTCCATCGAACGATTCTGCAGCGAGTGCGCCAATTGAGCGGCCGTCGCTCCGTTGCAGTTCTGGGTGAAAGTAGGCCATATCGATTTGCGCTTCGGGGTAGCCCGTATCGATGCGCACATTCACGTCCACTGCGCTTACATTGTAGCCAGGCGGCACTAGGTAACCGTAAATAACAACCCTAAGCACGCCCCCTTCTCTTACCAGTTCATAGCGAAGGCCGGTTGCCACAAGCCACTCAATGTCCTCCGCCGGGAGGTCAAACTCCCGGCGGTCGGTACCCAATCCCTCAGTTTGATCGAGCGGCAAGGTTACGAACCGTTCGACGCCAGGCTCGCGCAAGTCGACTTTCTTGTCGATCTCGATCCGCTCGGGCGCCCCGCGCTTGGGTTTGAAGTAGAGCGCGAAATGCTCCGGAGGCGACTTTCCGGCGAGAACCAACAGCTCACGGGCTGTTGGCTGCGCCTTACTGCTCTCGTAGTGTTCTTTGTCGATCTGGACCTTATAGGACTTCTTGTCGTTCACGCCCTTCTCATCATCATCGCTCATCGCGCAGCTCCTTGCTATTTTCTCTGCATCAGATGATGCTGACGGCGCTGCGTGTTGCAGACAGCAAAACGCCGTGAAATTTTTTTCAGGGCGGCTGTCCGAGACCCGCGGCTTCGTCAGCATAGGGAAACATGCGCACGCAAGCTAAGGTGGTATCTGAGGGCGACGAGGTCGCAACAAGCGATGAAGTCGCGCAAGCTTTGGCAGCGCTTGACATCACAGAAATCGCTCGCCTCAACCTGATTGCCAAGCTTCGGGCCCGTTATGCTCCCGGGTTCGAGTGGCGGGATTTGCTGCATGACGCGATCGACAAGGCTCTGGATGGCACACGCAAATGGCCGCGCAGATTGCCCTTTCTTCTGTTTATGCGGGAGGTGATGAGAAGCCTCGCAAGCGAACACCGCCGCAAATGGCAGTTTGGACCGATTACCATTGAGGCCGATCTCGCGACCCGCGCGGATCAGGAATCGATCCTCACGACCACTGCAAGTGACTGTCCTGGGCCCGAACGGGATATCTACGCCCGTCAGATGATCAGCCAAATCTTGTCGCTTTTCGATGGGGACGCTGCGGCACTCGCAATCCTTGATGGCCTAGCCAAGGGACTTGAGCCGCATGAAATCCAGGCGCAAGCCGATCTAACGGCAAAGCAATATGCGTCGGCGCAGCGTCGAATCCGACGCTGTCTTGTCCGCGCCTATCCGGAAGGAGTTGAGCATGAGTAATTTTGATCCTGCAGATCGCCTCGACGCGCTGTTGCGCGGCTGTGAGGACATTGTTGCTGGCACTGTCAATGGCGACATGACGGCGACCACGCGAGGCGAGGCTGATGAAACCTCTTCTTTCATTGCAATTAGGCTAGCGCAGTTCAGATCCACCGTTTCACACGCATCGGTCGGGCACGCGCCAGCCTACCCCAAAGTAGCTGCGAGGCGCGCGGTTCCCCGTGACGCGGCTGGACGACGTCGGCTTCTCGGTCGCCTTATCGCTTCGCGACCTGAACTGCCGACGCGGATCAGCATGGCATTCAAGAGTCGCGAGCCGGAGGATGCCGAAATTGCAGAAATGCTGGATGAGTTGTTGCGCACAGACGACGGGTCAGCAATGGGATGAGCGAGCTGTTTAGGCGTTATTATTGCCAAGCCCGCGCATCGCCGCGGGCTGTGGCGTTCGGGTTTCGGTGGTTTGACGAGCCCACCCGATGACATCCGAGATCGTCGTAATGAACAGCCTTGGCGTCGCGCTTGCCAGCGATAGTGCTGCGACAGTCAACAATGGCGAGGGTGATAAAGTCTTCAACTCTGCCGACAAGCTGTTCATGCTATCTAAGCGTCACCCTGTCGGAGTAATGGTTTATGACAACGCAGCCCTGCTTGGTGTGCCGTGGGAAACGATCATCAAGGTGTTTCGGCGGCAGCTCGGCAACGCCAGATTCGCGACGTTAGAAGAATACGGCAGCGCGCTGATCGGCTTCCTTGATAGGAACGAAAGACTGTTTCCTGCGGCGTTGCAGGATCGTTTTTATCTTCGCTCAATTGAGGCGCTTTTCGCATTACTTGAGAACCGCATCGAGGATGCAATCTACGCATCGTTCGTTGATGGCACCGATCCGCCGCCGGCCCCGAGTGACATCGCGCGACAGATCATCGACAAAGAGCGAAACAGCTGGAAGAGCGAGGGGGAAGCATCGTGTCTCGCTGAGGGTGTTGGAGCGCGCCTTACCGGTCGCTTCTCGGGCGAAATAAGCAAACGTATTGCGGCTGCGTTCGGTCCATTTCGCATCGATTCGGAGACCATGCAGGCGCTTTACGAACTGGCGAGGCTGATCGTCTCCAAGGAGAGGATTCCCAGCTTTTCGCTGAGCGGCATCGTGATTGCAGGCTTCGGAGAAGATGAGCATTTCCCCGTCATGCAGTCT
>Ga0209347_1004428_pt1 | contig 14618 bp, 14 predicted proteins | sample AutmiccommuBRH23_FD_187382 | JGI IMG/M metagenome (GOLD analysis project Ga0209347, IMG submission 187382) | Deep subsurface microbial communities from Mt. Terri, Switzerland - Autotrophic microbial communities BRH/23 (SPAdes) (version 2) | ecosystem: Environmental > Aquatic > Deep subsurface >... | reverse complement strand
ATTTTAACAATCCAAAACAAAAAGAAATTGAATATGATGCATATAAAAAGTATCTAAAGGTAGCAATTGAAACAATTGAACAGCTTAATAACAAATCAATAATGGGTACAATTCCTAAACTAGCACCTAAAAAAGTAGCTGATTTAATTGGTTTTTATCAAAATGAAGGAGTAAATTCTTACTCTCTTGACATGGATGGCTCAAATCCAATAAGTTCTGCAATGAGAGTTTTTAAAGTTCTCAAGACTCTTAATAAAATGGGAGTTCTTGAGAATTCCTATATTCACGGACATAATGTAGGAATGCGAGTGAACAAAACAGTAGATGTGATTCCTGCAAAAGATATTCTTGGATTTGGAACGGGTTTAAGTTCATTAGGGGAAAAGAGGAAGATATTTAAACCTAATAAAAGTTTTATAGATCTTTTAAAAACTAATCCTAACAATAAATTGAGAGTATTCAACAAAGATAATTATGGATATTGGAAGGATATATCAGTTGAACAACTAAAATCGGTCTGCCCGGCTGACTGCAGTTTTTCGTTAAGTGAATTTGATAGTGTATCCCAAATTGGTTATCTGCAGAAAATATTTAATGCCGAGCAATTATCTTTAGAATCTCATAATTTGAGAACTATTATTAATGAGGATGCAGATAATTCATTGGACTACATAAAAAGAAAAAAACATGTTATTGAAAATGATATTGCTGTTTTAGAGAAAGGAAGAAATCAGATATATAGATGAATAATTTCTCTTCATAAAAAGAAGGAAATATTTCCAACGGCATTTCAAAATACCTCTTTATACATATATACAATCTTGGTTTTACTCTGCATCCATGTACTCATGGAAAAAATATTCATGCTTGCTGCGTAATAGGAAAGTTGTCAATTTAGCAGTTCAGGCAGGTCCACCTACTCCAGATATGCGAGGGCATCAGCTGACAGGTCACGCGTACAACCCGCTAGCAAAAAACATAAAACCACCATGCACCTAAAATCACCCATCAACACCTTTAAAAACAGGACCCAAAAACATGAAACCCCAATTCTTCGTCATCCTAATCCTCCTGTCATTCTCCCTGGGCTGCATCTCGATAGATAATATCGTCTCTAAAGAGCCTTCAGCTCATATCGTAGAACCGAACTCTATTGATTATATTCAGATAGACGGACCTAAAGAAGAACAGCTTAACACTCCTCCATCCTTAAACGAAAACCTGAGAATAGGAGCCTTCAATGTCCAGGTATTCGGCACGACAAAAGCCTCAAAGCCTGAAGTAATGGCTGTCCTGGCAGACATTATCAGGACCTACGACATAATAGCCATCCAGGTGATCCGTGACAGCTCACAGACAGCTCTCCCACAACTTGTGGACCTGGTCAACTCCGATGGCTCACAATATCAATATGTGATAAGTGAAAGACTCGGCAGGACCTCAAGCAAAGAACAGTACGCCTATCTGTACAATAGTAATACTGTCCAGCTCACCGGAGATCCGCAAACCTACCCCGAACCCGGGGGCACAGATCCTTTCCACAGGCAGCCATATATTGCAGCATTCAAGGCAACCGGCGGTAATTATGATGCTGTTCTCATGGTAATTCATACGGACCCGGACGAGGCTACCGAAGAAATAAACGCCCTGGATGATGTCCTGAACTACAGCCAAGCGCTCTATCCAGAAGAGGGCGACTTTATCATCATGGGAGATTTCAACGCTGATGGCTCATATTTCAAAGAAGATTCTACATCGGATCTTGAAGACTATTACTGGCTCATCGATGACAGCGAGGACACCACTACCAAGGCCACAGATTATACCTATGACAGGATCATTCTCACGGATACCTCTGACCTGTACGGCCAGTTCGGAGTGCACAGGTTTGACCTGGAATACCACCTGACAGAAGAGCAGACGGTGGCAGTATCGGATCACTATCCAGTTTATGCGGAGTTTAACATTACTGGAGATAGGAATTAATTAAGTAGTGCCGATTCTTAATTAAAATATTTGTAAAGGCTTTTTTAAAATTAAGGCGAGAGTCTCAGATATAAAAGGTCAATTGAAAAGCGACAGTATCAGCTGCATTATATCAAAAGAATAAACAAACGCATGACAATTTAAACAATGAAACTATTTCAAGAATCCATTTATATACACTTAGTATCATTTTTGTTGAAAATAAACAACATGCATGAAAGTCATCCAATTGTTTGATATGTCCAATAAAGAGAGAAAAAGGATTTTTGAAATAGGTTCAATGAGAATACCATAAGAGGTACAACCAGCATCAACTCCAAATTGCTAATTTAAATTTAGGAAGTTATTTGACTTATTGCATTCAAATCATTTTAATTATTCATACGTGTATTTTTATCATGGGACTTCATACACGTAGCAAAAACAGAAAAAGGAGACATTCCAAAAATGGGAACGATTACTCTTTCAGAACTTGAACAATACCTCTGGGATGCAGCGAACATATTAAGAGGACCTGTAGATGCATCCGATTTTAAGGCTTATATCTTTCCATTGCTTTTCTTTAAGAGAGTATCAGATGTTTATGATGAAGAGTACAAGCAGGCTCTTGATGAATCTGATGGCGATGAAGAGTATGCATCATTTCCAGAATTACATGATTATATCATTCCTGAAGGTGCGCATTGGAATGACGTTAAAGAGAAAACAAGCAATGTTGGTCAGGCACTCCAATATGCTTTTAGAGAAATTGAAAAAACAAACCCGGAGAAGCTATATGAAATATTCGGAGATGTCAACTGGAGCAACAAGGAAAGATTGTCAGATGAACTCCTTAATAATCTGATTGATCATTTCTCAACTAAGAATCTCTCCAAGAAGTATGTTGAGCCCGATATGTTAGGTCAAGCTTATGAGTATTTGATCAAGAAGTTTGCAGATTTGACCAACAGAAAGGCAGGAGAATTCTATACTCCAAGAACTGTTGTCCATCTGATGGGCAGTATCCTCAAGCCACAGGAGAAAGAATCCATATATGATCCTGCCTGTGGGTCTGGTGGTATGCTTCTGGAAGCGTATCATTATGTCAAATATAAAGGTGGAGATGAAAGGACTCTGAAACTTTATGGACAGGAGAAGAATCTAACCACCTCATCAATTGCCAGAATTAACCTGTTTCTTCATGGGGTACAGGACTTTGAAATTATCAGAGGAGATACCCTTAGAAACCCTTCATTCCATGAAGGAGATCAACTGTCGCAGTTTGATGCTGTGATAGCCAATCCGCCTTTTTCCTTAGAGAACTGGGGATATGAGCATTGGTCACATGATCCTTTTGGACGAAATATTGCAGGGACACCTCCAAAGAGCAATGGAGATTATGCTTGGGTCCAGCACATGATATCTTCTATGGCCCCGGTTACAGGAAGAATGGCAATAGTACTCCCTCATGGTGCTCTGTTCAGGGGTGGAGCCGAAAGTAGAATCCGAGAGAAGCTGATTCAAAATGATTTGCTGGAAGCTGTGATTGGCCTTGGACCGAATCTATTCTATGGAACAGGAATCAGTGCCTGTGTTCTGGTTTTCAGGGCCAAGAAGGATGAAACAAAGAAAAATAAGGTCTTTTTCATAGATGCTTCCGGGCAGTACCAGAAAGGAAGAAATCAGAACTTCTTTTTGGAAGAGCACGCCGAAAGGGTCCTTGGATGGTATGAAACGTTTGAGAATATTGAAGATACCAGTGCACTAGTAGACATTAAGGAAATTGAGACGAATGAGTTCAACCTCAACATTTCCCGATATGTTAAGAAAAATCATGTTGCTGAAGACATAGACCTTAAAGAGACGTTCTTGGAATTGAATAAGGCATATGATGAGTTTCTTGAGTCTGAAGAGAAAATGAGAGCATTGCTGAAAGAAGTGGGTATATTATGACCAAAACAATATCTCAACAGGAACTGGAACAGTATCTATGGGGAGCTGCTGTACTACTTAGAGGTGTTATTGATCCCGGAGAGTATAAAAGCATAATATTCCCGCTGATGTTCTTTAAGCGTATCTCAGATGTCTATGATGAAGAATACCGGGAAGCATTTGAAGAATCTGGTGGAGACAAGGATTACGCAGAGTTTGTAGAGAATCATAGATTCCAGGTTCCTATGGGCGTTCACTGGGAAGATGTCAGGAATGTTTCCACAGATATTGGCAAAGCGATTAAGGATGCAATGGCTGAGATTGAAAGAGTCAATCCTGATAAGCTCTCAGGTATTTTCGGGGACACTAACTGGACAAACAAGAATCGTCTAACGGATAAAATCCTGATTGACCTTATTGAGCATTTTTCAGCCATCAATCTTTCTTTAAAGAATGTACCGCAGGATGAGTTTGGCACAGGTTATGAATACTTGATAAAGAAATTTGCTGATGATAGTGGCCATACTGCTGCTGAATTCTACACCAATCGCACAGTTGTACGCCTGATGAGCATGATCGTTAATCCGAAAACAGGCGAAAGCATCTATGATCCAACCTGCGGTTCCGGTGGTATGCTGCTCAACGCTGCCCTTCTTGCCAAGGAAAATGGCCAGGAATACAGGAACATCAGCCTGTACGGTCAGGAAATTAATATCATAACTTCAGCAATCGCAAGAATGAACATGTTCCTCCACGGTTTTGAGGATTTCCACATAGAAAGAGGAGACACCCTCTCAAACCCTGTATTCGTTGAAAATGACAGGGTAAAACAGTTTGACATGGTTCTTGCCAATCCCCCCTATTCTATAAAGAAGTGGAACCAGAAAGCCTGGCAACATGACCCCTGGGGCAGGAACATCTATGGCACACCACCTCAGGGATGTGCTGATTACGCTTTCTTCCAGCATATCATCTCTTCCCTGAAGGAAGATACAGGAAGATGTGCAATACTCTGGCCACATGGAGTCTTATTCAGGGATGCTGAGATGGACATGAGAAGTAAGCTCATTGAAGATGATCTGGTGGACTGTGTTATTGGTCTTGGGCCAAATCTTTTCTACAACTCACCCATGGACTCTTGTATCGTTGTATGCAGTAAGAACAAACCAGATGAACGTAAAGGAAAAATCCTTTTTATCGGAGCTTATGACCAGATCATAAAGGATAAAACTCAGAGTTTCCTATCTGAAGAGCACGTTTCTAACATTTATAAGTGGTATTCTGATTGCGAAGAAGTGTCTGGGAGGACAAAGATTGCTGCGTTAGAACAAATCAGAGAAAATAAACACGTTATTAACGTTGCATTGTATGTTCGGCCTGAATTGTCTGAAGAGAATAAAAAAGAAGAGAAAAACATTGAAGAAGTCATTGCAGAGTGGAAGAATAGTTCACAGTTGCTTAAAGAATCCTATAAATCCTTATCCGATGTTCTCAAGGAGGTCATAAATTGAACCAAGAAATCCCAGAGAACTGGATTAAAGTTAAATTCAAAGAATTAGCCAAAGAAAAATCTGTTAGAGTAGACGACCCAAAAGAATCTGGCCATGAGCGATACGTTGGATTGGAACATCTTGATTCTGGAGAACTAGTAGTAAAAAGGTACGGTAGTACTAGTGATGTTACATCTACAATGAAGCTGTTTGAAAAAGATGACGTTCTTTTTGCAAGAAGGAATACATATTTGAGAAGGGTATCTGTAGCTCCATTTGATGGAGTGTGTTCTGGTGATATCATTGTTTTAGAGCCAATTCTCAAATATCTAGTTAAGGGTTTTTTACCAATATTCATGCAATTTGAGCCATTTGAGAATAAGATAATAGCACTTTCAGCAGGCGCATTTTCAAAAAGAATAAAATGGAAACAACTTGCTGAAGAGGAAATTGTAATTCCTTCTATTGAAGAACAAAAAAAGATTGTTGAAACTATATGGAATATTCAGAATAATATTGATAAGAATGATAATCTAATCAAAATCACTGAAAAAATCAAGAATACACTTCTTAATAAATTAATTATAAACGGATTTGATAATACTACTTACAAAGTTACTGACATTGGGAATATACCAACGGAATGGTCTCTTGTTAAATTAGGTGATTTCTCAAACATTATGTATGGATACACAGCAAGTGCAACTCAAAAAGCTATAGGACCTAAACTTTTGAGAATTACTGATATACAAGACGGGGTTGTTGATTGGGCAAACGTTCCTTACTGTCATTGTACTCCTGATAAGTTTGAAAAATACAGACTAGAAGATGGTGATATTGTTTTTGCACGAACAGGAGCAACTACTGGTAAAAGCTATTTAGTGAAGTCTCCTCATGAAGCAGTATTTGCTTCGTATCTAATCAAGGTTCGTGTAAATGAAGAGTTTATCCCTGAGTTTGTATATAATTTTTTCCAAAGTTCCATATATTGGAATCAAATTAATTCTGATATCTCAGGAAGTGCACAAGGTGGTGTAAATGCTACTAAACTTTCAAATCTACAAATAGTGATGCCACCTTTAAATGAACAGGAAAAAATTGTTGATATTTTGGAAACTTTTAATAGTTCAACAAGACAATATCTTGATAACAAAACAAATTTATCTAGCATGCATAAAAAACTAATTAATGAATTTTTATCAGGAAACTTAAAAATTCCCCAAGAGGCTCTTCAACATGTTCAATGAAGCAAATTCAGTCGAGAATCTGGTCAGAGATCTTCTGACAAATATGGGATGGAAATTTGTACCAAGAGATCAGCTTCCAAGGAATGAAACTGATGTACTGGTTGAGAGGCATCTCATCGATTCCCTTATCAGACTGAATCCTTCTATTGCTGAATATCCAAGCCGTGCTGATGAGGTTCTTTACAGGCTTCGGGCAATAATCCAGAGTGCAAAGGGAATGGGGCTGGTACGGGCAAATGAGGAGTTCTCAGGGTGGATTCGTAATGAGAAGACTATGCCCTTTGGAGAGAATGGAGAGCATGTCTCTGTTAAGCTGATAGATTACGATAATATAGAGAATAATGAATTCATTGTAACAACCCAATACAGTTTTAAGACCGGGCAAGAGAGAAGGCCTGACCTTGTTTTGCTGGTTAATGGTATTCCTCTGGTTATCGGGGAGGCAAAAACTCCAGTCAGACCTGCAGTTTCATGGGTTGATGGAGCTATTCAACTGGAAGAGTATCAGAACTCTGTTCCTGAGATATTTGTGCCGAATGTATTCTGCTTTGCTACTGAGGGGAAGGCATATCGTGTTGGTTCCATAAAGCTGCCGATAGAAAAATGGCAGCCATGGAGAGAGACTGATGAAGATGCTTTTGATTGTCTGGAAGAAGTCAAAAGTTCTGTAAGCAGGATGCTAAGCCCTAAAGTAGTGCTTGAGATATTGAAAAACTTCACCTTGTATAGCACTACTCAGGGAGGGCAGAAGATTAAGATTCTCTGCCGTTATCAACAGTATGAGGCTACAAAACAGATTGTCCAGAGGGTTGTTGACGGGAGGATCAGGAAAGGTCTGATCTGGCACTTCCAGGGTTCAGGGAAATCTCTGCTTATGGTTTATGCAGCCATGCAGCTTCGGCATGATCCAAGGCTCAGAAGTCCTACTGTACTTGTGGTTGTGGACAGGATCGATCTCAATTCCCAGATAAGTGCTACCTTTAACGCTTCCAATGTTCCAAATGTTGTCATTACAGATTCAAGAGAGGAATTAGAGCGCCTACTGCAACAGGATACAAGGAAGATAATAATCACAACCATTCATAAATTTGGAGAGACTGAAGGGGTTCTGAATGACAGGGAAAACATCATAGTTCTTGTTGATGAAGCCCACAGGACCCAGGAAGGAGACCTTGGAAAAAAGATGCGAAAAGCTCTTCCAAATGCATTTCTCTTTGGTCTGACAGGTACACCCATTAATACTAGGGACAGAAACACATTCTGGACTTTTGGAGCTGAAGAGGACGAGAACGGATATCTTAACAGGTATTCCTTTGAACAGTCCATAAAAGACAAAGCTACTCTGCCAATCTATTTTGAGCCAAGGCCGGTTGAGTTACACATTAACAAAAAGATCATTGATAGCTCCTTTGAATGGATGGCACAGGATAATAATCTGAGCTATGGTGACAAGGCCGAACTGTCAGACCACGCAGGCAAATTTGGAGTCCTGGCCAAAGCACCAGACAGAGTACAAAAGGTCTGTGCAGATATGATAAAGCACTTCAAACGGCATGTCGAGCCAAATGATTTCAAAGGCCAAGTTGTTGTCTGGGACAGAGAAGCCTGTCATCTGTACAAACAGGAAATAGACAAGCACATGCCACCGGAGGAGTCTGCAGTTGTAATGACCTTGCGACAGGGAGACAATGATGGTTGGAAGAAACAATATTCCCTCACAGATGATGAGCAGGGAAAATTGCTGGACAGGTTCAGAGACCAAAAAGACCCGCTAAAACTCCTGATTGTAACATCCAAATTACTAACCGGGTTTGATGCACCAATCAACCAGGTAATGTATCTCGATAAACCAATGAGGGATCACACTCTTTTGCAGGCAATCTGTCGTGTCAACAGGCCATATCTAAATAAGGGTCATGGTTTAGTTGTTGATTACCTGGGAATATTCGATAATGTGGCAGCCGCTTTGAATTTCGATATTGAGGATATGAAAACAGTAATTTCCAACATTGAAATGTTAAAAGACCAATTCCCACATGCCCTGGGTAAGTGCCTTGAGCACTTTGATGGCGTTGACAGAGAGCTTGATGGCTATGAAGGTCTGCTTGCAGCCCAAGATTGTCTAAGAACGGATGAAAGTAGAGATTATTTTGCAGCAGATTATTCTTTTATGTCCCATCACTGGGAAGCGATTTCCCCTGATTCATTTTTAAACGAATATGAATTGGATTACAAATGGCTTACACAAGTCTATGAATCCATAAGGCCACCAAGTGGAAATGGAAAACTTATTTGGCATGCTCTTGGTGCTAAAACATTAAAATTGATTCATGATAATGTCACCGTCCAGACAATCAGGGACGACCTTGAAACTCTGATAATGGATGCAAACATTCTGGACCATCTTACAGAAAAAGATGCTGATAGCAAAGCAAAGAAGCTTTCAGTAAAGATCGAATGGAAATTGCATATTCATGTAAACGATCCAAGATTCCAGGAGCTTGGGGAAAGGTTGGAAAAAGTAAAAGAAATGCATTACAAGAACACCATTAACAGCATTGAATTCCTCAAGAAACTTTTAGAAATAGCCCGTGATACCGTTCAACTGGAAAGGGAAACGGAAGCTGAGCCGGTTGATAATACAAAGCAAGCCTTGACGAAGCTATTCTTGGAATGTAAAGTTGAAACTACTCCGGCAATTGTAGAGAAAATTGTCAACGATATTGATGAAGTTGTTAAATATACTCGGTTTGATGGCTGGAAATGGACCTCAACAGGAGAAAGAGAAATTCAGAAGGCCTTGCGTAAGACTTTGTTGAAATATAAACTCCACAAAGAGCAGGAATTATTTGATAGGACTTATGAATATATCAGAGAACATTATTGAGTGAACTTTAAAGTAAAATGTCACCTAAAAACGGCCTACCGCAAGATACCATTTTATTCCTGCTACTACAGATCCTACTGCAACCTGAATTAGAATTTGGCCTATAGAGGTTGGTGGGAGTGCACTAGTTATAAAATATTCTACAAAAGCGTTTATGAAATCTCCTAAAAACAGATGATGGAAAGTATTTAGCAAAGTAATGATTCCACCACCAAACACATACATTGACATAGCACCAACAATTGTGAGTGGGGTGTATAGGATATACTTAAAAAACCCCGTTTCATACGACATGAAAATTTATATGGTGTTGTATCGATATAACTTTTCTGTCAAATATATTTTAATTTTACACTGTTCTTAGTGAAAATAATAAATTTTTAAAGTTAGGATATTAAAGTTGCTTTTTTTGGAGATTACTATTACCCCAAAATATGCGACAAATCAAATTCGAATCACAATCATTCAATAATATGCTCAATTCTAATCGGCTTATCAGACACAGCTTCTTCTCTCTCTTTCTGTTCTCTCTTATAACGGCCAATGAACTCCGCAAGTGCAATGCTGACAAGATCTGACATGCTGCTAAAATCCTTAGTATCTACAAGTTCTTCTGCTTGCTTCTTTATGTACGGACTTACTGTAGCGTGAATTGACTCTTTCTTGTATTGGATAGCCATTACTTAATCATGTACTATTTATCCCATATATATGTTTTTGCAAGATATTCCGCCTAATTATGACACGGGGATTACATATTTATATTAGAAGGATTATGTCATAATTAGGAGATAATCCTCATGAAGTATAAGCATTTACATGTGAATTTGTCTTCCAGTGATTATGAAAAGATATTGCAGATTGTAGATTCTGGAAAATATCTCAACGTCAGTGACGCTACCAGGCACTACATAAGATCCGGTCTACAAACAGATGAGGTGAAAGATTGAGAAAAAAGTACAAGGCAGTACACTCGCAGATCGCGAGACGAGAAAAGATTGGAGTGATGACCAATGCCATCTGACTTTGCACGAGAGAAGGCACTGGCCGTCTACAACAAGGCACCTGCAGAATGGGATAAGTATGCGGCTCTTCCCATATGGTGCCCGATAGTTGAAATGGCTCATATGGTTAAATTCCTTGCGGGGTTCGAGCATGGGCAGAGCTAAGAGCGGAGGCTACGCAGGCCGGCCGATAGGGTCCACAAAGGACCGGTACTGGCTCAGTGAAGGCCATCAGAAGCGCAGGTTCAATCATGCCATGGACGTATGCAGATCCACCCTGGACAGGGTAGGCCAGTGTCCCAGGTGCCACAAAGAGACAGCAATATGCATTGAGGCGGGGGTCACTACAAAACTTGGTGCCCGGTCTTGGTGGAAGTGCTCTGAATGCGGGCATGAGCATACACGCGAGATTTCTCCTGAAAAGATGGCCGAATATTACGCTGAAGACCTGAACAGGATGAACGATGCGAGATCTCATGAGGCAGCAGCATGACCATCAATAACACGCCGCTTGCACGCACAAAGATCGTGGCAGAGTGCATATGTGACAATTGCGGCCATATTTTCGAGGTCGACTGGCAGTGCAAGAACCGACCCATCTACTGTCCGGAATGTGATAAGGAGGTCAGACCATAAAGGTCACCTCCCGCTCCGGGACGTCGGGATCATTCCCGGGTTCGAGCCCCGGCCGGAGCATTGGCCTGCAGAACACATCAACTGCAGGCTTCTTCTATACAATTGAAAGGAAGTGAACTAAATGACAGAAGAAGTTGAAGTATACATCGATTTCGACCGATTGCCAGCCGGAATTGGTCGGACAAAGGACGACCCCCTCAAACACATCGGTGCTGCGGATGTGCCCAGGATCCAGCAGTGGGTTCGGAGCAAGGTATCTGGAGAGAACGAGGTGTTTGCGGTCATAACCGGCAGAGCGTCCCGATTTGTGAACATGGTTGCAACCGCGGAGCTTGCATCGTGCAAGAATGTGACCCGGACGGATGGTCACAGGCCGGAATGGTGCCCATCGTTGTAAAGGACCTCAGGAGGAGTGTCCGATGAGCGACACATTGCTTGTCTCACCATCAAAGATGGGTGCTGAAACGCGCATCATCTACACTCAGGGTTACGAGATATCCACAAAGATCGGTGCAGAGATCGATTCAAAAGGTAACATCAAACCAAATGCACAGGTCACTATATCCAGAAAGCTGGAGAATGGTGATGAGATCAGGGAACTGATACATGCAGATGTTTCCAGAGGCGTTGAGGAAGTAATGGATGCAATTGATGAGATCCTGAAGAGAGGTGTTCAGTGAATGAAACCGAGATCTTCAGGATATGAGGTGTGAACATGGAAGCAAAACTTGACAAAGGCAGGCTTGTACCCATACTGAATATGATGGGGTACAATACTCTCAATGGTACTGATGTATGGAAAAAGGCCAGTGATAACCCGGACGAGTTCGTGTTCTGGGGTGTTGACTTCAAGAAGAACGAGATCTTCAAATGGGTCGAGGACCACCGGGAATACGATGTGCCCGAGGATCCTATATTCATGGAACTTAAAAGCCTGGCTGAAAGCATAAGCGATAGTGAACCTTCAACAGATGCCCCCAAAAGCACCGAACAAAGCACAAAGGAAGAGCAGCCTGAGGAAGGGTCCACCATTAAAGATAATGCATCACCTGTTTATGAAAATAACGCTACTCCTACATATTTACTGGACCTCATCCACGGATATGTCGGGAACGATGTCCTCGAGGTTTTCGGGGACACTGGGTCCGGCAAGTCAAAGTTCGCCATGGCCGTTGCAAAGGAGGCCATTGCATCAAAAAAGAAAGTATTCTATCTTGACACCGAGAGGAACCTGACAGAAGCGGACATTGCCTGCCTGAAAGGATGCGAGTACAAGTACACCCCTATCATCGATGAGATTGACAGGATCGTACAGAAACTCCCGAGGGTGGACGTCGTCATCATCGACTCCATCGGGTTTCCGGTGCTGACCGCCTATGCCAGGATGAATATGAAGCAGAAAGGTGATGCTCTGCTTAAACTGATCGCTATTTTCGGGGACCTCAAGGGCTGGGCATACCTGAACAGCGGTGTCGTGGTCGTCACGAACCAGCCGGAGAGCGAGTTCAACAAAGAACCGGGGCATATCCTCCGGCCATTTGGTGATAAAAGCCAATTTGCGGCCAAGGAGATATGGAAGACGGAGATTGTGGACCGCAAGCCTGCATATACCAACATCCGTATCAGTGCGTTTCGCAGCAGGAGCGTTGGCCATCGGACAAAGATAGCGGACATGAAGATCAGCAGCAATGGCGTGGAGGTAGTCTGATGCCCACGCAAACCATATGCCGTAAGTGTGAAGATACTGGGTCTATACCTGTTTATCAAGGGGAGCCAGAAGAGCCCTGGCGTACACTGTGGATCCAAGCAGAGCTCAAGGAACCATCAAAGGACGGTTGGCATTTGGTGAAGTGCTCTGACTGCAATGGCACAGGGAAGCGGAAGGAGGCCGAGGTATGAATTTCAACTTACCTTTAAATGCAGAAGCTTCAAAAGAAAAGTTCGTGTATCCTGCGAATGCAGCGATCAAAGATGCATACATCGGTCTCCTGGGAATGATGAAGGTCCAAAAGAAAATAAGGTTCTACGTACACGAATGTGTCCTTTCCATTCTTGAGCAGAATGGATGGGTAACAGATTATAACCCCGGTGACCCTAAATTTAAGCCAGATAAGAATTACAAGAAGGGCCTGCGTTACCTCAAGGTCCTTGAAACCCCTTACTTCAAGTTCATCGGGCCCGGAAGAATCGAGCTCTGTGTTTACGATGCTGCTACAAAGCGCAGGATCACCAATTTCAATCAGTTCTTCAAGCTATGTGCCGAAGATTCCCATATGTCAGAGTACACCAGCTGTGATGAAGAAGTGATCTTTGAAGAGTGGAACGATGTTATCTGCTGTTCAGATGTCCATGAAGATGAGATCGCTGCAGAGATCCGCATGATGGATTCTGCAGTACCTATCAAGGCGGATGTGTTAAAAAGTACCTTTGAAACTGCTTTTAATAATCAAGAGTACTTTGACCAGCTTTCTGATGAACTAACTTCTTCCGACGATATAGGAGTGTGACTGTCAAAATCTGATGTGTATATGCGTATAGTATACGCATACTCTAAAACCCCCGTACCCCCAAAATAAACGATATGCTGCGAACGTTCGCGATTTGAAAATAGTGGATACTATTTTTACGCATATAGTATGTGTACGCATACTATACGCATAGCGAACAGGACAAATTCCGCACTATATTTCAGGAGGAGAAATGAAAGTCCATATTCATTTGAATGTCGATCATGAGAAAAAAGTTTTATTTGAATCACTGAAGGAAGTTCATGGAAAAACGTTCACTGACATTCTTGAGGAAGGCCTTGATGCATGCCTGTCTGAAATAGTCCCGTCTAAGCTCATGGAAGAAGAGATCGCACAGACAAGATTGAAGCTTATGGAACTCGAACAGAACCTTGTGAAGATACGAATGATTGAAGAACAGAGGAAACTGCAGAAGAAGGCGGCCAAACAAGAAGACAGTATAGCTGAAGACTATCTTGAGACAATGAGAAACCAGCGCTTTCAGGAGAGCAGGGATAGCCTCTTAGTTCAGTGGAAGAGGTTGGACATGAACTGGCCTCGCATTGTTGACCTGTTCCAATTCAAGAATGCTACCGAAGCCAAGGCATGGTTCGCAAAGAAAATGATGGGGATGGATGTATGACTTTCACTCATGTGATGATGTTGTCCTGTGCCCGACTTGGCCGGGTTATTTTGAAAATTGTTTTCTTGCGGAGATTTCCCAGAGTATTATACTTAGATTCCTTGTTCGTGCGTAAGGAGTTAGAGAAAAGTAAGACAAGTCGGACAGGATATAAAGTCCCACTTATTCAAGTGGTGGTAGCGTGACCTTCACCCCGGTATCCCGCATGTGTCTGTACTGCAGGGAGAGGATCTACATCACAAAGCCTGTTGACAGGGTCACCTGCAGCAGATGTGGTGAAGTGATGAAGGTTGTCATAGCAAGGACG
>Ga0209347_1004427_pt1 | contig 14620 bp, 7 predicted proteins | sample AutmiccommuBRH23_FD_187382 | JGI IMG/M metagenome (GOLD analysis project Ga0209347, IMG submission 187382) | Deep subsurface microbial communities from Mt. Terri, Switzerland - Autotrophic microbial communities BRH/23 (SPAdes) (version 2) | ecosystem: Environmental > Aquatic > Deep subsurface >... | reverse complement strand
ATGGCAGCTCTCCGACGACAGGTGCATCTATCACTTTAAGGTGCCGACAAATACATCTGCCACGTTGTACCTGGAGGCGGGAAGCATCGATATGGTAAAGGCAGGGAATAAACCCCTTGCCTCCTCCCGATTCATTGAGATCATGGGGGAACAAAACGGGAAAGTGATCATGAAGATCCAATCGGGAGATTATCAATTTAGCGTAACAAAAAAATAGAACAATGAGAGGAATCATTCAAAATTGTATCTTACTTTTAATTTTGTCTACAGTAACAAGCTGTTTATCAAGAATGAATCAAATAAAGAACAATGGTGATTCTACCACTAAGATTATTTTTGAGACAGATATGGGAAATGATATCGATGATGCACTGGCGTTAGATATGTTATATAAATATCAGGATGCAGGAGACATTGAACTATTGGGTATCATGACCAATAAAAACAGTGAATATTCAGCTGCATTTATTGATCAAATGAATAACTGGTATGGTTATCCTGAAATTCCGGTTGGTATTGTCCGCAACGGAGCTGACAGTGAGAATGATGCAGTAAACTATACGATGCTTGTCGCTCTGATGAAGGATGAGCAGGGAGCTCCGCAATTCAGTCAAACGGAATCCTACCCTCAATCATTGATGGATGCACATACACTCTATCGCAAATTATTGGCAGAACAACCCGATCACTCTGTCACAGTGATATCGGTGGGTTTTTCCACCAATCTGGCCAGATTACTGGAAAGTAGACCTGACAATTATTCACCCCTGACAGGCAAGGAGCTCGTTTCTAAGAAAGTAAAGCTCCTCTCAATGATGGCGGGGTGCTTTAACAAAGAGGATCAACCCGAGTATAATGTGGTGAAAGATATCCCAGCAGCGAAGAAAGTATTTGATGAATGGCCTACTACTTTGGTAGCCTCTCCTTTTGAAGTGGGAATTCAGATCAATTACCCGGGACAAAGTATTGAGCAAGACTTTAAATGGGCCTCGCTACATCCCATGGTTGAAGCCTATAAAAAATATCTGGAGATGCCCTACGATCGACCCACCTGGGATCTTACATCTGTTTTGTATGCCGTTGAGGGATCCTCCTTTTTTGACAGATCGGAAGCGGGAAAGATTCGTATAAACGAAAAAGGAAACAGCTCCTTTGTTGCGGATAAGCTGGGTGATCGCTATTATCTATCCGTCGATTCTCTTCAGGCAGAAATGATCAGGCATCATTTTATAAAAATCATTACCAGACCACCGGCTCATTTTCAAAAATAACAAAATGTTTACATTGAATCTTCTAATCGGTTTTTTATTATTCACTCCCTTTAATGCATCTTCATTCAGAAAACAAGTTTTCTCTTCTGATTCGAAAGTGATTAAATCACTTGACAACAATGAAACGCCATATCACAATTACGTTTTCAAAAAGGAGACGCCTGCTGAAAGAGTAAATCTGAACGGCGACGATATTATTCCTGAAATTACTTTTCCCGGAATAACACAAGAAGATTTCAAAGATGCTTTTAATGTTTTGGATGAATGTCTGGTCATGGAGCCTGGCTTCGGGTTTAATTTCCCTTTCATCGCACCTGGAGGTCATTATGGTGCGTGCTGGTGGCAAATTGATGCTTCTTTGGCGCTAAACGGCACAAAATGGGTAAACCAACACTTCACTGAGAATGTATTGAGAGGATTCGCCAACGTCCAGAAGCCTGATGGTCGGATTCCGCTCTATGGGTATGATGAGGTTTCGGGTTACCCGACATGCAGCTCACTCCCCAAACTTTTTGTATCTGCTTATGCAGTGCTGAAGCACTCAAACGACAAGGAGCTTATTCAAACGACCTATGACTATCTGAAAAAGTATATGGATTGGTGGTTTTCGGACGTCAGAAGAGACCATGAAACGGGTTTAATAACTGGCGTATTTGAAGAGTCTTTTCCTCCTGTTGAAAATCAACTGAAAGCAGTTGCGCAAGTCGACCTTAATGTTGAAATAGCCGTAGGGTGTAACATACTCGGAAAGCTTGCAATGCAACTGGGGATCACTTCTGATTATATGAAGTATTCAGCATTTGAAAGTGAGATTAAAGCAGCGATCAATAAATATATGTGGGATGAAGCCACTGGCGCCTATTACTCATTCCGGGTAAGGGAAAATAAACTTGACAGCGGCCTTTTCAGTTATACCTTCGATCCTTTCAGGTTACAGATTGCTCCCCGGGAAAGAATTTCAAAAATGATCTCCATGCTTACTGACGATAAGTATTTTAATTGGGATAGTAACCCAATCACCAGTGCCGCGAAAACAGATAAATCGTACAACGAAACGATAGGGACATATAACGGTGCACTAGCATGGTCGGGTGATATCTGGACGCTAAGGAATGAAGCGGCTATCCTGGGATTGGAAGATATAGGAAGATATGACCTCGCTGCATATTTATCGTTAAGGACCGTGAATTTATTTAATGCCAATTATGCTGAATTTATAAAACCATCAGATGGAACCGGACATGGTGAAAAAAGATACGCCTGGTCTGCATCGCAATACATCCAGATACTGATCGAAAATATATTTGGTATTGATTATAACGGGTTTAATAACACAATTACGATTCGCCCCAATCTGGATGGATCACTAACAGGTAAAGATATTTCACTTGAGAAGCTATTACTGCCTGATGGAAATCGGCTGAGCCTGTATATATCAAAAGGATCTGATTCAACAACGATTAGGTATCGGATCGATGGAGAGAATAAGGATAAGCGTATTGTTATTTCATTGCCAACAAATGGGGACATTGCCTGTAATGGGGCAAACGGATTAAAGAAGGATGTAAAGTTAACGAAAATAAAAAAAGGAGCTGCGCTGATATACCAGATAGAGAATGGAAAAAAATATGACGATGAATTTACTTTTGTTACGTCGCTGCTGCTCGACTAAATCAAACCCAAGCAAGTTTATCAGATGTGAAATATCATTTATTGCAGTTTAAAAATCATTTTCTACAGTTGTACAAAAATACCCCCCTGTATCTTTGTATGATCTCAAAACAATTATATTTCTTTTAATTAAATGAAAGACAAACATTTCGGAATCGAGATCAACCGATATTGACCTTCATTAACCAGACAACATAGCCTGTTTCTTCATTATGAAAAATACAACAGCATTGTAGGGAGCAGATAGAGTGAAAGATGTGAGTCTCCTTACCACGATAAGAACGATAGTGAACAATCCGGATCGAACCTCTGTAAATAATCAACTGTGAATAGAAAAATAGTTCCAACCCTGCTTTATGCAATAGTAGTATTCAGTATTTTCAACTTCTTAACGGGTTGTAAAAAACAGCCTGTTCCCGACTTTAAGGAAGTCCAAAAGATCTTTCGGGATCCCGGAAATGAGTATAGATCAAGTCCGTTGCTGGTATTCAATGAAACTATTACCCGATCGGAAATAGACAGAATGGTTGAAGATCTGCATGATGCTGGATTTGGCGGCTTTTTCATCCATCCCCGGCCGGGACTTGTTACTGAATATTTATCTGAGGAATGGTTAGCCTTATACGACTATGCAACAATCGTTGCCGACAAGCATAAGATGTATGTATGGATATACGATGAGAACTCATATCCCAGTGGTTTTGCCGGCGGACATGTTCCCGAGGATTTACCCGAATCATTTAATCAGGGTCAGGGGTTGGCGTTGGAAAAAACGGCTCAACTGCCGGAGGATATCACCTCGGTATTTGTCTGCCTGTTGCGGGAGAATGAGTCCTGGTCGGATATCACAGAGGACATGCAGCGTTATGCGGGGATAAAGGGTGATTATTATATCTATCGAAAAACCTATTATGGAAAGAGCAACTGGTATGGAGGATTTTCCTATGTTGATCTGCTCTTGCCGGGAGTGACAGAAAAATTTATTGAGGTGACGATGAAGGGCTATGAGCAGCAGTTCAGCAATAAATTCGGTAAAGTGGTTCCCGGAGTATTCACTGATGAACCCAACATCGTTACATCGGGAGGTCATCGGTGGACACCCGACCTGTTTGAAGTGTTTAAGAACAGGTGGGGTTACGACCTGAAATTATTTTTACCCCTTCTGAGTGAGGAAGCGGGCGACTGGAAGAAGGTACGCTACCAATATATGGAAACGCTGCTGCAACTGTTTATTGACCGGTGGTCCAAACCGTGGTACGAATACACGGATAAAAACAACCTGACATGGACAGGTCATTATTGGGAACATGGCTGGCCCAACATGAACGACGGCCCGGATAATATGGCGATGTATGCATGGCACCAGATGCCCGGTATCGATATGCTCTTCAACCAGTTCAATGAAACTTCTCCACAAGCTCAGTTCGGGAACATACGGGCAGTGAAGGAGGTTCGTAGTGTAGCCAATCAGATGGGATACAAAAGAACACTCAGCGAAACATACGGAGGTGGGGGCTGGGAGGTGACATTCAAGGATCTGAAACGACTGGGTGACTGGGAGTTTGTATTGGGTGTGAACTATATGAACCAGCATTTATCTCACCAGACACTGGCTGGTGCTCGTAAATACGACTATCCGCCTGTTTTCACCTATCACTCTCCCTGGTGGGACAACTACAAGGTACTAAACGATTACTTCGCAAGACTCTCCTATCTGTTGAGCGAAGGCACGCAGGTGAACCACATTGCCGTTATTGAGCCTAATTCAACACTGTGGCGCTATTACTCTCACACGGGCAGTAATCCCCGGCTTATGCAGATTGGAGAAAGCTTTCAAACCTTTGTAACCACACTCGAGAAGAATCAGGTTGAGTATGACCTTGCTTCAGAGAACATCATCAAAGATCAGGGCAAGATTGAAAACGGGAAATTTTTCATTGGACAGGCAGCTTATTCCACCATCATTCTCCCTCCCAATACAGAAAATATAAGCCGTCATACTTTTTCGTTGTTGCAAAAATTCATTCAGGACGGAGGAGAAATGATAAGCTTCTCTACGCCGGACAAAGTGGACGGTATTGACAACGCAGATTTGGTTGCTATGATTCAATCAAAGAGTGTGATATCGGTTGACACATTGTCAGGGGTAGTGATGGATCTACTGAATGCGAGAAACAGGGTAAAGATCAGGCACAATAAAGGGAACTTATATCACCAGCGCAGGAGATACAGAGATGGGGAGGTGATCTTCCTTGTCAATTCATCGATGGAAGAAAAAACCGTCGGTGAGCTCATTGTTCCTGCAGGCAGTTCATTGTATGAGCTGGATGCCTTCACCGGCAAGATCTACACCTATCCCTGCGAAAAAAACGGCATTGCTGCATTTGAGATTGACCCGGCCGGAAGTATGTTGCTTTTCATGGGAAGCACAAGAAAAAAATTCCCCGTAAAAAGCGATCAACAGGTTTCCAAGCCATTGTCCTCCCTCAACAAGACAATCATAAGGAGAGGTCAGGAGAATGCTTTTCCTGTCGACTTTTGCGATCTCGTCGTCAACAATGAAAAATTCGGGAATATTCACGTGTCGGAAGCTACAGACAGAGCATTTAAAGCACACGGATTTGCTGCAGGAAATCCCTGGAACACCTCTGTACAGTTCCGACGGAATATCATCGAAAGAGACACTTTTCTGTCGGGAGGTTATTCCGCCACATATCATTTCCGGATAGACCCATCGATCGATTATTCCCATTTCCGATTGGTGACAGAACGCCCTCACCTTTTCACAGTAAAGGTTAACGGGGTGATGATCATGGCCGAAAAGGATGAGTGGTGGTTAGATAAATCGTTTGGTGTATACCGCGTTGGCAGCCTGTTGAAGGGAGGAGACAATGTGGTGGAATTAAGTGTGAGCCCAATGAAAATACTGGCAGAGATAGAGCCTGTCTATATCCTGGGTGCATTTGGTGTTGTCCCTGAAGAGAAAGGATGGAGCATCACAAGCCCAGTAACAGAGTTACAGTTGGGAAGCTGGAAGAAACAGCGTATGCCCTTTTATTCCTGGGATGTTCAATACAGCAAAGAGTACGATATCAAAGAAATGAGCGGTAGTTACATCCTACAACTGGGACAATGGACAGGTACAGTTGCGGAAGTACATGTAAATGGCAGTAAAGCAGGCATCATCGGTTTCGATCCTTACCGATTGGACATTACCTCTCATCTGCTACAAGGGAAGAACAACATTGCTGTGCGGGTTATAGGAAGCCATAAGAACCTGTTGGGCCCGCACTACAACGACCCCGACAAAGGGCTGGCTTCACCCTGGCACTGGAAGGGAATAAAAGAACCTATTCCCGGTGAGAAGTATCAGATGATTGATTACGGTCTCTTTGATGATTTTGAGGTTTTACATTAATTTTTATCTATTCATTCAGTTTATCAGCAAAAAAATATGAGCAAGATAGGTTTATTCAGTGTGGGATTGGACACGTATTGGGAGCAGTTTGATTCTCTGCTCACCAATCTTAACGGTTATCATCGGGAGATCAGAAAAAAGATGGAGCAACCGGGCGTGGAAGTGATTGACGCGGGGATGGTTGACAATAGAGATAAAGCAACAGCGGCGATTGAATTGTTTAACCGCAATGAGGTGGAGCTGATTTTTCTGTTTGTCTCCACCTATGCACTCTCCTCCACCATCCTTCCCATAGCGCTACAGGTGAAGAGACCATTTGTCATACTCAACCTGCAACCGGTAGAGAACATCGGATATGAAGCGTTCAATGCCCTTGACGATTACGCAAAAAAAACAGGCTTGTGGCTTGAGCACTGTCAGGCATGTGCCATCCCGGAGATCTCCTGTGTGCTGAACAAAGCCGCTGTACGGTATGAGATCATCACCGGTTTTCTACAGGAGAAGAGAGTATGGGATGAGATAGAAAGCTGGCTCAACGCGGTAAAGGCAGTGAAAGCGCTGCAAGGGAACAACATGGGTATCATCGGTCATTATTACGGAGGGATGCTGGATGTATACACCGATCTGACCCGGCAAAGCACCACTTTCGGTACCCACTTCGACATCATCGAGATGTGTGAGTTGAAAAGAATCCGTGATCTTGTATCGCCACGGGAGATCAAACAAAAAATAGATGAATTCCATCATCTTTTCAAAGTTGACACCTCCTGCAGTCAATCGGAGATTGAGCGTGCAGCTACCACCTCTGTCGCGTTGGACCACCTTGTTGAGGCGCATCAATTAAAATCGGTGGCTTACTATTACGAAGGTCAGCCGGGAAATGATTACGAGAACATCGTCACCTCACTCATCGCGGGTAATACGTTGCTAACGGGGAAAAACATCCCTGTTGCGGGTGAGTACGAGATCAAAAATGCACATGCAATGAAGATTCTCAGTGAACTCGGTGCGGGTGGCTCCTTTTCTGAGTTTTATCTGATGGATTTTAAAGAGAACATCATATTTCTGGGGCATGACGGACCGGCTCATTTTCACATAGCCGACGGGCCGGTAAGACTGGTTCCCCTGCCCGTCTATCATGGAAAACCCGGAAACGGGTTGTCTATACAGATGTCTGTAAAGAATGGTCCGGTTACCATTCTCTCTGTAGTGGAGAACAACAACGAGCTGTTTCTGCTGGTTGCGGAGGGTGAATCAGTACCGGGTCAGGTCTTACAGATTGGAAACACCAACAGCCGTTATCGTTTCCCCGGAGATATAAGGGAGTTCATCAACAGATGGAGTAAACAAGGTCCCTCTCACCACTGTGCCATCGGCATCGGTCATGTGGCCCATGTGATCGAAAAGATAGCCTTCCTACTGAATATCAAAATGGTAAACATCAGCGACTAAGAGATATGAACAAAATGTATCAACAATTGAGTAAACAGAGTACAATACGCTCAATACTTCTATACTCCCTGTTTTGCCTCCCGCTTCTGTTCTCAGGGGGTTGCAAACAGGACCAGTCACCCGGGAATGAGAATGAAGCACTGATGACACAATCAACTCCGGTGTGGGCAGAAGGTCGGGAAAAAGAGATGAATCTCACCCTGGGGTTTAGGGGCGTATTCAACGCTGGTCAGCGATCGGAGACCATCCTGCGGGTTGCCGCCTCAACTGTTTACCGCATCTTTCTCAACGGTGAGTTTGTAGGATCGGGTCCTGCCCGTGCCGGACATGGTTTTTTCAGGGTCGATCAGTATGATGTCACCGACCGGGCGATGGAGGGAGAAAATATCGTGGCGATTGAAGTGGCTGGCTATAATGTAAATTCATACTATACGATGGATCAACCCTCCTTCCTGCAGGCTGAAGTTACAGTGAACGACAAAGTTGTGCTCTACACCGGTGGCAATGATCACTTCGAGGCTTTTGAGATAAAAGAACGATTGCAGAAGGTAGAGAGATATAGTTTTCAGAGACCTTTTACTGAATATTACCGGATGCAGCAGGGGTATGATGAGTGGCGGACAAACAGTGACAAAGTGATTGATAAAATTCAGCTGGAGCAATACCCCCGCGTGAACCTGCTACCAAGGCATGTCGCTTTACCCGATTTCACCCTGCTGAAACCGGAATCATTATTCGCAAAAGGAACGATCACCACGCATAAACCGGCACAGTATTACAAAGACCGATCACTTGTGAATATCAGTGAGAAATTCAAAGGTTATCCGGAATCGGATCTGGAAGTTGTTCCCTCACAAACGATCCAGGAAATGGTTACCGCAACAAAAGAGTTGTTGAATACTCCCTACGATGCAGCAGCACCACTGGAATTTAAAAAAGATAAATTCTTTATTCTCGACTTCGGAGTAAACTACACCGGATTCATTGGAGCCAGGATTATCTGCAAGGAACCCACCAGGATGTGGTTTCATTTCGATGAGGTATTGACAGAGGGGGACGTGATCAGCAAAAAACGGATGACGGATGTGAACAACCAGGTTATCTACGAGCTACAGCCCGGTGAATATTCTGTTGAGAGTTTTGAACCATACACACTTAAATTCCTGAAGATCATGGTCACGGAGGGAGCGTGCGAGGTAGAGAATATCTATCTTCGGGAATTTGCCTATCCCGACAATCCGGGAGCAACATTTACAAGTAGCAATGAGAAGCTGAATCAGATCTTCGATGCGGCAAAACAGACCTACAGACAAAACTCTGTGGATGTTTTTATGGATTGTCCCTCACGCGAACGTGCCGGGTGGCTTTGCGACAGCTACTTTACAGCTATCATGGAGAAGGAGCTCACCGGTTATTCAAGAGTAGCACACAATTTTTACGAGAATTATGCCCTGCCCGATAAGTTCGAGTTCCTTCCTGATGGTATGATTCCGATGTGTTATCCTGCCGATCATAATGATGGCGTCTTTATTCCCAACTGGTCTCTCTGGTTTATTCTCCAGGTAGATGATTATGCAAAGCGTGGTGGCGACATGCAGCTGGTCTCTGATCTGGAAGAGAGAATAACAGATCTGGTGGGTTATTTCGCCGAGTTCGAGAACGACGATGGATTACTTGAGAAGCTGGAGAGCTGGGTCTTTGTGGAGTGGTCCAAAGCGAACAGTCTTGTGCAGGATGTGAACTATCCGACCAATATGCTCTATAGTGCAGCTTTGAAGAGTGCGGCCAATCTTTATGGCAACAAGGAGTGGCAAACGAAATCAGATGATATCCGGCAAAAAATTCAGGAACAGTCGTTCAATGGTGAATTTTTTGTGGACAACGCACTGAGAGAGGATGGCATTTTGAAGGTGACGGACCAGATCACGGAAGTGTGTCAATATTATGCTTTCTTTTTCAATATTGCCACACCTGAATCACACCCTGACCTATGGGAGAAAGTTGCACACGAGTTCGGACCCAACCGCGATGAGAAGATGACATACCCCAATGTTGCTATGGCCAATGCTTTTATAGGCAACTATCTTCGCATGGATATCCTCTCGCGACAGGGATTGCAATCACAGCTGCTCTCCGAGATAGAGGATTATTTCTTCTATATGGCCGAAAGGACAGGAACACTGTGGGAGAATGTACACAGCCAGGCCAGCTGCAATCATGGTTTTGCCTCATACATAGGGCATGTCCTCTATCGCGATGTACTGGGTGTGAGCAATATTGATTACCTGAACAAAGAGATTGTCATCCGCTTTGCCGATATCGATCTGGAGCACTGCAGCGGCTCCATACCGGTAGAAGAGGAGGTAATCAGTCTTGAATGGAGTCGCAGTGGGGATGAGATACGTTATCAGTTACAGGCACCTGCCGGATACAAGGTGAAGATTGACAACCGTAGTACAGCCCGAATCACTGATGTGCGTAAATAAGGACTGCACAGTGCTATCAGGAGTGTGAGTTTTGATCGGAAAGAACTATCTTTGGTTGTCAGATGAGTAGCTGGGTTAATGTAGCGTAAAGAAATTATTGTCCGATGAATAGTATGAACAGACGTAAATTTTTAAAAAAAGCGAGTGTCGGAACAGCGACAATGGTGCTGTCACCGAAACTCATTTTCCCTCAAAGAAAAGATGAGGTAAAGAAAGTGCGAGTTGGCATTATTGGTGGGCGATTTGGATTAGGATTCCAATTTCATGAACATCCTGATTGTATTGTTGAAGCAGTGAGTGATCTCATACCCGAGCGGAGAGATGCTTTAATGAAAACATATCACTGTTCCAAAAGCTATGAATCTCTTGAAAGACTGATCAAAGATTCAAATATTGATGCAGTTTTTATTGCGACTGGCGCTCCGGATCATGCAAAGCATGTGATCTCATCGCTTAATGCCGGCAAGCATGTACTGTGTGCTGTGCCTGCAGCGATGAATCTGGATGAGTGTCATGAGATCCTGGAAACAGTGAGAAAGAGTGGATTGACCTATATGATGGCTGAGACAAGTGTATGGAGACAAAGCATGATTACGGTGAAGAAGTTTTATGCTGAGAATGCTTTTGGAAATTTAATGAGTTACGCCGCCCAATATAATCATCCGGGTCTTGAAACACTCTACGTCAATAACCGTCAAAAGACATGGCGCTATGCTTTACCACCCATGCTATATCCTACCCATTGTACCGGTTTCATTGTGGGACTAACAAGAGAACGATTGACCGATGTTTCCTGCATCGGGTGGGGAGATAGCGACCCAATACTTCAAAATAATCAGTACAATAATCCATTCTGGAACGAATCGGCATTCTTTAAAACGAGCAATGGATTATCATTTCCTGTCGAAATTAATTGGAAAGGAGCTTTAAGAGGATCAGAACGGGGTGAATGGCATGGAGATAGAATGAGTGTTGTCATGTCTCACGGTGAAATGTCCGGCTCTGTACTGGTGAAAGCAGGTGAAAAGATAGTAAAGGATGACGGCGGCTTTAATGTTGCTGAAAATATTGTTGAACGCTTGCCTGACACTGATTGGTGGAAGACCGATATGCTTCCTGAACCTTTGAGACATGCTAGCGGTCATGACGGTTCTCATTGTTTTATTACGCATGAATTTATAGACTCAATAGTCAATAAACGTACACCCGAGGTTGATATATATCAAGCACTTGCTATGACAGTACCCGGGATAGTGGCACATCAGTCAGCTTTAAAGGGTGGTGAACATTTAAAGATTCCATCATTCGATATATGACAAATCAATGGGATGTCTCATCCCTCTTTTTCAAGGTAAATATCTTAATAATCCCTCTTATATAAACAACCATAATGAGAAAAACTGGAACATTGATTCAGATCTTTGTCCTGCTCTCCACCCTATCGTTGGTGGCAGGTGACAAGGATAAGGGAGACAGGGGTAACAGACCCGCAGAGAACAACTACTACGTGGCTGCCTATGTATGGCCCTCCTGCCATCACGACAAACGGTTCGGCGATATGCTGTGGCCGGAAGGTGAAGGGGAATGGGAGGTGATCAAAAAGGGTACTCCCCGTTTCGATGGCCATTATCAACCCCGACAACCGTTATGGGGCTATGAGGCGGACAACGATCCGGAGGTGGTAGAGCGATGGATCGATGTGGCCCTTGATCATGGTGTGAACGTCTTTGTCTACGACTGGTACTGGTTCGACGACGGACCATTCCTGGAGAGCGCCCTCAATGACGGATTCCTGAAAGCGGAAAACAACGAAGAGATGCAGTTCTACCTCATGTGGGCCAATCATGATGTGAAGAAGAACTACTGGAATGTGCACAAGTATGGGGATGATGAATCGATCCTCTGGGATGGCGCAGTCAACAGGGAGCAGTTTGCACATATCGTGGAGCGGGTGATCAGACAGTATTTCAGCCGACCGAACTACCTTAAAATTGATGGTATGCCTCTGCTGTCGATCTTCAGTATCGACAATCTGGTGGAGGGTTTCGGAAGTGTGGAGGCAACCCGGGAAGCGCTCAACTATTTCCGGGAGGAGGTAAAGAAAGCGGGATTCCCCGGCCTGCACATCCAGTGGAACCAGGGAGGCGGTGCCGTGATGTCGGATGAGGCAGCCTCTGCTTTTGTAGATAAGGTAGAGACGATGGGCTTCAACAGTGTAGCGATGTACAACATGGGCGGCCTCAACGAGGACTATCTGCGCTATGGAGCACATGCAGTCAGAATACGTGAGCAGATGGATGCCATCCTTGATGTGCCCGTATTCCCATGTGTCTCCGTAGGGTGGGACGACACACCCCGGTTTCCGGCAAAAGGGGCCAAAGATGTGGTACGCCACCACCAGACACCTGAGAGTTTTGCAGCTCTTCTCTCTCTGGCCAAGCAGTATGCCGACAGCCACCCCGAACAACCGAAACTGATTACCATCAACGCATGGAATGAATGGGTGGAAGGGAGCTATCTGCTACCCGACATGCGAAACGGTTTTGGTTATTTGCAGAAGTTAAAGGAGGTGATGAGCGGTGCTTACGATCCCTACACCACCCGGAAAAGAGACGAATAAATATTCCAGAACAAGAAAACAGGTTTTTTCCGGATAAAAAGAGCATGGATAAAATGAATAATCTTATGAGACAAGTAACAAGCCTGTTTTTTCTGTTCATTGTGTTTGCAGTGTATGGAGGTAGCACAGACAATATCAACAGTGTCTATGACCTGCGTTGCGAGAACCTGCATAACCCGCTCGGAATTGATAAGAGGATTCCTCGTTTTAGCTGGAAAACACAAAGCCATAAAAACGGGACCTCCCAGAAAGCTTTTCAAATCATTGTAGCCAGCGATCTATCAAGTCTATCAGAAAGGAAGGCTGATCTGTGGAACTCCGGTAGGGTCGATTCCTCCGCATCTCTGTTTATCTCCTATCAGGGTCAGCGACTAGACTCCGGAACTGCGGCCTGGTGGATGGTGAGGATCTGGGATGAGTCAGGGAAAATGTCCCCCTGGAGTGAACCGGCAAGCTTCACGATCGGGTTACTGGACGAAAGTGAATGGGACGCATCCTTTATAGCCTTCAACAGTGAAAACGGATACCGTGAATGCCCTCAGCTATTCAGCACTTTTGAAGTGGATAAAACCGATGCGGCGTATTACCTGCATGTCAACTCACTGGGATACCACGAGGTATATATCAACGGAGTACGGGTGGGCAACGGAGTGCTTGCACCGGCTGTCTCACAGTTCGATAAACGCTCTCTGGTCATCACTTACGACATCACCGGACACCTGAAGAAGGGGGAAAATGATCTGATCCTCTGGTTGGGGAGCGGATGGTATACCGAAGGGCTGCCGGGTGTGGTGAATAACGGTCCGGTTGTGAGGGCTCAATTGGAAAAGGTTGAAAACAAAAGCAGTGAGGTTATTCTGGTAACGGACCAAAACTGGAAAGGAAGGAAAAGCAGTTATACCCGTCATGGTAACTGGCGTCCCCATCATTTTGGAGGCGAGATCATTGATGGTGCTCTGGCACAGAAGGATCTGATAACCCACAATCGGGAGAACCCCTGGAAGCCGGTCACGCTGATCGATGTGCCGGCTCATAAGTCAACACCGCAAATGACGGAACAGAATAGTATCGTCAACACCATCACACCGGCCTCGGTTAATGAGATTGCACCCGATACCTTCCTCATTGATATGGGGACCAACCTCACCGGATGGGTAGAAATAGACTTTCCAAAATTACAAAAATCACAGGTGGTAAAGATCGATTATTGTGACTTCCTCCTTGAGGGGAATCATTTTAACGACCAGCATCTATATGACAGGTACATCGCCTCAGGAGAAGGGGCTGAGACATTTGTCAATAAGTTTAATTACCACGGATTCAGATATATAAGGATTACCGGCTTGCAGCAGATCCCTGAGAAAGAGTCGATAAATGCACACCTTGTTCGCACCGGCTTTGAAACAGCATCTTCGTTTGAGTGCTCCGACAGAGATATGAATGCCATTCACGATATGGTTCGTTATACACTTCAATGTCTCTCTATCGGGGGAGATTTTGTCGATTGTCCACAGCTTGAGAGACTCGGTTATGGTGGCGACGGCAATGCATCTACCTTGACAGCACAGACAATGTTTAACCTGGGACCACTATACAATCACTGGCTCCAGACATGGGCCGATGTAATCCGTGAAGATGGAGGAATGCCTCATACGGCTCCCAATCCATATAACGCAGGGGGAGGTCCTTATTGGTGTGGTTT
>Ga0209347_1004426_pt1 | contig 14622 bp, 15 predicted proteins | sample AutmiccommuBRH23_FD_187382 | JGI IMG/M metagenome (GOLD analysis project Ga0209347, IMG submission 187382) | Deep subsurface microbial communities from Mt. Terri, Switzerland - Autotrophic microbial communities BRH/23 (SPAdes) (version 2) | ecosystem: Environmental > Aquatic > Deep subsurface >... | reverse complement strand
GTCGCTGCGTGGGCCGCGCGGGGGCCTGATCCTGGCCACCGAGGAATACGCCCCCGCCGTCGACAAGGGCTGCCCGATGGTGCTCGGCGGTCCGCTGTCGCACGTGATGGCCGCCAAGGCCGTCGCTCTGGCCGAGGCGCGCCAGCCGGCCTTCCGCGAATACGCCCAGAACATCGCCGACAACGCCAAGGCGCTCGCCGAGGGATTCCTCAAGCGTGGCGGCCGCCTGGTCACCGGCGGCACCGACAACCACATCGTGCTCCTGGACGTGACGTCGTTCGGGCTCACCGGACGCCAGGCGGAGTCGGCGCTGCTGGATGCGGGCATCGTCACCAACCGCAACTCGATCCCCAACGACCCCAACGGCGCCTGGTACTCCAGCGGCATCCGGTTCGGCACCCCGGCGCTGACGACCCGCGGGTTCGGCGCCGACGACTTCGACAAGGTCGCCGAACTCGTGGTCGAGGTGCTCACGAACACCGAGCCCACGCAGGCGTCCAGCGGACTCTCCAAGGCCAAGTACACCCTGGCCGACGGAACCGCCGAGCGGGTCCACGCGGCGGCAGCCGAGCTGCTGGACGCCAACCCGCTGTATCCGGGCCTGACGTTGTAGCCCGCGACACGATTCGCGACACTCCGCCGACCCGATTTTTAGGAACGTGTGAATTCGGGTTACAGTTACTTTTATGGCACAGAGACCTGTCCCTAGTGCGTTGACCGCCGAGCTCGAACCGGTCGTCACGCAGGAGCTGCGGCGGCACCTCGATTCCGAGGACCTTTGGTACGCCCACGACTACGTTCCCTTCGACCAGGGCGAGAACTTCGCGTTCCTCGGCGGACGCGACTGGGATCCGTCGTCGGTGACGCTGCCCAAGCCCGTCACCGACGCGCTGGAGATCCTGCTGATCACCAAGGACAACCTCGCGGGTTACCACCGCGAGCTCGTCGAGCACTTCATCCTCGAGGCCAAGTGGGGCCGGTGGATCGGTCGCTGGACCGCCGAGGAGCACCTCCATGCCATCGCGCTGCGCAACTACCTGGTGGTGACCCGCCAGGTGGACCCCGCCGCCAACGAGGACGTCCGCGTCGAGCATGTGATGGCGGGCTACCGGGCCAACACCTACAGCGAGCTGGAAACGCTGGCGTTCATGGCCTTCTTCGAACGTGCGCACGCGGTGTTCTGCCGCAACCTGCGGGCCCAGACTGAGGACCCGACGCTCGCCGGTCTGGTCGACCGGATCGCCAGGGACGAGGACCGTCACGAAGAGTTCTTCGCCAACCTCATCGCCCACTGCCTGACGTTCACGCGGGACGAGACGATCGAGGCGATCGCCCGCCGGGCCGCCGAACTCGACGTGGTCGGCGGGGACATCGTGGCCTACCGCGACAAGGTGGCCAATGTCGCCGAGGCCGGCATCTTCGGCCCCGCGCATCTGCGCCGGGTCATCTCCGATCGCATCACCGCGTGGGGACTTGCCGACGAGCCGCAACTCAAGCAGTTCATCAGCTCTTAACCCGCCGCGCCTTCCTGGTTCGGCGCGCCTGCACGGCGCGAAAGCCGCACGCGGAGTAGCGTCGTTTGCGATGGCTAGCGACATGCTCTGCTGTCCGGGCGGTCCCGATCTTCTCGATCACGAAGGGCCGGCCCCGGTCCTGGAGACCGCTGTGTGTCCACCGACATGTTTCGTGTGGGGCCACGCGAGCTCGAGGAGCGCTACGTGACTGAGTCGCAGGGCTGGCGGAGCCAGCAATCGGGCCTCATTCGGACCTACGTGCTGGACACCTCTGTGCTGCTGTCCGATCCCTGGGCATGCACGAGGTTCGCCGAACACGAAGTGGTGGTTCCGTTGGTGGTCATCAGCGAACTGGAAGCCAAGCGGCATCATCATGAGCTCGGCTGGTTCGCCCGGCAGGCCCTGCGGATGTTCGACGATCTGCGGCTCGAACACGGGCGCCTGGATCAGCCGATTCCCGTGGGCGACCTCGGTGGCACTCTGCACATCGAGCTCAACCACAGCGATCCCACGGTGCTGCCCGCCGGCTTCCGGACCGAGAGCAACGACTCGCGAATCCTGACCTGTGCGGCCAACCTCGCCGCAGAGGGTAAGGCAGTCACGTTGGTGACCAAGGACATTCCGCTGCGCGTGAAGGCGGGCGCGGTGGGGTTGCCTGCCGACGAGTACCACGCGCAGGACGTCGTCACGTCCGGGTGGACCGGGATGGCGGAGCTCGAGGTGTCCAGCGAGGATGTCGACGGGCTCTTCGCCGACGGGGAGATCGACCTGGAAGCCGCGCGCGACCTCCCGTGCCACACCGGAATCCGGATGCTGGGCAGCAACTCTCACGCGTTGGGCCGCGTCAACGCCGACAAGCGGGTGCAGCTGGTGCGCGGTGACCGCGAGGTGTTCGGGCTGCGCGGCCGCTCCGCCGAACAGCGGGTGGCGCTGGACCTGCTGCAGGACGAATCCGTCGGCATCGTGTCGCTCGGCGGCAAGGCGGGCACCGGAAAGTCGGCGCTCGCGCTGTGCGCGGGGCTGGAAGCCGTGCTGGAGCGGCGCACTCAGCGCAAGGTCGTGGTGTTCCGTCCGCTGTACGCCGTCGGCGGCCAGGAGCTCGGTTACCTACCCGGCAGCGAGAGCGACAAGATGGGGCCGTGGGCCCAAGCCGTCTTCGACACCCTCGAGGGCCTCGCCAGCCCGGCGGTGCTCGAGGAGGTGCTCTCGCGCGGCATGCTCGAAGTGCTGCCGCTGACCCACATCCGGGGCCGCTCGCTGCACGACTCCTTCGTGATCGTCGACGAGGCTCAGTCATTGGAGCGCAACGTGCTGCTCACCGTGCTGTCGCGGCTGGGTACCGGGTCCCGGGTGGTCCTGACCCACGACGTCGCCCAGCGGGACAACCTGCGCGTCGGCCGTCACGACGGCGTCGCGGCGGTGATCGAGAAGCTGAAGGGTCACCCGCTGTTCGCGCACATCACGCTGCTGCGCAGTGAGCGCTCGCCGATCGCGGCGCTGGTCACCGAGATGCTCGAGGAGATCAGCCCCGGCGCCCTCCCCTGAAATCGCCTAGGCCAGTCGCGATCCCGGCGCGAATCCCTCGGTGATCACCCGCCGGTGCGCGAAGCGCCAGCCGTCGCCGTCGGCGTTGTCGTCGGTCGCAGGGACGACCACGTCGCGGTAGGTGCCCCAGTGGTCGAGGCCGCGGGTGCCGACGAACTGGAAGCACGCATAGGTCTTGGCGCTGCCGTCCGGTAGCGGCTCGACGTGAATCGAGCTCAGGTGGTGGCGGGCGGGCAGGAAGTCGGCGTCGGCGAACTGGCCGCTGGTCCTGGTGAACAGACCGAGCACTTCTGTTGCGCCCGTGAATGTCTCGGGTCCGATCTCCAGGACCCCGTCGACGCCGAACAGCGCCGCGAGCCGCTCGACCTTTCCGGTGTCGGCGAGATACTGGTAGGTCGTCAGCAGATTCGTGACGCCCGCCCGGATCTCGTTCCTAGTCGCCATCCTGCCTAATGCTCTTCGCGCAAGCGCTCATCTGCCTAATGCTCTTCGCGCAAGCGCTCATCTGCCTAATGCTCTTCGCGCAAGCGCTCATCGACGACCTTGGCCATCGCCAGCACGTCGAGGCGCTTGTCCATCTCCTCTTCGGACAGCTTGTCGCCGATGAGGCCGCGATCGATGACGGTCTGCCGAATGGTCTTGCGTTCCTTGAGTGCTTCCTTGGCCACCTTGGCGGCTTCCTCGTAGCCGATCGCGGAGTTCAGCGGCGTCACGATCGACGGCGACGACTCGGCAAGCTCGCGCAGGCGTTCCTCGTTGGCCACCAGCCCGTCGATGCACTTGGCGGCGAACAACTTCGAGACGTTGGCCAGCAACGTGAACGACTCGAGCACGTTGCGCGCCATCATCGGGATGTAGACGTTGAGTTCGAAGGCGCCCGACAGGCCGCCGACGGTGACGGCCGCGTCGTTTCCGATGACCTGCGCGGCGACCTGCGTGACCGCCTCGGGCAGGACGGGGTTCACCTTGCCGGGCATGATCGAGCTGCCCGGCTGCAGGTCGGGCAACTGCAGTTCGCCCAGCCCGGTCAGCGGGCCCGATCCCATCCAGCGGATGTCGTTGGCGATCTTGGTCAGCGATGCGGCGATCGTCTTCAGCGCCCCGGACGCCTCGACCAGCCCGTCACGGGCCGCCTGCGCTTCGAAAGCGTCTGTGGCCGTGCGCAGTTCGGCGATCCCGGTCTGGTCGACGAGCACCTCGACCACCTTCGCGCCGAAGCCGTCGGGCGCGTTGAGGCCGGTGCCCACCGCGGTGCCGCCGATGGCCAGTTCGCCCAGCCGGGGCAGGGTGGCCTTGACCCTTTCGATGCCGGCCTCGATCTGGCGGGCATAGCCGCTGAACTCCTGGCCGAGCGTCACCGGGACCGCGTCCATCAGATGGGTGCGGCCGGACTTCACCACGGTCCGCCACTGGCGGGCCTTGGCCTGCAGCGACTCGTGCAGCACCTCGAGTGCCGGGATCAGGTGGCGAACAGCGGCTTCCGTGGCGGCGATGTGTGTCGCGGTCGGGAAGGTGTCGTTGGAGCTCTGCGACATGTTGACGTCGTCGTTGGGGTGCACGGTCACGCCGTTCGCCGCGGCGATCGACGCGATGACCTCATTGGCGTTCATGTTGGAACTGGTGCCCGAACCGGTCTGGAAGACGTCGATGGGGAACTGGTTGTCGTGCTGGCCGTCGGCGATCTCTGCCGCGGCGGCGATGATCGCGTCGGCCTTCTCCGGTGCCAGCTTCCCGAGGTCCTTGTTGACCTGTGCGCAGGCGCCCTTGAGCAGGCCGAGTGCCCGGATCTGGGTGCGCTCGAGGCCGCGGCCGGAGATCGGGAAGTTCTCCACGGCGCGCTGGGTCTGGGCGCGCCACAGCGCATCGACCGGCACCCGGACCTCGCCCATGGTGTCGTGCTCGATGCGGTATTCGCCCTGCTGAACAGCGGCGTCGGTGCTCATGAATGTCCTTCTCGTGTCGGTGGTTAAGGCAGGGGATATGCGGCGGTCTTGTCGCCGGTGAAGTCGACCGCGGAGTACTCGTTGAGCTTGGACAGGCGGTGATAGGAGGCGATCATCCGGACGGTCCCGGACTTCGACCGCATGACGATCGACTGGGTGGTGCACCCGCCGCCGTAGTACTGCACGCCCTTGAGCAGGTCGCCGTCGGTGACGCCGGTGGCCGAGAAGAACACGTTCTCCCCGGAGACCAGGTCCTCGGTGTGCAACACCCGGTCGAGGTCGTGGCCGCGATCGAGGGCCTTCTGCTTCTCGGCGTCGTCGGTCGGGGCGAGCTGGGCCTGGATCGCGCCGCCCATACAGCGGATCGCCGCGGCGGTGATGATGCCCTCGGGAGTGCCGCCGATACCGGCGAGCAGGTCTGTTCCCGAACCCGGACGGCATGCCGAGATGGCGCCGGCGACGTCACCGTCGGAAATCAGCCGAATGCGCGCACCCGCCTCCCGGATGTCGGCCATCAGCTGCGTGTGCCGGGGCCGGTCCAGCACGCAGACCGTGAGGTCGGGGATGGTCAGGTTCTTCGCCTTCGCGACCCGGCGGATGTTCTCCCCGATGGGAGCGGTGATGTCGATGGCGTCGACGGCGTCGGGTCCGACGGCGATCTTGTTCATGTAGAACACCGCGGACGGGTCGAACATCGCGCCGCGCTCGGCGACGGCGAGCACCGAGATGGCGTTGGGCATGCCCTTGCTCATCAGCGTGGTGCCGTCCACCGGGTCGACGGCGAAGTCACACTCGGGACCGTCGCCGTTGCCGACCTCTTCACCGTTGTAGAGCATCGGGGCGTTGTCCTTCTCGCCCTCACCGATGACGACGACACCCCGCATCGACACCGAGTTGACCAGTTCGCGCATCGCGTCGACGGCCGCGCCGTCACCGCCCTCTTTGTCGCCGCGGCCGACCCAGCGTCCCGCGGCCATCGCTCCCGCCTCGGTCACCCGCACGAGCTCGAGGGCGAGGTTTCGGTCCGGGGCTTCACGGCGTGCGGCACTCATGCCGCAGATTCTCCCATTAGCGGGTCCACGATCGGGAGCTGGGATACTGGCTGGCATGACCACACCGCCCGAGCCGGGCCAGAGGTTTCCCGGACCGCCGGGAAGCGAACCCGTAGACGCAGGCCACGGTGGTCCCGACAGCGATGTCGCCGGTTACGCCGTACCGGCGCCCCGGCCCGCGAAGTCCCGGCTCCTGCAGGACGGCCGCGACATGTTCTGGTCGATGGCGCCGCTGGTGGTCGTCTGCGTGGTCCTCGCCGGCATGCTCGGGATGTGCTCGTTCGCGCCGACCGGGCCCGGGCGCGGTCCGGTGCCCGACTATGACGCCCCGGCCGCACTGCAGGCCGATGCCGACGCGCTCGGCATCCCTATCCGGGTTCCTGCGCTGCCCGAGGGCTGGCAGGCCAACTCGGGCAGCCGCCGGGCGATCGAGGGTGGGCGGACGGACCCCGTGACCGGCCAGCCGGTGCGCGCGGTCAGCTCCACCGTCGGTTACCTGACCCCGAGCGGGCTGTATCTGAGCCTGACCCAGAGCAGTGCCGACGAGGACAAGCTGATCGCGTCGTTGGGTGCGGACCTGGTGCCCACGGGGACCGAGGACGTCGACGGCCGCACGTGGATCGTCTACGAGGGCGGCGAGCGTGACGGCAGGCCGGCCGAGCCGGTGTGGACCGCACAGGTTCGCGGCCCGACGGGGCCCGCACAGCTTGCGCTGACAGGGGCCGCAGGTACGGATGAGTACCGTACGCTGGCAGCTGCGACGCAGTCCCAGTCCCCGCTGCCTGTCTTCTAGGAGCGCCCGATGACCTCACCCAACTCCGATGTCGCCGGCGACGCGGCTCCGGAAGCCGACCTCACCGGATGGACCGCCGAGCCGTTCACGGCAGCGGGGTTCACCTACGACGTGTACCGCAAGGGCGAGGGTCCCGGCGTGGTGCTGATCCCGGAGATGCCCGGCCTGCACCCCGGTGTGCTCGCCCTTGGTAATCACCTGGTGGACAACGGTTTCACGGTCGCCGCGCCGTCTCTGTACGGCATGCCGGGGGCGCCGGGCATCAGGCCGGGTGCGGTGCCGGTGATGCTGCGCGGTTGTGTGGCCAAGGAGTTCGCGGCGTTCGCGACCAATGCCGACCGGCCCATCGCGCATTACCTGCGCGCGCTGGCCCGCGATCTCAACGAGCGGACCCCGGGCAAGGGCGTCGGCGTCATCGGCGAGTGCTGGAGCGGGGGCTTCGCGCTGGCCGCCGCCGTCGACGACAGCGTGCTGGCCCCGGTGCTGAGCCAGCCGTCGCTGCCGATCGGGCTGACGGCCAAGCACCGGGCCGATCCGGGTCTGTCGGAGGCCGAGTTGAAGGTGGTCGAGCGGCGGGCCGCCGAAGACGGCCTGTGCGCGTTGGGCCTGCGCTTCAGCGAGGACCCGCTGTCGCCGGGGGCGAGGTTCAAGACGCTCAAGAACCGGCTCGGCGACGCGTTCGAGGTCATCGAGATCGACTCCAAGAAGGGCAACGAGCACGGGTTCGGCAAGATGGCGCACTCGGTCCTGACCCTCGAGGTCCGCGAACGCGACGGCCACCCGGCCTACGAAGCCCGCAAGCGGGTCGTCGAGTTTCTCAAGTCTCGGCTGGTTTAGCGGCCGGCGCCACCGATTCGGGTTCTGGCTCGGGCTCCGGCTCGGGTTTGGGTTTGGGTTCGGGTTCGCCGGGCAGGAGCCTGCGCCACCACGGTGTCCGTCGCTCGGCCTCGTCGTCGGCCGGGTCGGCGCGGGTCCCGGCCAGCGCGTCCATCGGCGCGCCCTTGTAGACCGCGAGATACACGCTGATCGTCGTGACGACGACGATCATCAGGACCGGTCCGAGGACGATCCCCCAGAAGCCGAACATCTGCAGGCCGGCGAACACCGCCAGCAGCATCAACGCCGGGTTCAGGTGCGCGCTCTTGGGCACCAGGAACGGGCGCAGCACGTTGTCGATGCTCGTGGTCACGACGATGTGGAACACCACGACGAAGATCCCGCCGAAGACGTTGCCGAAGATCGCCATCCCGATTCCGAGGGGGATGGTGATGATCCCGCTGCCCAGCGGGATGAACGACAGCGCCGTCAGGAAGATGACGAACATGAAGAAGCCGTCGTGGATACCGGCGATGTAGATCGACACGGCGCCGGCGACACCCTGGCATACCGCGATGATGAGCTGACCCTTCACGGTCGCGGAGACCATGGCGCCGATCTTGGCCAGGTAGATGTCGGATACCTTTTCCCCCAACGGATTCAGGTCACGGAACAGGTCCAGCACCCGGTGGCCGTTGGTGAGCAGCGCCACGAACACATAGAGGAAGATGATCGCGCCCGTCAGTGCAGACACGAGCCCACCCACGGAGTCGCGGGCGAGACCCAGGGCGAACTCGCCGGCGTTCTGTCCGACCTTGGCGGCCGCGCTGCGCACCGAGTCCTGGGTGAGCGTGACGTCCATGAACGGGACTCTGGCCAACAACTCGTTGGCCGAGTCCAGCAGCCGCTGTGCCAGCGCGGTGAAGTCCGTCTGCTCTACCCAGTGGCCGACGCTGGTCACCATCTGGCTGATCTGGATGAAGGCAAGGAAGGTCACCCCGGCGAGCGGCAGGGCCACCGTCGCGATCGCGGCGAGCAGCGTGATCGTGGCCGACAGGCCCACGTTCATCTTCGCCCGGAGGCGTTCGTAGAGCGGGGTGAACAGGTATGCCAGCACGGCCGCCACGGCGATCAACAGCACGTAGCCGCGCAGGAAGTAGGCGGCGAAAGCGAGGGCCACCACCGTCAGCACGGCCAGGGCGCGCTTCTGGGTGAGGGTGAAGTCGTGGGTCGTCATGGCGCCCTCCCGTCCCTCCCGTGCTGCCGACCAGAAACCCTAACCCGAGTCGGCGGCGGGGGACGGCGATCCGTTCGTCTGATGCGACCGCTGCCCGGTCACGAACCGCATCGCCAACCGGTTCATCAGCGCCGGAGCGGCCCGCGCGAAAAGCCACTGCGCGTGAGCCACAGTGGGTTTGACCAGAATCGCCTTGTTGCGGTCGATGGCGCGCAGGGTGTCGCGGGCCAGGCGGTCGGCGTCGTAGGGCTTGCCGCCCTGGGCCTGCAGGAAGTAATCCCGCCCGACGAACCCGCCGACGGCGCCCTTGTCGAGGATCGGGGTCTCGACCGCGGCGGGGCACACCACGAGGACGCCGACGCCCCGGGGGACGGCCTCGGAGCGCAGCGCCATCGACATCCCGACGACCGCATGCTTGGTCGCCACGTAGCTGGTGACCTGTCCGGCCGCGGTGAGACCGGCCATCGATGCGGTGTTGATGATATGGCCGTGGCCTTGATTCAGCATCTGCGGGTAGGCGGCGGCGATGCCGTGCACCACGCCGCGGATGTTGATGTCGATGATCGCGTTCCACTGATCGAGGGTGAGCAGCTCGGTGTCGCCACCCCAGACGATGCCGGCGTTGTTGAACATCAGGTCGAGGCGTCCCGCCCGGCCGACGACGTCGTCGACGACCGCTTGCACGGCGCCCGCGTCGGTGACGTCCAGGCGCGCCGACCGGGCCCGTGAGCTCAGCGACGATGCGGTGCGTTCCGCCGCGTCAGGGTCGATGTCGGTGCAGACCACGTAAGCTCCGGCCAGGTCGAGGGCTCGGCACAGCGCGGCGCCGATGCCCGAGCCCGCGCCGGTGACGATCGCGTGCTTGTCGGCGAAGCTCACGACTGTTCCACCAATCGCATGACGTGCCCCATGACGTCGGGGTAGCGCTTGAGGTGGGCTCCGCCGTTGATGTCGAGCACCTCACCGGTCAACCACGACGATCCCGGGGCGCACAGGTACACAACCGCATTGGCGATGTCCTCGGGGCAGCCCGCCCGGCCGATCGCCGTGTTGTCCACGTAGTCCTCGACGACGCCCGGTACCGAGGCGGCGGCCTCCGTCAGCGGGGTGTGCACGAACCCGGGCGCCACGGCGTTGACCCGGATGCCCCGCGGTCCCATCTCCAGGGCCGCCACCTGGGTGAGCATCACAGGCCCGCCTTGGCGGCGCAGTAGGCACTCATGCCCGCCGCGGGCTGTCGGCCGTTGAGCGAGCTGATCGACACCAGTGACCCGCCCTCGCTCAGGTGCCTGCCGGCGTGCTTCATGACGATCATCGACCCGGTGAGGCACACGTCGACCACCGAGCGGAAGTCCTGAACCGGCATCTCGGTGATCAGGCCGACGTTGCTGAACCCCGCGCAGTTCACGGCGATGTCGAGCGGTCCGATGTCGTCGAACAGGCGCTGCACCGAGTCCTCGTCGGTGACGTCGACGTGAGCAGCACCATGGGGGGCGCCCAGTTCCGCGGCGCGGTTACGGGCTCCGTCGGCGTTGACGTCGGCGATCGTGACGCGGCATCCTTCGGCCGCGAGGGCCTGAGCGGTCGCCCATCCGATCCCGGATGCTCCGCCGATGATCACGGCGACCCGCTCGCTACTGTTGCTCATCCAGTTGGCCCTTCGAAGAAGAATTAGAACGCGTTATAACGTCACATCCGGACGCCGAAAGTGCAATAGCCGCGACGGATTGAGGAATGGCAGACTCGACCGGGTGACCGAGCTGAAGATGTCTGAGTCGATTTTCGTGGCGGCCCCGCCCGACGAGGTCTATGCGTTGGTGTCGGACGTGACGCGGATGGGCGAGTGGAGCCCCGTTTGCAAGGCCTGCTGGTGGGATGACGGCGACGGGCCCCGCGTGGGCGCCTGGTTCACCGGGCGCAACCAGACCCCGGAGCGGACCTGGGAGACCCGCAGCCAGGTGGTCGCCGCCGATCCGGGCCGCAAGTTCGCCTGGGAGGTCAACAACGGCTGGGTGTACTGGGGCTACGAGTTCGAGCCCCGGGACGGCGGCACCCGGCTCACCGAGTCGTGGGAGTTCCTGCCCCAAGGGATCGCCGGATTCCGCGAGCGATTCGGCGACTCGGCCGACGCCGAGATCGACAGGCGCCGCGAGGCGGCACGCAGCGGCATTCCCGCCACGCTCGCGGCGATCAAGGAATCAGCCGAAACCCCTTGACGGACAGGTGATTCGGACCCGGCCGCCGCGAAGAACTCATCGCGTGATGCATCGGAAGCCGAGGTGGCTCATGCCCGCGTCGACCTGCTGCGGACGGCGCGCTGACGGTCGGTATCGCATGCAGTAGCTGTCGGCGCACAGGAACGAACCGCCCTTGATCACCCGTCGCGGGACCGCGAACTGCGGCTGGCTCGGGTCGCGGCTGTCGGCGGCGCAGCAGGGTTGGTCGTCGCGGCGGTCGCCGTACCAGTCGGTGGTCCACTCCCAGACATTGCCCGCCGTGTCGTAGAGCCCGTAGGCGTTGGCAGGGAAGGACCCCACCGGTGTGGCTTGTCCATAGCCGGTGTCCGGAAGATAAGGGAATTCGCCGTGCCAGTAGTTGGCCAGCCGCTCCCCGGGGCGTTCCGGGTCGTCGCCCCAGGTGTAAACGGTGTGGGGCAGACCGCCTCGGGCTGCGATCTCCCATTCGGACTCGGTGGGCAGGTCGCATCCGGCCCACCGGGCGTATGCCGCGGCGTCTTCGAACGCGATGTGCACGACGGGGTGTCGCTCGCGGCCGCGGTTGGACGACCGGGGACCGCGGGGGTGGTTCCACGATGCGCCCGGCGTCCACGTCCACCACTGGCTGAGGTGGCGCAGGTCGACGGGACCGGCGGTGCGGTGGAAGACCATCGACCCCGGCTGCAGATTCTCCGGCGGGGCCCCCGGATAGTCGTCGGGATCGAGCGGACGTTCCGCGACGGTGACATAACCGGTGGCGGAGACGAATTCGGCGAAGTCGGCATTGGTGACCTGGTGTGTCTGCATCCAGAACCCGTCAACGCTGACCTCGCGGGCCGGTCGCTCCTCGGGGTAGTGGGCGTCAGAGCCGAGCACCGCAGTCTGCGCCGGGATCCAGGCGAACCCGTCCGTCACGCCGGTCACGTCACCACCTTGCACCGAGACTGCGGTGAGGGCGGGCGCCCATCGCCCAGCGTGCAGTCTCGATCAGGTTGTCAGGCAAAGACGGTGGCCCAGTCGTTGCGGATGCTCGCGATCGACCAGCCGTCGGACCCCGCGAGCTCGAGGGCGTTCTCCGCGCCTGCGACGTAGTCGAATTCGCGGTCGGCGTCGTCGTGGTGGACGAGCATGCACAGTGTCGGTCCGGGACCTGCCTGGGTGAACTGCAGCATTTCGATGTCGCCGTTGGAGTTGCCTGCGGCAAAGATCGGCCGGCGTCCGACCCGGCCCCAGATGCGCACCGGCTTGACCGGGCCGTCGTCGAGGAACTCAGGCGTGGCGGTGGTCCGCAACTGACCGTCGGCGAAGTCGAGGCCCACCGAACTGCCGATGACCCGCTCGGGTGGCACGCCGTACATCGCAGTGGTGACGGGGCGCATGAAGTCTCTGCCGCCGCCCGAGGCGATGTAGTTGGTGAACCCGTGGGCCTCCAGATATCGGAGTAACTCGATCATCGGGGCGTATCCGCACGTGGTGTACGGCCGGCTCAGGGTGGGGTGGGTGGCCTCGGCGAAGAACTCCCGCACCCGCTCCGCGTGCTCGTCGACGGTCAGACCCTGGTAGGCCGAGAGGATGCCGCCCGCAAGGATTTTCAGCGCCGAGTCGTCGCCGTTGTAGTGCTTGGTGACGGCGTCTCCGAACCACGCCAGATCACCCGACGCCGCCGCGGCATACGGCTGGTTCTCCGCCAGGGACGAGTCGGCGGCAGCCTGCTCGGCCAGCCGACGGACCAGGAAGTCCAACTGGATGTAGGCCGGCTTCTCGCACCACAGCGTGCCGTCGTTGTCGAAGACCGCGACCCGCTCGTCGGGCGGGACATCATTGACGACACGACCCACGAAGTCGACGATCGCCGTCTTCGTGGGTCCGTCGTTCCAGGAATCGAGGACTCCCAAGTCAGCCGCCCATCGTCTGGAGGAAGTCGTTGAGCTTGTCCACCGCATTGGTGATCGTGAACGACGCCGGTTCACGCCGCGGCGGGAACTCCTTGAAGGTGTCCAGGAACTGCAGCACCACCGCGTTGGCCATGAACGCGATGTAGTCGTGATCGAGGAACCAGTCCCAGTAGGTGTTCGAGGTGATGTCCGCGTGCTCGTACGGGTCGGTGCGCAGGTTGAAGATCTTGGGCGCACGCAATGCGGTGAACGGTTCGAACCAGATCCGCAGCGTGCCCTCGCACCGCTGCTCCATGAACACGATCTTCCAGTTCTCGATCCGGATGCCGAGCACGTCGCAGTCGTCGGAGAAGTAGATCATGCCCCGTCGCGGGCTCTTGTCGACTTCCCCGGTCAGATAGGGCAGCAGGTCGTAGCCGTCGATGTGCACGTGGTAGGTCTGGTCGCCGATGGTGTGGCCCTGCTTGAGCTTGTCCACGACGGTCGGCTCGCCGGCGGCCGCAACCAGCGTGGGCAGCCAGTCGTGGTGCTGGATGATCTCGTTGGAGACCACGCCTGCCGGGATCCTCCCGGGCCAGCGCACCATCTCCGGCACCCGGAAGGCGCCCTCCCAGTTGCTGTTCTTCTCGTTGCGGAACGGCGTGGTGGCGCCGTCGGGCCAGGTGTTGGCGTGCGGTCCGTTGTCGGTCGAGTAGACGACGATGGTGTCCTCGGCGAGGCCGAGTTCGTCGAGGGTGTCCAGCAGCAGGCCGACGTGGCGGTCGTGGTCGACCATCGTGTCGTGGTACGGAGACTGCCACCGACCGGCCTGCCCGAGGCTCTCCGGTTTGGTGTGCGTCCGGAAGTGCATGTGCGTGGTGTTCATCCACACGAAAAATGGTGTGTCCGAATCCTTTTGACGCTTGATGAAATCGATCGCGGCGGCGGTGGTCTCGTCGTCGATGGTCTCCATGCGCTTCTTGGTCAGCGGGCCGGTGTCCTCGATGCGCTGCTTGCCCGCCGGGCCGAACCTTTCGTCGACCTCGTCGGAGACCTCCTCGGTGGCCCAGGAGTGGATGACGCCGCGGGGCAGCATGGCCTTGCGCAGCCGGGGCATCTCCTCGTCGGTCGGGTAGTCCGGATGCTCGGGCTCTTCCTCGGCGTTGAGGTGGTACAGGTTGCCGAAGAACTCGTCGAACCCGTGCGCGGTGGGCAGGTACTTGTTCAGGTCGCCGAGGTGGTTCTTGCCGAACTGGCCGGTGGCGTAGCCCAGCGGCTTGAGCAGCGTGGCGATGGTCGGATCCTCGGGGGACATGCCGACGTCGACGCCGGGCATGCCGACTTTGGACAGGCCGGTGCGATACACGCTCTGACCGGTGATGAACGAGGACCGTCCGGCCGTGCAGCTCTGCTCGCCGTAGGAGTCGGTGAAGCGCATGCCTTCAGCGGCGATGCGGTCGATGTTCGGAGTGCGATAGCCCATCATGCCGCGGCTGTAGCAGCTCAGGGAGCGCGCAGTAATTAGGTGGGTTCTGTTGGGCGTGTCGCGGTGTGGTCGGCTGTGAGCGTGTAGTTCCAGTCGCCGTGGAACTCGTGACGGTGCAGTTGGGTGGCTTCGAGGGCGGCGATCTG